>Ga0157372_10003577_pt1 | contig 16725 bp, 9 predicted proteins | sample C55metaG_FD_115307 | JGI IMG/M metagenome (GOLD analysis project Ga0157372, IMG submission 115307) | Corn rhizosphere microbial communities from Kellogg Biological Station, Michigan, USA - C5-5 metaG | ecosystem: Host-associated > Plants > Roots > Rhizosphere > Soil | place: USA: Michigan... | reverse complement strand
CGGTCCTGGAAATCAGTGAACAGTTTTAGTGTGCGACGAGGCTGCCGCCCAAGTTCGGCTTCGCGGGCGCCGAATTCGATGTCAACGTTGGGAAACCTTCGCAGCAGGGACTCAACATTGTCCAGATTCTCCGGCCAGTTCCCGACATGCAGCACCACAAAATGCGTGTGCGGGTGTTTGGCGATCATGCGATCGCGTGCCGCGATCAGCTCTCCTAGTGGGGGGAACTGCGGGCCATAGAAGCTCCAGTCCGGGTGCGAAATCAGCTCCTCGTATCTCTCATTCTTGCCATCGATGGGGCGGAAGAATGCTTCCGGGTCTCCGATATGAATACTGACGGGGACGCCGAGGCGGCCACACTCTTCCCACACGGGATCGAGCCGCGCGTCGTCAATCGCAATCAGCTTTCCGGTTTTGTCGCGCACGCCCAGCCCAAGTTCTTTCAGGATCTTTAATCCGCGAGCGCCACGGCGCACCGAATCGTCCAGTTGCTGGACCATGAGCTGGCTGAAATTTGGATCATCGATTTTGCTCCAGTCGATCTGCTCGAAGACGTAGAAGCGCCCCGGATACGGCTTTACCATGGTGTCGATTAGCTTCTGCAGGTCTGAACCCCACCCGCCGGTAAGGATCACGACCGACTTGATATTCAGCTTGTCCATGAGTGCGACAGCGTCTTTGGGATCCATACGGCTCCCAATACCACGCGCGTCGTTCAAATGCTGGTGGACATCGAACACCGGAAACTTCGCCCGCCGTACCTGCGTGGCTTTCACATGCAACATCGATTCGGGCTGAAAGTCGCGAAGCAGGAGAGTCTCCTTTTCCTTGGCATTTGGGTCTGCCTGATAGCCGATTTGGGCGGGGGCCAAGACAGGAATCACAAGAAAGAGAGCGAGAAAACAGCTAGCAGTTCTCAAGGGTCCTCCGTGGGGTTGTCCCCTTCTGCATCGTTGACTCGAAATCAAACGTTCATTATCGTAAGCGCGAACGGCTCTTCGTGCAAGGCGCGTAACGCAAAAATGGCAGAGTCAACGAACCCGGGGGCGCTCGCGATAGTGTCTGACCAAGCTTTAGCTAGTGCGACACAAAACCTTCTAGCACAATGGTTTAAACACCAATGTACAACGACCACCCTGCCTGCTTGCGGTTCTGAGTCTAAGGGGAGCATTTCTTCCTTGACAGAGCGGCGTCGCCAATACTAAAAGATGTGAGTCGAAACAAATCGAAAGGATTTTAAACCATTATTGTGAGAGCCGCGCATTCGTCTTTTCTGATGTATGCGCTGGAAAGGATGCGCTATGAAAGTCCCGTTCTCCCTCCCCCGTAGTCTCTTCCTGCTCGCGTTGGTATTCGGAGCTTCCTCCTCTCTACTCTCGCAAGCAAGCTACACCGCGCAAATCCGGGGTGTCGTCACGGACCAGACTGGCGCGTCTATTGCGAACGCGACTGTAACCATCACCAACGTTGCTACAAATATCAGCACCGTGGCGAAAACGGATTCCAAAGGCTTGTATCTGCTCCCGGGGTTGCGACCCGATGCCTACGTCATCAAGGCTGAGGCTACGGGATTTCGCGCTCAGGAAAAGAAGGACATCGTTTTGCAGGTCAGTCAGCAGACGACCATAAGTTTTTCTCTCTCCCCGGCGGGTGTAGTAACGACGGTCGAAGTGACTACTGCGCCACCATTGCTCGACACTGAGAGCGCGAGCCTTGGCACGGACGTTACCAACGAGTACGTGCGGGATATCCCACTCTACAGCCGGAACATGTTCGGGCTTGTGTTTTTGGCGGGCGGAGTGACGGAAACTACTGGTTCTGGAATTACCGATAATTACCCCACCGGCACCAACTTCGTCTCCAATGGCCAGCGCAATGCGACGGCCGAGATTACGCTCGACGGCAGTCCCATCAGCGCGCCCGAACAGGGCGAGGGCGGCAACTCCAACGTTTACTACCAGCCTTCAGTTGAGATCGTTCAAGAGTTCAAAGTACAAAACAACAGCTTTTCAGCGGAGTTCGGAAACAACGGCGGCACCGTCGTGAACATGGTCTTAAAGCAGGGAGGAAACAACTTCCACGGAAGCGGCTGGTGGTACGGGCAGCGGGCCAACTTTGATGCCAGAGACTTCTTCAATCCCGCGCCGAATCCGAAGCCCGACCACGTACGGGACCAATATGGTTTCTCGCTCGGAGGACCACTGAAAAGAAACAAAACCTTCTTCTTTGCAGACTTCGAAAAAGTTCGGCAGCAGGATCCGTTCAACCTCCAAGGAATTGTCCCCACCGCGGAACAGCGTACGGGGGACTTCTCCCAGCACTCGCCTCACCTATACGCCGACGACGAAAATCCAGCGGGGATCTTCGATCCGTGCGCTGGAAACCAGGCGTCTCCCACCCCCTGCACCCACAGTCAATTTCCGAACGATACAATCCCAGCCAGCGAAATCGACCCTATTGGACAGGCCATTCTGAATCTCTACCCTATGCCCAATGTACAAGGCGCTGTCTTTCCGGATCCCAACTGGCGGGCAGTTAGTCTCAGGACTTCACCGTCTTGGCAGTTCGACGTGAAGCTTGATCATCAGATCGCTCCGAACCACAAGATCGGCGGACGCTACAGTCGTTTCCATAATTACGACAGCGTTCCTACAATCGTTGGAGACGGAGACTTTGGGCCCGAAGGTGATGGAGTAATCTTTGACACTACTGCCCAGAACGGCGGTGCGGAGTACAACTGGGCCATTGTGCCCACCGCGTTGTTGACGAGCCGTTTCAGTGTTGACCGCGTCCACGCGCCCGGCATGAGCAATCATTACCCAACGCTCAGCAGCGTGGGTTTATCACCGGATCTTGCGGCTAACGGGCTTACGCGCATGTCGACGATCGGCGTCGACGATCCATTTCTTTCCCTTTTCAACCAATGCTGCGTTGACACCCAGTTCGCCCATACCCTGGTGAACTACTCCTCGGCTGTGCAATGGGTGAAAGGAGCTCATTCCATCAAGTTCGGTGGGGAGCAGCGCGTCTTCTTTAACTATTTTCGGCAGCCTGATAATCCCACGGGGATATTCAATTTCTCGCGCGACGTAACCACTTCTCAGCCGAACAACGGATTAGGCGATTCAGGTGAGGGGAATCCATTTGCCACCATTCTTCTCGGATATCCTCACGATGCTTCGCTGCATTTAGTGCCGGCGGTCGCGGACAAGTCTAAGGACACAGCTTTCTTCGTGCAGGACGACTGGAAAGCCACGCCTAGGCTGACCTTGAATCTGGGATTGCGCTACGAATGGAGCACTCCATATACCGAGCGCTTCAACAGACTTCAGTTCAACAACTTTACCGGAGACACGGGAATCAATATTCCGGTAAGCCGGAACCTCGACGACCCGAATGATCCTAACAACCCTCAGATTGACTTTGGTCAAATCGGCGAAATCCGAGGTACGAGCATCTTCGCAACTTCCAGCCGCCGCAATTCACCTGTGGATCGAAACAACTTCGCGCCGCGCTTTGGCTTCGCCTACGAACTGGCTTCAAATACGGTGCTACGCGGTGGCGCGGGCGTGTTTTATGGCATGAACGTGGCCACCAATTTCCAGTACGCCGGTCCGGCCTACGCTAAAACGGCGAACATGTTCTTCACCAAGGACAATTTCGACCATCAATTCGCCTGTCTGGGGCCTTCGCCGACGCAGCCCAATTGTCCAAACTCTAGCCCATTCCCCGGCGGGCTGGCACCTCCGCAGGGAACCAAATATGGCAAGCTGGCGCAGTGGGGATACAGCAACTCCAGCGACCTCGACACCGGAACTGCGCGGAATGCCGAGATCTATCAATGGAACATCGGAATTCAGCACTTGTTTCCGGGACAGATTGTCATAGCTGTGGACTACTCCGCCAACCGCAGCACGCATTTGCCGTGGGGGGGCGCCGGAGGTATTTCCACCAGCGACCGCAACTTCCTGCCGTCTTCAATTCGCAATGCCTTGGTTGCGGCACTGAACCCGACGCACGATCCGACGAACAATAAAGTTACCGACTTTCTCAACGCACAAGTCCCCAACCCTTTCCAGTGCTTCTTCACCACGGGCGCGGCACTCACCGGCCCGTGGTGTCCGTCCAGCCCCGTTTTCAGTACGGCGGACGTGGTGGATTCTCGTTATCTTGACCCCACCATTCCGCAACAACTGCTGTTGGAACCATATCCGCAGTTTGACGGCGGCTTTAACGGATTACCAAGGCTGACCGCCAGCTCCTGGTATCACGCGCTGCAAATTCGATTTCAGAAGCGGGCCAGTCACTACATCAGTTTTGAAGGAAATTACACCTTTTCCAAGGCCACTGACGATTCCTCCGCCGGGCGCAACGCCTGGGTAGGTAACTTGGGCTTCGACAACCCACAGGTGCTCGACAACCTTAGGGCGGAACACGCCATCGGCGCTAATGACACACCTCATCGCCTGACCGCTGCGATCATTTTCGATGTTCCCGTAGGCAAGGACCGGCTAATAGGGCGCGCCTTAAATCCTGTGCTGGATGCCGTAGTCGGCGGATGGTCGCTTAACGGCGTGGTCACTCTGCAATCCGGGCAGCCGCTGAATATCTATATGAGCGGCGACGCCGCGCGTTTTGCCGACGGCAATCAGCGTCCGGACGTGACCTGCTCTCAACTCTCGACCGGCTTGAACTATCACGCTGCCGCGAAAAGCGGCGGGGTGATCCTGAACGAGAACTGTTTTGCGGATCCCGGTGACAATATTCCGGGCAACGCGCCACGCTATTTCTCGCAGCTACGCTCTGACGGCATCCGAAACCTGGACGCTTCTTTGACCAAGGAGTTTACGATCCGCGAGGGCAAGGTTCTGCAGGTACGCGCTGAGATGTTCAATACTTTCAACCATCAACGTTTCGCAATCCCGGATACGGCATTCGGGGAGGACGGTTTCGGAACCGTCACAAGCACCGTTAACAATTTCCGCCGCATGCAATTCGGAGCGCGCTTCCAGTTCTAGCTTTAGCCAGGGCCCTGGCCGCTGCTCAGGGGCGGCCAGCGGTTGTTCCATTCGGAGACTTCGTGCACTTCATTCCTGCAAATTTTCACCGCCGTATTCTGCTTGCTGCCGCAATATTTCTTGCTGGCCACGCAGCGTCGAGCAACTCCTCTTCGGACAATTACCCTGCCGGGCAAAATTGGACGAACTATGTCCGTATTGCCGCGTACCCGCTCGAGCGCGCCGATCCTGACAAGATCGTGCGTGATGCGCAACGAGATCACGTTTTCGGAATCGAAGCTGATAACGACATCCCTGGACGATACGAAAGCTTTGTCGATCCAACCGCGAAGCTGGCAGAGATACGCGCGGTGGCCGAGAAAGCGCATGCCGTCGGGAATCGCGCCTTCGTCTACATCGCGGGAACGGAGTGCATCACCGCGAACGCCGAAAAGGCTGCGCACTCGATGGCAAAAGATCATTCCGAGTGGCTGCAACGCGATTTGAGTGGCAAGCCTGCCGTGTTCGGCGGCGGAAGCGCGTTCTGGATTAAGCCCGGCGACGAGGACGTGTGGGTTACTCCACTAGCCCCGGAGTGGCGCAAGATCTACATGGAGCGGGTTCGCCAGATCGCCGCCACCGGCATTGATGGCATTTATGTGGACATCCCGTACTGGATGACGCACTTCGAAGGTTGGGAAAACAGTTGGGCCAGTTTTGATGATTTCACCGTTCAAGCCTTCAAGACCGAGAGCGGCCTCGACGCAAGAAAGGATTTCAAACTCGGCGACTTCTCAGATCCCAATTTCCGTAAATGGATCGACTTTCGCATCCAGGTCTTAACCGACTTCATGGCCGATATCGCTAAAAATGCGAAGTCGGTGAATCCCAACATCATGGTGATTCCGGAAATCTATCCGGGGGTCGAGGAAGAGGCGGTCCGCGTGGGCGCCGACGTCTACCAGATGTACAACGTGGTCGACGCCATCGCGCACGAATATGAATTCGGCGAAGGTGAGCACATGGCGTCCTCGCGGAGCCAACTCGACTGGTTCAAGTACATGGTGGGTTGGAGCTCGTTCCGGTCGTTCGCCGGCTCGAAAGCCACCTGGATGCTGAATTACTCCTGGGACGGGGACAAGAACATTCCGCCCACCGAGGCGATGCAGAACCTGTTTGCCGCGGAACTCACCGCCGGAGTTAACGTCTGGGACGCGGCCGGGCATGTGATGTCGGGGTCGAACGATGTGACAACGCGTCGAAAAGTCTATGCCTGGATCGCGGGTCACGAACGTACGTTTTATGCTCCGCGCACGCCAATGCATCCTATTGGCGTGTATTTCTCCCCCTCCACTCGCAACTACTTCGCAAGAGAGTTCCTGAAGAGCTATCAGGGCATCATTATTCTTCTCTTGCAGCACCACATCGAGTACGAAGTGGTCACGCCGCGAACCGTCACGAATTTCCGGGGCGAGACCTTGGTACTACCGGACGTGCGGATTCTGTCATCCGATGAAAAGAGCGCGTTGGCGTCACACGTAAAAGGAGGCGGCAAGCTGGTGATCACCGGCGAAAATGCAACCGGATTCACCGCAGGCCAGAATGTCTCCATCCTGCCCAACTGCCCGGGGAAAGCGCATATGTCCGCTGTCGAGCGGGATATGACGGCTTCAGATCGCACCAGCGAGGAGGCTTTTTTCAACGCTATTGGCACGAGATCGGAGCTGCTCGTTGAGGCGCCGCCGCTGGTGGCAACTCAAATCGCCAGTGTTGAAGGCAAGCCGCACATCTTCTTGGCAAACTTTTCAGGCCTGATTCCGGGCAAAAATGCGAAGCAGTCACCTGTCGCTGGCATCAAGATTCGCGTCACCGGACCGTCCGGGGTCCGGCTCACCTTTCTGCCGTTTCTTGGTGAGCCTCAGACTATCGAGGGTGAACGCACCAATGCCGGTACGCTTTTTCAGCTCCCTCGTCTCGACAAAGGTGCGGTAGCGTGGATCGAGCCCGCGAAGTAAGAACAGCGCCATGTTGAGCGCTTGACGTTGTGAGCAAGACTCACCCTGTCGCCAGGTCGACGAAAGCAAGGATCACGCACTCAGGTCAGCAGCGGATTTCGTTTACGATGGATGGCGTGAGCCATGGCTTTCGTCCAGTACTCTTCTCCGCGTTCGCGCTGATGTTAGCAACAGGAGCGTCTGCCGAGCAGAAAACCGCCAGCAAGCAGTCGCTTCCTGATTGCGGTCCGCTCGTCGGACAAATCCTGCGGTGCCCGAGGGTCGGGTTCACGTACAAAGTACCGTTCGGATGGGTGGATCGCACGGAAGAGATGCAGCAGTCTGGTTCCTCTGCTGCGTCTAAGGCTCCCAAGGACACCGATGAGGCGAGCCATGAAGAGACTGGAAGAACACTACTCGCAGCATTCGAGCGTCCCCCCGGCACCCCGGGCGGCTTCAATTCCGCGGTGATCATCGCTGTCGAAGACAGTGCAGCATATCCGCAGGTGAAGACAGCAGCCGATTATTTCGGGCCGCTCTCCGAGATCGCAGCCCAACGCGGGTTCAAAATGGATGGCGACCCTTATTCTTTCAGCATCGGCACCGGGCAGGTGGTGCGCGGTGATTTCACCGGCGGCGATGAGAAGAACCCAATTCGGCAGACCTCATTAGTTCTTCTAAAGAACGGCTATATTTTATCTTCTACTTTCCTGGCAAGTAGCGACGACGAAATTGATAGCCTGATGGAAAATCTCACTTTCAGCTCCAGCACAAGAAAAACGTCTCCGAAATGACGAATATGACAAAAACATGTTTTCGTACTCTCCTTCTGTCCGTAGTAGGCGTGTTATACGCACTTTCCGCGATCGCGCAGAACTCGCCGAAACACTACATCCTTTATGTCGGCACGTACACAACCGGTGAAAGCAAGGGCATCTACGCGTATCGCTACGACGCAGCATCCGGCCTGTTGCAGTCGCTCGGACTTGCCGCGGCCACGGAGAATCCTTCCTTTCTGGCGGTTGATGCGAAGAACGAACACCTGTACGCGGTGAATGAAACGGGCAACTACAAAGGAAAGTCGAGCGGTGGCGTGACCGCATTCTCGATCGACCGCAAAACTGCCAAACTCTCTCAACTCGACCAAGTCGCCTCGGAGGGCGCCGATCCCTGCTACATCTCGCTCGATCGCTCCGGCAAGTATCTGCTGGTTGCGAATTACACTGGCGGGACGGTTGCGGTGCTGCCCGTCCTCGCAGACGGCCGGCTCGGCGAAGCCACTTCGGTCCTTCCGGATGAGGGCACGCTGGGGCCCAACAAGGAGCGTCAGGAAAAGCCGCATGCGCATTGGATTCAGGCGACCGCGCGCAATCGCTTCGTCTATGTGTCAGATCTTGGACTGGATCGCGTCCTGATCTACAAATTCGACGCAACCAGAGGCACGTTGAGCCGTGGCGAGTCTGCTGGCGGGGGCAAGGACTTCTTCTCCGCCAAGCTTGCACCCGGAACGGGGCCCCGCCATGTCGCATTTTCAGCGGATGGCAAGTTCATGTATGTGCTCGGCGAGATGGACGCCACCGTCACCGTCTTCGCGAACGACGACAAGGAAACCTACCGCTCGATTCAAAAGATCTCTTCATTGCCGGCGAATTTTTCCGGAGAGAACACTGCTGCCGAAATCGCGATTCATCCCAACGGCAAATTCCTGTACACCTCGAACCGCGGAGCAGACAGCATCGCCCAATTCTCTATCGATCAACGCAGCGGGAAGTTAACTCTGGCGGGACAGTTGTCGACCTTCGGCAAGGAACCACGCCACTTCACGATTGATCCGACGGGGAAACGTCTGCTGGTTGCCAATCAGAACAGCAACAACATCGTCGAGTACGCGATCGACGAAAGCACGGGGAAGCTCTCGAAAGTTGGCAACGACGTGAGCGTTCCCTCGCCGGTTTGCCTGGTTTTTGTGCCAGAGGAGTAGTGGCGTGCGTTGATTCTCCGAGCTTTCACCAGCGTATAATCTGCGTTGCCGCCATGGGATTGCCCGCCGTTGACCCGGCCATTAGCACGTTGCTCGAAGCTACTTCGAGCCTGGTGTCATCCGTCGAACTCTCCGAAGTGCTGAAGAAGGTTCTGCAGCTGGCGGAAGTTCTGCTCGGCGCGGATGCGTACGCAGTATGGCGCAGAAGGCCGGAGGCACTACAGTGGCACGTTCTGTATTCGCGAGGACTTTCGGAAGATTACACGCGGCAGACCATCGAAGGGACCCCCGCCAACTATCAACCGACAGCGCCCATCCTCGTCGAGAACATCGAGCACAAATCCTTGGTGAGTCACCGCGTTGATCTCTATCATGCCGAAGGAATCCGCTCGTTTGCCGCGTATCCCCTGACTACGTCTTCGGGAGCGGTTGGCACTGTGACCTTTTACTTCCGCCAGCCGAAAAAGTTTGACGCCGGCCTGGTCCAGATCGGCCAGGTGCTAGCCAATGTCTCCAATGCCGCCATCAACACGGCGGAGTTGTTTGAAACGCAGACCAGGTTACGCGCCGAGGCACAGTTCGCGGCTGAGCGCGCCGAATTCCTGTCGAAGGCGAGCACGCTGCTTGCGTCTTCCTTGGACTACTCCGCCTCATTGAACAGCCTGGCACACCTTGCGGTGCCCAAACTGGCCGACTGGTGCTCGGTCTCGGTGATCGAAACGCCAGGCAAGATGGAGCGCGTAGCGGTCGCACACGCCGATCCGGCACGGTTGGCCATGGCAAAGGAGTACAACCGAAAGTTTCCCCCGGACCTCACGGCACCTGGAGGCGTCGGCGAAGTGCTTCGCTCGGGCAAGCCTATTCTCGTCGCGGAAGTGACCGATGCCCTCCTCCGCTCCGCAATTCGTAACGACGAACAATACCGGGCGCTCACGGAAATTGGCATGAAATCCGTGCTGATCGTGCCTCTCATGTCTCGTGAAACCGCGCTCGGGGCATTGACCCTGGTGACCGCAGAATCAGGCCGCGTCCTCACTCCCGCGGATTTGGAATTGGCTCAGGCTCTCGCCACGCGCGCGGCAGTCGCGATTGACAATGCGCGGCTGTATCACGCGATGAGTGTCGCTACCGGCGAGGCCCAACTTCGCCAGGAGGAATTGCGGATCGTGCAGCAGGCCGCGAAAGTGGTTTCCTGGTCCTTTGATCCGGAAACACAAATGTTCTCATTTCTGAGCGAGGAAACCGGGCGCCTGCTCGGGGTCGCGGGCTCGGTGAATTCGATGAGTTTCGAGGCGCTCTCGGCACGCTTGTTCTTTTCCACGGACCGGCACAAGTTTCGGGAAGCCTTTGATCGGCTGGAAAAAGGCAAAAAAGAACTGGACATCGAGCTTCGCATGGGCACGAAAAGAGGCGCGGTCAACCTGCTGGCCATGCGCGGAAAGCTTTTCTTCAATCAGGGCCGAAGCAAAGTGCTCGGTGTACTGATCGACTTGAGTGGCACCAAGGCAGAAAAAACCATACGCCGCAAGATTTCGAGTTCCACTTGACGACGCCAGTAAAATAGAACCGATTTTCTGTGCTACTTGCCGTGCCAAGTCCTGAGCCAGGTCTGCCGCGTTTGTTTGAAGCTGCCGAGCGCAACGATCCGCGCGCCGCGGACCAACTGTTCAGCGCTCTTTACTCGGAGTTGCGCAGATTAGCGAAGCGTGAACTGGCGCGGCAGGGTTCCTCTTCCTACCTGAGCCCCACAACTCTTTTGCACGAAGCCTACATTGAAATTGCAGACAAAGACGGCAGCAAGTTTCCTGATCGTGCGCGCTTCATGGCGTACGCTGCTCGCGTGATGCGTGGGTTGATCATCGATCATGCCCGCAGTCGTAGCGCGCAGAAACGAGGCGGTAAGTTTGAAATCACCTCTGCAGACGGTGACATCGAGTGTCCGCCAGACGCGCACGAACTGACAAAGATCAGCGAAGCGCTGGACGAACTTGCGAAATCCGAAGCGCCGCTCGCCGAGATTGTCGACCTGAAGTTTTTTTGCGGCTTCACCTTTGCCGAGATCGCCGCGATGAAGAACACATCCGAGCGGACGGTGCAACGCGAGTGGGAGAAAGCACGAATCTATTTGCATCGCGCCATTTCTGCGGACTTGGAGAATTGACCCGTGTCCACGTTAAGCCCCGATCGTTGGCGCGAAATTAGTCCGCACCTGGACCACGCGTTCTCGCTGGATGAGAAGGATCGTGCGGCGTGGCTGGAAACCTTTCAGGGGGAGCACCCCGAACTCGCTGATTTAGTCCGCGAATTGCTCCGAGAACATAGTCAGCTCGCCGGCGAGAAGTTTCTCGAAACCGCGCCCGAAGTTCCGGTGAACGAGTCGTCCCTCAGCGGCCAGAAGATCGGTCCTTACACACTGCTCTCGCCCATCGGGCAAGGCGGCATGGGAAGCGTCTGGCTGGCGGAACGTAGCGATGGACGTTTTGAGCGGCGTGTTGCCATTAAGTTCTTGCACTTCTCGGTCGCTGCCAGTGGCGGAATCGAACGGTTCAAACGCGAAGGACGAGTACTCGCCCAACTCTCGCATCCGAATATCGCGGAATTGCTCGACGCGGGCGTTGCTGCCAGGGGCGAACCGTATCTGGTTCTGGAATATGTCGAAGGCCACGCGATAACCGAGTACTGTGATCGCCATGCACTGGACGTCAGAGCGAGAATTCGGCTGTTCGCCGGCGTACTGAGCGCCGTTGCACACGCGCATACGAATCTGATCGTTCATCGCGACCTCAAGCCGTCGAACGTGCTCATCCGTAATGATGGGCAGGTGAAGCTGCTGGATTTCGGCATCGCCAAACTGTTGGCTACCGACACCACCGTCGATGAGGCGACACTGTTGACACTTGAAGGCGGAGCAGCGCTGACTCCGCAGTTCGCGGCGCCCGAGCAGATCAGCGGCGACCCAGTCACAACCGCCACCGACGTGTATGCTCTTGGAGTCTTGCTATACCTGCTCCTCACAGGCCAGCATCCGGCCGGGTCGGCGACGCGCTCCCCCGCTGAACTAGTCAAAGCGATTACTGATACCGAGCCGCCGCGGGTCTCGGATGCCGTTACTTCGTTAAGAACAGATACCGAAACTCTCACGGAGATTGCTAATCATCGTTCCAGCACTCCTGAAAGGCTCCGCCGAGCGCTTCGCGGGGATCTAGATACGATTGTCGGCAAGGCGCTGAAGAAAAATCCGGCCGAACGCTACTCATCAGTGATGGCGTTTACGGACGATCTCCAGCGCTATATGAAACGGGAACCGATCCGCGCCCGGCCCGACAGCCTCACGTACCGTGCAAGCAAGTTCGTTCACCGCAACAAGGTGGGCGTCGCGATTACTGCGCTCGCGTTGATGGGAATTGCTTCTGCGCTGATCGTTATCCGGAGCGAGGCCCGCCGTGCCGAATATCGTTTTCAGCAGGTTCGAAAACTCGCTCATACTGTGCTTTTCGACGTAAACCCTCAAATTGAATTATTGGCAGGCTCTACTCCGGCGCGTGAACTGCTGGTCAAGACCTCGCTCGAGTATCTCGACAGTTTGTCGGCGGGAGCAGGGAATGACTCTCGTCTCCAGCTGGAGGTTGCGGAAGCCTACAACAAGATTGGCGACGTTCAGGGAAATCCTAATTACGCCAACCTCGGCCACCCTCAGGCGGCTGTGGAGAGCTACAGCAAAGCTGCCGCCATTGCGCGAAAACTCGGAAACTCTGCAGAGGCATTGGAGGCTCTAGCCACCGCATATTCAGGGATGGGCACGGTGCAGGCTCGCAAATTGGGCCTCATTTCCGAAGGCCGCGAAAACCTCAGGCTCGGAACCACGATTGCCGAATCAATCCCTAAGCTTACGGGACAGCCGGCCTACAGAGTGCGCCTGATGAGCTATGGCTTTCTTGGTGACCTGGATGCGATCTCTGATCCGGCTCGCGCAGCTGAGCCTCTCCAGTATTCTTTGGACATTGCGCGTAAATGGGCCTTGGTTGATTCATCGCGCGACTCAAAAATGTTCCTTGCGACACTGATGGTGGAATCGGCCGACATTTCGTGGCAGACAGGCGACCTGAATACTGCTCGAAGAACTCTCCTCGACAGTCTTTCGGTGCTCGACGAAGCGTTGGCTCAAGACCCGAATAACGGCGATTGGGTTCGCCAAAAATATCTCGCAGAAGAACGAATGGGGGTGATAAGCGGCCACCCGGATTTTTTCAACCTGGGCGACCGAGTCGCAGCCGCTTTGTGGATTCAGAAGGAGAGTGATGGCCTGGAGCGGCTTTTGGCCGCCGATCCGAGCGATTCCCGGGCTCATTTCGACTTCGCCGAGTCACTCGGGGAACTTGCCGCGGTGTACCGACAGTCCGATCCTCGACGAGCCCGGAAACTTTATCAGCGATCACTCCGTGCTTACGCTTCAGTGTTGCAGGCCAACCCTCAGGATTCCGACACGCTGTACTGGCAATCCTTCGATCGCCTGGGTCTCGCTTGGGTACTGGATTGCTTAGGCAAACATGAAGAGGCGGGTGAGCAGTTGCAAAGCGCAATCGGTGCGCTCGAGGACCTAAAAAAAAAGGATCCGGGAAACCTTATTGTGTCTCAACTTCTCGGCGTCTCTTTACGAAAATGGGCTTCGCATTCGGGTGAGATCGGAGATACCAACAGCGCCGAGCATGATCTGGAGCGTTCCGAAGAAATACTCAAGACTCTCCATCAGCAATACCCGAAGAACCTTTCTGTTTTGCGCGACCTAGCCGAGTGCTATCGCGAAAAGGGCAAACTTGCCGCCCAGCGTTCCCACTGGCAGGACGCAAGGCGCGAGTATCAGGAGAGTCTCGATCTTTGGCAGCACTGGCTCCAGATCGGGAAATCCTCCGTTTATGACCAGCGGCAGCGTGTCATAGCCATAAGTCTAGTAAACAGCGCCGCCCGACACTGAGGCACAGCGTACTCATCGGTAAGAATTCTCCGCGACACTGTCGTCTCTTACGCGCCGTTTTCGATATTGAGAGTAGGAGCCCAAGAAACATTTCTGCTGTGGGTTTCACTACTGAGTTGTCAGGAGTTGGCTTATGCTTCCTCATCGCTGGACCACCATCCCCTTGTCATTTGTTGCAGTATTGCTCGGCGCGGGAGCGCTTTTCGGGGGAAAGTTTCTGCCAAATCCATTGAAAACCAGCGACTCGAGCGGGGTGCTGGCCACCTACAGCACTGCCGGTGGCATAGACATTAACAATGCGTTTTTCCAGGACCTAGGCACAAATGGGCGCACTTGCAATACTTGCCACATTTCAAGTTCGGCGTGGACCATAACTCCGGCGGACGTGCGGGCAAAGTTCGATGCGACGCAAGGCACAGACCCGATTTTCCGGACGAATGATGGCTCGAACTGTCCGAGCGCCGACGTTTCAAGCGTCTCTAGCAGAAGGCAGGCTTACAGCCAACTGCTCACAAAAGGTTTGATTCGCGTCTCGGAATCGGTTCCGGCCAACGCCGAATTCCAGATCATCACAATTCAGGACCCCTACAACTGCCCGGAAACAAACGCGGCCAATCCAGCTATGTATCGCCGTCCGCTACCCGCGACGAATCTCAATTTTCTCAGCACAATCATGTGGGACGGACGAGAAACGGTATTTGGCGCCATTCCCGGAAAATCCATTGACCTGAATCAGAGCCTCACCAATCAGGCTATTCATGCGACGTCAGGGCATGCCCAGGGAACGGTGCAGCCTACACCGCAACAACTCTCACAAATTGTCGCCTTTGAGACTGGGCTGTTCACCGCCCAGGAAAACGACCAACATGCCGGAAGCTTAACTGCACAAGGCGCGCAGGGAGGTCCGGTGAACCTGTCGCAACAAAACACATTTGTGGGAATCAACGATTCACTAGGCGGCGATCCGACCGGAGCCACGTTTGATCCGAATGTGTTCATGATTTATGGTGCATGGGCGAATGCAGGTTCTCCTCACCGCCAGTCAATCGCGCGGGGAGAAGATTTGTTCAACAATCTGCCGATTCCAATCACTGGTGTAGGCGGCCTGAATGACGCGTTTAATCAGCCAGTGATTGTGGGGACGTGCACTACCTGCCACGACAGCCCGAACGCCGGGAACCATTCGTTCTCAGTGCCATTGGCGATTGGCACGACGGCGTATCCGGCCATGCCGGCCCTCGATGTCGCAGGCCTGCCGGTTTACACGATTCAGTGCAACACCACCGGCGCGATCGTTCAGGTGACCGACCCTGGGCGCGCCATGATTTCCGGCAAGTGCAAGGACATTGGCAAGCTGAAGGGGCCAGTGCTTCGCGGCCTGGCTGCGCGCGCCCCCTACTTCCACAATGGCGCCGCCGCAACACTGGATGACGCAGTGAATTTCTACGATCAGCGCTTCAACCTGAATCTGACTTCGCAGCAGAAAGCCGACTTAGTGGCATTTCTGCAGACGTTGTAGTGGTTGTGTATCAGGCGACATTGGCTTACTCGAAACGTACAGCGATGTCGCCTGACTTTGAAATGCTTGCGATAAATGGTGGGTTGTACTTCTTGCAAGCCTTGATCATTTTTGAAAGCGCACTGACAAGTATTGCGGCCATTTCTGCCCCGGTATAGTTCCCGGATGAAAAGTAGAACTCACGCACGCGATGCCTCCTCACAGCTGCCTTTTCTAACTGGTTGAAGCGTATCCGCTTGTCTTTCGTAAGCAAGATCCAGCCTTTTTGGCCGACAAAAGGGAGCCAAACTGCATCTTCTGTGCCAGCGGCGAAATAAGCGCCGTGTCGCTGATGTGGAATCAAGTGCTGGCGTAAAACATCCAGAATCGGCGTGCAGTTGTGAAGGTTTTCGTCAAGATACAAAACGAAGTCTTCAGGCGGCGATAGCCGCTGTTCGCTGCTCCCAACGGACTGCTTCTTCAATCTGTTTCGGCGTGACGCCATATTCGGAGGCGAGGTCGTCTATGGATTCGCGAGCATTAAACCGCGAGGCAACCACGGCCGTGGAAATTCCTGTCCCAGCAATAACCGGTTTCCCAAACCCCACCGCAGGGTTCATCAGTATGAGCTTAGGTTCACTCGGCCTCGCTTGCATCACGAACGGATACAACTGGCGCACACCCCTGGGATCGCATTCGACCCGCTCCAAGTAAAACTCCAGTACCCCAGGCATAAGAATCTGCTGGTCGTTCGAGAGGTTCACCGTTTGACCTAAATGCTTGATGAAAAGATCTCGCCGATTCGTCTGGAAAGCCTGTTCAACAAGAGGATGTTTGTGCTGTACATATTTTGCCAAGTTGGCGAGGGCTTTTCGTACTCGTGGAATACGGACGTCGTAAATAGCCCGCATGCTACTCAGCATGTAACACTCGAGAAGGTTATTGAAAGAGAGTCGCCCTGGTTCAGAAAGACAGATCAGCGGTAGAACGGCCCCGCTACCTTGCGCCCAGTACCGCAAAGTGTTTACAGGCACGCGGAGATAATACGCGGCTTCCGTCAGGCCGTAGATCGGAGTTTCCATGAGATCGGCATGGAAATTCATGGGCACCTCCTCGCCCAGCATAGCAGGCCGGTCTTGATCAGAACATCCCCCTTCCGCATACGGCAACAATTATTGCAGTAGCCCGCCGTTCGGTTCTTCTTCGGCCGCCGGTATAACGACCGCCGCAGCCACCCGGTCGCCGTGTTCCATGTGGAGTAGGCGCACACCTTGCGCTGAGCG
>Ga0157372_10003576_pt1 | contig 16726 bp, 8 predicted proteins | sample C55metaG_FD_115307 | JGI IMG/M metagenome (GOLD analysis project Ga0157372, IMG submission 115307) | Corn rhizosphere microbial communities from Kellogg Biological Station, Michigan, USA - C5-5 metaG | ecosystem: Host-associated > Plants > Roots > Rhizosphere > Soil | place: USA: Michigan... | reverse complement strand
GAACGGACGCAAGCGAAGATCGACGCGATACACGTAGCCGTCTGCATTGCGTTCGGCGAGGAACGCGACGAACGCCTGGCCGACGCGTGCGTAGTACGCGTCGGCGTCGAGCGGACGCGCGCCATCGCTGCTGCCGCCTTCGGCAAACGCGAATACCAGATCGATATCCGACGAAAAATTGAGCTCGCCGCCGCCGAGCTTGCCGAGACCGAACACGACCATGCGCTGCGGCGCGCCGATGACGTCGCGAAGCACGCCGTGCCGCGCCGAGACCTTGCGCTCGGCGCCCGCGAGCGCCGCTTCGATGCAGGTCTCGGCAAGTACCGAGGCGCCGGTCAACGTCGTTTCGACGGTATCGAGGTCGTTGAGATCGCGCCAGATCAGGCGCAGCGCTTCGCGCTGGCGGAAGCGACGCAACTCGGCGACGAGCTCGGCTTCGCTGAGAGAGCTCGCGAACACGCCGGCGCGCGCGTCGGCGTGACGAGGATCGCTCATCAGCCGCAACAGGTCGGGACCGAGCAACGCCGGATCGCGCAGGAAGCTTTCGTAGGCGAAATCGCTCGCCAGCAGCACGCGCTGCAGATGATCATCGACGCCCGCATCGTCGTAGAACGGCACGTTGGCGTCGCGACACGCCGATTCGAGCCGCGCCAGGCGTTCATCGAGAAACCCGGCGATCGTGCGCGGAAGGGAACCCTGCATGGGCATGATTCTCGCAGCTGCGGCGTGGCGGCCACCAGCGCGGCGGATCAGGTAGGCCGCGATGCCGTGTCGTACACTGTGGCCGGGGGTTTTTCGATGACGCGAGCTCCAGCGGATGCAACGACGCAGACGCCCGGCGAACCGCAGAACGCCGACGCGTTGTTCAGTGCCGTCTACGAGCGGCTGAAGGCGATGGCCGGCAGCCATCTCGCGCGCAATCGCGCGGGCTCGACACTGGATACGACCGCGTTGGTGCATGAGCTTTACCTGCGCGTCTCGACGCAACGCGAGCTCATGTTCGGCAAGCCGGTGCAGTTCTTCGCCTACGCGGCGCGCGCGATGCGTCATCTGCTGGCCGATCGCGCGCGCGATCGCCTGCGCCTTCGTGCCGGCGGGGCCTGGATGCGGATCACGCTGACCGGCACCGACGATCGCCTCGCCATCGACAGCGCCGAGCAGGCGCTCGCGCTCGATGAGGCGCTCAAACGCCTCGAGGACGCCGATGCGCGCGCCGCGCGCGTGGTCGAGCTGCGCTATTTCGCCGGCCTCACGCCCGAGCAGATCGCCGAGGCGCTGGACGTGACGCGGCGCACCGTCGATCGCGACTGGCGATTCGCCCGCGCGTTCCTGAAAACCGAGATCGGCTGACCCGCGCGGCGCCGCCCAACGTGTCGCAAATCCGCATCGGACGGCGTTTTCCGAGGACCGACCGCAACCCGCTGGACCATCGATGACGCCCAGCAACAACACACTGCGCACCCTGTTCGAGCAGACGTTGGCACTTCCTGCCGACGCGCGCGGCGCGTTCCTCGACGAGCATTGCGTCGATGCGGACCTGCGCGCGCGCATCGAGCGCATGATCGCCGCCGATTCGGACGACGATCTCGCGCTCGAGCAAGGCGTCGACGCGGTCGCGCGCGCCATCGGCGAGACCGACGCCGGGCCGAATCTGCCGGCCGGAACCCGCATCGGTCCGTTCGATCTGGTCGAAGTGCTTGGCGAAGGCGGCTCGTCGACGGTGTTTCGAGCCGAACGTACGGTCGATGGCGTGCGTCAGGTCGTTGCGCTCAAGCTGCTGCGCCGCGGCCTCTATTCGCAGGATGCCAAGCGACAGTTTCGGCGCGAACGGCTCGCTCTGGCGCAGTTGCAGCATCCGGGCATCGCGCGCCTCATCGAAGGCGGCGTGACGGAGACCGGCCAGGCGTACATCGCGCTCGATCTCGTCGATGGCGTGCCGATCACCGACTATGCGCGCAACCACCGGCTCGATCTGCGCCAGCGACTCAAGCTGTTCCAGCAGGTGTGCCGCGCGGTCGAAGCGGCGCATCGCGCGCTGATCGTGCATCGCGACCTGAAGCCTTCGAATGTGCTGGTGACGAACGACGGCGAGGTCAAGCTGCTCGATTTCGGCATCGCCAAGCTGCTCGATGCGGACGACGAGACGCAGACGCATCTGCCGGCATTCACGCCGGCGTATGCCGCGCCGGAACAACGCAGCGGCGCGCAGATCACCACCGCGACCGACGTGTACGCGCTCGGCGTGCTGCTCGGCGAGCTCGTCACCGGACAGCGTCTCAACGACGGTTCCGGCCGCACGCCGTCGGGCCAAGTCACGGCGAACATGGAACCCGGCGTATTGCCGGCCGCGCCGGAAGTCACGCGACGCCAGTTGCGCGGCGATCTCGACAATGTCGTGCTGAAAGCCATCGCCGCTGAACCCGAACGCCGGTACGTTTCGGCCGGCGCGCTCGCCGATGACATCGAACGGTTGCTCGATCAGCGACCGGTCGCCGCGCATCCGCCTTCGACGTGGTATCGCGCGCGCAAATACGTCGCGCGCCATCGCGGTGGTGTGGCGGCGTCGGCGATGTTCGCGCTCGGCATCCTCGCCGCGCTCGGACTGGCATTGTGGCAGGGCGGCATCGCGCGCCACGCGGCGCATCGCGCGGATGCGATGCGCAATTTCATGATTTCGGCGTTTTCCGAGGCCGAACCGAGCACTCCGCGCAGCGGGCCGCCGAGCATCACCGACGTCGTCGAGCAGGCGATCGTCAAGGCGCGTGCCGACAGCGCGATGGATCCGGCCGTGCGCGCCGAACTGGTGACCGAATTGGGCGGCGTCTTGAGCGCGCAGGGAAAACTCGCACCGGCGCGCGACGTGCTCCAGTGGAACTACGATCGCTCGGTTCGCGATTTCGGCGAGAACGCGAACGAAACGCTCGAAGCGGGTCATCGCCTCGCGGACACGATGATCATCGCGGGCGATTACGCACCGGCGCGCGCTTTGATCGACCATTTGCTGGAACATTCGAAAGCGGCGGATACAAGGACCGCGGCCGACGTGCGTTTCGATTCGGCGGAGCTCGCCAGCAAGCAGCATGAAATCAAGCGCGCGCTCGCCGACGCCGACGAAGGACTGCGACTCGCGCGCAGCGTGAACGACGATGATCTGCTCGCGAGCGCGCTCGGCGCTTACGGCAACGTGCGCCTCGCCGCCGACGACGTGGCCGGGGCAACGACGGCCTGGGAAGAATTGCTCGCCATGCGCGAGCGACGCTTTGGCGCGACGCACGTTTCGGTCGCCGAAGTGCATGCCGATCTCTCGCGCGCCTATCGTCGCGCCGGTCGTCTGGACGACGCGGAACGTCACATCCGCTCAGCGCTTGCGATCGACGCGGCCGTGCTGCCGGCCGATCACTGGCGGCACGCGATACATCTCAATGCGCTGATGATGGTCGAACTCAAGCGGCGCGATTACCGCGCCGCTCTCGAAACCGCGAACGAATCGTTGCGCATCGATCGCATCGTCTACGGCGATGAGGATCATCCGGAACCGGCCAACGATCTCAATTCGATCGGCATGCTGCACGCGCTGCTCGAGGACTATCCGGGCGCGGTCGAGCCGCTGCGCGAGTCGCTTGCGCGCACGGTTGCCAAATTCGGGCCCGAGCATTTCGAGTCGGCCGTGGAGCGCGCGAACTACGGTGTCGTGCTGGCGCGATCCGGCAACATCGCCGACGGCGAAGCGGAGCTGCGCCATGCAATTGCCTCGCTCGAGAATGCGAGCGAGCCGGTGCCCGACGAGCAGGCCGCGACCTGGGAAAAGCTCGCGCGCGTGCGACTCGATCGCGGCGATGCGACCGGCGCGTTGCCGGCGCTCGATCATCTCGACGCGTTGCTGGCGAAAATCGAATCCCCGGGCGATTACTGGGCCGGCCGCGCCGACGTGTTGCGTGCAACCGCGCTGCTGCGCAACGGAAAAGCAGAGCAGGCGCTCGTATTGCTCGAACGTGCGAGTGCGGCGCTCGGTCGCACGGGCCAGCCCGACGATGTGCTGCGCGTCGAAGTCCCGCTGCTTCAGGCGAACGCCAGCCTGGCGCTCAACAACGACGCCGATACACGCAAGTTCGCGCGCACCGGTCTCGCGGCGCTGGCGGCCTTGCCCAACCCGCCGCAACGACTTGTCGACCTGGCTTCGCCTCTGCGAGGCCTCGGCGTAGCGCAGTAACGGTCGCGAACCGCGCACGGTCGCTCTTTACAAGACGCCATGTCCCAAATCGTCCCAAGACGACGTTTCCCTATAACACCCGAGGTACGCTGGAGGGAGCGTCATGAGGGATTTCAGCCACGCTGCGCGAGCGAGTCTCGCGCTTTTCTGTCTGGTGTCGGTGGCCGCACAGGGCCAGCTGGTCGATAGCACGCAAGCGACCCCCGGCGTTCCGGGCGGCGCCATCGCCAAATCGCTGTCCGACGAGATCGGTTCTGGCCGCGGCGATGTGAATACGGAATGGTCATCCGGCTACGTCATCGCGCGCGATCCAGCGCGCGCGATCCGTCGCGGACGCCAGCTTTTCCAGCGCAAGTTCACGCTCGATCAAGGCCAGGGCCCACGCGTCGATCTCGATTCGAGCGGCGACATCATGGCCAATCCCGCACTCGGTGCGGGGCTCAGCGACAGCTGCGCGTCCTGCCACGGACGACCACGAGGATCAGCCGGTTTCGGCGGCGACGTCGCGACGCGGCCCGACAGTCGCAACGCGCCGCACCTTTTTGGCATCGGCATTCGCGAAATGATCGCTGACGAGATGACGACGGACCTGCGCGCGCAGCGTGCCTACGCGGCTCAGCAGGCCGCGACGACGCATGCGAATTTCACCATGCCTCTGTCCAGCAAGCGTGTCAGCTTCGGCGCGTTGACGGCGCTGCCCGATGGCAGTTTCGATACCTCGCAGGTCGTCGGCGTGAATGCGGACCTGCGCGTGCGACCGTTCTTCGCGGACGGCCGCGAATTTTCGCTGCGCGCGTTCGCGGTCGGAGCGTTCAACGACGAGATGGGCCTGCAATCGCCCGATCCGGTGCTGTGCCGGGCGAGCGATCCGGTCGATGCCGTGCGGACCGTGACGCCAACGGGCCTCGTGCTCGATCCGCTGCTCGACACGGTCAAACGCCCGGCGACCTGCGATCCATCCGACGATGCCGATCACGACGGCGTCGCCAACGAGCTCGACCCGGCACTGCTCGACTATGTCGAGATGTACCTCCTCAACTATTTCCGGCCGGGCATCGGCAAAACCACCGAACGCACGCAGCAAGGACTTGCGCTGATGCAGGCGAGCGGTTGCACGAGCTGCCATGTGCAGAGCTTCCGTATCGATCGCGATCGGCGCGTCGCCGATGTCGACACGCGTTACGACGCCGATCGCGGCATCTTCAATCATCTCTACGCGACCACAACGACGCTGTTCAAAGCGGTCGACGACGGTCACGCCTATCCGCAGCTGGTGCCCAAACGCGATTCGTTCGTGGTCGACAACCTGTTCACCGATTTCAAGCGCCACGATCTCGGCCCGGCATTCCACGAGCGCAACTACGACGGAACGGTCCACACCGAGTTCATGACGGCGCCGCTGTGGGGCATCGGCACCAAGGCGCCTTACGGACACGACGGCCGCAGCGTCACGCTGGAAGACGTGATCCTGCGTCACGGTGGAGAAGCGGAAGGCTCGAAAGCAGCGTTCGTGACGCTGGGCGAAGACAACCAGCGCATGGTCATCGAATTCCTGCAGACGCTGCTGCTGTTCCCGCCGGACGATACCGCGTCCAATCTCAACCCCGGCACGCCGGGCACGGACGATCCGCAGAATCCGACGCAGCACGGCAGCATCGCGCTGTCGGCGCTGTTCCAGATTCCGACGGAAGGCGGCGAGTAGAGGAAGGCGTCGCTCGCGTAGGTTCGGCGAGCGCCGCGGCTCGCATATTCCAGCTTATCGGCGCCGAATCGATCGATTCGGCGCCGTCATGTCGCAATCGGCGCCATTCCGGCGTTTTTCGCGTAGGCCCGCACTCGCCGCCCGCCAGCCGCCCCGGCGACGGGCCGATACGCATTTCCCTCGCGCTTTCCCCGACGTTGGGCTGGAATAAGGTATGGATATGTTTCAAGCCCATCGCCGTGATCGCGCAACGAGGTTCTCGCGATGACCGATCCGACACCGACGCTGCGCGAGCTCTTCGAAGCGGCGCTGGCCATGGCGCCGGCGCAGCGCGGGTCTTTTCTGGACACGCATTGCCGCAATGCCGCGCAGCGCGCCGACGTCGAGCGACTCCTGGCCGCCGACGAAGACGGTGGCGCGCGCGTGCTCGACCATCCCTTCGACGAATTGCTGGATCAGGTCGGCGCGGCCGAGCCCGAAGGCGTGCCGCCGCCCGCGGGAACACGCGTCGGACCATTCACGCTGCTCGACAAGCTCGGCGAAGGCGGCTCGTCGATCGTCTTTCGCGCCGAACGCGAGCAGGCCGGCGTACGTCAGACGGTCGCCCTGAAACTGCTGCGCCGCGGACTTTATTCGGCCGATGAGCAGCGCCGATTTCGCAGCGAGCGTCTGGCACTTTCGCAGCTGAAACACCCCGGCATCGCTCGCCTGATCGAAGGCGGCGTCACCGATGCAGGCGCCCCGTATATCGCACTCGAGCTGATCGACGGCGAATCGATCACGGCATTCGCACGCAACGGCCGGTTGGATCTGCGCCAGCGGCTCGAGCTCTTCGTCGACGTGTGTCGCGCGGTCGAAGCCGCACATCGCGCATTGATCGTGCATCGCGACTTGAAGCCTTCGAACGTGCTGGTCACGCGCGATGGCGAAGTGAAGCTGCTCGATTTCGGCATCGCCAAGCTGCTCGACGCGGATACCGACGCGGAGAATGCGGCAACGCACACGCAACATCCGGCGATGACACCGGCCTATGCGGCACCCGAGCAGTTCACGCGAGGTCCGATCACGACGGCGACGGATGTGTACGCACTCGGCGTCCTGCTCGGCGAGCTCGTGACCGGACGGCGCCGCGAGCACGGCGACACGCGTACGCCATCGGCGACGGTGGACGCGACGACCGATCCCGCCGCGCTGCCGGCGCCGGCGAAAAGCGTACGCCGGCAATTGCGCGGCGACATCGACAACATCGTCTTGAAGGCGACCGCGATCGAACCCGAGCGCCGCTATGCCTCCGCCGGCGCGCTCGCCGACGACGTCGAGCGTCATCTCGAAGGTCAACCCGTTGCTGCGCATCCGCCGTCGTCGTGGTATCGCGCGCAGAAATTCGTCGCGCGCCATCGCGGCGGTGTCGCGACGACTGCGGCCTTCCTGCTGGCGATTCTGGCTGCGCTCGGCATCGCGCTCTGGCAGACGAAGATCGCTCGCGAACAGGCCCACATTGCGCAGGAGCAGGCGCGCCGCGCAGAAGCGGTGCGCGATCTCCTCGTCGACATCTTCGATGCGGAAATCCCGTCGCGTCCGCGTGGCGAAATGCCGGGCACGGCCGAGTTGCTCCAACGCGGCGCGCAGCATGCGACCGCTGATCTCGGTTCGACGCCGGCCGTGCAGAGCGATCTCCTGACTGCGCTCGGCCGCGTCTACGATCATCTCGCGCTGCCGGACAAGGGCACGCCTTTGCTCGACGCGGCCATCGCCGCGGCGAAACGCGTCACGCCCGAAGATCCGGCGCTGCTCGGTGCGGCGTTGAGCGAACGCGGCGAAGTCGAGCTATCCAACAACAAGTTCGCCGAGGCGATCGCGCTGTTCGAGCAGGCCATTCCACTGCAGAAGAAGGCGGATCCGGATGGACTCGCCCTGGCGATCACGCTGGATCGGCGCGCGCTCGCGGAAAGCCAGACCGGACATCACGATCAGGCCATCGCCGATTATTCCGCAGCGCTCGCGATCCGGCGCAAACGCTTGCCGCCCGACGATGCCGACATCATCGACAGCTACGACGCGCTCGCCAACGCGTACGTGCGCGCCGGGCGCGCGGAAGAAGGCATCGATCTCTCGCGCCAGGCGGTCGCAGGTGCTCAGGCGAAGTTCGGCGAGCGCCACGTGAAGACCGCGCACTACACGAAAAATCTCGCGACGATTCTCGGCCTGCAGCGCCACTACGCCGAAGCCGCGGCGCTGACCGAACGCGCCGTGTCGATCGAACGCCAGTTGTATCCACCGGGTAGTCCCGATGTCGTCAACGGACTCAACAATCTTGGCAATCTCCAGCTCACGCTCGGGCGTTTGAGCGCGGCGCGCGATACGCTGGACGAAGCTCGTGCGCGCAATCAAAACGGCGGCCTCAACGAATCACTCGGCCAGACGTTCGTGCTGGGCAATCTCGCGCGCGTGCACGAAGCGCTCGGAGACAGCGCCGGCGCGATCGCGCTGCTCGATGAGGCAGAGCGCACCGCGACGAAAGTGGTCGGACCCGATCACGCGCGCACGCTGACACTTGAATTGCAGCGCGCGCGCATCGCCGCGATGCGCAATCCCGCCGCTGCGCCGGAACTGGAACGCATCGCGTCCGCCATCCTCGCGCACCCGGAAAATCTCGCCCAGTTCCGCTCGCGCAGCGAGCCCGAAGCACGCTACGCGCTCGGCCTGGCAGAGGCTGCGCACGGCGACGAAACGGCGGCGGCGGCGACCTGGAAAGAAGCCGTCGATGCGCTGCCGACCGATCACGTCGATCCGCTGACGCTGCCGATGGTTGCAGCGCTGGCCCGATTCGACGCCACGCACGGCGAAACGGACGCCGCCATTGCGTTGCTCACCGCATTTATCGACCGCGCGAATCGCGAGCTGCCGCCTTCGCACTACGCGGTTGGCGCCTTGCACCTCGCGCTCGCCGAAGCGCTGGCTCCAACGCAGAAATCGCAGGCGCTTGGGCAACTCGATGCCGCCGATGCGGCGTTTATCGAGCTCCCGCAGGACCATCCGTGGCGCAAGGATGCTGCCGCGTTGCGGCAGCGGTTGGCTGGACGCTAAAAAAAATTGTAGACCGCCCGACCGTTCGTGCTGAGGTATCGAAGCACGGACGGCTTGCGCCGCCGCGACCTTGAATAGTTCGCCCTTCGATACCTCAGGGCGAACGGGGAGGCTAACCTCAGTTGGCTGGACGGTAAAAAGCTCATAGACCGTCCGACCGTTCGTGCTGAGGTATCGAAGCACGGACGGCTTGCGCGGCCGCGAGGCTGAGTAGTTCACCCTTCGATGCCTCAGGGCGAACAGTGAGTTTGATCGAAAGGCGAACGGTGAGTCTGATCAAGCCGCCGCGGCGGCCTTCGTCCCGAGAATCGCTGACGCAGCCCATTCGCCGGTCTCGACGCCGCCTTCCATGAAGCCCTGGTTGTCGAACGCGCAATGCTCGCCGGCGAAATGGAGATCGTCGACGCGCTCGCCGATCGCGCCGCGGATCGTGGTCCATTGGCCGGGTGTGAAGCAGGCATAGCTGCCCAGCGTCCACGGAAAACTCGGCCAGTGGAAACGCGCTTCGCGGCTGTTCGCGCGGGCGCTCGAAACATCGGGCATGATCGCGTCGAGCTGTGCCGCGGCCGCATCGGCCTGCATTTTCGGCGTGCCTTCTCCGATTTCGATCCCGTGCCGGCCGCCGACGAAATTAGTGAGAATTCCGGCCGAGCCGGGTTGCATGCGACTCGTTTCCCAAGTCGTCTGCAACGGCAGATCGCTGTATGTGCTGCCGCTCAAGCGATCGCGCGTGCGCCAGACGCGTTCGTTGAAGCCGATCATCAGCTTCGCGTTGGTGCCATAGCGGAGTTCTGCGATCGCACGACGCTTGGCCGGGGGCATGTCAATGTCGATGTGCACGCGGCGCAGCGTCGTGAAAGGCACAGCGAGCACCACGCGTCGGGCACGAACCTCCGTCGCGCCGGCGCCGCGCTTGAAACTCAGCACATAGCGGCCATCGGCGTTGCGACGCAATGCTTCGAGTACGCAACCGGTCGTGATCGATGCGCCGAGCGCGCTGCCCAGACGCTCTGGAATCTGATCGTTGCCGCCGCGCACATGGAAGCGCTCGTCGCTCGCGCCGAAGATGCGGAATTCGTCGGTGCCCGAACCGATGAACGTCAGGAAATTGAGCGCGGACTGCTCGTCGCATTCGAGTCCCATCTCGGTCGTGTAGGCCACTTCGATCAGCTTGCGCAGCCAGCCCGACGCGCCGTTGCGATCGAGCCAGTGCGTCATCGACTCGCGATCGAGCGCTTCGGCGCCGCCGGGATTGGCGTAGGTGATCTGCTCGTCCGGAAGCGTTTCGGCATCGCGCGCAATCGCGGCGGCCAGCGGCGCGAATTCGCGCAGGATTTCAGCTTCGCTGTAACGGCGTCCGGCACAGAACCAGATATCGCCGAAAGCTGCGGTCGGATCGGCGGAAAGATCGTCGAGCGGTAGACCGAGCTCCGCGGCTAGCGCGCGGATGCGTGCATGCCCGGTATCGATCAACTCACCACCCAGCTCGCAGACCTGGCCATCGGCGAAATGATTGCGCAGGCTGAACATGCGGCCGCCGATGCGTTCCTGCGCTTCGAAGACGCGCACGGCGACACCGGCCTGGCGCAGGCGATAGGCGCAGGTCAATCCCGCGATGCCGGCGCCGACGATGACGACCTCGTCGCCGGTATCCGCGCGTTGCGTCGAGGGCAAGCATGCGTTGAGCAGCAGCGCAGTCGATGCGACCGCCGATTGCTGCAGAAATCGACGCCGCGAACGATCGATGCGGAGCTCGCGCTCGCGTTCGATCAGTTCATCCAGAGGCACCCCAGAAACGCGCGAACAGCGCGCGATCGCTGCGGCGCGCCGCAGCACATCCACCAATGCATTGCGAGCCACGCGACTCCCCTCGCCTGACATCCCCGCCGCTAGCCTAGCGCGCGCCAGCGTTCCGCGCATCCACATGAACGCACGATTTGCAAAGGAGGTCCATTCGCGGGTACCACACGGAGGCGTACACTCGGCTTGGGGACCGCCATGGCGCAAGCACGCGCGAACGAGACGACCGAAACGACCAGCGAGCCGCAGACGGCCGACGCGCTGTTCGGTGCGGTTTACGAACGCCTGAAGTTGATGGCACGCCGGCGCATTCGTCCGAATCAGCGCTCGGTCACGCTCGAAACCACCTCGGTCGTGCACGACCTTTACCTGCGCATGAGTCGCGAGGGCGATCTCTCGTTTCAGCACCCTTCGCAATTTTTCACTTACGCAGCCCGCGCAATGCGCCATCTGCTCAGCGACCGGGCGCGCGATCATCTGACGCGGCGCGCCGGAGGCGACTGGGTGCGAGTGACGCTGACCGGCAGCAACGAGCGGCTCGTGCTCGAAGGCGCCGAGCAGGCAATCGCGCTGGATGGCGCGCTTGATCGTCTCGAAAAGGTCGATGAGCGTTCAGCGCGCGTGGTCGAGCTTCGCTATTTCGCGGGGCTCACGTCGGAAGAAACGGCTGCGGCACTGGGCATTTCCAAGCGCACGGCCGACCGGGACTGGGAGTTCGCGCAAGCGTTCCTCAAGACCGACCTCGGCTGATGGCACAAACCGCCGTCGGCCCGCGTTAGGACGTAAGCAACAACGACAAGAACCGTCGGGATCGCGCCGCGTGTCCGCAAAAATCTTCTCCCTGCGCGAACTGTTCGATGCGGTCGTCGATATCGCACCGGACGCGCGTGAGGCGTTTTTTGCCGCGCACGAGGTCGATCCTGCCGACCGCGAACGCATCCGAACGATGCTGGACGCACGCGGCGGCACCGCCTTGCCCGGGGTAACGGCCGAAGAGCTCGATCGCGCACTCGGCGATGAGGACTTGCCCGGTATCGGCCCGGGCACGCACATCGGCGCATTCGTGCTGACCGAAGTGCTCGGCGAAGGCGGATCTTCAACCGTATTTCGAGCCGAGCGCACGGTCGATGGTGTGCGCCAGATCGTCGCGCTCAAGGTGCTGCGACGCGGTTGGTATTCGCCGGATGCAAAGCGCCAGTTCCGGCTCGAGCGGCGCGCGCTTGCGCAGCTGCGGCATCCGAACATTGCGCACCTCATCGAAGGCGGCGTCACGGAAACCGGGCTTGCGTACATCGCGCTCGAAGCGGTCGACGGCGTGCCGATTACCGATTACGTACGGGCAAAGCGACTGGATCTGCGTTCGCGCCTGATGCTGTTCCTGCGCAGTTGCCGCGCGGTCGAAGCCGCGCATCGCGCATTGATCGTGCATCGCGACCTGAAGCCGAGCAACGTGCTGGTCACGAACGATGGCGAGGTCAAGCTGCTCGACTTCGGCATCGCCAAGCTGCTCGACGCCGACGAAGAGACGCACACGCGCCTTCCCGCGTTCACGCCGGCCTACGCCGCGCCCGAGCAGCGTTCGGGCGGGCAGATCACCACGGCGACCGATGTGTACGCGCTCGGCGTTCTGCTCGGCGAGCTGGTCACCGGCGAGCGCGTGAATGATCGCAGCGGTCGCACGCCTTCGAGTCAGATCGGCGCGAATGCGGAGCCTGGCGTGTTGCCGGCGTCGCCCAACATCACGCGCCGGCAAACCCGCGGCGATCTCGACAACATCGTGCTGAAAGCGATCGACGAAGATCCAACGCGTCGGTACGCGTCGGCCGGAGCATTCGCGGAGGACATCGAACGTCTGCTCGACGGCCGGCCGGTGGCGGCGCATCAGCCGTCGGGCTGGTATCGCGCGCGCAAATTCGTCCAGCGTCACAAAGGCGGCGTCGCGGTGACGATCGCCGCGCTGCTCGCGACTATCGTTGCCATCGGCATCGTGTTGTGGCAATCGCGCGTCGCGCGCCAGGAAGCCGAACGCGCCAACGCCGTGCGCGATTTTCTCGTCTCGGTGTTCGCCTCGGCGGAAACCAGCGTTCCGAGGGACACACGGCCCAGTGTCGACGACATCGTAAAGAGCGCGACCACGCTGTTGCACACACGCACGTCGCTGCCCGACGCCTCGCGTGCTGACCTTCTGCTGGCACTCGCCAAGGTGGCGAGCAGCGTCGGCTCGTTCGATCTTGCAATCAATCTGCTCGACCAGCGCGAAGCGATCGAGCCGCTATCTTTCGGCTCCAACGACGCGCAAGCCTGGGATGTCGTGATGACGCGCGCGATCATCCTGGGCGACGCCGGCAAGGTGGCCGATGTCGTGAAACTGCTCGATCCGCTGCGCGAGCGCATGCTGGCTCGGCACGACGATACGACGATCAAATGCCTCATGATGCTCGGCGATTCCGTCGCCGGAGTGGGCCACGAGCAAGAAGGCCTCGCCCTGCTGCGCAAGGCGCGCGAGCTGGCCGAATCGAGCAAGTCGATTCCTGCGCAAACCGTGATGCTCGCGTCGATCGCCGAGATGACCAGTTTGATGGACAACCTGCGCTTCGAGGAAGCCAACGTGCGCGCGGATGCTGCACTAGCCATCTGGCATGAGCTGGGTGATCCGCCGAGTCGCGACATCATTGATCTGTACCGCGGCATCGCCGTGAGCGCCGAGGCAATCGGCGACATCCCTCGCGCGGATGCTGCGTATCGTGATGCCATCTCTGTCGGCGACCGTTTTTTCGACAAGCCGAACTGGATGACGGCGTGGAACCTGGAGGCATATGCGACGTTTCTGATTGCGCAGGGTCGACTCGACGAAGCCGAGCCCGTTGCGGCGCGCTCGCTGGAGATGCATCGCGCGACGCTGCCGGCGGACGACTACCGGACGCTGTATGCGATCGCAGCGATGGGGAAGCTGCGCCAGGCGCAAACCCACTTTGCGGATGCCATCGTCTGGTACACGCAGGCCATCGATACGTGCGACGCGAGACCCAAACCTGAGCTTGTGTGCGCGCGCCTCTACGCGCTGCGTGCGCGCTCATATGCGATGCAGCGCAAGTTCGATGACGCCAGGCGCGACATCGACCAAGCCAAGCGCCGACAGATCGCGCTCAGCGGCGACCATAGCTCGGCTTACGCGTACGTGCTCGATGCAGAGGTCGCGGTGCTGGCGGCCGAACACCAATACGCAGAGGTGATCACCACCGCCGACCGCGCGCTGGAGATCTATCGGCAGGGCAAGGGCGGCATGATCCAGGCGCAATTCGGCACGCGCTATTGGCGTGCGCTGGCCCTGTTCGAACTGCACCGCGACGATGAACCACTGAAGGAAGTGCTGGACATCGCGCCGAAATACGAGGCCTTGTTTCCGCGCGGCGCACTCACCCCTGAAATCCTGGCATTGAAGGCGCGAGCGCTTGATCGTGCCGGACGTGTCGATGACGCGCGCACGGCCGCAACGGATGCTCTGTCGATCGATCAGGCTTCGAAGTTGCTCGATCCCGACGTACTGTACGCGGTGCGGCGTATTGCATCCGGTGATGATGGCGCGCCCCCGAATTCCCGCCGGCCCTGAACGCTCATCAGCGAGTTCAGCGGACTCACCTGTCGGACGCGGCTCGCACGCATTTCGGAAACGAAAAGCCCCGCATCGCTGCGGGGCTTTGTTCGAGATTGAACCGGGTTTCCCTCACCCGGCCCTCTCCCGCAAGCGGGAGAGGTTTTTCGTGTGCGTCCGCCGGAATCCGTGGCGTTTCGCGGCACGGCGTTATTAGAAATCCATACCGCCGCCCATGCCGCCCATGCCGCCACCGCCGCCGTGGTTGTGCGCCTCTTCCTTCTTCGGCGCCTCGGCGACCATCGCTTCGGTGGTGATCATGAGGCCGGCGATCGAAGCCGCGTTCTGCAGCGCCGTGCGCGTGACCTTGGTCGGATCGAGGATACCGAGCTCGACCATGTCGCCGTATTCGCCGGTGGCGGCGTTGTAGCCGAAGTTGCCCTTGCCGTCAGCGACCTTGTTGAGGACCACGGACGGCTCTTCGCCGGCGTTCGCGACGATCTCGCGCAGCGGCGATTCCATTGCGCGCTTGGCGATCTGGATGCCGTGGTTCTGATCTTCGTTGTCGCCCTTGAGCTTGGCGAGACCAGCCAGCGAGCGGATCAGCGCGACGCCACCGCCCGGGACAACGCCTTCTTCGACGGCCGCACGCGTCGCGTGCAGCGCGTCTTCGACGCGCGCCTTCTTTTCCTTCATCTCGACTTCGGTCGCGGCGCCGACCTTGATCACCGCCACACCGCCGGCGAGTTTCGCGACGCGCTCCTGCAGCTTCTCGCGATCGTAGTCCGAGGTGGTCTCCTCGATCTGCGCCTTGATCTGCTTGATGCGCGACTGGATGTTGGCCGCTTCGCCCGCGCCGTCGATCAGCGTGGTGTTCTCCTTCGAGATCACGACCTTCTTGGCGCGGCCGAGATCCTTCAGCGTCGCCTTTTCGAGCTGCAGGCCGACTTCTTCGGAAATGACCTGGCCACCGGTCAGGATCGCCATGTCCTCGAGCATCGCCTTGCGACGATCGCCGAAGCCCGGCGCCTTGACGGCGGCGACCTTGACGATGCCGCGGATCGTATTGACGACGAGCGTTGCGAGGGCTTCGCCTTCGACTTCCTCGGCGACGATCAGAAGCGGCTTGCCGGCCTTGGCGACGCCTTCGAGCACCGGGAGCAGCTCGCGCACGTTCGAGATCTTCTTGTCGTACAGAAGAATGTACGGATCTTCGAGCTCGACCTGCTGGCTCTGCTGGTTGTTGATGAAGTACGGCGAAAGATAGCCGCGATCGAACTGCATGCCTTCGACGGTATCGAGCTGGTTGTCGAGACCGGAACCTTCCTCGACCGTGATCACGCCTTCCTTGCCGACCTTGTCCATCGCCTCGGCGATCAGCTTGCCGATCGCATCGTCGCCGTTCGCGGAAATCGCGCCGACCTGGGCGATCGACTTCGAGTCGGCGGAGGGCTTGGAGAGTTTCTTCAGCTCTTCGACGGCCGCGATGACCGCCTTGTCGATGCCGCGCTTCAAATCCATCGGGTTCATGCCGGCCGCGACGGCCTTGAGACCTTCGCGGATCAGCGCCTGCGCGAGCACGGTCGCCGTGGTCGTGCCGTCACCGGCGACATCGGAGGTCTTGGAAGCGACTTCCTTGACCATCTGCGCGCCCATGTTTTCGAACTTGTCGGCGAGCTCGATCTCCTTGGCGACGGACACGCCGTCCTTGGTGATCGTCGGTGCGCCGAAGCTCTTTTCGAGCACGACATTGCGGCCCTTCGGGCCGAGTGTGGCCTTGACCGCGTTGGCCAGGGTATTGACGCCGCGCAGCATGCGGGCGCGCGCGTCTTCGGAGAAACGGATTTCTTTGGCAGCCATTTTGGAAAACCTCGGGATTCGTTAATCGGGATTCGGGATGAAGAAGCAGGCTGGACTCGGACGGGCGGGTTCGGAGCAGTTGCTCTTACGAATCCCGAATGCCGAATCGCGGCTCTTACTCAATCACCGCCAGGATGTCTTCTTCGCGCATGACCAGAAGTTCCTGGCCATCGACCTTGACCTCGGTGCCGCTGTACTTGCCGAACAGCACCTTGTCGCCCTTCTTGACGGCGATCGGACGGACCTTGCCGTCTTCGAGGATCTTGCCGTTGCCGGCGGCGACGACTTCGCCGCGAATGGGCTTCTCGGCAGCGGAGTCAGGAATCACGATGCCGCCGGCGGAGACCTTCTCCTCCTCCAGGCGCTTGATGATCACGCGGTCGTGCAGGGGGCGCAGTGCCATAGTGGGTGGTCCTTAAAAGGTTGGTTGAAAGTGGCTGATTCGAAAAGGGAATTCGCAGACTGCTAGCACTCG
>Ga0157372_10003575_pt1 | contig 16731 bp, 26 predicted proteins | sample C55metaG_FD_115307 | JGI IMG/M metagenome (GOLD analysis project Ga0157372, IMG submission 115307) | Corn rhizosphere microbial communities from Kellogg Biological Station, Michigan, USA - C5-5 metaG | ecosystem: Host-associated > Plants > Roots > Rhizosphere > Soil | place: USA: Michigan... | reverse complement strand
AATTAGAGTTTTTTATAGTAGTGATATCAATGGTTTCGGTAAGAATTGATACTTGCTGAAACTAAAAATTGGTGCGCCCGGCGCGCTCACGAAATGAAACATAAGTTAATGATTTTGATCTATTAAAATGTTCACTTTGTGGGATCATACCGTATAACTTACCGTAAAACTCAAAAATGCCTAAAATTGTACCCGCTTTAACCGACTCTAAAATTAAGTCTGAAATCGCTAAAAATAAGAAAGATATTGAGAAAAAAACTCAAAAACTTTCTGATGGTGGTGGATTATACCTTTTAATTGATAAAAAAGGGGCTACAACGTGGCGATTCGATTATACCCGGCCAATTATTAAGAAGCGCAACACCATCTCAATCGGCCCATATCCTGAAATATCTCTGGCAGTTGCAAGACAAAAGCGCGAGGAATTCAAAAGCCAAATTGCACAAAATATTGATCCTGTCGAACAGCGAAAACGAGATATACAGGTTAAAAAAAGAAATCTTGTTTCAACCTTTGCAGCGGTAGCGGATGAATTTAGATTAACTGAAGAAATCACCGAAAGCACTAAACAGAGAAACGATTCAATCTGGGAAAAACTTTATTTAAGTGTTGGTTCAATTCCAATTTCAGAAATCACAGCTCTACAAATTTTAGATGCATGTAGATTGTACGAGAATCAAGGTAAATATGATTCAGCAAAAAGAATGCGCTCTAAAGCCAGTCAGGTATTTAAGTATGCAATCGTTTTAGGACTTTGCCAATTTAATGTGGCTGATCAAATATCAGGTATTTTAAAATCAGGTACAGTTAAGCACTACGCAGCAATTACTGATGAAGAGCGATTAGGGCAACTGCTTTTAGATTTATCAGAACCAAATATTAATGGCTCAATCATCGTTTACTTCGCCACATTAATATTGCCTTATGTTTTTGTTCGTCCAGGTGAACTGCGTTGGGCGGAATGGGAAAATATAGATTTAGACAAAGGCCTATGGGCATACACACCACCAAAGACACAAAACAAGACTCAACTGGAACATATAGTTCCTTTAGCTACGCAAGTAGTTGAGCATTTAAGAAAGCTCTACAAATTAACAGGAAGTACAAAGTATGTCTTTGCTTCAATGAAAAAGGGCAATCCAGTTATTAGTGAATCAACTATAAATAAAAGGCTTAAAAATTTTGGATTTGCAAATGGTGAAACTACGGGTCATGGATTACGGGCAACAGCACGTACTTTATTAGATGAAGTACTTCATTATCCGATCGAACGTATCGAACAGCAACTCGCGCATCAAGTTAAAGATATGCATGGTAGAGCGTATAACCGTACAAAATATTTAAAAGAACGTGCAGAGATGATGCAAGCTTGGGCCGACTATCTAGATAGATTAAGAGATGAGGCAAAGGCAAGAGCTGTCGCATAAATAAGATAAAGGCCTTATTTAAATAAGGCCTGAATTTTCTCTTTATACTTTTCCAACCACATTTCTGGAAACTCAACTCTTGTTGAGCCACCCAGCTTTACCTTTTTCAATTCACCGCTTTCAAACATTCTATATATTGTAGACTTTGATAAGTCGGTAACTTGCATAGTCTGATTAACTGTAAATAACATTTACCCCTCCATACTTTCAGCTTTGGGATTAGCCCACCAAAGTACAGGGCCATCCTCTGAATCAAATGCTGCAATTAGAAATACATCTAAAGTTGGTGCTTGAGGTTTCCATTTTGACCAATCTGCACAATCAGCATCAGGAATTTCTGGAATATCCCAATAATCCAAACGCTCAATAAGTATTTCTACACCTAGATTTTTTTGAAGTTGTGCCCATTGCTCCTTAGTATAAAATTCTGAATTTTCACTGATAGTGTCATGTTGCTCTATATCAGGATGAAACCAGTTGCTATTTAAATCATCTGGCAGTTCAGTTGGTTGAATTTGATATCTCATGCTGTCACCTCACCAAAAAACCAAAATTAAAAAAGCTAATAACCATAATATATTTGTTCCATAGAGCGCTTCTTTCATCCACCAACTCCCGAGTCGCTTTTAACCAATTGCTCAATAAATTCTGCAAGTTCATTTGCCCCAACAACAAACAGACCCTCAAAAGCTTCGTAAGACATAAATGATTCCTTTGCTACCCATGCCTGGATTTCATTGATGATTTGTTTTGGCAGCACCTGAGCTTTGGAAGCTTCCCAAATTATTCTCCCTGCAACCTCAATAATGTCATTAACATCATTTTTACTGAGATGAGCTGTAGCCTGGCGAAGCGTTGCCATATTTTTAGACAGCCAATTATCATAAATTGGAAACTGTGGAGTTGAGGGAATAGGCTGTTTAATCTTTAATAAATAAACATCGCCGTTTTTCTCAACATCAAGTTCTGCCAATATTTGCTTAATAGTTTTTGCGCTTAGCTTGCAAACCGTCGCCAATTGAGAAACGGTTAAGCCGTAAGTATCGTTTGCCAAGGCTCCATAAACTTTTGCTTTATATTTAGTGAAATTAGTCATTTCATTTGCCTTTTTAAGTTCAGCTGCTGTACTCATTTTCACTTTCTCCATGTGGCTTCTTTTAGCTTTACATTCACTAAGCAATATTCAATTTCAGAAGGGTTTACGTTGTCGAACTGATGATTCATGTGAGCACCAATCACAAGTAAAGTGCGGGTCATTGTTGAATAGCGATATTTCATTGGCTAATCTCCATTGGTGCGCCAGGTAATTGAGCTTCACGGTTTTTGTATGCTGTCATTGCTTCATACTTTTGAGTCCCGTTTTCAAGCAGGTGGATCTCGGCGAATAAAGCACGTAAAACATCTATGTTTTGTGCCGCATGGATTCGCTCAATTAGTGGTCTGCCTTTTAACTCATTAAGGCGTTTATAAGAAGCATCTAGTAAAGGTTTGCGTTGTGCTTCTGACCATTGGCGAGTGCGGTCAAAGATTGCATTAACTTCCTCAGCGCTTCCAGCCATATCTATATCAAATGCTAATTCGTCTACTAGTTCTTCAGAGTATGCGAACGAAGGGTAATTCGGATTAGAGTCAATTAAATCAAGCTGTGAAAGATGTTCTTTACGTTGCTCGCTCTGAATTTTCAATTCACTTAAATCTTCAGAAGTAAGATTTTTTGAGCTTGCTAAAATAGTGTCATTAACTTTGGCTAACTCATCTAATGTGTTGGCCTGATCAATTAGACTTATAAGGACTGCTTTGGGTGCCGATGTCGGTTTATCGCTGAAAGTTGTCTCTTGAATAACTTTCATTAAATAGTCACGTTCTTGATCTTCCAAATGCCCATTTGCACCAATTTTCCGCTTAACCGCTTGTAGTTCTTCAGCAGAGCTACAAGATTCGATCTCGCTAATAAATGAATCATATAAAACTGAAAATACTTGCTCTGTAGTTGTATCAGCAGCATCCATTTCAATGAAATCCAGCTCAGTTAAACGGGTCTGTTTAGCAACCTCAATTTCATCTAACTGCTCTTGAGTAAAGCCTTCTTTTTCAAGACCTGAGCAAATGTTCTCGACTTCTTGCTCTGTATTAGCAATTTTCAAAGCGTCCAATAAAACTTGGTGTTGTAAATTACTTGTAGGCTGGGAAGCTGTGTTGTTTGTAGAAGGGGATCCCAACACTTCAGCATGAGTTGGATCCTTAGCCTTAGTTTGCTCAACCTGTTTTGCTGATGCAGCTTTTGTGGTTTTTTTCTTACCAGTTTTTTGTTTATCGGCACCACCGATAGGTACGACAAGTGTTTCTCTTGTATCTACATCACGACCAATGGCAGCACAAAATGCTTTTAATTGAAGCCGGGCATTTTCTATATCTGCTTGAGCAAAACCATTTGAAACTGCTGTTTTGAGAGCTGCTGTTTCATTGAATTTGTACCAATAAATACTGCCAGTTGGCTCAATAAGATAAATGTCTTGATCTGGCTTAACATCATCAAGGGTGAGTGGTTGAGTAAATGTAATCCCAGCCAATTCAATTTTTGGTAATTGAATACAATATTCATAGTCAGGAAGAGAAAATACAGTTGCAGGGAACTGATCCAAAGTATCAAACTCACCATCGATGTGACGGCAAAGAACAACTTTGCCAGTCATCAAAGCATTAAAGGCTTCTTGATTTGAAATTAAATTAGTCATGTCTATTTCCTGCCTTTAATTAATGGTGGAGTTGTTGAGTTTGGTTTTGTTGCTGTGGAATAGAATTAACTACCCAGCCCATTTGATCTGCACGTGCACGACATGCGTTAACGATGCCAGCGGCGTATTGAGAATTTGCAAAGGTTGCTATTGCTTTATCCAGGGTTGACGGATATTTGGCATTTTTAATGCTAGTAAGTGCATTGGTATAACGCTGTGCCAATGACTGAGCATTATTAGCGTTATTCGCTTGTTTACCCTGGTTGGTTTGCTGACCTGGATTAGTGTTATTCCGATTGTTTTGATTATTTGACGCTTGATTCAATTGTTGATGATATTCGTTGGTGTCATAGTCCTTAGTATCATCAATTAGAAATAAGCCATTTAATGCATATTTGCGAGCGTAGGAGCTTGAAGCACCAAAGGTTTGCGCAACATCCATACCTTTTTTATTAACGTCAACGCCAGCATGAGCCGTTACAGTAATTTCTTTGCCGTTAGCATCAGTAAAGACTGCTTTTGCTGTAATAACGACAACTGAGCCAACTTGCTGAACTTCATCCGTAAGAACCAGCGTTGCACCTAATTCATTTAGGTGTGGCTTAACTGCTTCTAGAATGTCTTCACAGTTTCGGTATTTATATTTGCCAAAATCATTGGTTTTGTTTTTTGGAGCTTTCAACTCTTGTTGAATTTTATGTAATGCATTGTTTTGATTAGTCATGATGTCACCCAATTAATAACGAGAGTTTTTGTAAGCGATACGTTGCTCTGCGCTGTATCTTTGGGGTTGAGTACGATTCTTTTGTTCTATAGCGCGGTGATAATTAACGCCGCCTTTAAATTCAGGCTTGAACCATTTTTGTGATAATTCTTCCGTAGTAATCGAACGTGGTTCACTCTCTGAAGAATCTTTTACAAGTACGTTGTACCAGTTGAATGGTTGAGCTCTTTTACCGCCTGTAAACTCTTTATCAAAGTCAGGTGTAAAATCTAAAGACAACTTGGCCATGTAAATTTTTGGCCCAAGTCGAACATGATAAAAGCCGTTTTTGTCCTTAAATAGGAATTTGCGAAAAGGCGTGGTAAATGTCTTTTTCATGATTAAGCCTCCACCAAACGATTTCTTTCGATAAAGCCTTTAAGGAGGGCATTGATATTGCGGTGATCGTTATAATCAGTGAAATCGCGGTAAGACTTTCCGTTTACATCAGTGATTTCATTAATTGTGAGCTGGGTTACATCTACCGCCGTAAACTCTGAACCTTGTACGCCGTAGCTATCTGGATGAGTTTCAAAATCAAAGCTAACATTTACGCGGAAGCCATCAAGCTTGATAACGGCAATGCCTGAGGTTTTACCTGTGATTTTTGCTGTTTGAACGCCGTAATCGCTTGGCTTGGTTTGCGGCGTGAAGTTGTAGGTATTTTTAGCAAAGCTAGATTGTGCTGTTTTATATTCACAAGAAGCTAAACCAGCAATCAAAACTAGAGCTGTAATACCTGTTACTTTGATATGGTTGAATGGAATTGCATTTACATTCATAATTGATCTCGCAAGTTGCAAAAGCACATCGAAAGGTCAGAGAGTCGGTGTGCTTTTTTATTGTCTGTGAGATAAATATTAACTATGGTTAATTTTATAGTCAATAGAAAAGTTAACAATAGTTAATCTATTTTATTAACCATAAGTTATTTTTATTAACCAAAAGAAAACCCACCGTAGTGGTGGGTTGAGTAAAAAGCTTTACTTATTAACTATTGTCAACTTGGTCTAGACCTTCTTTTTGCTCTGTATGTATATCGCATGCAGTCAACTACTTGGCCCACAAAATGACAATGCTCATCCAAAGGAATGATGTTTGGTTCAAATTTAGGGTTTAGTGCTTGTAGAAAGCGCGAGCCATCTGTCTCGATAACAAGTTTTTTAAAAGTTGCATCTTCAAATCTTCGAACTACAACCATATCGCCAGATTGCATATCACTGTAGTAAACATCTGGATCAACAAGAATATAATCACCCTCCAAAAAGTCTGGTTGATTACTAACACCTTGAACTTTCAAATAAAAACAATTACTACATTCATCAGGAAGAGGAAGCCACTCTTCAACTTGGGACAGGTCCACAGATTGAACATTCGTAAAAAGCCCTGCTTGAACCCATGAAAGTACAGGAGCTAATGTAGCTACTTTCTTAGAGACATTATTATCGATTTTTAGCTCTTCTTTACCACCATACAATAACCAATCATCAGAAACATCTAAAAACTTAGCAATAACTTTTAAATTATCAGCAGTTGGAATACTTACACCATCAAGCCATTTTTTTGCAGCAACAGGTGACTTTTTAGTTGCTCGTGCCAAGTCCGCAGCTTTTAGCTTTTTCTCATCCATTTTTTGCTTAATGCGTTGGTGCAAAGACATAACAATATTTCCAAAAACATTAACTAATGTTAATACACAGTATTGAAACTATGGTTAACAAATGGTAAATTCCAACTATTAACTATAGTTAACTTGGTGTGACCATGAATATTAGTGACTTAATGAATTATCACGATTGTAAAAATAAAAAAGAGTTATCCAATAAAACTGGATATTCGACTGTGACTCTTTGGAAGTGGGAGAACAACGGAATACCACCGAAAACTCAGACATTTTTGCAAGTCAAATCAAACGGAAAGCTTATAGCAGACCCAAAAGTTTTAACCGCTTAGGAATCTAACCATGAGCAAATTATTAGATGAATTGCCTGCAAGCGCTAGCAATAACGAATCGCTCATATTGCAAGCACTCAATGCAAGTAACCAAAGACAAGTAGCAGAGAAGGTAAAAGTGGATGCAAGCATCCTTTCTAGAATGAAAACTGACAAGAAATCAAATGGATTGACTGAGGTTGAGTTTATTAGCTCATTGTTGACAGCCATTGGTTTGAAAGTTGTGCCAGAAAATGATGTGTATTGCTCACCAGCAATTGCAGAGGCAACAAGAGTGTATTTGGCTCATGCATTTACATCACCTGAGTACATGCGAATTTTATTCAAATAAAAAACCACTACCTGCTGGAACAGGTGTGGTTTCGATTCATCAATTTGGGAACCAATGAATATGCAAACTAATTTATCAAATCAATCAACTAAAGACAAACTTTTAGAACAAAAGCGCCAGCAAAGTTACCAGTCTTGGCATGAACCGGCTTTAAGAACTTTGTCTGGTTTACTTGCTGAGCGTAAACAAAATTTGAAACGTAGAAACCATGATGAAAATCAAGCGGCAGCTACACGTGATGAGTTTATGGAAGCCCTGGTAAACGAACATGGAGTACATGGCATAAATCTATATCACGCAGGGGTAATTATTTCGAGTCTCTATAGAGCTAAACGGATCCGATATCTAGGTACTTTCATTCAAATTATTGAGAAAGGTGAACTCAAGTGAGTAACTCAAGAAGCATTAAAACCATGAGGTACTTACATCATGAGTAAATACACACCTAATTCATTTCAAGTAACAAATGCGTTTGTAGATGAAGCAATGAATAAGATTTCAGATCCTGCGGTTAAGATCTATTTAATCATTAACCGTAAAACACGTGGCTGGAATAAGGAGGAGGATGCACTATCTATATCTCAATTAGAGAAGTTATCAGGGAAAAGTCGGCCTACAGTTGTTAAATGCACTTCTGAACTTGTAAAAGTTGGTCTAGTCAAACTACATAAGAAATCTGAGCATGGAAATGTATTTTCATTAACCGATAATTATAACGTTGGGACCTTAATTAATTTTCCTGGTAAAAGTGGTGTATTGGTTCAGACATTCAGATTATTTAATGGACAGCTAGTTAAAACGTTTAACTACCAGAAGCTTGTTCCAAAAAAATCAAACAGAGGCAGAAGAAGCAAAAAACCACGCTTAAATTTTCCTCAACATTCAAACTTGCTAGTTAAAGCGTTTAACTACCTAGATAAACCTTGCCAGTTAAACGGTTTAACCCCTGCTAGTAAAAGCGTTTTACCTTTACTAGTTAAAGCGTTTAACACACAAAACACACTATCAAAACACACTAATCAAAATAAAAAAAATACGTGGTTTGTTTTGGAAAATTTGAAATTAGAAATTTGTTCTATCAATCCATCAATTGATACCAATGAGATTTTTAACGCGTCTTGGTTTGAAAGAGAGTTAAAAGCATTTGAAGGTTTTAATGACGGTCGTAATCACCCCGATGATTACATGGTTAAATTTTTTGCAGAGTGGATGCTTAAAGCTCGCGCTAAATACGCAAAGATGAAAACACCGGCACCTCGTTCTTTTGAAAACAAAAACACTAGTGGCCAACAAGCACAATCTGAAAACCAACTCCCTGATGTGATTACCTTCGCATCTGAAAAACAGCTTTTTATGTTTGCTCGACTACTTGTAAACCATCCTGATTTCAAAGATTCATTTTGTTATACCGGGGAATCTTGGATGGATGCTGGTAAGCGTATGGCCCAAAAGCTGGTAGATCCTGAGCAACAAAAACCATTCATTCCGTATTTGATCGAGATGGGTTTTAAAACTCCATCAAAAGGAGTAGCAGCATGAGCACACAAGAGAAATTCGATTTAGCTGAAGCAATTGCTCGTAGTGAAAAATTAAGAAGCAGATACAACCGTAGTGGCCTGTCTAATACTGATTACAACGAATTACTACGATTAGAAAAGGCAGTTGAAGAAGCGAAGAAAGGTGGTAATTCATGAGCAAAATTTTAATTGGTGTTGATACTGGCGTGCATACAGGTTTTGCAGTAGCCATTGATCAGGGGAAAGGTGGTGAGCTACAAGATGTGGGCTCTCTCACAATTACTCAAGCTATGAGCAAAGTATTAGAGCTTGTTGATGTGCATGGCAAGGCAAACATCATGTTGTATATCGAAGATGCTCGTTTGCGAACATGGTTCGGCAATGCTGATGCACGACAAGCTCGAAGTGGTGCAGGCGTACGTGAGGGGATTGGTTCAGTTAAGCGTGATGCTCAGATCTGGGAAGATTGGTGCAAAGAACAAGGTCTGAATTACAAGATGATTCACCCAGCAGCAAACAAAACCAAAACTGATGCAAAGTATTTTTTAAAACTTACAGGGTGGGCTAAGCGTACAAATGAACATGCACGAGATGCAGCAATGCTTGTATTTGGCCGATTTGCAAAGTTTTGATGTGAAGAAGGTTTTTTGAAGTTGTTTTTTAATCATGGTAAAGGGTAAATAGGAAGGCGATTATGTTAGTTGAAAAGTTTGATTTTATTGAGTTACTTCGCCTTGCTATTGCTCAAAGCGAAGGTAAGGGGAAAATTACTAAACATGTTGTATTGGGGGAAATTGCATTATTACCTGGAGGTGCAAAAAAATGGGCAGAGCTTTTACTGGAGCGAGTTGATTTTGAACGTATTGCAGAGGTGACTGAATCAAAGAAAATTTATGAGACCAGGATAATTAACGGGCAAGAATTAAAAAAACGTATTGATGAGATACCAGGCAAAGTAGAAATCAAAAAAGGTGAGATTAATTCTGCTGATTTTTTCCGTGTTAGAAACTTTTTGGCTGAGAAGATCCACCGAGAAATGATTAAAAAGAATTTCAAACCGAATAATTGCCAAGGCGATTTATCTAATGTAGCCAAAGGAATAGCAGAGGTTGTTTTACGTGGAAGACTATTTACTAAGGCAATGTGTGGGCATTGCCAAGGGTTGGGTAAATTGGAATTGTTTAATGCTATAGGATATCCAGAAGGATCTAAGTTTTGTGAAAAGTGCTTAGGAACAGGAAAGCGCCCTTATACATTGCATGAAAAAATCACGATCGCAAAATTAAAAGTTTCTAAGTCAGGTTATTCTGAGCGATATGAACCATATGAATTAATTGCTGAGGCATGTATTGAAAATTGGGAAAACAGTATTAGAACTAGCCTGGCTAGATCGTTTCATTTTGAACCAGAAGAAAAATCATTAGCTTGACTTAGACAGAACGGTTAAGTATAAGTATTTCTAAAATGGGCGCTTTATACATAGATCGCCAGACAAAATTTAAATAGCTCGCCAAAAGGTGGGCTTTTTTGTTTTGAATGAATTATGAAATTTTATGATTAGGCCCTATAATTTTCTAAATAAAATTAAACAGGAATAAGAAATGGGTAACCTGCCTAAATTCTATCAAGTTGGAACATGTCATTATAATCTTGATCAAATAGTCAAAATAGAATCTAGTATAGAGCTTAGCTCCGTATTGGTTAATTTCTCGGATGGTTCACAAGTAGAATTTCCGTTCGATAGTGAAGAAGAATACAACCAATTTATCCATTTAATAAGAAGTATAAACTTTACTTCGGATTTAAATTTTTAATTTGCCGAACGTATTACGGCACAAACTGGCCCCGCTAAATATCGATTATTGGCGGGGCTTTTTACTTTATGTGTTAAGCTGCCATTCATAATTTTATGGATTAGCTCAATGTATATTTGTATTGGCGGTGATTTAGACGGTGAAGTTGTAAATAACCGTGAAGGTACATTCTTTGAAGCCAGTGAAATAGATCCTAGTAAGCAATCAACCTACAACCGCCAGAGCTACATTGTTGGTGAAAGTACATATCGGTTTTGGCTTTGTGCTGAATTGCCATATATGGAAGCAACAGAAATCGCTGGTAAGCATCTAGCTGAAAAATACAAATACCTTTCTTGATTTTAGATACTGAAATATTGAGCCCACCAATTGGTGGGTTTTTACTGCCTATTTGGAGGTGTCATGCTTCACAATATCGATGATGAGATTCGGGAGACCGAGCAAGATTTAAAGCATATAGGCAGTTGCACAACCAAAGGCCTGACAGATCAAGAAATCGCTCACTTAGATGAGCGATTTTTTTTAGCCATTGAAAAGTTGATTTGGTTGAAAGGTCGCCGTGATGTAAGGGTTTTTATATGGAAGCCAGTAAGTATTTCAAACTCACAGGAAAGCGCCCACAGAAATCGAAACCAAAATGCACACCGCTGCCGAAAGCCAAACAAAACTATTTAGAAGCTGAAGCAACTCTAAAAGAAGAATTAACGGATCTTGCTATTGGCTATGAAAGTAAGTTTCAACCCATCCATACCAAGCATTGGCGCTTTGATTTCCATATTGTGAAGTTGCGCTTGTTGATTGAGATTGAGGGCGGGCCATGGTCTGGTGGACGTGGTGGCAAGTTGGCTAATAAAGCATGGAGTCTTGATCGATACGACCAGGCTGAAGAGTTGGGATATAGGATTGAGCGTTTCCATCCAGATGTAGTTTTATCTGGCCATGTAATTAACTTGATCAAAGAAAGATTAGCGAGAATAGAGAATGGAACAGATCAGACCATTTCCACCGACTGATTTTATTGATCGGGCAGATGATGAAGAAGCTACACGATTAACACCAGCTCCAGATCTGATGGATTGGGTTATTAAAAATTATTTAACCATTGAAGGTGAACTCTACAATCCAGACCATGACCATATTGCTGAGCTCATACATGAGAATGAGGGCTTTCTTGCATTTGCGTGGGCATCTCAAGCTTGTACCGTTAAAAAACAGATGGTTTCTGGCCAGTGCGAGAAAGTCATGTTTAACGTTGGTGGTTGGCGCAAGGCTCGCCAGGAACAACAAATGCGTGATTGGTTCGGATATATACCAGTTTATCTAATAACTATTGACGCAAGCTTTTGTGAGCAATCTACGGACAGAGACTTTTGCGCTTTAATCGAACATGAGCTTTATCACATCGGCGTTGAGCGTGACGAAGATGGCGAGCCACTTTATAGCGATATGACAGGTTTACCAAAACACTATTTGGCTGGCCATGACGTTGAAGAGTTTGTGGGCGTAGTTAAACGATGGGGAGCAGACGAGAACGTGAAGCGACTTATTGAAGTGGCGAAGCAAGCGCCGTTTGTATCAGATGTAAATATTTCCAAGTGCTGTGGAACTTGCCTAATTAGTTGAGCCGTTTGGCTCATTTTTTTTGACTTGTTTCCTTGATGAGCCTTGATGGATTTTGAATTATGGCGAAGCTAAAAAAAGCCGAGCAACTCTTTATAGTTCGGTCACTTGCGCAATTCATGACACCTACAGAAGTTGTTAAGGCCATCAAGGAAACTTTCAACATTATTGTGTCACCGCAGCAAGTGGAAGCATACGACCCGACCAAGGTTGCCGGGCGTGACTTAAGGAAAGAGTTCAAGGAAGTTTTTGAGACTACGCGAGAGGAATATCTCAAACAGCCAATTCATAACATTAGCGGGGCTAATGACATTGTTCAGTTAAAAATCTTGAGTGATTTACTTTTCGCCAAAAAGAATAACGTGACCATGACCATTAAGATCGTGGACCAAATGCAAAAGATTGTGAAAGGCTTTTACGAGAAACGATTAGAAATTACCGGAGCAGGCGGCGGTGCGATTAAAACAGAAAATACCCAATTGCCACCTACGCCAGCATATAAACCTGAGGAGCTTGCAAAACTCACACCGGCTGAGCTTTCACGCTTAGTGATTAATGGAAAGCTATGACATACGCATTAGATGAAATAGCCCCTTTAATTAAAGAGTGGACTATTAACGTACGCTTGCCTGAAGTAATGGCTGAGATGACACGGCGTTACTACTACAAGGCAGCTATTGAGCAAAACGAACTTAGCATTCAGGCAGAGTTATATAAGTGTAGTAAGGATCCTATTCATTGGTTTAACAATTGGATCTGGACATACGACCCGCGCGGTATGGCATTTGGATTGCCAGCAAATATTCCGTTTGTATTACGGCCTAAACAAGTTGAGCTTGTGGCGTGGCTAGAGGAACGTGAAAGCACCCAAACACACGGTCTAATTGAAAAGTCGCGTGATGAAGGGATGAGCTATGTTGTATTAGGGTTCTTTTTACATCGCTGGTTATTCGTTGAAGGTTTTGCGGGTGGTGTGGGTAGCCGTAAGGAAGAGCTTGTAGATAAAAAGGGGGACCCTAAAACCCTATTTCATAAATTCCGCGATATGTTCAGCAAAATGCCCAATTGGTTGAAGCCTAAAGGCTTTGTCGAGAAAGTGCATGATAACTATATGCGCATCATTAACCCGGATAACGGCGCAACCATTACCGGTGAAGCTGGTGACAATATTGGCCGTGGTGGTCGTACCACGATGTACTTTTTGGACGAATGGGCATTCGTAGAGCGGCAAGAAGCTGTAGATGCTGCTATCTCGCAAAACACGAACGTTCATATCAAGGGATCCACACCAAACGGTATCGGCGACCGATTTCACCAGGATAGATTCAGCGGCCGTTACGCTGTCTTTACTATGCCTTGGCGAGCTAATCCGGATAAGAACTGGACTGTTACGTATAACGGCAAAGTTATTTACCCATGGTACGAAAAGCAGCTTGCAACACTGGACGATGTCGTTCTAGCCCAAGAAGTTGATATTAACTATGCCGCTTCAGTTGAGGGTGTCTTGATTCCTAGCGCTTGGATTCAAGCATCATTAGATGCGCACAAAAAGCTTCTAATTGAGCCTACTGGTGATCGTATCGGCGGCTTAGATGTTGCCGATGAAGGTAAGGATAAAAACTCTTTTGCATCACGCCACGGTGTTGTCATGAAGTACTTGGCCACATGGTCAGGTAAAGGCGATGACATTTTTGGAACTACTCAAAAAGCTATGGATCTTTGCTTTGATCAATCTATAGATACGTTGTTTTACGATGCTGATGGTCTCGGTGCCGGGTGTCGTGGTGATGCCAGGGTAATTAATGAAAAGCGCCGTGAACTGGGCTTACCGGAAGTAAATGTCGAATCCTTCCGTGGTTCTGGTTCGGTTTATGACCCTGAGGGGGAAATGGTTGAGAAGCGTCTTAATAAAGACTTTTTCGCAAATCTTAAAGCCCAGTCTTGGTGGTCTTTGCGTTTGCGCTTTCAAGAAACTTTTAGAGCTATCGAAGGCCGTGATTATGATCCCGACATGATCATTTCATTATCAACCGAAGATATTGATGCCAAGGAATTGGCATTGCTCACAACTGAGCTATCCCAGCCAACCTACACAAAAAATGGTGTTGGGAAAATTCTAGTCAACAAACAACCTGATGGTACAGCTTCACCGAACCGAGCTGATAGCGTGATGATTTGCTTTAATCCGCAAATTTCAGAATTGAGCATCTGGGGCAAGCTATAAAGAGAAAGTTATGGGCTTAATTAAATTTACAAAAGATTCATTCCAGAACTTTGCAGCTCGCGTTGGCTTAGGTTCTGGAAATCAACATGACCAATCTGGTTATGGCTTTAATTTTTTAAGCCGTCAGCGCTTAAAACTTGAGGCAATGTATCGCTCCTCTTGGGTGGTTGGTCAGGTCATTGATGTTGTCGCAGATGATATGACACGTAAAGGTGTCAAATTAAATGGACTATCAACTCCTAAAGATTCTGAGATGATCGACCAAGAAATGGATCGATTGCAGGTATGGGATAAGCTTAATAAAAATATTAAGTGGTCTCGACTCTACGGCGGTTCTTTAGCAGTCATGATGATTGATGGGCAAAACGTATCCACGCCTTTAAATCCCTCTACTATTGGTAAAGGTCAATTTAAGGGGTTACTGGTTCTAGACCGCTGGATGGTTCAGCCTACTTTAGAAGATTTGGTCACTGAGATGGGGCCTGATTATGGTAAGCCAAAGTATTACGATGTCATTACGGATTCTGTAGGTCTTTGCAATCAACGTATTCACTATTCTCGTGTAATACGCATGGATGGTGTTGAGCTTCCATATTGGCAATCAATTACTGAAAATCTCTGGGGGCAATCTGTTATTGAGCGCCTAGAAGATCGCTTAACGATTTTCGATAGTGCAACTTTAGGCGCTGGCCAATTAGTTTATAAGGCGCATTTAAGGACTTATAAAGTTAAGAAGTTGCGAGAGATTATTGCAGCAGGCGGCAAGTTCTACGATGCATTAGTTAAACAGATCCAAGAGATACGCATGTGGCAATCAAATGAGGGGATGACCCTCATGGATGCTGATGATGCTTTTGAGACCCATCAATATAGTTTTACCGGCTTAGATAATTTATTGCTGCAATTTGGCCAACAGATTTCAGGTGCAACTGGTATCCCGCTTGTACGATTATTTGGCCAGTCACCAGCAGGCTTAAATTCAACTGGTGAGTCTGATCTCGCAAATTATTACGACAACATCAACCAGCAGCAAGAAGGGCGTTTAAGAACTCCTTTACAGGTTCTCTACGCCGTTCTGCATATGTCTGTCCTTGGTAAACCTTTACCTGATTCATTTAGCTTTAAATTCGCATCTCTGTGGCAATTGGATGATGAGAAAAAAGCAAACGTAGCCAAAGGCGTAACTGATGCTGTACTTGCTGCAGAAGAATCAGGACTTATCAAGCGTTCAACTGCATTAAAAGAATTGCGCCAATCAAGTGAAGTTACGGGTGTTTTCTCGCATATCACAGATGAGGAAATCAAAGATGCGGATGGCGAAGATCCGCCGCCACCAGGTGAGGTAGACGATGAAGAGCCAAATAAATCGGATAACACCGAACCTGGCGAGAAAGACAGAGATACGATACAGCCAGCAGCTTAGAAAGATTGCTGGTTATGTCGATACTATTGTTAAGGGCTTCGATGTAAATGATCCTAGTACATACCCTTTGATGGTGGCTTCATTAAATGATTATGCCAACACCCTCCATCATTGGGCGCAAAATGCTGCAGGGCGAATCATTACCGATGTTGCGTTACGTGATGAGAAGACATGGCTCATCTATGCAAATGATCTTTCAAGGGGTGTTAGAGAGCAGATCCGCAATACTGATACTGGTGTCGTATACCAACAACTCTTAAATGATCAAGTGCGACTTATTAAGTCTTTGCCACTTGATGCTGCTCAACGCATCCATGACCTATCCACTCGATCGCTAATTGAGGGTAACCGTTCAAGTGAGATTGCCGGATTGATCATGGCCACAGGCCGAGTGACTCGATCTAGAGCAAACACAATTGCCAGAACTGAAGTAAGTCGAGCATCTTGTGTTTTCACTCAAGCCAGAGCTGAGAATTTGGGGTCTGAGGGGTATATATGGCGCACAAGTGAAGACGGCGATGTAAGGCCAAGTCATGAGGGAATGAGAGGGAAGTTTGTGTGTTGGAATAAACCACCAACTCTTGACAAACTTACTGGTCATGCTGGATGTTTACCTAACTGCCGTTGCTATCCTGAACCAGTAATTCCAGAGGTATGAAATGATTAAGTGGATAGAGATAAAAAAAGACCAGCTTCCCATGAGTGATGATGCTGTTTTAGTTAAGACAAGTTTGAATAATATCTATTCTGCATATTTAGACTTAGAGGATGTTCCAGAGGATGAGACGGTTTGGAAACGTACTTGGTTAAGCAATTTAAACTCTGCAGAAATTGAAGATTACTTGGATGTAGATGAAGTCTTAACTCATTGGTCTGCTATGCCAGACTAATTAACTAACACTACTTAACCACCTTCGGGTGGTT
>Ga0157372_10003574_pt1 | contig 16731 bp, 11 predicted proteins | sample C55metaG_FD_115307 | JGI IMG/M metagenome (GOLD analysis project Ga0157372, IMG submission 115307) | Corn rhizosphere microbial communities from Kellogg Biological Station, Michigan, USA - C5-5 metaG | ecosystem: Host-associated > Plants > Roots > Rhizosphere > Soil | place: USA: Michigan... | reverse complement strand
GATGATTCCCAGCGACCACATGTCTGCTGCTGCAGTCATCGCGCCCGCGCCCACTTCGGGCGCATCGTAGGTGTCCAGTTCCCTTGCCAGATTCACAGGCTGCCCTGCCCGGGACATCTCATCCGAAGCAAGCTTCCAGTTCTCGCCAATAAGAACGATGCTTGAAGGCTTCACACTCCCGTGCACGTATCGTTTCTCGTGAACAAAGGAAAGCGCCTCGACAATTGAACTCACAATCTCTTTCACCTTTGCCGGTTCGAGCGCTTTGCGCGGAGTTATACCCGAAAGAAAAGTATCGGCCTTCTCCGTTACTACATACGCGACATCAATGCCTTTGAGCTCATAGCGGCCAGTCTCCATCATCTGCACCAGACAAGGATGTGGCAGGTTCTTCGCCGCCTCCCATCTGGACACGTATGCGTCTGCATCCGTGCCACTTGCCTGAATCAGTTTGATGTTCGCTTTACTAGTTGACTGCCGCACCGTGAGAAAGACACAGCGATCAGCCCACCCGCCCAGCCACTCTAGCAGCGGGAACTTTCCATCGACCGTGAGCCCTTCCCATCCTTCGCAGACCATGGCCCGATTCTATCAATCCGGCAGGTCTGACCATCATTCGGGCAAGCCCGGTCAGACACGATAGTGCAATCCTTTTGTGCCTCAGCCATTCCGTCCCAGCTCTCACTGATCCCGCAGCGCTTCCATGGGCTGAATGGTTGCCGCCCGCCGCGCTGGAATTAACGCAGCCACGAGCCCAATGGCCGTCAGCACCAGCGCCACCGCAACGTACGTGCTCGAATCCAGCGGTTTGACCTCATAAAGGAAACCCTTTATCAGCCGCCCCGAAGCAAACGCCAGCACCAACCCGCAAGCGAGTCCCACCCCAATCAGGACCGATCCCTGCCGCAACACCAGCTTCGCCACACTCGCTCGCGTCGCGCCCAGTGCCATGCGCACGCCAATCTCACGCCGCCTGTAGCTCACCAGTTGCGACAACACACCGTACATTCCCGCAATCACCATCGCGATTGCCAGCCCTGCAAACGATCCGACAAGATACAGCCCGAGCCTCTGGTTAAACGTGTTCTTGTCCACGGCCTCCTGCATCGTCTGGAAGTTGTCCAAAGCAAATCCCGGTGCAAGCTGATGAAACAGCGTTCGCATCTGCTGCGCCACTGGAATACTCCCGCGGGTCTTCACCACGAATGTCACTACCGTCTTCAACAGCGCCTGGTAAAACAGCGAAGTGGTCGGAATCTGCTGCTGCGGGAACAACACCAGCGGCTGAATCGCCCCACCCACTTTCGAGTCCACCTGATCTGCGAGCACGCCCACAATCGTGTAGGGCTTGACCATCCCCGTGTCCTTGCCGCCAAGATTGATCTGCTTTCCTAGAGGATCCTTGCCCGCGAAGTACGTCTTCACCAAGGTCTCGTTAACCACCACGGAAAAGGGCGTCGTCAGAGCGTCTGAATCGCCGATCATGCGTCCGCTCAAAATTGGCGTTCCCATGGTTCGCGCATAATCTCCGCTCACCGCTGACACTCGCGCCCGCGGACGGTCGGCTCGATCTGTTGGTTGTCCCACGATCTCGAAGCTCGAGTTCATGTCCATTCCCGATAACGGCGGAGCCGTCGCAACGGCTGCACTCTCCACCCCGGGTAACTGCCGGATTCGTTCCAGCACTGGCCGATACGTAATCGTCGCCACGGATGCAGGTGCGTTCTGCGTATCCTCTGAAACCGCCATACCTGAGAATCCCGCAGCGTCGGCCGGCAACGCCATGAAGGTCGTGATGTGCTCCGTCTCAAACCCCAGCCGAGACTGCTCGAGATTCCAGAGCGTCCGAAACAGCAGTCCCGTGCCCACCAGCAGCAGCGTTGAAAGCGCGACTTCGCCCGCGACGAGCCACCCACTCAGCTTTCCTCCGGCCGATTTCGAGCCCACACCACGGGACGCTGACTGCAATGCCACCTGGGGATTCGCCCTCGCGACCAGCAGAGCCGGCAATAGCGAGGAGAGAACTGTCGTGATTGCCGCAATCGCCGCCAGGACCAGCAACACCGTCCAGTGGATCCCAATTAATTCCGCCAGCGGAATCGTGCCATCCGGGAGTTTGCGGATGCCCATCATAGCCAGTTCCGCCAGCCCAACACCCAAGCCGCACCCCAGCACGCTCAACAAGAGCCCCTCGGATAGCATTTGCCCGATCAGCCGGGAACGACCCGCACCCAGGGCCGCCCGCACCGCAAACTCCTGCTGTCTCCCCAGCGCGCGCGCGATCAGCAGATTCGAAACGTTTGCGCACGAGATCAACAGCACCAGACCGAGTGCTGCGAACAACGCAAACAGCACGGGACGCACCGGCCCCGTCAATACTTCCTGATACGGATCCACTCGGAATTCCACGGCCTCATGCTCGTGCGGAATGCGCGATGCAATCGCGCTCAGCTCTTGCTGAACCTGCGCCAAACTAGCGCCAGGGCGCATCACGCCCGCAATACTAAAAAAGTGATATCCGCGATCCTTCAACATCTCAGGCGTCGGTTGAATCGGCAGCCATACGCCTTTCTGCAGATCAGCTCCGAAATTGTCGGGAAAGTGAAAGCTCGAAGGCATGACCCCAACAACCATGTCGGGCTTCCCCCCGATCTTCACGGTTTGCCCCACAATATTCGGATCAGAATGAAACGTCTCCCGCCATAGACCCTCTGACAGCAGCACCACCCCTGGGCCGCCTGACCGGCCCTCTGCTTCCGAAAATGTCCTGCCTATCAGCGGCCGCGCTCCGAGCATTGTGAACAAATTTGGCGTCACCCGAGGCGCCACCACGCTGACTGACGCATCCCTCGACTGAAGCACGCTTACATCCTCGGCATATCCAGCGACGCTCTCCATCAGCTTCGATTGCGTTTGCACGTCCTTGTAGTTCAGCCACGAGGTCGATCCGAAGCTCGGCTTATCTCCAGCGGGACCGATAAACACCAGCCGGTCAGAGTGCGCGTACGGCAGCGGGCGCAGCAGCACACTGTCGATCACCGTAAAAATCGCGGTGTTCGCACCCACTCCGAGCGCAAGCGTGAAGATCGCCAGCAGCGCCATCCCCGGCGTATTCCGCAATTGCCGGATTGCATAGCGCAGGTCGTACAGGAGATTCCGCATTTTCACTCCTCCGAATCCTTCAAGAGACACATCTCTGACCCAATCCCAGCAGGCCGGGTTCCAAACCACATCTGCCTTTTCATCAATGAATACTGGGACTTCGCATTCGCACGCATTTTTCGGCCCGTGCGGCAGCGTCCGCAAGCCTCCTGAAGCGTTCGATAACGAACACCGTTCATCCCCAGGCCACACTGCGGGAACTACTTGCCGTACCCTGGGAAAAACCCTCAGTCGTGTAAACGATTTCTTGAATGATCTTTCGGCCTGACCCTGCTGATTCAGGCGCAAATTACACGTTTCAGTAAAGTGATTTTCTAGCCTGAGTTGATGGAGAAGGCCCTGGCTCTGAACCATATTTCAAAAGATTGACAAACGTGTTGCAGAAGCGCAAGAATACCAGCGCTGGAGATAACGCTTGCCGTGCGGGGGTCAATCTCACGCGACGGCGGCCCGCACCGGCACACATACGGCGTACTAGATACGAACCGGCCCGTAGAAACAGCTAGAACGAAGAATCTCTTTGCACGCCAGCCAGTAGAAGAACACTCGGCATTGCAACACTGACTTCAAACTTTCCTACCCTCGGTCGCGGACATTGATCCGTGCCCAAGGGATGTTGTCGGTGAGAAGCTTCGAAGATCGTCCGAAGAACAAAGTGACACGTCTCAGGTGATCTCGAAATCGGGCACGCGCAGCCACGGAGCTTCTGACTGTCGCGCGCCCACGCAAGAACTGCAAGTCACTTACTGAAACGGCAATTGGCGCCCGGAACTCCATATCCGGATGCAGCAGGAGTCGTTTGCTCAGGAGGCAAACAATGCATCTCTTCCTTACTAACCGGGGAAATCTCGCAAAAATCCCGTTCACCTTCCGCGCACATCGTCTGCGCTTGCTCGCAATCCTCTCCGCATTCGTCCTGGCTCTCACGGCTTTCGCGCCCGCTCTCTGGGCACAGGAGAACGCTGTTCTCACCGGCACCGTCACCGACCCGAGTGGCGCGGTGATTCCAAACGCAACCGTCGTTCTTGTGGACACAGCCACTGGTCAGGAACGCCAGTCCACCTCAAACAACGCCGGCATCTACGTCTTCGCCAACCTTGCGCACGGCAACTACAACATCACCGCGACAGCGCAGGGTTTCCAGAAGTATTCAAAGACCGGCGTCGTCCTCAACGTCGCACAGACGCGCCAGGAAAATGTGACTTTGGCAGTTGGCAGCCAGGCGCAAACTGTAACCGTTGAGGCCAACTCTCTCCAGGTCCAGACCGAAACGAGCGAAGTCAGCAACCTCATCAACGGCGAAGAGGTTTCGCAACTCTCCACCAACGGCCGCAACATCACATCGCTCGCGGCGCTTGGTCTGGGTGTCTCGAACAACCTGCCTCAGTTCGGCGGCGTGGACGCGCTCACCTCATCGAATGCCATCGAATTCAACGGCACCCGCCAATCGCACAACATCTATCTCATCGACGGCGCCGAGCAGAACGATCGCGGTTGCGGCGGCTGCTTCATGAACCTGCCCTCGCAAGACGCCATCGCCGAATTCCGCACCCTCGACAGCAACTACAGCCCGGACTACGGCATTGGTTCCGGCGGCACCGTGACGATGGTGATCAAGTCGGGCTCGAAGAACTACCACGGCGAAATCTACGAGTTCAACCGGAACACTGCATACAACGCCAACGACTACTTCCTCAAGCGTTCCGGAAAATCGCGCCCGAAATTCCAGCTCAATGAGCCCGGTGCGAACCTCGGCGGCCCCATCCCCTTCACCGGTGGCCGCACGTTCTTCTTCGTCAATGAAGAATGGCGCCGTCTCATTCAGGGCAGCGCGCCCTCTATCGCGAACACCATCCCCGCCAGCAATTTCCCTACCGCCGGCCAGAACTTGACGTACACAGTAACGAACACAAAGAAGCTCTCGGATGGCACGTCCGTGGCAGCCCCACCGTTGGTACCTTCCACCACGGATCCCGCCAAGGTCGCGCTCTATACGTCGCTCGGCCTGGTGCCCGGACAGCCATTCCCCAACAATTGCGCTGGGGCGCCACCGTGCACCGCGACCATTCCGTATCAGGTCTTCGATCCTAATACCTTGCTTGAGGTGAATTCAGGCGCCTTCCCCAAGCCAAACTCGGGCACCAGCCAGTACATCGCATCCATTCCCCAGCCCGAGAATGTTCGCGAAGATGTTGTCCGCATCGACCACACCATCAACCAGAAATTCCAGCTCATGGGTCACTTCCTGCACGACTCCATGACGAAAACTTTCTTCCCGCCGCTCTGGAGCTCAAGCACCTATCCGACCGTGGGAACCACCATGCAGAACCCCTCCTACACCGCGGTGATCCGTCTAACCCAAACCTACTCACCAAACCTTCTCAACGAAACCTCGTTCCTCTACGGCGGAAACAAGATTCGCCTCACGCCCATCGCGGGTCAGGGTGGATCTTTCCAGATCCCCTCCGGCTGGACAGCGAGCAGCTTCTTCCCTGTCGCCAACAACGCCGGCAACGACATGCCTGAAATCGACCTGCAGGGTTCGCCTCTCAGCGTGACCTGGACTGAGGCCTACTTCCCGTGGAAGAACGGCTACGAGGGCTTTGAATATCGCGACGACCTCACGTGGAATCGAGGCCGTCACCAGCTCAAATTTGGCCTCAACTGGCTTCACGATTACAAGAACCAGCAGCTGCAAGCCAACACCCAGGGCACCGCAGTATTCAGTTCCAACAACAAGAATTTCTCAGGCGACTCCTATGTCGATTTCCTGTTGGGTGATGCTGCCAGCTTCACGCAATTGCAGGACCTCGCAGGCAAGCACTGGGTGAACAACAACTATGGCTTCTATGCCAATGACAACTGGCACCTGACACCCCACTTCGTCTTGAACGTTGGCCTGCGCTTCGATGGCATGCCACACGCTTTCGAGCGATACGATGCCTTCGCCAATTTCGTTCAGGCAGACTACGACAGGTCACAAGGAAATCCTGTTGTTGCTGACCCGGCCGATCCCAACTACGGCACCATCCGTCCTGAGTTTCTCTCAACTTTCTCCAAAACCGGCGACCAGAAGTTCTATCTCAATGGCATCCGCGCAGCCGGACTCAACGGATTCCCCCGCGGCAACGTGGAGAATCGCTACTTTACATGGCAACCGCGCGTCGGCTTCAGCTGGGATGTCTTAGGCGATGGTAAGACCGTCCTTCGCGGTGGCGCCGGTGTCTTCTACGAGCGCGTGCAGGGCAACGACGTCTATAACGCTGCTCTGAATCCGCCGTTCGCCTATCAACCTTCCGCGCAGAACGTCTACTTCTCCGACCCGCACACCAGCGCTGTAACCGGCGCGACGACTTCGCAGACTTTCCCGTCAACCCTCACCGCGATTAACTACAACTATCCACCACCCGGCACGATGGACTACAGCTTCGGCATCCAGCGCCAACTCGCGCCTTCTGTAGTTGCTGTCATGCAGTACGTGGGTTCGGATGGATGGGATCAGAATGATGTTCGCGCCGTTAATACATTGCCGCTCGGCGATTTGACGGATCGTGCCCTCGTTGCGACTGGCAAGAACCCCAACCCATACAGGAACTATCCTGGCTTCGCCGGCATCAACCAGGAAGAGAACGAAACCCACTTCAACTACAACTCGTTCCAGGCGGGTCTCCGCATCGAAAACCGCTGGGGCCTTACAACTCAGTTCTCCTACACCTACGGGCACAACATCGACGAAGTGACGAACGATCTGGGGTCCCTGACGAACCCTTACAACACCAAGTACGACTGGGGTTCGGATACCAGCTTCGATCGTCGTCACATCTTCAACGCCAGCTACGTCTACTCACTTCCCTGGTTCAAGCACAGTTCGAACGCTCTGGCACGTACGCTGATCGGCGGTTGGCAGATCTCCGGCATCACCTCAGCAGAAACCGGTCTTCCGCTTACCATCACCTACAACGGGCCCGACACAGTGGGCCTCGCCGGCGGATCGAACCGACCCGACAGAATCAGCAGTGTAAAGTACCCCAAAACTGCGGCTGCCTGGTTCGACAAAGCCGCTTTTGCTGATCCCATTGCACCTTGGAATGGCGGTCTCAACCAGGGCTACGGAACCACGGGAAAAGATTCAGTCCTTGGGCCCGCACTGATTAACGAGAACCTTTCGTTGTTCAAGATCTTCCCCATCACTTCGCACGAAGGGCCCCGCTTCGAACTGCGCTTCGAGTCCTTCAACACCTTCAACCACACCAACTACCAAACGGTAGACCGCGCATCGCATGACGCCAACTTCGGTCAGGTCACCGCCGACTACGGCCCGCGTCTGCTCGAACTCGGCGGCAAGTTCGTCTTCTGATTTTTCTCGTGTGTGCCGGGAGGGAGGATCCGTCCTCCCTCCCTCTTTTTTTGCTCTCTCGAATCTCGGCCTCGTACCATGCTCACGGGAGAAATTTGATCGCTATGCGTCTGCGTTTTGCTCTTCTCGCCCTTGCCTTGCTTCTTCCATTTGCCGCCTCTGCACAGGAGCCTGCACAAACTGCTGCCGCGCCGCCGACGGAGGAACCAGTCAAAGCAGGAGCCGCACTGCCCTTCCGCGATTCTTCTCTCCCCGTCGATAAGCGCGTCGACGACCTCGTCGGCCGCCTGACACTCGAAGAAAAAGTCTCCCAGCTCATCGACCGCGCCGCGCCCATTCCCCGCCTCGACATTCCCGCTTACAACTGGTGGAACGAAGGCCTCCACGGCGTCGCCCGCTCCGGCTTCGCCACCCTCTTCCCGCAAGCCATCGGAAACGCCGCCACCTGGGACGCGCCCCTCATCCACTCCATCGGCGAGGTCGTCTCCACCGAGGCTCGAGCCAAGTACAACGACGCCATCGCGCACAACAACCACGATCGCTACTTCGGCCTCACCGTCTGGTCGCCCAACATCAACATCTTCCGCGATCCCCGCTGGGGCCGCGGCCAGGAAACCTACGGCGAAGATCCGTTCCTGACAGCCGGTCTCGGCACTGCTTTTGTCCAGGGCATCCAGGGTGACGACCCGAAATACTTCCGCGCTATCGCCACGCCCAAGCATTACGCCGTCCACAGCGGCCCGGAGTCCACCCGACACAAGGCCGACGTCGATCCCACGCCTCACGATCTATGGGACACCTATCTCCCCGCCTTCCGCGCAACCATCGTCGACGGCCACGCCGACTCCATCATGTGCTCCTATAATGCGGTTGACAAAATCCCCGCCTGCGCCAACAAGATGCTGCTCGGCGAAATCCTGCGCGGCGACTGGCACTTCCCCGGCTTCGTCACCTCCGACTGCGGTGCTATTGGCGACTTCTACGAGTCCTACGGACATCACTACTCGCCCGATGCTGATGCGGGATCCGCCGCGGGCATCCTCGCCGGCACCGACACCGACTGCGGCACCGAATACCTTGCTCTCACTGATGCCGTACACAAAGGCCTGCTCACCGAAGCTCAGCTCGACGTCTCACTCAAACGTCTCTTTACCGCACGCATGAAGCTCGGCATATTTGACCCGCCGCAGCAGATCCCCTTCTCGAACATCTCGATGTCCGTCGTGAACTCGCCCGAACATGCAGCACTCGCCCTTCGCGCCGCGCGCGAATCCATGGTCCTGCTCAAAAATGACAACCACTTTCTGCCCCTCGATCGCGCAAAGCACCAGACCATCGCCGTCATCGGCCCGCTCGCGGGATCACGCGTCGGCCTTGAAGGTAACTACAACGCGATTCCGCTCCACCCCATACTCCCCATCGACGGCATCGAATCCGAGTTCGGCCACGACCACGTCCTCTATGCCCAGGGCTCGACATACATAGCGAACGGCGAACTTCCCGTTCCCCGCACCATGCTCCGCGCCGCCACCGACTCGACTGTTGATGGACTGGAAGGCCAGTACTTCTCCAGGCCCAGCTTCGTTGGCGCCCCCTCCATGGTTCGCATCGACAAGGAAATCGATTTCGACTGGGCATTCGCCAACCCCGTCGAACCCGGTGACACCTCAACCCAGGCCTTCGCCGTTCGCTGGGTCGGAGGTCTCCGCGCCCCCGCCGCCGAAACCGTCAATTTCCAGTTCCGTCTGCCGCTCTGTTATCCCTGCGGGGACAAGCTGAAGTTCGCCGTCTACCTCGATGGCAAGCAGCTCCAACCGACCTCGCCTTCCACGCCAACCACCACCAAGCTTCCCCCCTCCGGCCGCAACTACGGAGCTCTCCAACACTTCGCAATTCCGTTCTCAGACACGCGCTCGCACGAGCTCCGCATCGAGTACATCCAATCCGCCCGCATCACCGGCGCTGGCCTCTCGTTTGAATGGACCCCCTCGGCTGAACTACTCCAGAAACAGGCAATCGAAGCCGCATCCAAAGCCGACGCCGTCATCGCCTTCGTGGGACTCACCGCGCGCCTCGAAGGCGAAGAAATGAAAGTCGATGCGAAAGGCTTCTCCGGCGGCGACCGCACCGACATCGACCTTCCCGACGTTCAGCAGCAACTCCTCGAAGCCGTAGCAAAAACCGGTAAGCCCGTCGTCGTTGTTCTTCTGAATGGCAGCGCTCTCGCCGTCAACTGGGCCCAGCAGAACGCACGCGCGCTCCTCGAAGCCTGGTACCCTGGCCAGTCCGGCGGTCAGGCCATCGCCGAAACCCTGAGCGGCAAAAACAACCCCTCCGGTCGCCTGCCTGTCACCTTCTACACCGGCGTGGATCAGCTTCCCGCCTTCGAGGACTATTCCATGGCCAACCGCACCTACCGCTACTTCAAAGGCAAGCCCCTCTACGCCTTTGGCGACGGCCTCAGCTACACCACCTTCGCCTACTCCGGCTTGAAGGTCTCAACCAATACCCTGAAAGCCGGCGACACCCTGACCGTCGAAGCTGACGTGAAAAACACCGGTATTCTCGCCGGAGATGAAGTCTGCGAGCTCTACCTCACCCCGCCCCATTCCGCCTTGGCCCCAAAGCATGCCCTCGCCGGATTCCAGCGCCTGCACCTCAACCCCGGCGAGACAAAGCACATCTCCTTCCAACTAGATCCGCGCAACCTTTCCGAAGTCGACGAGAAAGGAACCCGCGCCGTAACTCCAGGCGATTACAAGGTTTCACTTGGAGGCTCCCAACCGGGTGGTGACGCCGCATCAGCCTCCGTCTCGGCACCATTCACCATCACCGGCACCCAACAACTCCCCCGCTGACCTTCTCCGATCCCGGACGCCCAACTTTTGCGTGCGGAACCTCTTTTCTCACAAACATCCCGTTCTGGCTGGAACCTCAACATTGCTAGTTTGTTATTGCTTACTCCCTACTCCCTATTCCCTACTCCCTGTTTTGAAATATTTGTTGCAACAACTATCTCCTCCGTGCATCCAAGACTGGTGAAAGGAGCCACCCATGGCAACTACCACCTCAAATCCCGCAGCCATCACTACCTGGAAGCTCGACCCAGCTCATTCCCACGCAGAGTTCAAAGTCAAGCACATGATGATCTCCAACGTGAAAGGCAGCTTTTCCGGCCTGACCGCCACCCTCACCGAGCACCCCACCGACAAGACCCTCTCCACCGTCGAAGCCTCCATCGACGTCAGCAGCATCTCAACGGGCGATGCTCAGCGCGATGCCCATCTCAAGAGCGCTGATTTCTTCGACACAGCCCAATACCCGGCCATGACCTTCCGTTCCACGCAGGTCAAGCCGAACGGCGACGGCGGCTACAACGTCACTGGCGACCTCACCCTGCACGGCCAGACCCGCCAGCAGACTTTCGTCGTGGAAGGCCCGACCGCACCCGGCAAAGATCCATGGGGCAATACCCGCATCGGCCTTTCCGCCACTACGAAGATTAACCGCAAAGATTATGGCCTCAACTGGAACGCAGCGCTCGAAACCGGCGGCATCCTCGTCGGCGACGATGTGAGCATCACCATCGAAGCCCAGTTCCTCAAGGCGTGATCGTCGTCAAACCTCAGGCGCTTTCTTCCGTGAGCTGATTTAACTAGATGGGCGGCTCCTCTCACCTGATGCCGCCCACCCGATCTTGCCAGTCAGCCATGGCGGGCACATTATGATTCAACCCAAGCGGGAAGTTTCACCGCCCGTACAGCCCATCCCCGGAACAAACAAAAGTTAACAGCATCAGCCCCACAGGAGACCAGCATGAACAGGCTCAAGGGAAAACGCGCTCTCATCACCGGTGGCACCACTGGCATCGGCCTTGAAACCGCACGCCGATTTATCGCGGAAGGCGCCCGCGTCGTCATCACCGGAACCAATCCTGCAACCCTTGAGGCCGCTCGCGCCGACCTCGGCCCTGACGCCCTTGTCCTCTCTTCGGATGCCGCAAACGCCTCCGAACAACGAAGTCTCGCCGAGTCCGTTCAGCACCATTTGGGCCAACTCGACATCCTCTTTATCAACGCCGGAGTCGTACAGCTGCAACCGATCGAGCAATGGACCGAAGAAGCTTTTGATCGCAGCTTTGCCGTAAATGTGAAGGGCCCATTCTTCCTCATCCAGGCGCTCCTCCCCGTCTTTGCGGCAAAGGCCTCCATTATCCTCAACGGATCGGTCAACGCACATATCGGCATGCCAAACACTTCGGTCTACGCCGCCACTAAAGCATCTCTCATCTCCTTCGTACGAACCCTGTCTGGGGAGTTGATCGCACGCGGCATCCGCGTCAACGCCGTCAGCCCGGGCCCAATTTCCACCCCGCTTTACAGCAAACTCGGACTCTCCGAAGCAGATCTTAAACACGTTGCCGCTTCCATTCAGGGCCAGGTGCCTGCGGGTCGATTCGGCACACCCTCCGAAGTAGCTGACTCGGTCCTCTTCTTCGCATCCGATGAGTCCAACTTCAGTGTCGGCAGCGAATTGCTCCTCGACGGCGGCATGAGCGCAATATGATCCAAATCCTGCCGAAATAGTTGTTGCAACGAATATCATCCTCCGGCATCTATAACCTGTACGCAACAACCGTAAGTCGGAGGTCCACCATGTCGCTTCGTGCCGTCAAAGACGTACTTGAAACCAAATCCACCATTGAGGGAGCAGGCGTAAAGCTGCAGCGCGCCTTCGGTTTCGGCAAGACAAAGGAGTTCGATCCGTTCCTCTTGTTTGACGATTTCCGCAACGAGCATCCCGCGGACTACATCGCCGGATTCCCCTGGCATCCGCACCGCGGCATCGAGACCATCACATACGTCCTCGCCGGTGAAGTCGCCCACGGCGACAGTCTCGGCAACAAGGGCCGCATGACTTCGGGCGACGTCCAGTGGATGACTGCAGGCAGCGGCATCCTGCACCAGGAAATGCCCAAAGGCGATGAGAACGGCCGCATGCACGGTTTCCAGCTCTGGGCCAATCTGCCTGCGCAGCTCAAAATGACCGATCCGCGCTACCAGGACATTCCATCTGCCTCAATCCCCGAAGTCAGCGAGGACGACGGCACCAAGGCCCGTATCATCTGTGGTGAGTTCTGGGGCAAGCGTGGCCCGGTCGAAGGAGTCGCCGCCGACCCAAGCTACGTAGACATCTCGGTGCCGCCCAACAAGCTGCGGCGGATCAAGGTCGACGTCACGCGCAATGCCTTCGCCTACGTCTTTGCGGGCGCCGGAACATTCCGCGATGCGTCAGATCCCCGCGCCGTTCTCACCGAGTCAGCCGTAGATCCAAACGCCCCAGCGAAGTACGATGCCAAGAACCATTCGCTCGTCCTCTTCGATCGCGGCGATGAGATCGCAGTGCAGGCTGGCCCTGAGGGCATCCGCTTCCTGCTCGTCTCGGGCAAGCCGCTAGAGGAGCCGGTCGCGTGGTACGGTCCTATCGTGATGAACACGCAAGCCGAGTTGAATCAGGCCATGCGTGAACTCCAAACCGGAAAGTTCATCAAACACCAATAAGCACCCTAATCGAATTAGGTAGATGCCCCAGGTCTCGATTCTGAGACCTGGGATTCTTTTGGGCTCCTTCATTGCGCAGCCAGAGCTCGCTCCACAATCTCCCGCGCCTCAGGCGACTTCATCCACGCGCCTGCTACTTGTTTCGTAGCTACATTCAGCCGGTTCCACATGTTGATTACCGTGATGTTGAGGAGCAGAGCCGATAACGCCTTGTCGTCGTAGTGTCGCGCGGCCTCGTTCCAAACTGCATCTGGAACTGGATCTTCCCGATCGCTCAATCGCGTAACCGCTTCGGTCAGTGCCAGCGCAGCCCGTTCCGCATCCGTGAAGTACGGCGCATCTCGCCACGCCGCGACCGCAAATGCCCGCTCGTCGGTCTCGCCGCTCCGCTTCAACCCCCGCCAATGCATGTCGACACACACACTGCATCCATTGATCTGGCTCGCGCGAAGGTGAACAAGTTCCCGCAGTTCCTTGGGCAGACCACACGTTTCTGCCAGCTTACTTACAGCCTGCAACGCTTCCATCGCTCCGGGGATAATCATGGCTGGATGATTCATTCTCGATTGCATCATTTCTCCTTTTTTTGATCGGGTAGTTTTCGTTCGCCACTCCCATGACGAATGCAATTGAGGGATCGTGACACGACCCAAAAGGACTCGCTTGATTACTTTTCCAACTATTGCGGAGGCGGGCCAGTCGGCAGGGTCAGAAACGAAACCACCACCATTGCCAGCAGGATCAAAACCGGAACCCACCACGCTGCGGCCCGTGGTCCATCCGTCGGGCCGGTCGCGACCAGCTTCCGCGTCGGCGGGCGCAGCGCCCACGAGCATAGCGTTAGCGCAGCAAAAACAAGCGGGGCCACCCATGCGGCTGCACGATTTCCGGTCATCAACCAAGAGGCCGCCGCTCCCATGTAGTCGAAAAACGCTCCCGCATAGGCCCACTCCTTGAGACGCGGAAAGCGCGGAACGAGCAGGGCAACTGCACAAGCAATCTTTGGGATCCCGAGGATATAGAGAAGATAGAGAGGATAACCCAAACGAACAAGGGACACACGAACGAAATCGATGCGCAGAAGATCCCAAATCCCACCGGCAAGCATTTCAAACGCCACAACGATTGTGAAAACCCAGTACGCAATCGTGCTTGCCCACTGCAAACGTGTTCGCGGTGCCCCATCGCCTTCTGCCCTTCCCGCCAGAACAGCGGACACTATCGCGCTGACTATCAATATTGCAACCAGCGTCGGGAAATCTGCGTCCTTCTTGTCACACTGATCTCATCTCGTTCGTCAATCTCATGACGACTTTCGGCGAAGGAGTGTGACTGATGAGCGAACCTCAATTACTCGCAGACCGATTCGAGCAGAACCGTGATCACTTGCGCGCTGTTGCCTATCGCATGCTCGGCTCTGCCAGCGAAGCCGACGATGCCGTGCAGGAAGCCTGGCTGCGCCTCAGCCGCAGCGAAGCAGACTCCATCGACAACCTCGGCGGATGGCTCACCACCGTTGTTGCCCGTGTCTGCCTCGACATGCTCCGCTCTCGCAAATCCCGCCAGGAAGACGTACTGGATGAAAAGTCGCCGAACCCGCCGGCTCAGCATCATGCCAATCCTGATCCCGAACAAGAAGCTCTCCTCGCAGATTCAGTCGGCCTCGCCCTCATGATTGTTCTCGATCGCCTCGCCCCCGCCGAGCGCCTGGCCTTTGTACTGCACGACATGTTCGATCTGTCGTTCGACGAGATCGCCTCCATCATCGACCGTTCACCCGTAGCGACGCGCCAACTCGCGAGTCGCGCCCGTAAACGCGTTAGAGGAGCCACCGCTCCAGCACCAGCCGTCACCGAACAAAGGAGAGTGGTAGACGCGTTCCTGGCCGCTCTGCGAGCCGGAGACTTCAACGCTCTCGTCTCTGTACTCGATCCCGAGCTGGTTGTTCGTGCTGACGCAGCCGCCACCACACCCGCACTGCCAACGGAGGTTCGTGGCGCGGAGTTCTGGGCTCGTCAGGCCATCAAAACGGCCCAAGGCGCAAGAGCAGCTCGTCCCGTTCTCATCAACGGCGCGGTCGGCCTGGTGATTGCCCCACGCGGACGCCTCTTCCGCATCTTGCGCTTCACTTTCGCAGAGGGAAGGATAAGCGAGATCAACGTTATCGGCGACCGAACTACCATGGCCGATCTCGATCTCGCAGTTCTAGATCACTGATACCTGATCACTAACCACTGATCACTGGCCACAGACATCCGCCTACTTCAACGAGCGCGGATCCGACTTGTTCACCGGCGACTTGCTGTTCAACAATGACACGAGTTCGCGCGCGCTCGCAGGAACCCCAACCTTCCCCTCGCGAATAATCTCCTTCGCGCTCAGCTTCCTGCCATAGAGATTTTCGTTCGCTCCGCCGTCCGAGCGCAGGGTTGAGCCCTCCAGCGACACGCCCGCAAACAGTCCTTTATTGCGTGAGTACGACAGAATCTCGGCATTCATCACGATATCCGTCGCGCCCTCTGCTGTCCGGCCCTTTGGACCAGCGGCCGCCGAAGCATCCGCTCCCAGTTTCACTTTGCTCGACAACAGCGACTCCGCCCCCTTTGGGTTCATCACCAGCAGCACGAAATCCGTTGCCTGTCCCCCGAGTTGGAACCCGATGCTCAGACCCTCGAGTGCGTACATCGCCGGAGCACCCCACCGTCCCGTGAAATGCGCGCCACCGCGACACACCATCACTCCACGTCCATAACTGCCTCCCACGCCGAATGCTCCCTTCTTCACCGAAGGCAGGATCACCACGCACTCCGCCTTGTTCAGCAAGTCCTGCGGAATGTCGTCAGGAATGTTGAGAATTTCTTTCAGCACTGTTCCTGCTTCCTTAACGCGATCCTGTTCGTGTTCATCCTTCGCGGCAAAAGCCGTCGCCGACATCAAAATTACAACAGCACACACAATGAACTTCTTCATGAAGAGACCTCCTCAGGACAGACTTCAAGCCAAATCTGCAATTGAACCCGGAAACGGTCTTATTGTATCGCTCGGCTTCAAATCCCCGGAGATGATGCAATTTCTGAAGGGTCACCAACGTCAGACATGTCATGCACCTCGAGTCTTCGATCTACGTCCGTCGCTCACCCGAAGCTGTGTCAGCCTATCTCGGCAATCTCTCAAATATCGCGGAATGGGATCGGGGTGTCTCGCGCGCGGAAGCGCTCTGCGCCGCCCATCCCGGCGTAGGCTTCGAATTCGACACCATCGCCCGTCCACGCGGCAAATCCCGCGATGGCTCCTGGGGCAAAATGTCCTATCGAATTACAGATATCGATCCTGTTCGTGGCTGCACCGTCCAGCTCACCAGCACGACCGGCAATGCCCGTTACTTCAATTCCGCCGAATGGCGCTTCCGTGTCGAAGCCGAACCTGGCGGCTGCCGCGTCTTTTGCGCAGCGGTCTTCACGCTCAAATGGCAATATCTGATTCTCGCTCCCGTCTTACGTGCGATGAAGAAAGCGATCCGCACCGATCTCGAACAACTCAAAGCAAAACTAGAGACCACAATCACCTGAAGTAATCACGCCTCTGCAATACTCTTCTGCTCGCCGCCGTCAGGATTGTTCACCAGTTCCGTCTTGTTATCGAAGATCATCG
>Ga0157372_10003573_pt1 | contig 16732 bp, 13 predicted proteins | sample C55metaG_FD_115307 | JGI IMG/M metagenome (GOLD analysis project Ga0157372, IMG submission 115307) | Corn rhizosphere microbial communities from Kellogg Biological Station, Michigan, USA - C5-5 metaG | ecosystem: Host-associated > Plants > Roots > Rhizosphere > Soil | place: USA: Michigan... | reverse complement strand
GAGTGCAGCCGAGAGCGCCGGTACGGGTCACGCGTATCTTGCAGCGCGCGCCATCGGTTCGCCATAGCGGCGTCTTACGGCGCGACCGGCAGATTCGTGATCAGGTAGGTCGTCGCCCAACTCGCGTAGTAGTGCGAGCCGTCGTATCCAACCGCGCCCATGAGCGGAAAACCCGTCGCCGCCTGGATCGCCGCCAGACGACGCAACACCGGCACTCTCGGATCGCCCGGTGCGAGCGCGTCCGCCAACTCACCCATCGAGGTGGCACGTACGAAGGCGAGCCCAACGATGTGGGACTTCGACGCGATCGCCGCGGGGTTCTTCACGAATTCCGGACCGAGCCCCTTCGTGAGCGGGCGAAATTCGGCGGAGTAGAGCGGCGGGAGGAACGCATCGAGCCAGGGAAGAAACGACTCGCGATCCATGAGCTGGCCCATGATCGCCGCTTCCATGAGACACGGTGACGCAAAGTCACTCGGCCCGGGTTCCGCGGCGGTGTTGCAGCGGACGTCACGCTTGAACAGGCGCTCGGCCGAGGCGCGGATCTCGGCTTCGAGAGCCGGATCGAACGATCGAGCGTATCCGAGGGCATTGTCCATCGCCATCGCGGTATTCGGATGCACGCCGGTTCGAACCGGCTGCTGGAGTCCTTTGAGATAGGTGATCATTCGCTCCGACATGTAGCTCGCCATCGGCTGCATGTTGGCGGCCCACCGCACGGCGTCGGAGTCGTTCCACGACCGCAGCTCGTACTGAAGTCGGAGCAGCCAGGCGTATCCGTACGGCAGCTCGAACGTGCCGGCGGTCTTAAAGAACTGTAAATCCCCGGCGACGTTGCTCGCGCCGAAGTGATCGTTGAGCTTCTGACGGATCGCCGGCGCGGTGGGCAGGTCGGGGAACGTCTTGAGAATTCTCACGAGCGTCCACGCCGAATTCACCGCCGAGTGCCAGTCGTAGCAGCCGTAGAACGCGCGGGTGGTTTCGTAGTCGGCGACGGGCGTGTACGTCGCGTGCCAGATGTACGGGACGGCGTTTGGCCGAGGCTGCGGGTGATCCATGCACGACAGCGGCATCGTCGAGAGCTGCAACGCGGTCGCCCGGTCCAACGGATGAGGCGCCACGACCGGCAGCGACGCATAGAATGACGCGAGATCGCTGAACGCGGGGTCGCCCTTCGGGCGAGCGCCACCCGCCTGCACCGCCGTTTGCGCGAGCGCCGCGCCGGCGACGAGTGACATGAGTACCGCTGTCGCCACGCGTCGGAGGGGGAGGGGGAGGGGGATCATTGTCGCACCGTCATATATAGAAGCGCCTGCGCCGGCAGCCACGAGAGTCCGGCCTGATCGTCCCGCATGAGCTCGAAACCGCGCTCCGCTTGGATCGCGGAGAGTCGATGCCAGGCCGCAACGCGCGGATCGGTCGCGGGAAGCGCGCGAGCGATGCGCTCCATCGACTGCGCGCGAGAGAACGACAAGCCGGCGAGTCGAGCGCGTTCCGTTGCAAGCGCGGCGGCTGCCGCTGCCGCCGCTGCGGCTCGACCGGCGGGCGTCGTGTCTATAGGAGGCGCACCCGCGGGCGGTTGCGGCGTGGGGGGCGGAGCGGCCGTCGGAATCGCGATCGCTTCCGTGAGCGGGGCGAAGCGACCGGACTGCAGCGGGGGAAGCGCCCGGTCGATCCACGCGACATATGCTCGCGGCGCGAGCACGCGCGACATGAGCGCCGCTTCACTCAAACACGGCGAGGCGATCACCGCGCCGGCGCCACCGAACTGTGTGGGCGGCGGAGCTCCGCGCGCGGCCGCGGTCAGATCGTTGGGCGTCGTCGGCTGGTGACTCGAGGTATCTGCGTTCACCGCGCCGCCTCTCCCTCCCCCTCCCCCTCCCCCTCCCCCTCCCCCTGCTCCTCCCCCTCGTCCTCCGCGACCGCCAGCTGCCGGAGCGACGCGTTCGGATTGTGTCGAGCAGGTTGAATCCGACAGGTAAAATTTCCGGGCCGTCGAGACGATGGCCGATCGCAGCTTTGTGTCGTGCGCGACGTCGGCGTAATCGAACGCGAGGGTCATGTTGAGCGCCGTGTTGCCTTGAGCGCCCGATCGAATGGGCTCGACGAGTTTCGTGAAATACGCGCCGAGGCTGTCGGCCATCCATGTGGCGAGCGGCGCCACGTTCGCCGACCAGCGCTTTGCTTCGGTCTCGGGGGGGCGCCAAGTGCGCAGTGAGGACGCAAGCTCGAGCAACCAGGCGAATCCATATGGACGCTCGAACAACCCCGTCTGGCTTGCCGACGGAATGGGATTGATCGCCTCGGCGGTCGCCCGAAAGAACGACAACTCTCCGTCGAGATTGGATCGCCCGAGGTGGGCGTTGAGCTTCTCTCGCGTGAGGTCGCGGAGAGTACTCTGCGGGTAGCGTTGGAGAACTTTAATCGCCGCCCATGTCGACGAGACGGCCGAATGCCAGTCGCCGCAGCCCCAAAATGCGCGCAGACGATCGTGGTCGTTCATGAGCGTGTAGCTCGCGACCCAGAAATAGCCGGCGCCGCTGTTGGCAGCGGCGGGCGGCAAACCGCGCGCGGGGGTGTTGCTCGTCGAGTCGGCCGCCGCCGCAGCGCGGCCGCGCGTGCTGTCTGTCGGCACGGGTGCGTTCGCTCGGCCGCCTCCGCGACCGCCGGGCCTCGGCTGGAGTCGGTCGAGACACGAAAGTGGCAGAGCGCCGAGCCACAGAGCTACCGATTCATCGAACGGTCGCGGTGCGACGGCCGGGAGGTGGCTGAGAAGGTCGGGGAGGTCCCGATAATCGGCTCGCAGCGAAACTGTGTCGCGACGAGTTGTCGGCTGTTGGGCGCTTGCCGGCTGCCAAAGGCATACCGCCGAAAGGCCGGCTGCTGCGAAAATGCGACGCATGGATCAAGGCTTTGGGATGACGACACGCCAGTCCTCAAGAGATTACCACGCGAAACGCTTTCGCGATATCTGCCGGTACGGGCGTGGCTGCTTTGCGCCAATCGGCCACGCGGCTGATCGACCAAGATGCCGCCGATTTGAACGACAATCCCGCAGATAACAGCAACACTCTGCGGGATCGCTGTTCAAGATCTGCGGAATCTGTGTCGAGCTTTGCGGGCTGAACTAGAACTTGGTATTCCAGGCGGAAGCCCGGCTTCGAGGCGAGCATGGCTTACCTGGCGGCGGCCAGGTCAACTACTTCACGCAGGCCAGCGCCGCCTCGTTGAACCCCACGCGTCCCGCTCGCGCCGCCGCGATGAATGGACCGATCGGGCAAAGCGATTGGGTCGGCCCGCTGAACCCGCCGAACCCGCGGCGCATCGAGTACGGGCGAATGAACACGCTCGCCGAGTCGACAGGAATGGATGCGACGTTTTCATAAAACGCTAATGCCTTGCCGTCCTGGAAGAGATACTGCTCGACGTTCGAGACGTAGAACGCGCGCAGCGTGCCGTGATGCTGGGTGAGGTACGCGCCGATGGCGCGCACGGCCTTCGGGCCGCCGAAGTCGCCCGACACGGGCACGATGAGATTCCGTTCGTGAAGCGATTTGATCGTCCGGTAGTTCTCCTCGGAGGACAGAAAGCTCCGTGGTTGCCCCGCGCTATCGGCCGAGAAGCCCGTGAGCTGGGCGAAGTCGCCACCCCGGCCGTTGGAGAGACCGCGCGTCGCGATCGACGGGCCGTAGCCGACGAATGCGTCGAAGACGTACTTGAGCGTCTCCCGTTCATCCGGAGTGAATGTGAACCCGTGCGTCTCGAGAAGGTGCCGCGCCACCCGCGCGTACGTCCTGGCGGCCAGGGCGGAATCGGTGCCGACGTTGCGATAGGCGGCCCACATCGCCTGGATCGACGTCGACGTGTCGAGCCCAGGCGGCCGCGGCTTGGCGAAAACGAGCGAGATGAAATCCGCGCGGTCTTTCGCCAGCTCGAAGAACGCCTTGAACATCAGATGCTGCACGACCGCCTGCCGTCGAATGTCGACGATGAACGCCATGCGCGGCCGAATGGACGCGATGTACGTGAAGTTCTGCTCGGGACCCACACCCATGTACACGTCGCCGGCGACGTTGCGTTCGCGGAGCGCGGTGAACAGCGCGCCAACTTCCATTTCGTTCGAGGTGAAGTTGTCACGAATCTGGAAGTAGCCGCCCGGCTCCGAGATGTCCGCTTGCAGCTTCCAAAATTCCGCGTCGGTCAGACGAGTCGGGAGCGCGTCCGGCGGCGCGTCGGGAACGGGGCGGACACCCGGGCGAGACTCCACCGACGGCGCCGCCGCAACCGGCGCCGGATTGGCCGGCGCGCGAGTGCAAGCCGTCAGCGTCAGAAACGGGAGAGCGATCGAGACGATTCGTCGAGCCGCGTTCATGGCCGGGCCTGAAAGAGTGGATGTACCAGTATATTCGCCAGGACCCTCAATGCGGCAGGAATCTCGGTGAGGTTTTCCAACATGGTGCAGGCGATCGATGCGCATGCCTGCGGCGAACCAGGCCGCGTGATCGTCGGCGGCGTGCTCGACGTCCCCGGGACGACGATGTACGACAAGATGTGCTATCTCCGCGATCACGCCGACCACCTACGCCGGCGGATGCTCACGGAACCGCGGGGCTATCCGGCGGCGAACTGCAATCTGATTCTCCCGTCGTCGAACCCGGCCGCCGACGCCGGCTACGTGATCATGGAGCAGGTCGAATACCCCGGGATGTCCGGCACGAACACGATCTGCGTGACGACCGTGCTCCTCGAGACGGGAATGCTGCCGATGACGGAGCCCGTCACCGAGCTGACCCTCGAGTCGCCCGCGGGCCTCATCGAGGTCCGTGCGGACTGCGCCAACGGAAAGGTGAAGCGCGTCACGTTCAGGAACGTGCCTGCGTTCGCGGCATATCTCGACACGAACATCGAGGTTCCGCACCTGGGCACCGTGATGGTCGACGTCGCGTACGGCGGAATGTTCTACGTCATCGCCGACGCGACCCAGTTCGGGCTGCGCCTCACTCCCGATGAGGGGCGCGACATCGTCCGCATTGGCGAGATGATCAAGGCGGCCGCGAAGGAACAGTGCCCGATCGTGCATCCCGAACAACCCGGCTTCGAGGGAGTGACGATCGCGCAACTCTCAGGACCGCCGCTCGAGAGCGACGCCGACTGGCAGAACGCCGTCGTCGTCTCCACTGGTGAACTCGATTGGAACAAGCGAAGTACATGGACGGGTGCGATCGATCGATCGCCGTGCGGCACGGGCACCTGCGCCAAGATGGCAACGCTGTACGCCAAAGGAAAACTCTCGCTCAACCAGGACTTCCGGCATGCGGGCGTGCTGGGAACAGTCTTCACGGGGAGACTCGTCGAAGAGACGAAGGTCGGGAAGTACACGGCCGTCGTGCCGACCCTTGGCGGTCAAGCGTGGATCACGGGCATGGCGACGTACGTCGTCGATCCGGACGATCCGTTCCCCGACGGGTTTACGGTGGGCGATATCTGGTAGGCGCGGCGATGATGCGCTGGACTTTCATTGGAAGATCGAGCTCCTCGTATCGGGGCGACACGACGATTCCGTTCGCGCCGGCGTCGTAGGCCTTCATCACGCACTGATAGATCGTCCGCACGCCTACCGCGAACAGTCCGGCGTCGCTGCCCCTCTTGCCGACGGCCTGCGCGGTGGTCGCGCACGCGTCGAGTACACCTCCCACTCCTGGAGCGCCACCGCGGCAAAGGACGCACCATCGGTCGATGCGTCGAACACGGCGCGCAAACATCGCGTCGTTACCGGAGTGAAGTCGACCTTGTTGTCGGCGTCGAGCGTGCTCGTGTACGGCGAGCGCGCGCTGACCGCTTTCCATCCCGAGTCATCCCAGTATTCGAGTCGCCACGCTTTCGGCGGCGCGACGCCGACGCCCGACCCCGCGGCGTGATCGCCCCAGAAATGAAGGCTCGATCCGGTGAGCGTCTCCGGCTGCTCCCACTGATACATGATCCATTGTTGCGGCGGATTGCTGCGCGACCACGTGGCCCACATGTCGGGGGGAAGCGGCGACTGGCGCACCTTTCCGTCGTTCACCGCGCGCAACCAGTACTGTGTAGGAACGGGCAGGTTCGACGCGGTGATACGCGCGTGCGACGCGATGTTGGCGATCGGAGTGGTGTCGGCCGGCGCACCACCCGTAGGAACGACCTTCTTGATGCGCGGCGGAGAAACGCCATCGTCCCATTCGAGACGATCGATCGCGACCGAGCGGCGGAAGTGCCCGCCGTTTCTCGCGTCGGCCGTGTGGTAGACGAGATACCACTTGTTCTTGTACTCGATGATCCCGGGATGCGACGTCGTCGACGACACCGGATCGAGAATCACACCACGATAGGTCCACGGACCCAGCGGCGACGGTGACGTTCCATACGCGATGCATGCGTAGTAGACGGCTTCCGTGCACTCGGACGTCGGTCCGGCGGTGTTGGCCGCGTATGCCATGTAGTAGGTGGCCTTCCGCTTGAAGAGCCACGACGCTTCGAAGAAACCGTTCAGCGTGCGCACGTCGATGGGTGTGGCTTTGAACGTGACCATGTCAGGCTCGAGCTCCACGCCCTTCAAACGGCCGAACGTTCCCCAGTAGAGAAAAACGCGCGCGTCGTCATCGACGAAGATCGTGGGGTCGATGTTCTGGATGTCGTTCGCGATCGGATATGACTGCGACACGACCGGACCTTGCGGGTGCGCGTCGCTCCACGGGCCAAGCGGCGAATCCGCGACGGCGACACCGATCGCGAACTTGTCTCTCGTCGTCGCCGCCGCGTACACGACCGGCGCATAGAGATAGAACTTCCCGCGCGGGCCCCGCACGATCTGCGCGGCGTAGGCGCGGCCAGGCGCCGCCCACTTGAAAACCTGCTCGGGTCTCAGGAGGTGCGGGTAGTGCGTCCACCGGCCATCCATCGGATCGGCGCTCGTGACGAGCATTTGCCATTCGGGCATCTTGAGGTCGTTGACGCCCGGGCCCGCCGTGTCGCGGCCCGTGATGATGTAGAGTTCTCCGTTCGCGACGAGCGGGGCCGGATCAGCGGTGTAGTCCTTTCCGTCGGCGAGAATCGGATTCGACGTCGCGCGAACGGTGCGCGCTTCCAGTTTCGGCGAGTCGTCTGCGCCGGGAGCCGTTGTCTCCACTCGCGCGGAAGCCGTGCAGGCGGCGATCGCGCATGGCGCGGTGAGCATGAGAAAACGCATTGCCGGAACGATGCTGGTCGGCGGGTCGAGGCGCCACTCGTGCTCCTGGAGAGGCATGAGAGCTGAGGCAGTCCTGAGCCCTGGGGTGCGGTCGCCGTAGCCATTCAGCGAAGCGAAGGCAAGGCGGAGCCGGACTCGGTTCGTCATCGAGTAGAAATATGTGGAGTTCAACGCAGCTCTCAAATCTCAATACACGATGTTGAACCCTCGATGCCGGTCTCATTTGCCCCAGGCCACCGCGCTAGTAGATGTGCAACTTTTCGAGGAGCGCTACCGGATCATCGACCCTCTCGAACAAATCCTTGTTGCACGCGCGTCGATCAGATCGCTCAGTGAGCGCTCGATGGCGTCGAGCGGGGCGAACCCGGTCGTCCATTGATGCAACAGCGACGAGAGGTCGGGAGGAATCGATCGCCTGAATGCGATGCCGTCGTCGATCTCCGGCGCCTCGAAGACGGCGTCGACGTTCTCTCCGTCGATGTGATCGACGCGGTAGCTGTCGACCGAATCCGCGACGAGGTAGGACGCGAGCTGCACCATTCGTGTGCGCGTGTACTCCCGGCGCTTTTCGTACAGACGGACGGAGAATGCGTCATTCGATTGAAGGAGGGCGGCCACCAACAGTCCGACAGGTCCGGCGCCAACGACGTGCACCCGGCCGGAGAACTTCGGTGTGTCGGCTCCGGATGTCAGTTGAACAGCCATTTTCTGATCAGTCTCGTGTAGCCGGGCATGACGACGTACACCATGAGGAATACCACGATGCCGGTGACCGCGAGCGTCGTCACGAGGCGGTTGTGGCCGAGGGAGAATCGCTCCAGCACGGGCGTGACTCCCAGCGGCACGAGGAGCACCAGCGGGTAGATCGCCGACCACGTGACCATCGACTGTTTCCACCGCACCGGAACCATCGCTTTGGCGCCGAGCGGAGTGAACCAGAAGTCCAAGCCGCTGCTGATGAAGAAGTCGTCGCCCTTCACGAAGAGCGGCTGCGCCTTCTTGATGAGACGCGCACGGGTGGGCGACTCTATCCAGCCTTTCAGATTGGCTTCTGAATCGAAGCGCAGGATGATGGTGAAGGTCGCAGTCAACCCGGGAACTGGCCGCACGATGTTCCAGTCGAGGCAGCCCGGAGACGCCTTGGCCAGCGGCGAGATCTCTGTGAGCCACTCCTCGTACGCGGAGAGCTTGCTGGGGCGAACTCGGTGAGTGATGACGACGGTCGCGCCGTGGTCAATCGCTGCTTCGGACGTCATGGTTCACGCTCGCTTTCACGTGATCACCTCACGCTTCGGGCGACGTCGCCCCTAATGCGCGCTGCTGCGCCCGCCTTGCACGCCAGTACAGAACCACCCCGATGAGCGCCATGATCGCACCGGGGATGATGAAGAAAGCGACGTCGAGAAGGGAGCCGAAGGCCGCCATACCATCGGACGGAGCATTGACGCCGGTCATCTGGGACAGTCTGATCAGGTGCCCGACGCCGATCATCGCCCAACACACTCCAAGCACGACGAGCACGACGCCCACGCGGACCTCCGCGATGTAGTCAGGCTAGGTGGTGGCCCGCGTCGCCCGCACGCTGGCCGCGGGCATTTGAACACGAAACACCGTACGCCCCGGCTGTGAGGTGAAATCGAGGTCGCCGTCGTTGAGATGAGCGAAACGACGCGCGATGTCGAGCCCAAGCCCCACGCCAAGTCCGACCGGCTTGGTCGTGAAGAACGGATCGAAGATGCGAGCGCGGTTTGCTTCGGGAACACCGGGACCGTCATCCACGACGCGTACGACGACCAGATCCCCATGTCGTATTGCGTTGACCGTGACGTTCCCCGTCGCCCTGCCCTCTCCACCCGTGCCGGCGGCGTCGATCGCGTTGTCGATCAGCTTTTCCCAGACCTGATTGAGCTCGCTTCCCACGCCGTGGACTCGCGGCAGATCGTCGGCGGTCTCGATCGTCATCCGCACGGACTTGGCGCGCGCCTTGTTCTCGAGCATGGCGACCGTATCGGCCAGACCTCGGGCGACGTCGACGGCTTCAGGCACGCCGTCACGGTCCATGAACGTGAATCCCTTGACCGCGTTCACGAGTTGGTGGACGCGCCCCGTCGCCGTCACGATCTGCGACGCGATTTGAGGAACGGCTGCGTCGCTCGCGACGTAACGAATGGCGACGGCGAGCGCCTCTGGCGGCAGGGCGGCGGCAAGATCGTCGAGCGCAGCCACGCTCACCCTCGCCGAGGCGAGCGACGACGCCGACGCCGGGTCGACTCCGTGGCGAGAGAGCCAGTCCGAGAACTCGTCCTCTCGATCCGCCGCTTCGAGCGGACTCCGCGGCGGTGCGGCGTCGCACATGTCGCGAAGCGCGTCGATCTGCTCGAGTTGTTCGTCGGTCAACCGCGCGCCCGCCAACGCCCGTGATGCGGCGCGCAGATCGCGCAGCAGCGGAACGAGCGACCGGGCATGGCTCGATGCTCCGGAGGCCGGGTTGTTCAACTCGTGCGCGAGCCCGGACGCAAGCCGGCCGAGCGATTGCATGCGGTCGTCTTGAATCTGGGCGGCGCGATAGTCGCGCGCGCGATCGATCATGGTGTGTACGAGCGCCGTGGTGAGCTCGGGACAGTCACGCACCAAGTCTGAAAAGTGCGACTGGCTGAGGGCGAACACCGTCGTGTCTTCCTCGACGACGACTCGGCCGGCAACACTTCGAACGCGCGAATAGGGCATCGTGCCCGCCACGAAGCCGCGTCCTGCATCGGTGAGCTTTCGCCAGCTGGCGCCTCGCGGAACATGCAAGGCGAATAGCCCGTCCGTTACGATCCACATCTCCGTCATCGGCGATTCGTAGTCCATCGCGATCTCGCCGTGTGGGAAGCGGCGCACTTCTCCGCGCGCGCAGAGCCACTCGAGCTCCGCGGGGGGGACTTGCGCGAAGAGCGGCAAGGACGCGAGCGAATCGACGATGTCGGCGGCGGGCATGACGTGGATTCTCCGCCTTTGACCGGAAAGCGCAACCCCTCGTTCCGCGAGGCCGACTACGCTTCGCGCGCGCTGGTCTACTTCACGCCTCGCCGCGGATTGACGGCGATCGCGAGATTGAGTCGCGTGTCGTGCGTGTCGTAGCTGATCTGCAGGTTGTACCCGTTCGGCGTCGTCGTGTGATAGCTCTTGAATTGCGCGACGTGAATCTCGGCGCCGTCCGACGTGTCGATCGACCAGGGCAACCCGCGCTTCACCAGCTCGTCTTTCACCTTGTCGGTGTCCCAGGGGGAGATGCCGAACGAGATGTGATCGATGCGGCCGCCGGCGCGCGCGTTTCCCTGGCCGAAGCTGGGATCGAGAGGATTGCCGCCGCGGATGATGATGTCGCCCACGTCGCCGATCATGAGCTCGTTCTGGCTTCCCTCGTCGTACGTCGGGCCCCAGCCGAGCAAGTTGACGTAGAATGAAACGCTCGCCTTGTAATTCGTGGCGCCGTAAGAGAGATGGTCGAGCCACACGGTCTGCCACCCGGTCGACTCGAACGGCGCGGGCGTCGAGAACGCCGCGTTCGCCGGTGATTCCGCTCGCGCTTTGCTGAAGCGCTTACCGTTGCCGATCTGAACGTCGAATCCGTCTGGGTCCTTGACGTGGAAGCTCTCGAATCCGTTCGGCCCGTTCTCGGCGACGGGGTTGAGGCCGCGTTTCTTGAGCTCGACCTCGACGGTCTTGGCGTTCCAAGGTTCGATGTCGAAGCCAAAGCCCTCGACGACAGCGCGCACAGGCACCGCGTTCGCGCGCGCGCCGGCTCGCGGCGGCGGAAAGGAATCGGCGGACACCTCTCGAAAGACAGCCGTTCCCCAGTTGCCCATGTCCATCACGACGCGCGTGCCGTCGTCGCTGCGAACCTTCCATCCCATCAGCGCGGCGTAGAAGGCTGCTTCCTTCTTCACGTCCGCCACCCGGAACGCGATGTGATCCATCCCCGTCGTGCGCCAACCAGTTTTCGCGAACACCGGAGGAATGGAATCGGTGTTGCACGCCGGCGTGCCGTACGCGCGAATGCACCGCCCCTGCGCGAGCGCGACGAACGGTGTCGCTGACACTGCGACGCCAACGAGTAAGGCAGATGCGCCGAGACGGATGTAGGCCATGGAAGGGCGGCCGGAACGGGTTGGGAAAATGGCCGACGGGCAGCGCAATTCTCGCTTTGGCGCCCCGACTTCTCAAGATCAGCGAGCTCGACGGACCATGCCGGGGCCCGGCATCAAAGCCGGTCGACTCCGGGCTCGGCTACCGACCCTCGTACGACGAATCGGCGTTGCGCTTGCAGCGGAACTGCCTCCGGAGGTGATTCGCCATGGCGGAAGTATTCGTTCAATTCGACACGATTGTGCCCGGACCGGATGGATCGCGCTGGATCCCACGCGCGTGCGGGCGAACGCAGACGAGTGGCCTCTGGGAGGGCTGGATCGAATTCGAGGCCGTGCATCCGAACGGCCAAGTCTCCCGCACGCCGCGCGAAAGCGTGCAGCCGAACCGCGACGATCTGATGTACTGGGCTCAAGGGCTGACGCAGACGTACCTCGAGGGGGCGCTTCAGCGAGCGCTCAATCCAGTGCGAGTGGCAGAACAGCGAGTGGTCAACGCGACGCCGAGCTTCGATGAGCCGGCGTCGCTGGTCGTGACGACAGGCGCTGCTCCGGACGCGGTGCTCAATCCGTTCAACGTGTACGCTCAGGGGGAAGACATTCTCGCTGGGCAGTTGTCCGCGATGAGCGCGGCGCGGCTACGCGAAATCGCGGTCGCCTACGGGTTCGCGAGCCGCGACGCGGCCGACAGCGCGACGGCGGAGAGGCTTACTTCGGCGATTATCGCGGGAGTGAGGAATCCACCCGCGGCGCGTTGAGTCGGCTCGGCGTTTCGTGCCGCCGAGAATGGCGCGAGCCGGCTGATCGGCGAGGGTTAGAAACGGAATTGGCAGCTATCGTTTTCCGCCGAACGGCGTGTGGAGCGACAGGCCAACGTCGAACGTGAAATAGTTGACGCCCGTCCCTGTGGCCGTCGGCGACACGACGACGCCGGGAATCTTGGCTTTGAGGTTCTGCCCGACGTATCGAGCTTGCGGCGTCAACGCGATGAGGCCGAGGATCGAGTAATCGAAACCGACGCCGATTTCATAGCCCGGTTTCGTATCGGTGGTCAGCGCGTTCGATGACTGGCCGCCGTACCCACCTTCAAGGCTGTTGAACGTCACGCCGCCTTTGACATACGGGCGAAATTTCGCCATCCCCGGCACCGCGAGCTTCACACCCGCGGTCGCTCCCGAGAGCGTGTACTTCCCGTCGCTCTGACAGGTCTGTGTCTGGCAGTCGAATTTGATGTGGTCGAACCCGGCATAGATGCCGATCGCTCCGATGCCGATTCCGGCATCGAGCCCGTACCCGAACCCGTTCTTCGCGCCCTCGATCAGCGCGGTGTTCGTCGCGGTGGGATCCGTGTTGCTGAAGGAGCCGGTTGGCACGGTACCGGTGCCGCGCAGTCCGAGCGAGAGGTATTGCGCCGAGGACACGGAAGCCGAGGCGACGAGCAATGCAAGCAGGACCGCGGGCGAAAGACGTTTCATGGTGGGCTCCGGAAGGGTTGCTGCTGAGTCTCCTGACTCCGGGGAGATGATGCACGCGAATTGCCCCAGATGCCAACTCTTCACGTAGTTGTACGGGTTTTCATGACACAAACGCGCTCAATCCGCCTCGGCGATGCCGGCCTCAGCCGCATCGGCCTCGGCACGAACCGGCTTCGGAACATCGACGCCAATGTCGCCTTCATCCGCGCGGCGGTCGACGCCGGAATCCAGATGATCGACACGGCGCATCTATATACAGGCGGAGAGAGCGAGAAGACGATCGGCCGCGCGCTCTCCCTCCCCCCGACGCGCTCGGGCGTCATGGTCGCGACCAAGGGCGGCTACGGCGACGCCGGCCGCGGGAAGCCGGAGATCCTTCGGCGGGAGATCGAGCAGAGTCTCGCGAGCCTTCGGGTCGAGCGCATCGCGCTCTACTACCTCCATCGCGTCGATCCGGAGACGCCGATCGAGGAAAGCTTGGGCGCGATCAAGGAGTACGTCGATCGGGGCGCCATCGAGCGAGTCGGACTCTCGAAGGTCGACATCCCGCTCATCGAGCGCGCGAGGAAGGTCGTGCCGATCGCCGCGGTGCAGAACGAGTACAACGTCGACGAGCGGAGGTACGATGACGTCGTCGACCATTGCGCGCGCGAAAAGATCGTCTTCGTGCCGTACTATCCGCTGGGCGCCGACGCGGGACCCGCGGTACGGGAAACGGCAACTCGCCACCACGTCACGCCGGAGCAGGTGATGCTCGCCTGGCTCCTCGAGCGATCTCCGGCGATGCTGCCGATCCCCGGCACGCTGTCGCTCGACCATCTCAAAGCGAACATCGGCGCGCTCTCGCTCGAGCTGTCGGCCGAGGAATTCGACTACATCGCGAGCGGCTGATCGCGCGAGCGCTGACGCAATGGGAGAATACTGATGCGTGAGGAATCGACGCTGCCCCAGGGATACCGCGAAGGGATCATCACCGCGATTACCGTCTGCTCGGGTTCACGCTCGCCTTCTTTCGTTTCTGGGGATTCGAGGCACCCGGGAAAGCGGTCGTCCCGTTCCCGCGGACGGCGACTTCAGCGCGCCGGGTCGCCTCGCGGAGGGGCATACGGTTTTCCGCTCAGGTAGTGGTCGAACCAGGCGAGCGTCTCCTGCACGACCGCGTCCATGCGAAGGACGTGGCCGGTCTCGGATATTTTCATTTTCTTGTCTCGAGTTCCCAACTGATTGAAGAACGGAACCTGCGAGGTCTCGTAGGGGAACACGACGTCGTATTTACCGTTCATCATCAAGGTCGGCGTGTGCACCCGGGGCGCATAGTTGAACTTCGCGACCTCCGCATGAGGGATGATCGCGTGGTACCCCGCTGAGTACAACGCCGCGGCCTTGATGCGCGGCTCCATGGCGAGAGCGATCGGCGCGGCTTCTCCGCCCCAGCTCAAACCGAGATAGCCGATGCGGTCGGCGCGAATGTCCTTTCTCGTCTCGAGGAAATCCACGGTACGCCGAAGATCTTTGATCCACTGCACCATCAGGTCACGATGGTAAATGGTCGTGTCGGGGACCGATCGAGTGATGCTGAACGCGCTGTCGTCGCGTTCGTACGCTCCCATCAAGAGCGGGATCACCAGCACTCGACCACTTCTCACGACGAACCCGGAAAACACCTCGATGAACGGCTCTCGGGGATTCAGCTTGCGTTGGATGAGATCGCCGGAATTGCCCCACTGAATGACAGGCTCGAACGGCGGGCTGGCGTCTTTCGGAAAGAAGAGGTAGGCCGCCATGCGCGGTCCGACGTACGCCGCCGTGAACGTCACCTTCTGCCAGCGGTACAGCGGCGTTTCGCCTTCGGCTTCCAGTTTCGTCTCGAGCGGCGCTTTGTCGTAATCGTACAGGCGGCGAAATCCGTCGAACACCGCGTCGGACACCGGAACCACTTTGTTGAAGTCCGGTACAGGCGCGCGGACGATTCGCTTCGATGCAATCATCATCGCCGAATCGGGGTCGGTGATGCGCGCCAGGCGAAAGCCATTGCCCGGCGAGCGGTCGAACGCATCCTTCGCGATCAGGTGCGTGATATGGAACGGCGAATCCTCCCACGTTCCACCCTGTGTCACCCGAACTCCCGCGGAATCGATCTCGTTCGCGCACCATTCGCGCACGTTACCCGCGACGTCGTACAGTCCCCAGGCGCTCTCGATTCCCTGACCCACCGGTCGAAGGCCGGTGCCATTCAAGTTGCTGGACGGTACGAACATCCACAGCACTTCTCGATTGTTGCGCGTCGCCGCGTTTTGCCAATGCCGCAGCGTGGGAAGCTGCATCTTCCTGAAGCGCGCGTACGCGGCCGCCTCGTACCAACTCACTCCGGAGACCGGATAGTCCTCCTGGCCTGCCGCGAACGTGCCGCCGCTCCACGTGCTCGGGCCCGGTTGTCCGCTTCGGTCCACCAGCCCGGCGACTCCCGACTCCCAGGCGATGAGCTTCCCGCCGCGCGTCATGGGCTCGGTCCAGTAGTCGCGGTTCCGATATCCGCCCGCGGCGACGAACTCTCGGTACTCTCGGTTCGTAACCTCGCGCCGTCCGATGTGATAGTCCGCGAGTTGGATTCGCCCACTGTTGCCGGTTGGTATCGAGAAAGCTCGTATACGAGCCATCCCGGCCGTCGCACCGCCAACGGAGTCGAGATACAGCGTATCGATGGCAGCCGACCCGCCGAACTGACGAAGGTCGGTGAAAACGGAGGCGAGCACGTCGGTCGTCTCGTAGCCCGGGCGCTCGATGCGCAGTCGATATCCCATCTCGTGGAGAAGCTTCGGCATCGCGAGACTGTCGAGCGGCGTGAGTCCAACGGCGGCCCACGTCGTGTCCGAGCTTCCCAACCGCTGCACCGACACGCGTGCCCCGGCGGGCACCGTCACGACCTTGAGGAAGTCCGTGTAGACCGGGCGAAGGAGCTTGAGCGTGCTGTCGTTGGGGAGAACCGGACGCACGTGGCGACTCAGCTGGAAGGCTTCGTGCAATCTCCCGTCGCGCACCAACTGGCTGATCGTCTGCACGCGCTGCGTCGCCACCACCATCCGGTGTTGGTACCATTCCGTCGCCGTGCCCGTCGCGACGAGGACCACTGCCGCGATGCCGGCGACCCAGCGCGTCCGCGCTGACAACCCTGATTGTCTCGGCAGCGTCGCGGCGATCGCCTGTGAGAACTGTTCGATGGTCTCGAACCGCTGGGCGCGGTCAGGCGCCAGCGCCCGTCGCAACGCGGCATCAAGCGCTGCCGGGAGATCCGGCCGCCGCTCGCGCAAACGCGTGAATGAGCCCGTGAGCTTCTGCGTCAGCATCTGCTGCGCCGACAGTTGGTCGACGGGGGGTTGGCCGGTGAGCATCTCGAACACCACGCAGCCGAGCGAATAGACGTCGCTTCGCACGTCCACGTCGTGCTCGCCCGCCGCCTGCTCGGGGCTCATGTACGTCGGGCTGCCGAGCGACGTGCCGCTGATCGTCACGCGGCCGATCGACGATTTTCGAATGGCCGTCGCGATGCCGAAGTCGGCGACGACCGCGTGGCCGTCGCTCATCAATATGTTCGACGGCTTGATGTCGCGATGCACCACGCCGCGCTCGTGCGCGTAGGCAAGACCGTCGGCCACCTCGCGCGCGATCGTGATTGCTTCCTCGAGCGGCAGTTGTTTGCGCTCGACGATCTTTTCGCGAAGACTCTGCGCCTCGATGTACGGCATCACGTAGTACGGGAAGCCGCCGGCCGTTCCGGAATCGATCAATGTCAGCAAGTGCGGATGCTGCAGGCGTGCAACGACCTCGATCTCGCGCAGAAAGCGCTGAATCCCGATCGTGTGCGCGAGCGACTCGTGCAGCACTTTCACCGCGACTCGCCGGTCGTG
>Ga0157372_10003572_pt1 | contig 16736 bp, 12 predicted proteins | sample C55metaG_FD_115307 | JGI IMG/M metagenome (GOLD analysis project Ga0157372, IMG submission 115307) | Corn rhizosphere microbial communities from Kellogg Biological Station, Michigan, USA - C5-5 metaG | ecosystem: Host-associated > Plants > Roots > Rhizosphere > Soil | place: USA: Michigan... | reverse complement strand
ATGGCCTGGGGTACGTTGATCTTCTTCATTGGTGTTCCGATCATCGGCTTCATGACGTGGTTAGTTCGCAGGGTGGTGAGGGTTCGCTCGCACAGCAGGTACCTTGGTTGGATCTTCGGCGGACTGTGGACGATAGGTTGGTTGTGTGCGATCTCATTTGCGGTGAGCATTGCCAGGGATTTAAGAGACTACGAAAGAGTAAGTTCTGACATAGCGTTGACGCAACCTATCAATGGAAAGTTGATTGTGAATGTCAATGAGCCGGAGATTCACTACAACGGAGGCGGTTTTGGATGGATGCGTCATGACAATACCGGTTGGGATATAACCGACGATACACTAACCTACAACAATGTGAAGCTGAGGATCAGCAAGAGTGAAGACTCATTATACCATGCGTTTACCTACAAATACAGCTTTGGAAGTACTTATAAGGATGCACAGGCAAGAGCAGAGCGCACCATTTTCAATGCCTCTGCGCAAGACAGCGTTTTGCACCTGGGAAGCGGGCTACGCATTGACAGGAACAGTAAGTTTCGCGGGCAGGGTGTGATCGTGGAGATACAAGTTCCGGTAGGTAAGCAAATACGTTTCGACGAGTCACTGGCAGATGCCTATAACCCATGGGTAGTGCGCAGGGCTTCAAGAGAAAGCCGTTACTGGCGCCGCAATAGCTATAACATTGATTGGGACTATGACGATTATTTTGACTGGGATGAAAATGTTGACTATGTGATGGGTACTGATGGAAGACTAATCAGGGCTGATAAAGCCATCACCGATTCAAATGGTGTTTACGAACAGAAGTCAGATAAGAACAAATTAAAAGAGCTGCAGGAGAAAGAAAAAAAGAATGAAAGAGAAAGACAGGAAATAGAAAAGGAAAAGCAGAGGTTGCAGCAACAAAATCGTATTGACAGCGCAACGGGTCTCCGGCAACCCAGCCAAAAGGAATCTACTGTTGCCATGCTTAGCTTTTTTACACCACTGATCATATAACTCAACTCGGTTGAAGTTGGATCTCTCGCCAGGTGCGGGAGAAAAGACGAAGGGCTCCTTTTGGAGCCTTTCTTTTTTGGATGTCTATCTTTGGCCGATGCAGCAAGAGTTTAAACTCACAGAATATTCGAAAGGCGGCGGATGTGGTTGCAAGATCGCACCTTCAGTGTTAGAACAAATTGTCCGTACAGAAAACAAGTTTCCTTTTGAGAAGCTGTTGGTAGGTAATGACAGCAATGATGATGCAGCAGTCTACCAGGTAAATGGAGACACGGCGATCATATCCACGACAGATTTCTTCATGCCGATCGTAGACGATGCTTTTGATTTTGGGCGGATAGCAGCGGCTAATTCCATCAGTGATATTTATGCGATGGGCGGGACGCCGATGATGGCTATTGCTATATTAGGCTGGCCGATTGACAGGTTGCCGGTTGAGGTAGCCCAAAAGGTGTTGGAAGGAGCGAGAGCTATCTGCAAACAAGTAAACATTCCTTTGGCGGGTGGACACAGTATCGATTCCCAAGATCCAATTTTTGGGCTCGCTGTTACAGGTTCTACTGCTTTGAAGAACCTGAAGAAGAATAATACGGCCCAGGCAGGTGATTTTCTGTTCCTGACTAAGGCAATTGGTGTTGGCATTGTTTCAACTTCAGTGAAACGAAAACTGATCAAGGAAGAACATTACAAAGCGTTGGTAAAACAACTGACCACAGTAAATACAATTGGTGAGGCCCTCGGTAAAATAGAAGGTGTCCATGCCATGACGGATGTCACAGGTTTTGGATTATTAGGCCACCTGACGGAAATGGCAGAAGGGAGCGGTGTTAGTGCCGAACTGCAGTATGCCTCTTTCAAAAGAGTGCCCGGTGTTGAAGAGTATATTCAAAAAAAGACCATCCCGGGCGCTACAGCACGCAACTGGAATAGTTATAGCAATAACGTTGAAGTGGGTAAGGCCATTGATGAAGCCGAAGCTAAACTGCTTTTGGCTGACCCGCAGACAAATGGAGGCCTGCTCATTGCTGTTTCCGAAGATTCAGTTGAAGAAGTAACGAAGGTGATGAAAGAAAATAACCTGCAAGACTTCATCGATCCTATTGGAAGGTGCGTTGAAAAGAGAGATAAAGTCATCTATGTGATATGATCAGGAGAGGGCATCGATTCTCTCTGCAAGCTTCCTGTCCTTGTCTGTCACAATATCACCAGCATCGTGAGTTGAAAGCCACATCTCGACTGTGTTCCATACGTTGGTCCACTTGGGATGGTGGTTCATCTTTTCAGCAATGAGTGCTACACGCGTCATAAAGGCAAAAGCCTCGCTAAAGTCTTTGAATTCGAATTTGCGGTAGAGCGAGTTGTTTTTTTCTTCCCAATTCATGGTTAAGGTTTTCTCAAAGTTAGAAAACCAAATGCTCTTTATTTTTGATCTTTTCGTTGGTCAGTTCTACGACCAGTTGGACCCCATTAACGGTGCGAATGGATTGAACGAGATGTTGAAGGGCTTCTTCGGAAACGACATCATCCTTTAAAAGCCAAAGAAAATCGAGGTGTTTGAATTCCGGAAGCAGGTATTCGCCATCGTGGTGGTTGTTGTATAAATAATGTTTAAGGAAGTTGGACTGTTCGGAATATTCATACACTGCAAAGAAGTAATTGCGGCCCTTTTTGTTTAGTTGTATTTCTAGCTCATTGTTGATGCGGAAGTCAATACCCAGGAGGTTATTGAGTTGCCAGCAGAATTGATAGTCCTTCACCGGAGCCATGATGCCCAGTAGCCGGGTTTCTTCAAAGAAACCATCCATCATGTCCTTAGTGTCCAGCACGAGTTTCATAAGATTGGTTTTGGCTGCCGGTAAAATACTAAAACTCTACAGCAGATGAAAGTGTTTTACCATTTCTTGAATAAGTGACGACAGTCTTGTCTCCTTTTTTGAACTTGCCCAGGGCTTGCATGTATGCTTCCAGGGAGCCGGTTTTATAATCGCCAAGGGAAAGTATTACATCGCCTGCTTTCAATCCAGCTTTTTGGGCCGGTCTGTCGTCGCTGACACCATCCACACGGACGCCCATGCCGTCGAAGGTGTAGTCAGGCATAATACCCAGCGTCACGCTAAAAGTAGCCGCGCTCATTTGCTTATCTCTCGTTTTTGCGAAGGCAAGCTTTGCTTTCTGTTTGTCTTCAGTTTCAACTACGCTGAGAATGTGTTTTACTACGCGCAACTCGCCGGTGTAGTTGATCTTATCAAAATCATCTGTTGGCTTATGATAGTCCTGGTGAAGACCGGTGAAATAAAAGAGAACAGGTATGTTCTTCAGGTAAAAGGAAGTATGATCACTTGGACCCATGCCACTTGAATCAAAATGGAAGGTAAGGTCGTCCGTATACAACTTTTTCTTACCGGTTAAATGATAGATCTCTCCCCACGATGGCGAGGTGCCGTAACCGCCAACAGTCACCACATGAGTGGAGTCGTTTAGCCTGCCCACCATGTCCATGTTGATCATATAGTTGGCATGGGTAAGGTCAATGGTTGGATGTTCCGCAAAATATTTGGAACCATATAAGCCCAGTTCTTCTCCCGAAAAGGCTATCAGCAGGTAGTTGTTGTTTTTCAGTTTAGCGTTCTTTAAGATCCGACCCAACTCAATAAGGGCCGCCGTCCCGCTGGCATTGTCATCGGCACCATTATGGATCTGCCCTTTGTTTATTGTTTCGAGTGAACCGCCATCCTCGCCGTGACCGAGGTGATCGAAGTGTGCTCCGAGGATAACTGTTGTTGGTGCACCGTTGTCGATATACCCAACAATATTAGTTCCTGTTCTTTTCTTTTCCGTTATGTCGATCTTAAGTTTTATGTCCAGGGTTGCTGATTCATCGCCGAGGTACTTCTTTACTGTCTCTTTGCTCAAGTACACAACAGGAATAGATACCGTTTCGAGTTTCTCTTTTCCGTCGAAGGATAAGCCATCCTGCCTGTCGGAACTGTTGTAAAGGAAAACGGCTGTCGCGCCTCTTTTTGCTGACTCTTTAGCCGATTTAATCAATGAAGACCTAAGATCAAAGTGCGGATTGTTGGCATTGGATTCCAATAGTTCCTTAAGATCGAAGAACCACGGAGTGCCCGATTCCTGTAAAGCCAAAGAGGTAAGGCCTTCAATAGAAACGTTCGGACTTATAATGAGCGGGAAATATTCTTTATTGAGCACAAGGCTTTTGCCGTCAATGGTCAGGAAGGTGGATGGATTGATCTCTTTGCCTTCGTTTACATCGAAAGGCTGAAGGTATCCATTCGTTCCCCTGGGCGCCAGGCCATCCTTTTTGAACTGGTCGGTGATATAGTTGGCCGCAGTAGCTTCACCTGCGGTCCCTGTTCTTCTGCCTTCCAGTTTATCATCGGCGAGGAACTGAATGTGTTGTTGAAGGTTGCTAACGAGCAGTCTGTCTTCCTTTTTTAGTTTTTGCCCCTGGGCTAGTGTTGCTGAAAAAAGAAGAAAGAGGGTAAAGAATTTTGTACTCACAAAACATGATTTTTATCAGCAGAACAAATGTATTAGGAATGCCGACGTCAAAGAGACGAATTTTTCAATTCTTAAAAGCATTCTTTTTCCATAAGCTTAACTTAAAACTTCCAATTTCGTAAATGCTTGCAGGCACAGCAGGTTACTTTTGCCAGATTCGATCGTGGCTAAAAGAACAATACATATTGCCCTGGTAGGAAATCCAAACAGTGGAAAGACTTCCCTTTTCAATTCCTTGACAGGAATGAACCAGAGGGTGGGCAACTTTCCCGGAGTGACCGTCGATAAAAAGACTGGTATCACTCCTATTTCGGAATCCTTAAGCGGAAATATTATTGACCTGCCGGGTACTTACAGTCTTTATCCAAAGCGTTTGGACGAGTGGGTAAGCTACAGGGTACTTTTGAACCAGGACAAAGAGATCAAGGCAGATATTTTCGTAGTGGTTGTCGACGCCAGTAACTTAAAGCGCAATCTTCTATTTTGCTCGCAGATCATCGACCTGAAGAAACCTGTGGTGGTGGTGTTGTCGATGGTTGACCTTGCTAAAAAGAAAGGCATAGAGATCAACATAGAGCAACTCGAAAGAGAGCTTGGTGTTCCTGTGGTAGCCGTTAACCCGAGAAAGGGCAAAGGGATGACCCAATTGAAAAAAGCAATTGAGCTGACAGCATCAAATCTTTACAAAGTGCCTGCAAGGGATTTTATTGAGAACAGGCAATTGGCAGAGGCGCCCATCGAGGAACTGCAATCGGTGATACACGAAGCGAGTGACTATTCCGCCATTCACTACCTGATCAACCATGAGGAGTTTGAGCTTGACCACCTAACACAGGAGAGAATCGAGAACATTGAGCGCAAGTATAACTTTAATCATACCAAGACACAGGCAACAGAGATATTGCAACGGTATGGCCGCATTAAACATATCATGAATGTTGCCGTTACCGAGCCCGATCCACTCGAGCGCAAAATATTTACCGACAGGATGGATAATGTCTTGTTGGACCGGAAATGGGGTTACCTGATCTTGTTGGCAGTTCTCTTTGTACTGTTTCAAAGTGTTTTCTTCCTTGCGCAATATCCAATGACGTGGATTGAAATGCTTTTTTCTTCTATTAGCACGTGGGCCTCGGCAGTGTTGCCACAAGGTTGGTTCAGTGACCTGGTAGTGAACGGGGTGCTGGCAGGATTAAGTGGGATAATGGTTTTCGTTCCGCAAATTATGATCCTGTTCGGGTTGATCACCGTGATTGAAGACAGCGGGTACATGGCCCGAATCAGTTTTCTAACCGATCGGCTAATGCGAACGGTTGGTCTTAATGGTAAGAGCGTCATGCCTCTCATTAGCGGATTTGCCTGTGCAGTTCCGGCTATCATGAGTGCGCGGAATATTGAGAACAGGAAGGAACGCTTGCTTACCATTCTGATTACTCCTTTAATGAGCTGCTCGGCACGGCTGCCGGTATACACCATATTGATTGGACTTGTCATTCCGAATAAGTACCTACTTGGCTTCTTTAGCGTACAGGCGCTGGTGATGATGGGATTGTATTTATTGGGATTGTTGATGGCCCTAATCGTTTCGTACGTGGCGAAGTGGTTCATCAAAATAAAGGAAAAGAGCTTCTTTATCCTCGAACTGCCTACTTACCGGACACCACGTTTGAAGAATGTCGGACAGGCTATGGTGAATAAGGCAAGGATATTTGTTACCGATGCCGGAAGGATCATCATGGTGATCAGCTTGATCCTTTGGGGATTAAGTTCTTATGGACCGAAACAAAGAATGGCCAAAGTTGCCAGTAAATATGAAACTTTAATTGCCCAGCGTCCGACGGAGAAAGACTCGTTACACACGCAATGGAATGCGGCGAAACTGGAGAATTCCTATGCAGGCATTTTGGGCAGGTCCATTGAGCCCGCCATCAAACCATTAGGTTACGACTGGCGTATTGGAATTGCATTGATTACCTCCTTCGCGGCAAGGGAAGTCTTCGTCGGTACGATGGCAACGCTTTATAGTGTCGGTGAGAATGACCAGGGACTGTTGCTCAGAGACAAGCTGCACGCTGCTAAAAAAGAAGATGGCACTCCCCTGTTCACGCTGGCAACAGGTATTTCATTAATGCTGTTCTATCTTTTTGCCATGCAGTGTATGAGCACTCTTGCTATCGTGAAACGAGAAACCAAGAGCTGGAGGTGGCCTGTTATCCAGTTTGTGTACATGACCGGCATCGCCTATCTCATGAGCCTTATTGCCTATCAGTTACTAAAGTGATCCCAGGCGATCTTCGAAAGTTTCCTTGTTAAGAGCCATGCCTCGTTAGTACTTTGCCAGGACTGGTCCTTGTTGTTCTTCGTGCAAACACAGAAAACATATCGGGCACCTTTGCCATTTACGAAGAGCACCTCACTGCGGCTTTCATCCACTGCGCCGTTCTTGCTCGCGATAAAGACATCAGACGGTATTTGCGATATGGCTTCTTCGTCCCAATAGTTTCGTCCAAGAAGTCGAAGCATTTGGGCGCTTCTTTCTTTATTAATGATCTCCCCTTTCGATATCTTTTCCAGTAGTGTTGCCATCTCCCTTGGTGTGGTTTGACCCCAGCCGTATTCAGACTGGTTGGCCGCCCTGCCTGGCGTTCGCGAATTCACTCTTGTATACCGGAACCCGAGACTATCGAGTAGTTCGTTTATCCTCGCGCCTTTGCCTGCTAAAGATTGAAGCCATAAGCTCGCGGTGTTATCACTCATGGTTAGCGATAGCATGATTACCTTACTCAATTCAATCTTTTCAGTGTCTTTAAATGACCCGAGGATGTCGATTCCGGCATAGAGCAAAGAATCCCTGTATTTCAGCACCTGGTGGTAGTCGAGTTCTCCCCTGTTGATCTTGTCCATGATACCGATCAGGATCGGAATCTTAACCATGCTGGCTGTTGGGAATATTGTATCCGCATTGATAGCAACGGTCTTGTTGTTCTTTAAGTTCTTGATGTAAACGCCAATGTTGCCATTAAAACCCTTTATCGCTTCGACAATTTCTCTTTGTAGTTTCTTGTCAACCTTCTGCGAAAAGGAATGAACAGAGGCAAACACCAGTATAGTCAATAGTATCTTCTTCATCAAAATGCTTTTTGCTGTGGTTTCGTTGATGTTTTCGTTTGAGCTATTCTCATATAATCAAGGACAAGAAAGCAGAAAGCCTTTATGCCTGTTTTCATACCGCCTTCGTCCACATAGAAATCGGGTGTGTGATGTGCCGCCGTTTCTTTAGGGTTTTTACCCGGCGGCATCCCGCCAACATAAAAAAACAGGGAAGGAACCCTGGCAGCAAAGAAAGAAAAATCCTCTGCACCTGTCACTGCATCCATTACCGATGCATTATTATTGGTCGCTTTTTGTAGTGAAGGGATCATTTGTTCTGTAAGCTGAGGGTTGTTATAGGTCACCAGTGTTTTGGTATCTATGTGAACATCAGCAGTGGCACCGGATGCTTCGGCGATCTTCCTGGCCGTACGTTCGATGCGCATCCACACATCCTTTTGCATTCCCGTGTCCAGCGTCCGTATCGTTCCGCCAAGGGTCACTTCCTCCGGAATGATATTCTCGCGTACACCTGCCTTAAAGATGGTAGTAGATATTACCACCGCATTTTTGGTCAACTCGCTTTGTCTGCTTACAATAGTTTGAAGGCCTTCGATGATCTGGGTACCAATAACAACTGGGTCAATTGCCAACCACGGTTGTGCTCCATGCGATTGTCTTCCGTGAATGTTGATCATAAACCAATCCGACGCAGCCATCATTCCTCCTTCGCGATACTTGATTTGGCCCACAGGGGTTTGGGCATTGATGTGCAATCCAAAGACAACGTCCACTTTTGGATTTTCCAATACGCCTTCCTTCACCATCAGCGGTGCGCCACCTTCCTCACCTGTTGGCGGACCTTCTTCTGCTGGTTGAAATATGAACTTCACTGTTCCTGCGAGGTCTTTCTTCATTCCCGATAGGATCTCGGCAACACTCATCAGCATAGCCACATGGGTGTCATGGCCACAAGCATGCATCACACCCACGTCCTGTCCATTGAAAGTCGATCTCACCTTCGACGCAAAAGAAAGGTTTCCTCTTTCCGTTACGGGCAGGGCATCCATGTCTGCCCGTAAACCAATGACAGGTCCCGGTTTACCACCATGAAGTATTCCCACAACTCCTGTTTTAGCCACACCTTCTTTTACTTCTATTCCAAGAGAGCGCAGGTGATCAGCAATGATCTTTGAAGTCCTGAACTCGCGGTTACTCAATTCCGGGTGTTCATGAAAATCCCTTCGCCAGGCCACGCACTTTGGCTCAATCCTGGAAACAGCGGATTCGATTTGGGTTTCAAGCGCTGTCTTCTGTGCATATAAGGCCGGCAGACTAATTACGACTGCGATTGCAGCAATGATTTTTTTCACAAGCTCTGTTTGATGAAAATAAATTTAGGCCATTCACCTTAATGCACGGTCATTTGTTTCGCTCGGACACGTTGTGTGTCTTGTCCACCAAATTTTAAATCCTTTGGTATCATTGGATATAATTAATGCAAAAAGTCGAAATCCGCTACCAGTAACGGTTTCAGCTCGGCCCATCGTTGTTTGACATCGTTAAATCAACAGAAACTTGGTCAGTATTGACCTGTATAGCTGCCTACCTTAGCAGCGGTGTTAGAGAGAAAGCAAGCAATCGTGAAGCAATAGCAAAAGTTAGCACCCAATAAGAACAACTTAAGAATCTCTATTCATATAGCAAGCAATCGTTAGCGTCCGCTGTTTCTACGGTGGACTTTTTTTTGCCCTTCCGCGTTTGGGTTTGCAATTGTACAGTTTTTTATTTAACAATTCGTTGTTTTACCTGTTCATTTTTTTATTCTATAGGACTTTTATCCTGTTTGGGGGTTTTCACTTATTTACGATTCCAAACTATCCTATCTTCACATTCCAACCTTATTGATTCTCTCTGCCTACCCTTGAATTCTCAAACTTTCTTCATTTTAAAACGAAAACCATGAACGATTCAACTACGCTTCAGCAGATTAGCGTCAATCCGAACCAGGCATTATGGGAAAAAGGTGACTTCACCCGCATTGCCGACACCATGCGCGAAAGCGGCACAGCCCTCGTAGAAAAATTAAACATTCACAAAGGTCTTGATGTACTTGACCTAGGCTGCGGCGATGGCACCACTGCCATCCCTTCTGCACGATTGGGAGCAAATGTCCTCGGCGTGGACATTTCCCGCAATCTTGTTGACGCCGGAAATAAAAGAGCCAGGAAGGAAGGCCTCACTAATATTAAGTTCCAGCAAGGCGATGCTACCAATCTTCACGGCCTGCAAGACGGGAGCTTCGATATGGTCGTTAGCATCTTCGGTGCCATGTTTGCTCCCAAACCTTTTGATGTTGCAAAGGAAATGGTAAGGGTATGTCGCAAACATGGCTGGATTGTAATGGGAAACTGGATCCCCGGCGATCCGACAATGGTTGCTCAATTGCTCAAAATCAGTTCTGCCTATACACCACCACCTCCGGAAGGTTTTATAAGTCCTATGCTATGGGGCGTAGAAGCCAACGTAGTGGAACGCTTCGTCCAGGCTGGCGTAGCTCCTGAAAATATTTCCTGTGTTAAGGACACATTCACGTTCAATGCTCCTTATTCGCCTTCGCACTTTGTGCAAGAGTTCAAAAACTTCTATGGTCCTACCATGAACGCATTTGAAGCCGCAGAAAAAAATGGCAAGGCCGCAGACTTGCAACGAGAGTTGGAAGAATTATTTACACGCGAAAACAGGAGTGAGGATCCAAACAAGACTTCTATCCCTGCAACTTTCTTGAGAGTAACCGTGATGCTTTAATCAAGGTTAAGAAACCTTTCTCCCACACGGCATCCGTGTAGTACGAATGCCGTGTTCTTTCTATCACCCGGCACTGGTATCGTCGCAGTTTTCCCAGCGGTACTACAGGGTTTTACGCCACTTAACAGTAATATCTGCAAGCGATCATTTGTTCATCGCCACTTATCCAAACCTTAACGTTATTTAACCGCTTTTCACAAAGGTTGCGAATATCTTCGTACTCTCATTTCCCGCTTATGAAGAAGTTCTACCTTGCTGTACTTGCTACTGTGATGTTCACACTAAGCACCTACGCGCAAAAGGTAAATGGCGTTGCAAAGGGTGTCTTACTCGATTCGGTTTCAGCAACACCTCTGCCCGATGCAACGATCTCGGTTATACGCAGTAAGGACTCTTCGCTTATCTCTTTCACTGTTACTAGCAGCAGTGGTTATTTCGAAATAAAGAATATCGACGCTGGTTCCTACAACCTTCTCATATCGTACACGGGTATGCAGAACTTCAAAAAGCAATTCCTCATTACCAATGGCAAAGCGGTTGCTGATTTTGGAACCATAAAACTTGACCGTAATTACAAAGAGCTGAATGAAGTAGTAGTGAAAGACGATGCACCTGTGAAAATAAAAGGAGATACCGTAGAGTTCAGGGCTGAGTCCTTCAAATCAGTGAAGCCAAATGCAACAGTTGAAGACCTGCTTAAGAAAGTGCCCGGTATGGAAGTAGCAAAGGATGGTACGGTAAAGTCGCAGGGAGAACAGGTGCAGAAAGTTTATGTTGATGGTAAAGAGTTCTTTGGTACCGACCCAAAGATGGCTACCCGTAACCTCAACCAGGACATGGTCGAGAGTATACAGGTGTATGATGATATGAGTGAGCAGGCAAAGTTTACCAATGTGGACGACGGTTCCCGCACCCGGGCGATCAATATCAAACTCAAAAAGGATAAAAAGAACGGCGTCTTTGGTAAAGCTATGGCCGGCGGCGGCACCGATGGTCGTTACCAGTCGCAATTAAACCTCAATCGCTTTACCGGTCCCCGTCAAATCTCTGTAGTAGGTTCTGCTAATAACCTCGACAGGCAAAATTTCAGCTTCAGTGATGTCATTGGTGGAATGGGCATGGGCTCCTTCAGTGGTGGCGGTTTTGGTGGTGGCAATGCCATGATTCGCGGTGGTGGTTTTTCAGGAGGCGGTAGTAGCAGTGGTGGTTCAGGTATCAGTTCTCCAATTTCTTTAGGGGTAAACTATCGCGATATGTGGGGGCCAAAGATCGATGTTGTTGGCAACGTGAATGGCTCCAGCACCCGCACCGTTCTGCAACAATCGTCTTATGGGCAAGAATCTTATCCTGCCGACGCGGCCCATGGTCGTCCTTTGGACTCCCTGGCCGACAAGGAAACAGTGACGAACAGTAACAATCTGAATCAGAACCTTCGATTCAATTTCCGCATGGAATACAAGCTGGACTCTCTCAACTCGCTCTTGTATTATCCAAGCTTTACCCTACAGCACTCGGATGGCTTTAGCTACAATGGTTTGAATTCCTACGCCACATTAACCGGCGTCCCCAAATATCTCGCCCTAACCCAGGAAAGAACAAATGAAAACAGCAGGGACGGTTATAACATGAACCAAAACCTACTGTTCCGCCACAGGTTTGCAAAAAGAGGAAGAACCCTGACAGTTGGTGTGACCAGCACCTTGAACGAAAGCACGGGTGAAGGCACGACCTATTCTCCTTACATTTATTATACCCGGAGCGAGGTGCCTTACAAAATGGTCACACTTGACCAGCAATCAACACAGAAGGTCCACGGGTTTAATAATACTGTAAGCACTTCCTATACTGAACCGATAGGTTGCAATAAACTCATCGAGTTCAACTATGCCTACACCAACAATCAGTCTACTTCCGATAAGAAGACATTTGACATGGATACGGCAACCCATAAGTACGAGATTATAAACGCGCCTTCTACCAATTATTTCGAGAACGGTAATGTATCGAACCGTGTTGGTGTCAACTTCCGTGTGCAACAACGTAAATACAATTACCAGGTCGGTATTGGCGAACAGATTAATGAACTCTCCAGCCGGAGTGTAAGAGCAAGTACAAACAAGGACACCACAGTGAAGCAAAGCTTCGTCAATCTGTATCCTACAGCCGTATTCACGTACAACTTCACACGTAATAAGAACTTAAGATTCCGTTATTCCGGGAGAACCAATCAACCAACCATTAGCCAGTTGCAGAATGTTCCGGACTACAGCAATCCCTTGCAGGTGAAGACCGGTAATCCATTGTTGAAGCCCGAGTTTTCCAACAGCTTCAATGCGAATTACAACACCTTCAACATGATGAACTTCAGGTATTTTTCTGCCAACCTGAGTTTTGCTCAAACATCTAACAAGATTGTGAATTCGACAGACGACTTGCCAAAGATTTATACGACTCCCACGGATACTTCCACGAGAGGAAAGCAATTGATCATACCTGTGAACTTGAATGGTAGCTTTTCCAGTAATGGTTTCTTCACACTCGGACTGCCTTTCAAGAATCCAAAGCTTAAGGGGAGCACTTTCAATTCAACAACGATGGCAAGCTACAGTCGCGATGTGACCATGTTCTACAAGCGCGAAAACTTTGCGAGGACACTTAGCCTGACACAAACAGAGGGTATCGCTTATACATACAAAGAAAAGATAGATCTTAACCTCAGGGCAAGCCTTACCTACAGTAGGGCGAGGTACGACTCGGCCCTGAAGACCCCTGACCAGGACTTTTGGTCACAAACTTATTCTGCCGACTGGACCTTCGACCTGCCAAAAGACTTCGTGTTCGAAACAGACTTCGACTATTACCTCACTACCGGCGTATCCACAGGGTATAATACAAAAGTGCCTTTGTTGAATACTTCCCTTTCAAAGCTGATGTTCAAGAACAAGGCTGGCCAGTTGAAGTTTGAGGTGCATGACCTCTTCAACCAGAACCAAAGTCTTACAAGAAACTTTACGACTAATGGTTACCAGGATGTACGTACCAACGTGATACGCCGTTATTTCATGTTATCGTTTACCTACAGCCTCAATAGAATGGGCGGAAAGAATATACCACAGCAAAATCAAAGGCATTTTGGTCCGAGAGGCATGCGAATGGGAATGTAAAACAGTTTAGACTATATAAACAAAAAGACCGCCTCACGGCGGTCTTTTTGTTTAATTATCTTTTCTTGGTGGCGGAATAATGTGCCACAGTTGATGATCCGAAAAACAAAACCCCAATGATGGATTTTGTGAAACGCCACAGGTTAAAAGACGGCTGGTAATACTCACGGTAAATCTTTACTTCCTGGCGGGCATGGACAATGTCTCTGTTTTTCATTTCTTGGATAAATTTAGATTTTGTGGAAAAAAGGTGGAGAAAGTTAGTAAATCTTATTGATTAAATGAAGCTTTTTTCTATTTTGTCGCCGAATTAAGAATAAATCCCTACTTATGAGAATCACAGCACCGAAGCTAGCTGCAACAGCCATGTTATTTCTATGCCTCAACGCAGAGGCGCAGATCAGAGCCCCATTCACTAATAACGACCTGAGAACCACCCTTTCAAAGGTCCTGACCGACTACGTGATGGGTTTCTCTTCGCTGAAAGGCGACACTATTTCCCTGAATCCGCAGAGTATTGAGTTCACTACCAGGCTTGACTTCAAAGGATGCGAGCAGAACTCCATAACTCAGTACAACTCAAAGAACAAGATCTATAGCTGGCAGGCTGTCCTGCTAACCAGTGAAGATTTTGAAGAGAGTTCCAAAAAGTACAAATGGCTGGCTAACCAGCTTAAAGTAATGACTGTCAAGGTGCAGGACTACTCTTTCAGTCTCGATGGCGAGTTCAATGCTCCCGACGAAAGCAAAAATTTCTGCAGCACCATTTTTAAGCTCACTCCAAATGCTGCCAACATGCCAAAGCTGAAGATCGAAGCGTCCATGCAGTTCCAGTTCCCCGAATGGAGGGTCTCCCTCCTTGTTTACGAACGCGAAAGGGAAGACAATGAGCAAGGAGACATCAACGGCGATTAAGCGCCAGAAGAGTTGACGGCGTTAAGGTCAGCATCTTTCTTATCCTCTCCTTCCGGAAAGAAGAGAAAGATGCCGACATACGTCGGCATGACATCGTAAAACAATTCAAGTCAGTAGCGTTCCTAATTAAACGGTAAACTGCCGCCAACTCGAAACCCAAAACTCAAAATTCTCAAATACTCTCAACCCTACCTCCCGAATACGTCCACTTTACGTCCACCATACTTCCCGGAAAGCCCGCGATCTATTATGTTAAATACAAACTTGCGACCCGGACGTCTTGGAATAAAATAGCCAAGCAATTCTTTGTCCGCAAAACGAATCACGCGCCTCCGGCGAGCCCTAAACAGGGGTTAGAACTTTGTTAATCCGTTGAAATTCACAGGGTGATTTTATGGGTAAAAGCTACTTTTGGCTACATTTCATGTTATGAAGAAGGTTCTCTTTGTTTTATCAGGCCTGGTTTTGTTTGCTATCGCATCCCATGCACAGTCCCAAAAAATAGTTGCAGACAAGATACTGGCCGTCGTTGGTGATAAGATCATTTTACAGTCCGATATAGAAAACGCTATCAAAGACGCACAGCGTAATGGCACCACCTTACCTCCCGGCTCAGATTGCAACATTCTTGAGCAAGCACTTGTTTCAAAGGTGTTGATGCTGCAGGCACAAAAAGACTCTTTGCCCCTGACAGATGAAGAGGTGGAAGCTGAACTTGACCAGAAGATCCGGTATTATATTTCGCAGTTTGGTTCACAAGCCGAATTGGAAAGAGTTGCGGGAAAAACGATCTACCAGCTAAAAGATGACTCCCGCGAATCGGTTCGCGAAAGAAAGCTGGCTGAAGCCATGCAGAAGAAGATAGTCGACAATGTCAACGTTACTCCTACAGAAGTAAAAGCTTATTTTGATAGAATACCCAAAGACAGCCTTCCCTTTTTTGAATCAGAAGTAGAGGTGGGACAAATAGCAGTATATCCGAAAGCCTCTCGCGACCTGGAGCAATTCATGATCAGCGAGCTGAATCACTACAAGCAGGAGATAGAAGCCAAGCAAATGAGCTTCGACCAGGCAGCAAGAATGTATTCAGAAGACCCCGGCTCGAAAGATAAAGGCGGTTTGTACGAAATCGACCGCAACGAAAAGAACTGGGACCCCGACTTCATTCGTGCCGCCTTCCGCCTGAAGGATGGTGAGATTTCCCCCGTGGTGAAAACCAAGTTCGGTTACCACATCATTCAGATGGTTCAGCGTAATGGCGACCTGGCCACTATTCGCCACATACTTCGCATCCCTCCTGTTACCGATGCAGAAATGAAAGAAGGCATTGCCAGACTCGACTCTGCCCGCTCAAAGATCATAGCCGGAACAATGGACTTTAATACGGCAGCCTTTAAATATGGCGAGGATGAAGAACAAAAGTATACGGGCCCGTATATCATGAGCGGCGATGGTGACACTTATAACAGGATCGATGAGTTGGACAAAGACGTGGTGGCAACCCTTTCAAAAATGAAAGTGGGTGAGTACTCCCAGCCGACTGTGTTCAATAATGAAAGAACAGGTAAGAAAGGTGTACGTATCATTTACCTGAAAAGCCGAAGCGAACCGCACCGTATGAACCTCAGGGATGACTACAATAAGATTAAACAGGCGGCACTGGAAGAAAAGAAATACCAGGCACTGGAGAAATGGTTAGACAATCACATCCCCAACTATTATATTATGGTAGATCCGGAAAAAGCCACTTGCCAACAGTTGCAAAAGTGGACCAAGGCCGAGAAGACCTACGCTTCAAATAACTAAGAAAATCCTAATTAAAAATAAAAAGGCCTGATTACTTCAGGCCTTTTTATTTGTGGATTATCTTTAAAGCGACTGAGTGAATCTTTTAATCCAATGTCAAGTCCTTTAAAAACCAACTTGCTGCCTTCGCATACCAACTCAAACGGCCAGGAATCTATTTCCGCGGCAACGCTTAAGCTTATCACTCATCTTGTAGAGCAAACTTCCGACGTACTCATTGCGGCCGATGTCAACTATAGGCCCCTTACCTGGGATAAAGCATCGGAAAAGATATTTGGGCTGGAAGCAGAACAGGTTATTGGCAAGGACCTGAGAAAACTTCTTTCCATTCGCCATAACAATGAAAGCGGTGAAACCATAACTGATATCATCGAACGGGAGGGGGAATGGCGAGGAGAACTGTATTTCGAACGTCCGTCGGATAACTGCACT
>Ga0157372_10003568_pt1 | contig 16746 bp, 15 predicted proteins | sample C55metaG_FD_115307 | JGI IMG/M metagenome (GOLD analysis project Ga0157372, IMG submission 115307) | Corn rhizosphere microbial communities from Kellogg Biological Station, Michigan, USA - C5-5 metaG | ecosystem: Host-associated > Plants > Roots > Rhizosphere > Soil | place: USA: Michigan... | reverse complement strand
TGGAACTTATGACCCGCCCCCGTTATGAAATGCACCGGCGTATTCCGGAGATCGAACGGGAAATGCCCCACCGTCTGCACCGTATCCGAATGGAAAATGGCGCCATAGAGCTTGCACAGCTCCCCGACGGCATGGATATCAAGAATATTGCCGATCTCATTGTTGGCATGCATCAAGGTAACGAAGGTTTTTTCCACGCTCGCCGCCAGCTTCTGCTCCAGGTCCTCAATGTCGATATGTCCGTTCGGCAGCAGGCCGACATAGCTGAGTGAGGCCTCGCCCCGCTTGTGCAGATGCTCGACAGTATGCATCGTGGCATGATGCTCCAACGGAGATGTAATGATATGGGTGCAACCCAGGTCCCGCACCGCCGCGGTGATCGCGGTATTGGAGCTCTCCGTGCCGCCCGAGGTAAAGAAGATCTCCGCCGGATGCGCATTGAGTATCTTCGCCACCGACTTACGGCTGTTCTCCATAGCCAGCCGGGACTCCCGGCCATAAGAATAGATCGATGAGGGATTGCCAAATTTCTCGGTAAGATAGGGCATCATCGCTTCCAGCACCTGCGGGTCCAGGGTAGTGGTGGCCGCGTTGTCAAAGTAGATTCGTTCCATAGCGGATGCAAGTTAAGCGAATTTTCCTATACGGTACACCCCCCTTGCCCACGCGGACGAAATGCCCGACCGGATGGACATCCGGTCTCGATCAATACACCTAAGGAGCGCTGAACTCCTTGATATCCTGCATAAGCCGGAGCGCGATATTATTCGCCGTCGTCTCGAAGCTGCTCTCCGCATAGATGCGGATGATCGGCTCGGTATTGGAACTCCGCAAATGAACCCAATCGTTATCGAACTCGATCTTCAACCCATCGTCGGTATTGACCGGATGATTCTTGTATTTCTTACGGATCTTTTCCAGCACGGCCGGCACATCTATCCCCGTCCTTAACTCTATCTTGTTCTTGGAAATGAAATAGTCCGGATACCTGCCCCGGAAGGACTTCAGTCCGCCCTTGGACTGGGCCAGGGCGCTGAGGAACAGCCCGATCCCGATCAGAGCGTCCCGGCCATAGTGCAGGTCCGGAACGATGATCCCGCCATTTCCTTCGCCGCCGATGACCGCACCCACGGCCTTCATCGTATTCACCACATTCACCTCCCCCACGGCCGAAGGGAAATATTCCCCGCCCCGGTGGATCGTGATCTCCTTTAATGCCTTCGTGCTGCTCATGTTGCTCACCGTATTTCCCGGCCGCCGGCTTAGCACATAGTCGGCTACCGCAACGAGAGTATATTCCTCGCCGAACATGCTTCCATCCTCATTGACAAAACAAAGCCGGTCCACATCCGGATCGGTGGCGATCCCCAGGTCCGCCTTCGATTTCTGCACCTGCGCGCTAAGCCCGACCAGGTTCTCCGGTAACGGTTCTGGGTTATGCGCAAATTTTCCGTTGATCTCTTCATTGATCAGCGTCACCTCCTCCACCCCAAGCGCCTTCAGCAACGGCGGGATGAACACGGCGCCGGTGGAATTGATGGTATCCACCACGATCCTGAACTTCTTCTGCCGGATAGCGGCGACATCCACCAGCGGATACTTGACGACGGCGTCAATATGCTTCTGCAGCCAGGCATCCGAGAGCGTATACGTTCCCAGTTTATCGACCGGCGCAAATATAAAATCCTCCTTCTGGGCCTTGTCGAGCACGGCCTTCCCCTCCTCCGAGTCGATGAACTCCCCGCTGCTATTGAGCAATTTCAGGGCATTCCATTCCTTGGGATTATGACTGGCCGTCAAAATGATCCCTCCCGCGGCCTTCTCTCCGGGCACAGCCAGCTCCACCGTCGGCGTCGTGGACAGCCCCAGGTCGATCACATCCACTCCCAATCCCAACAAGGTATTAACCACCAGGGCGCTGACCATTTCGCCGCTGACCCGGCCGTCCCGCCCGATCACGATCTTCTTCCCCTTATTGTTCTGCAGGATCCGGCTGCCAAAAGCAGCGGTGAACTTTACAATGTCCAACGGAGTGAGATTTTCACCAGGTTTCCCCCCGATCGTGCCCCTGATACCGGAGATGCTTTTGATCAATGCCACAGACTACATTTTTGCCCACAAAAATAAGGTTAATTTTGCCAAAAGCAACGGCTATGCAAACGATAGCACACTCCCCTACCCCCCAAACAACATCCCAGGACTGGTTCAGGGAGTGGTTCGATTCCCCTTACTACCATCAACTCTATTTTCAACACAACGAGGCCGAAGCCGCAGGGTTCATCGCCCGCCTGCTCGCCCGATTGCAACCTCCGCCGGGTTCCCGCCTGCTCGACGTCGCCTGCGGCAGGGGCCGCCATGCCCGCATGCTTGCCGCCCATGGCTACGATGTCACCGGCGTCGACCTGGCACGGGGAAGCATCGCCTTCGCCAAACAATTCGAAAACGACCATCTCCACTTCTATGAGCACGACATGCGCCAGCTGCTCTGCGCCAACTGCTTCGAATACGCTTTTAACTTCTTCACCAGCTTCGGTTATTTCGCAACGCAACGCGAGAACTTCAACACCATCCACATGGTCGGCGTCGCACTTCGGCCGGCCGGCGTCTTCCTGCTGGATTATCTCAACGTCCATCTCGCACAAAAACGTCTCGTCCCCCGCGAAGTAAAGATCATCGACGGGGTCACCTATACCATCACACGGTGGTGCGATGGAAAACATTTCTTCAAGAAAATAGTGATCAGCGAAGCAAACCTGCCACAGCCGCTGGAGTACACCGAACGCGTTGCAGTACTCGGCCCGGAAGACTTCCAATCTCTCCTCGAACCGAACGGTCTCCATATTACCCAGCGATACGGCAGCTACCAGTTAGAGCCCTTTGATATAGAGACCAGCCCCCGCCTGATCCTCGTGGCAGAGAAAAAGCCATGATCTCATTTCTTTTTGTTCTTCAGCAGCATGTACCGCGAGGCCTCATACATCGCCTCCGAAAGCCGCGATAATTCGTCCTTTACCGGCCCCCGCAGGACGCCGGCCGGAGGCGGATCGTTCCCTACAACAGAGACCATCTCCTCCTTGCCAGTCTTCAGTTGCCTCCGGTAAAAATAATCTCCACGGACCACCCCGATGTAGAATTGGTCCGGATCGTAGATAAAGGCCAGCTCTTTTCCCCGCATCCGGGCCGGATCGAGCAGGTCCCTGCCCAATGTCGTATTACGATAGGTCAATCCGCAAAGCCCCGCCAGTGTAGGCAGGACATCCAACTGCGAACACTCCCCGCCGATCCGCGCCGGCGGAAGCAGCTTCGGCGCATAGATCAACAACGGAACATGCTCTGCCGTCAGCCGCTGATCGGTCCAGGCCCGGGGAAACAGCGTGGAGGCATCACCGGGGATACCATGGTCGCCGACGAAAAGAAAGATGGTATTGTCAAAATAGCCCTCCGCGGACGCGGCTTCGATAAAGGTCCGATACACAAAATCCGTATATCGGAAAGCGTTCATTTCCTCGTTGCTTTCAAATCCGCCGCGCCGAAGGTCCTCCCGCGACAAGGTCAGCGGCTGAAAAGCCTTGCGATCCTCGACCGGAATGGTATAGGGCCGGTGATTGTCCGCCGTCTGGATCACCGCAAAAAAGGGCTTCCGCTCCTTTTTCAGCACCTTGTTGGCTTCAAGGAATAAGTTCTTGTCGCTGATCCCCCAGACATCTACCTTGGGAGCGCTGTAGTCCTGCTGCTCATACAGCCGCAGATCGGGGATATTGTCGGTGAGTAATCCGCGAATATTCGCCCAGCTCGTACTGCCGCCAAGGAAATAGTATTTGTCGTATCCCTCGAAATCGCTGATGATCGTATGCTGATCGACGGCCTGGGGATTCCGGCTGGACGTCGTCGTAGCTGCCGCGACGTCCGGGATCCCGGTGATAACGGCCCAGACTCCCCGCGCCGTCCCATAACTGGGAGTGAAACAATGGTCAAAAAAGATCCCCTTTCGGCACATTTCGCCGAAAAAGGGGGTCGTATTCAGCGGGTTTCCCCACATGCTGCTCTTATAGGCGCTGAACGACTCACAAATGACGACCACGACATTGGGCTTTGAAGAAAGGGCGCCGGCCCTCGGGGACACTCTTCGATCGAAGATCCCGGCCGGCAGTCCGGCCTTCTCCGCCGGCGGCACGCTGTCCCACCCAAAGAAAGGGGCAAGCACGGGCACCGCCTCCCTTACTTTCGCGGCATCATATGCGCTATGCCGGTAGCGAAGGCTGCTAAAGAACGACTGGAACGGATTTAGCGCGAGATTCGCCTGGTAATCGCTCCCCAGTCCAAACGCATCGCTCCACCGCAGCGGATACTGTCCGACCCGGCCAAAAACAGCCAGCCCCAACAGCAGGAAACACCCCACATACCAGCCCGCACGGATCCGTTTCTCCCTCGCCGGTACCACGATCTTCGCCGCCGTCTCCCCTGCCCGAAACTCTCCCGGCCGCGCCATCGCAGGCACATCCGCCAGGGCGATCCGTCCGTACAACCATCGCACGATCCAGTACATGCCCCAGGTCCCGGCCACCAGAAGCAGCAAAATGCGGAACACGGGATAGGTCTGCCAGACCATCGTCGTTGAGATTTCCGCATCGGCCAGGTAATTCAGGACGCTCGCGTTCAGCCGCTGCGACAGATAGCTGTAATGCGCAAAATCGACCGAATAGAAAAAAACAACCAAAAAGGCCGCCACCCCCGTCAAACCCAGGATCCACCTCCTGCCGGCCCTCCGCCGGAAAAGGGCCGGCCCGGCCAGGCACCCCGTCAACAGGATCAACAGCTCCAGGATACCCACATAACGGAGATCGAAACGCACCCCCAGCAGAAAGGAAGAGAACACCCCTGTGAACGAATGCCCCTGCCTGCTAAAAGCGAGGAACAAGGCAAGACGTAACAAGCTCATGATCAATAAAAAAATAATGCCCGTTGAAAAAACCAAACGCATCGTTTTTGGTATATTTGGTAAATTTGTCGCCGATCTGTTGTTCATGCCCGGTTTTTGATAAAATGGGCATAAAATTAGATCAATTAAATTAAACCATGATTTTACTCGACGCGGGCCCTCATCATCTGGTTTTTTTGCATACGATCTTACAGGGTGACTACTGGCTTTTCTCCCGTATCAATCAGGTCTGGACGACTCCCTTCCTGGACTTTCTGTTCCTCTTTATGCGGGAACAGGAATTATGGTATCCGTTCTATCTGTTTCTCCTGGTATTCGCGACCCTCAATTTTCGCAAGAAAGGCTGGCTCTGGTCCGCGTATTTCATCATGACCGTGATCATCAGTGATCTCATCAGCAGCAGCCTCATTAAAGACCACCTGGTATTCCGGCTCCGGCCCTGCAATAACCCCGCCTGGGCGGATTCGATCCGCTTCCTTGCCAACTATTGCCCGTCCAGCTCCAGCTTCACCTCCTCGCACGCCTGTAACCATTTTGCGATGGCCATGTTCATCTATCGCACGTTAAAACATACAAGTCCCTGGTGGAGACTCGTATTCGTCTGGGCCTTTTTGATCTCTTATGCCCAGGTCTATGTCGGTGTCCACTACCCGCTGGATGTCACCTGCGGCGCCGGGCTCGGCCTGCTCATCGGCTGGTTCACCAGCCGCGTGTTCAGATACCAGGGCGGCACCCTTAACTTAACATCCAATACCCCATCCCATGCTTGAGCTGATCATCCTATTGTTCCTGATCTTCCTCAACGGGTTATTCGTCATGGCGGAGATCGCACTCGTATCCGCGCGCAAGACCCGCCTGGAGAACCTTGCCGATAACGGTGACGAAAAAGCCCGTGCCGCACTCAAACTGGCGGAAAAACCGGAATTATTCCTTTCTACCGCGCAAATCGGCATCACCCTCGTGGCCATCCTCACCGGCTTTTACTCCGGCGAGAGATTCAGCGCCCTTCTTCAGCCCTACCTCGAAAAGATCCCCTTCCTCCGCCACTATGCTGCCAACGTCTCTACCGGCTTGATCCTGGTCTTCGTGACCCTTCTGTCCATCTGTTTCGGCGAACTGATACCCAAACGCATCGGCCTGCTCCGGGCCGAACAGATCGCCCGGCTCGTGGCAAGACCCGTGCGCACCCTCAGCCTCATCACCCATCCCATCGTCTGGCTGCTCAATCATACCAGTAACCTGTTCTTCCGTTTCTTCCAGATCAAACCCTCCGAAGACAGCGCCGTCACCGAAGACGAGATAAAAGCGATCATCAACGAAGGCACCGAACAGGGCGCCATCGAAGAAGCCGAACAAGAGATCATCGAACGGGTCTTCCACCTCGGTGACCGCAATATCACCTCCCTGATGACGCATCGAAGCGACATCATCTGGTTCGACCTGCACGAGAACGAAGAGACGATCAAGGAAAAGATCATCCGGGAACCGCACTCCGTCTATCCCATCTGCGACGGCGAGATCGACAACATCAAAGGCGTCGTCTCCATCAAGGATCTCTATGTCACCGACGACAACGTCCCCTTCAAGGACATCATGACCCAGGCCCTCTTCGTGCCCGAGAACAACACCGCCTATATGGTGCTGGAGAAGTTCAAACAGTCCAAGATCCATTGCTGCTTCATCGTCGATGAATACGGCAGCCTGCTCGGGCTGATCACGCTGAACGATATCCTCGAAGCCATCATCGGCGACATCGCACAGCCGGATGTTCCCGACTATGAAATAAAAGAACGGCCCGAAGGCGGGTATCTGATCGACGGCCAGATCCCCTTCTATGACTTCCTGGCCCATTTCCACAAGGCGGACTGGCTGACCGAAGGCGGCGATGACTTCGACACCCTCGCAGGGTTCATCCTGAGCGAGCTCGAACACATCCCCGGCGCCGGCGAAAGACTGGAATGGCGCGGCTTTACCTTCGAGATCGTCGACATGGATGCGGCCCGGATCGACAAGGTCCTGGTGACCCTATCGGAGGAAATGCAAAAAGAATATAAGGAAGAAGAGGAAGAGAACTAGCCCACCGGCCTCGCCGGCGCCATCCGCTAGAACTCAAAGCTCGCATTGGCATCCGGATAATCCAGCCGCGTGCTTTTCCGTTCACCACCAACGGTCACATGGACGATCCCGATCTGCTGGTTGAAACTGTCGTATAACAGGTCATTGACGACATCGATCCGTTTCACCGCGGGTACATCGTTCACCTGGAAATAGCTCCAGGTGCCGTCATTCTCCTTTTCGCTGCCTACAAAATGCAGCAGGGCCGGCTTTCCGTCCAACTTCAGCCGCAAATGACGCTCCACATACTCCTCGATCAGCTTGTCCGAAGCCGCCTTGTCCTTCGCTGCGGACAGATCGACATGCACCTTCGCCATCTTCTCCAACGCAGCTTCCAGGTCATTCGTGAACATCTTGCAGCTGACCTCCAATATTTTATCCTTGGGGTTATGTTTCAGCTCCGTGACGCTGATATACAGGGGATGCGGTAGGGCCGCCCCAGTCAAAAATACCCCCAGTAAAGCCAGACTAAACCATTTATATAATGTTGTTACCATTCAAAAAGTAAATTTCGCTGTCACAAAAGTCTGAATAATTTTACAATTTCCCGCATGAGCGACTTCAGACTCTATTTTGGCATCGGCATCGAGCACATCCTCAACCCGGAAGCGCTGGATCATATCCTGTTCGTAGCAGCCCTCTGCCTCCGCTATCTCATGAAGGACTGGAAAAAAGTGATCGTCCTCGTCACCGCTTTTACCATCGGGCACTCCGTCACCCTGGCCCTTAGCGCCCTGGGACTCGTCCACTTCGCCACCCGCTGGATCGAGTTCCTGATCCCGCTGACCATCGTCGCAACCGCCCTCAACAACCTGGTGCAACGGAAAGACCGCGTCGAACACCCGTCCCGTTTGCCCCTGATCTATTTCTTCGCTCTTTTCTTCGGGCTCATCCACGGCCTGGCCTTCGCCAGCACCCTGGTCAGCCTCGTTGGAAAGGACGACCTGGTCCTGCCCCTGCTGGCCTTCAACCTGGGCATCGAAGCCGCCCAGCTCGCCGTTGTCGCTGCCATCCTGCTGATTTCTTTTATTTTCGTACAGTTGATCAAAATACGACGGCTCTGGTGGGTAAGGGGGGTATCGGCATTGGTGCTGCTCGCCTCCCTGAAAATGGCCGTCGATCGTTGGCCCTGAGATCAGCGGGCGAAGCGGCCCGACACGGAAGCATGTAACTAAAAACACATACACACATGAAGAACAAACTGCTTATTGTACTGGGATTAAGTGTCTGCACCGCCGGAGCGATCCACGCGCAGGACATCCATAACAATCCCACCTCCAACCACGGCAATAAGTTCGAGGCGCTGGGGACCATTCTCCCGACGCCAAACGAATACCGGACGGCCAGCGGGGCGCCCGGGCCGAAATACTGGCAGCAACGGGCCGACTACGACATCACCTGCTCCCTCGACGAGGACAAGCAATGGCTCACCGGTTCGGAGACCATCACCTATTTCAACAACTCCCCCAACGAGCTAACCTATCTCTGGCTGCAGCTCGACGAAAATGAGCACAGCTCGGCAAACAATGCCAATTACCAGGACGGCAGCAGCATGCCGAAGATCGTCAGCGACCAGCTGCTCGACCGGCTGGCGACGTCAAAACAGGCCAATGACTACGGCGACAATATCGTCAGGATCACCGACGCGCTGAACAAGCCCCTGCATTACATGATCAACAAAACCATGATGCGCATCGAGCTGCCCGATGTCTTAAAGCCGGGGCAAAAGTTCATCTTCAAGATCGACTGGAACTACCATATCTCCGATCGCATGAAATCCGGCGGCCGGGGCGGCTACGAATACTTCCCCGAGGACGGCAACTACCTCTTTACCATGACCCAATGGTATCCCCGCCTCTGTGTATACAGCGACTTCCAGGGCTGGCAGAACAACCAGTTCACCAGCCGCGGCGAATTTGCCCTCACCTTCGGTAATTTCAAAGTGCAGATGACCGTCCCCGCCGATCATATCATCGGCGCCACCGGCGAATGCCAGAACTACCAGCAGGTGCTGACTCCAGCCCAATACGCCCGCTGGCAGCAGGCGCAGACGGCAAAGGAACCCGTAGAGATCGTTAACCTCGCCGAGGCCAAAGCGTCCGAAGTAAAGAAGAACAAGGCAAAAAAGACCTGGATCTTCAAAGCCGACAATGTCCGCGACTTCGCCTGGGGCTCTTCCCGGAAATTCGTGATGGACGCCATGCCCGCATATGTCGAAGGAAAGAAAGTGATGTGCATGAGCTACTACGGCAAGGAAGCCTACAATCTGTATCGGCGGTTTTCCACAAAGGCGGTCGCCCATACCATCAAGACCTACTCCCATTTCACCATTCCCTTCCCCTACCCCGTCGCACAAAGCGTCGAAGCGGCCAATGGGATGGAATACCCTATGATCTGCTTCAACTATGGCCGCTGCGAAAAGGACGGCACCTATAGCGAAGCGACCAAATACGGGATGCTCGGCGTCGTGATCCATGAGGTCGGTCACAACTTCTTCCCCATGATCATCAACAGCGACGAGCGCCAGTGGACCTGGATGGACGAAGGCCTTAACTCCTTCGTGGAATACCTCACGGAAGAGCGCTGGGACAACCATTTCCCCGTCCGCGGCAAGGGTCCGGGCTGGGCGATCGTGGATTATATGAAGCTCCCCAAGGATCAGCTCGAACCGATCATGACCAATTCGGAGAACATCGTCAATTTCGGGCCTAACGCCTATTCCAAACCTGCTACCGCCCTCAACATCCTCCGCGAGACCGTCATGGGTCGCGAACTGTTCGACTATGCATTCAAGGAATATGCAAGACGCTGGGCCTTCAAGCATCCCACCCCGGCCGACCTCTTCCGCACAATGAATGACGCCAGCGCGGAGAACCTCGACTGGTTCTGGCGCGGCTGGTTCTATGGCATCGAGCCCGTCGACCTCTCGCTCGACAGCGTCAAGCACCTTACCCCCGACTTCACGCATGTCCCCGCGCATACCGATTCCACCGTCGTCAAACACATCGACAAACCCATGCCCGACGGCCGGTTCCCGACCGATATCTCCAAGGTTCGAAACCGCGAGGACAAGAGCATCGTCTTCCCCTCCGACGCCGACACGAGCCTGCACGATTTCTATTACAAATACACCCGTGGACAGATCCCCTACGACACCACCAGCTATACGGTTCATTCCACCTTTGTCAATGGAAGAGAGGTCGGCACCTTCTCGAACGAACCGCTGGATGACGCCGACAAAGCAAAGCTGCAGTCCAAACAGTTCTATGAGTTACAGTTCAGCAACAAGGGCGGCCTCGTGATGCCCCTCATCATCGAATGGACCTACAAGGACGGCACAAAGGAACTCGAACGTATCCCCGCACAGGTCTGGCGCAAGAACGAGAACCATCTCACCAAGATCTTCGTAAAAGACAAGGAAGTACAGAGCATCAAACTCGACCCGAACCGCGAGACCGCCGACATCGACGAAAGCAACAACAGCTGGCCCGTCGTTCAGACGGAAAGCAAGTTCGAAATTTTCAAAGCGAAACAACTCGGCCCCCGCGCCATCCCGCAAGCCAACAACCCGATGCAGTTGACGGGTAAGGATAAGAAAGCATTCTAAAATGCCCCCACATAAAAAAGACCCCGGCCAAAACCGGGGTCTTTTCCTATTGAATCGACCATTATATTCTGAGCACGGCCTCATCGGGATGCAAAGGGTTCACCGCCAGTTCTTGCCTTTGCATATCTATCACAACATCCATTTCCTCCATCGGAATAGCGCCAAGTAAAGGCTCACTATCCCCCGGCAAAACGAAGGCATTGCAGGTGCCCCTCCGATTGGCAAATCGTACCTCGATAGGCCCTACCACATCGTACCTGACAACGCTGCCATCGGCCAACACTGCTGGTTCTTTGTATTGAAAGGGCAGGTCCAGATAGGCTTGGATATTCTCATTGATCGCCATCAAATACGAACCACTGTCAACCAGCATTCGTACCCTGATGCTTCTGACCTCGTCATCGCCAATAACCTGGCGTCGGGCCATTTGAAAATCCGCTCCATTGATCAACTCAATTTCAGCATGTACTGTTTCCATAATTAATAGGATTTTAATTGCCGCAACAAAATTGTTACTTACCCTTATAACAGTACAGCAAGGACGCCTTAAGGGCACGAGAAAGGCACTAAAACAAATCTATAATTATTTTCCTACATTCACCCCATGAAAAGTTTAATCCTCCTCCTCTGCACAATAGCCCTCACCCACAACCTCGCCATCGCAAGTCCCGCCGCCGGCCCCGTCGACACCATCCTCGTCCACAGCAACGCAATGAACAAAGACATCAAATGCGTCATCATCCGGCCATCCCAAAAACCCGCCACCGCCGAACACTGGCCCGTCATCTACCTCCTCCACGGTCACAGCGGCAACTATGCCCAATGGATACAAACAGCCCCGCAGCTCGCACAGGAAGCCACCACCGACGGCATCCTCTTCGTCTGCCCCGACGGCGGCCACGACAGCTGGTGGTTCGACAGCCCCGTCGACCCCAAAGTCCGCTACGAGACCTTCCTCACCACCGAACTGATCCCCTATATCGACGCCCACTACCCGACCCGCGCCGACAACGCCCACCGCGCCATCACCGGCCTCAGCATGGGCGGACACGGCGCCCTCTACCTCGCAATCCGCCATCGTGCACTCTTCGGCGCAGCCGGCGCCACCAGCGGCGGCGTCGACTTCACTCCCTTCCCCAACAACTGGGGCATAAAAAAGGACCTCGGCGACTACGCCACCCATAAGGACGTCTGGGAGAACAACACCGTGATCCACGCCGTAGACGACCTGAAGAACGGCGAACTGCACTTCATCTTCGATTGCGGAACAAGCGATTTCTTCCTGCCCGTCAACCGCAACCTCCATCAAAAACTACTGGATAAAAAAATTGACCATGACTACATCGAACGCCCGGGCGGGCACAATCATGATTATTGGAACAACAGCATCGATTACCAAGTCCTCTACTTTATGAAATACTTCAACAGCAACTAATACACGCTCCCGTCCTGCACCTTTACTTTTTTCTTGCCGATCTTCTTCTCAAACTCCAGCACCTCCTTCGGCTTGGCAACCGTTTTCGGGGCCGGGGCGGCCGCCGTCTGCTGAGCAGCAGGATGCTCTAATTTCCCGACGGTATAGGTCTCCTGCCGGGCGACCCTGCCGGTGGAAGGATCGTAATATTTCCAGATACCGTCCTTGATGGCAGCGCCCTCATTCTTGACGACGACGGTTTTGTAAGAGTCAAGTTTGTCGAGATCCTCCACCTGTATCGTATCGTACTCCTTATCGGGGTTGATCGCCCGCCAGCTCTCCTCCCGCAACAACGTACCATTCATGCCGAAATACTGGCAAACCCCATCCTTCAAACCCCACTTGTAAAATTCCACGCCGGAAATATCGCCCCCCAGCGTATAGGTGCGCCAAAGCCCCTCTTTCCGGTTGTTCTTGAAAACGCCTTCTTCCTCATATCCCGGTTCTCCTCTAAGCTCATCTACATGGATCACCCAGCGCCCCTGCTTCTTATCATTTTGGTCCACACAATTCAAGGTATCCCCCTTCGGACTGAGGATATAGCTCTTCCATTGGGAATAAGCATGCGTTGCGCTCAACAGCATCGCCAGGGTCATACAGAAAAGGATACGTCGCATCTCACTAAAATTAACGAAAATCGTTCCAATTTATGATATTTGCCCAGAGCCGGCGGAGGAGGCTCGTTCGAAGGACAACTATTAGCTATATCCAATTGATTTACATGAAAGTACACATACCGTTATTCATCCTGCTTGCATTCTCGATCAGCCTCCATGCCCAAACCAAATCCCCAGGAGCCACCACCGTCCAACCCTCCACCACCGTCCCCACAACCATTCCCCAGATAAAAGCCGAACTGGAAAAATCCCCCAACCCCATTCTCTACGCGCGCGACATCCTGAAAAAACGCTGGAAGATCGATACCATCATCGTCAGCCGGACCCGCCATTTCCAGGCCATCGCCGACAGCCTGGCCTATACCGGTAAGGAAAAGAAAGTATATGGTCCCTATGGACCCGCAGGCAACCGGTTCCTGGTCCAGCTGCTCAGCAAGGCGCCCAACCAGTTCTATCACATCAGCCAGATCTTCATCGACACCGCCTTCTTCCGCCGCCGCGTCGCCGATTCGCTCGCCGATGCCATCATCGGAAAGATACGGAGCGGCGCCGCAACCTTCGAACAGATGTCACAAACCTACTCCATGGGTGGCGAAAGCATGACAAAAGGAGACCTGGGCTGGATCGCCCGCGGCATTCTGCAGCCTACGATCGAGCACGAGGTGCTGGTCCATAAAAAAGGGGATGTTTTCAAGATTTGGAGTCCCGCAGGTCTGCATATCATCCGGAAGACCGATGATCCCAAACAGGATACCGGCTTTGCCCTGATGCTCCAGGTGTTCCTGTAGTACGCCAAAGATGGCCCGCTCGGTCGCTTATAGGAAATATCGCACCGCCAACTCATATCCCTTCAGGCCGAGACCGGCAATGGTGCCCTTTGCCTTGCCAGAGACATGCGAAAGATGCCGGAAGGCCTCCCGGGCATGAACATTGGAGATATGTACTTCGATTACCGGCGCGGGAATGGCGGCAATGGCGTCGCCGATCGCCACCGACGTGTGGGTATACCCGCCAGGATTGAGAATAATGGCATCGGATGCAAAACCCGCCCGCTGCAGCTCGTTGATCAGTTCGCCCTCCACATTGCTTTGGAAGTACTCGAAGCGGATTTCCGGAAATTTCGCGCGCAATTCCCCGAGATAGGTATCGAATCCCTCGCTCCCGTAAACGGAAGGTTCACGTACACCCAGCAGATTGAGATTCGGCCCGTTGATGATCGTTATAGTCATGGCGGAGGTTTTGTCCTAGTTGTATTCCCGCATCAGCGCAACAAACTCATCGAAGAGATACCGGCTGTCATGCGGACCGGGCGTGGACTCGGGATGGTATTGAACGGAGAAGGCCGGACGGTCCTTCAGCCTGATCCCTTCTATCGACTCGTCGTTTAGGTTGACATGCGTCACCTCGATATTCGATGCCTTGCGAACAGCCTCCGGATCAACCCCAAAGCCATGGTTCTGCGTGGTGATCTCGCAACGGCCGGTGACCAGGTTCTTCACGGGGTGATTGAGCCCGCGATGCCCGTGGTGCATCTTGAAGGTCGGGATATCGTTGGCCAGCGCCAGCAGCTGATGACCCAGGCAGATGCCGAACAACGGCTTCTTCTCCTTCAGTATCTCCTTGACCATCGGGATCGCATAATCCATCGGTGCCGGGTCGCCGGGGCCGTTGGAAAGAAAATAACCGCTGGGGGAAAACTCCTTCAGCTTCGCGAGCGGCGTCCGGGCCGGGAATACTTTCACATAGGCGCCGCGGTCGACCATGCACTGCAGGATATGTTTCTTCACGCCAAAATCCAGCACGGCCACCCGCAGGGTCGAAGCCGGATCACCCAGCTCATATTCCTTGTCCGTGCTGACGGCCGAAGCCAGCTCCAGACCGTCCATCGAAGGCGTTTTGGCCAGCACGCCCTTCAACGCGTCGAGATCGGTCGTCTCCGAGGAAATGACACAGTTCATGGCGCCTTTTACCCGGACATGGGCCACCAGGCTCCGGGTATCGACCCCTTCGATACAAACGATGTTATTGGCCTTCATATATTCGTCCAGCGAACCCTTGGCCTGCATCCGGGAGAACTGCTCCTCCAGGTTACGGCCGATCAACCCGCGGATCTTTACGCTGGACGACTCCACATCACTCTCCTTCACCCCGTAATTACCGATATGGACGCTGTTCATGATCAGCACCTGGCCAAAATAGCTGGGATCCGTGAACACTTCCTGGTACCCCGTCATGCCGGTGTTGAAACAAATCTCACCCGAAGTGGTGCCTGTCTTACCAAAAGCCTGGCCATGATGAACAGTGCCGTCTTCGAGCAGGAGGACGGCGGGAACGAGTATGGAAGTATGGGACATGTGAAATGAAAAATTTGGCAAAACTACTGAAAAAAGGAACCCGGCGCATGCGCCGGGTTCCCTAATTTTATACAGAGGCCCTGTGAATTACTCAGTCGGCCCTTCTTCCTTCTTGGCTTCCTTGGCCTCGGCAGGAGCGGCTTCCCCTGCAGCCTTTTTCTTGCTGCCACCTGCACGGCGGGTCTTCTTGCCCGCAGCTTCCTTGACCTCACCCTTACCCTTGCCGTAAACCTCGTTGAAGTCGACCAGCTCGATCAGGGCCGTTTCAGCATTGTCACCAACCCGGGTGCCCAATTTGATGATGCGGGTATAACCACCGGGACGGCCGGCTACCTTCGTAGCTACTTCCCCGAACAGCGTGGTAACCGCTTCCTTATCCTGCAGATAGCTGAAAACGACGCGGCGCTGATGGGTCGTATTGTCCTTTGCCTTGGTGATCAGCGGCTCCACATAGGTCCGCAGCGACTTTGCCTTGGCCAGAGTGGTAACGATCCGCTTGTGCGCGATCAGTTGAATGGCCAGATTGCTCAGCAACGCCTTCCGATGCGATGCCGTACGGCCCAGATTGTTGATTTTGTCTCCGTGACGCATGACTATTGATATTTAAAGACTTTACACCGTGTCAGGAATTGTAAAGTCATGGTTACTTACTCGTCGTCTACCTTGAGTTTCGTGAGGTCCATACCGAAGTGCAGACCACGCTCGCCAAGCACCTGCTCGATCTCCGCCAGCGACTTCTGACCGAAGTTGCGGAACTTCATCAGGTCCTCCTGCTCGTAGGTCACCAGCTCGCTAAGACTGTTGATCTTGGCGGCTTTCAGACAGTTGAACGCCCGTACGGAAAGATCGAGATCCTCCAGCGGAGTCTTCAGGATCTTGCGCAGCTGCAGCGTCTGCTCATCCACCAGGTCTTCCTTCTTCTCTTCCTTGTTGTCAAAAGTGATGTTCTCGTCGGTGATGATCATCAGGTGCTGGATCAGGATACGCGACGCCTGCTTTACAGCCTCTTCCGGATGAATGGTCCCGTCCGTGGAAACTTCCATGATCAGCTTTTCGAAGTCGGTGCGCTGTTCCACACGGGTATTCTCGATGGAATACTTCACGTTCTTGATGGGAGTGAATATAGCATCGGTCGGGATATAGCCGAACGGAGCGTCTTTGGGCTTGTTGTCTTCGGCCGGAACATAACCACGGCCCTTGCCGATGGTGATCTCAATGTCCAACTTCGCAGAAGAATCCAGGGTACAGATGAGCAGTCCGGGGTTCATAACCTCGAACGAAGGAGTCGCTTCTCCCAGCGTTCCGGCCGTGAATTCCGTCCTGTTCTTCAGGCTCAGCGTGATCTTTTCCTGCGCCACTTCATGCTCAACCTTCTTCTTGAAACGAACCTGCTTCAGATTCAGGATGATTTCCACCACATCTTCCGTCACGCCCTTCAGGGTAGCGAACTCGTGATCGGCGCCTTCGATCTTAACCCCAATGATCGCATATCCTTCCAGAGAGCTGAGCAACACCCGGCGAAGGGCATTCCCGATGGTGACACCATAACCCGGCTCTAAAGGGCGAAATTCGAATTGAGCTTCAAAATCGGTCGCCTTTTGAAGAATGATCTTGTCTGGTTTCTGGAAATTTAAAATGGC
>Ga0157372_10003566_pt1 | contig 16749 bp, 16 predicted proteins | sample C55metaG_FD_115307 | JGI IMG/M metagenome (GOLD analysis project Ga0157372, IMG submission 115307) | Corn rhizosphere microbial communities from Kellogg Biological Station, Michigan, USA - C5-5 metaG | ecosystem: Host-associated > Plants > Roots > Rhizosphere > Soil | place: USA: Michigan... | reverse complement strand
GCTCGATCATCCTGGGCGGCTGAGCAAGCTTTGCACACTCGACATCGTGCCGACCCATCAGATGTGGCATGCGCTGACCCCAGTCAGCGCCATGAAGATATTTCACTGGACGTTTCTCGCCCAGCCCTATCCGCTGCCGGAGAAAATGATCGGCTGCATGCCGGTCGAATATCTAGAATGGAAAATCTCGGCCTGGAACGGCGAGCATAATCTGTCGGTTTTCGATCCGCGCGCGCTCGATCACTATCGCGCGGCATTTTCGCAGCCTGCGCGGCTGCATGCGAGCTGTGAGGATTACCGCGCGGGTGCGACAACCGATCTGAAAAATGACGAGGCGGACGCCGCCGCCGGCAAGAAAATTCAATGCCCGATGCTCGCGCTCTGGGGCGAAAATGGCATTCCGTCGAAAGGCGAAAACCCGCTCGATGTCTGGAGAAAATGGGCGGTGAACGTGACCGGCGGGCCGATCAGAAGCGGTCATTTTCTCGCGGAGGAAAACCCCGAAGACACCGCGAAGGCGATGCTGGCGTTTTTCCGGTGACTCTTCCGCCCGTCATTCCGGACGCCGCGAAGCGGCGATCCGGAATCCAGAAACGCACGCTTGCATGTCTGGATTCCGGGTTCGCGGGCTTCGCCCGCGCCCCGGAATGACAACGGATGGTTTAGGGATTCGGCACGCCCGTTCCGAAAATCTGATTCAAGAGTTGCAGTACCCCTTTCGACATCATATTTTCCTCGGCTTCTCCCACCGTCGTCTCGATCGCGGCGAGCGTATCGGAAATCGCGCTGTGATCGGGTTCGGATTTTTTTATCTCCGTTTCGAGCTTCGCGATATGTGCGTCGAGCGCGTCCTTATCGACGCCCTTTTTCGCCAGCGCATCGGCATTTTCCCGGACGTGCTGAATAAGGTCTCGAACTTTGTCGGGCTGGATTTTGGACATCGAAGTTATTCCTGAATTGACCGAAACGGCATCGGTTCCGTTTTTTCCGATTGCGTACCCGCATGTTACGCCAATCGTCTCTCGACCACCACGGGCGGCGGGAACATTCGTTCGCAACACCCGTTGATGTGCGAACACGGGAGTTTTTTCATGACCACACGTCATTTGCCGCTTTGCCGGGCGGCGCTCGCAGCCGCCGCGATTGTGGCGATCTCAGGGGCGGCCTTCGCGCAACAATCCGACCCGCCCGCCAAGAAAGCCGACCCAACCGGCCAGCATTCGCCGCAGGGCGATCCGGGACAGCTCGAAACGGACAGCACGAAGGGAAGTTACCCGTCGAGCCCGCAAGGCGGAACGCCCAATGCCATGCAGGCGAAGCCAAAGGGGTCGGACACGGGCGATCAGAAGTGATCTGTAGTGCGGATGTCTGCGTCAGCAGCCTACGTGCAATTTCCCTTTGATTCTTTTCGAACGAAATTCGCGGTTTACCAATCCGCAGCGGGCTACGACGTAAAAATCCGTGCAGGCATAGCGCGCCAGTCGCCGCGCACCGGCGGCATAGGTCGCGCGCACGGAACACTTTACGCGGTTTTCGCAAGCCCGCTTTGCATGATTGACAAAACGCCGCGTAATTCTCGGTGGAAGCGGCCCGTTGCAGGAAATCCCCGCGCTTGAGACGGCGCGGATTTTTTCCACAGCGCCCGCTTCATGGATGGCCGCGAACGGCCACAGCATGACCATCACGATCAGAAGCTTTTTCATCGCCGCCTCCCCGCAACATCCCGCGTCTTTCGGTTGTAGGCGCAGCCCGAGCGGCTTGCAATTTGCAGCGCACAAGCTGGATTACCGCCGCGCCGTGAAAAACCCGCGCAAAAGCCCGGCGGCGCGCGCTTCCTGAATGCCGCCGTAGACTTCCGGCCTATGGTGACAGGTGGGCGAGACAAAAAAGCGCACACCGGATTCGACCGCGCCGCCCTTCGGATCGGCAGCGCCGTAATAGAGCCTGCGGATGCGCGCGAAGGAAATCGCCGCCGCGCACATCGTGCAGGGTTCGAGCGTGACGTAGAGATCGCAATCGGAAAGCCGCTCGGTGTTCAATTTCTTCGCCGCCTCGCGCAGCGCCAAAATCTCCGCATGCGCCGTCGGATCGCGCTCGCGCAGCGTCCGGTTGTCGGCGCGCGCGATGATTTCGCCGCCCCTTACGACAAGCGCACCCACCGGCACCTCGCCCGCGCGCATCGCCGCGGCGGCGATCTCCAGCGCCTCGTCCATGTAGTTCGGCTCGCTCATTCGCTTCCGGTAACCTTCGTGCTAAGACGCCTCGCTTCGCACGGACACCGCATGGATCGCAAGCCCGACAACGACAAGGAACGGATTGCCAAGGTGATGGCGCGCGCGGGGCTCTGTTCGCGGCGCGAGGCGGAAACATGGATTTTGGCGGGGCGCGTCGCGGTGAACGGCGAAACGCTCACCTCTCCCGCTTTCACTGTCTCGCCCCGCGACGAGATCGCGGTCGACGGCAAACCGCTGCTGGGGCGCGAGCGCACACGGCTCTTTCTTTATCACAAGCCGAAAGGGCTCGTGACGACAAACCGTGACGAGCGCGACCGCGCGACTGTGTTCGCGGCGTTGCCCAAGCACCTGCCGCGCGTGGTTTCGGTTGGACGGCTCGACTTGAACAGCGAAGGGCTGCTGCTCCTCACCAATGACGGCGGCCTCAAGCGCATTCTGGAATTGCCGGAAACCGGCTGGCAGCGGCGCTATCGCGTGCGCGCGAATGGACGCGTGACGCAGGAGGCGCTCGACCGGCTCGCAAAGGGCATTACGGTCGACGGCATCGAATACGGGCCGATCAAGGCCGTGCTCGATCGCGCGCAAGGCGCGAATTCGTGGCTCACCATGAGTCTGCGCGAAGGCAAGAACCGTGAAATACGAAACGTCTTGCGTGCGCTCGGCCTCGCGGTGAACCGCCTGATCCGCGTTTCCTACGGGCCGTTTCAGCTCGGCGAACTCAAGCCCGGCGGAGTCGAGGAAGTGAAGGGCCGCGTGCTGCATGAGCAGCTCGGCGAGAAAATCATCCGGCTCTCGGGCGCCGATTTTGACGCACCCTTGCGCGAACGGGAACCGGAAAATGAGCCTGAACGTCCCGCGCGCAAGGCGGCCGGGAAAAGCCGGCCCGAAAGACTTCCAACGAAGAACGCGAAGCGCAAGCCTGAGCGGCACAGACGGCGGGATCGCAAAGAGATCGCCCGCAAGAAATTCTACGCGCGCGGACGGCGAGACTGATGCGGATCGTCGGCGGGCAATTTCGCGGGCGCGCGCTGAAGAGCCCGTCTTCGAACGCGATCCGTCCGACCTCGGACAAGTTGCGCGAATCGATCTTCAACATTCTCGCCCACGCTTATGACGACCCTATCACCGATGCGCGCGTGCTCGACCTTTTCGCCGGCACCGGCGCATTGGGCCTAGAAGCGATGTCGCGCGGCGCGAAATTCGCGCTCTTCATCGACGAGGACGCGGAAGCGCGCGGCTTGATCCGCGCCAACATTGAAATGTTATCGCTCACGGGGATGACGAAAATCTTCCGGCGCGATGCCTCCAAAATGGGCGAGCTCGGCGCGCTCGCGCCGTTCGATCTCGTCTTTTGCGATCCGCCGTACGGCAAGGGCTACGCCGAGAAATCGCTTACGAGCGCGCGGCAGGGCAAATGGCTTTCGCCTTCTGCGTTTCTTGTAATCGAGGAGGCGGTGAAATCCGCATTCAAAACGCCCGAAGGATTCGAGGAATTGGAGCGGCGCGAATACGGCGATTCGGAAATCGTCATTTTACGGCTAGCGGCGGCCGAATAGTTTCTCGATGTCGGAGAGTTTCAGCTCAATATAAGTCGGGCGGCCATGGTTGCACTGGCCGGCGTAGTCGGTCGCCTCCATTTCGCGCAGGAGCGCGTTCATCTCGTCGGGCTTGAGCAACCGCCCCGCCCGCACCGAGCCGTGGCAAGACATCGAAGACGCGACAGCGAGAAGCCGCCGCTCCAAAGGAAGCGCCGCATCCCACTCCGCCATGTGCTCGGCGAGATCGCGCACCAGCGCGTCTATATCGGTATCGCCGAGAAGCGCTGGCTGCTCGCGCACCAAGACGGCGCCGGTACCGAATGCCTCGATGACAAGCCCCATTTTGGCGAGATCTTCGGCGCGCTCGATCAGCGCCGCGGCGCTGTCAGCACCGACTTCGACCACCGCGGGTACGAGCAGCATTTGCCGCGCAACGCCGTTACGTTCCATCGCGGCTTTGAGTTTTTCGTATACGAGCCGCTCATGCGCCGCGTGTTGGTCGACAACGACGAGCCCGTCGCGCGTCTGCGCGACGATATAGGTTTCGTGCAATTGCGCACGCGCGGCGCCCAGGGGCTTGTCGATCAAATCTGCCCGCACGGGCGCAACGGAAGCGCTCGCATCGGCCGATGGCTCGAAGCTTGCGAAGGCTTCCTGTGCGGCTTCCGCAAAGCCGCTCTGTAAGGGTGCTGCATTTCCACGCCAGAAGGTATGCGGCCGTGCGCCGCGATTGGGCCGCGCAAAGGAAACGAGACGGGCAGCACCTGTCGTCGAGGAGCGGCGCGCACCGGAGCCGAGCGCATTCTGCAGGCTTCGCACGATCAGCGCGCGGATGAGGCCCGAATCACGAAAGCGCACTTCGGTTTTCGCCGGATGGACATTCACGTCGACTTCGCGCGGATCGAGGGTGAGGAACAGGGCCACGACCGGATGACGGTCGCCATGCAGAAGATCGGCGTAGGCACCGCGCACCGCGCCGAGGAGCACCTTGTCGCGCACCGGACGGCCGTTCACGAACAGATATTGCGAAAGCGAATTTGCGCGCGAAAACGTCGGCAGGCCCGCGATTCCGGAAAGTTTCGCGCCTTCACGCTCGCCTTCGACGGTGACCGCGTTTTCCTTCAGATCGGCGCCGAGTACATCGGCCATGCGTGCAAGCCGGCCCTCTGCATTATCTCTCTGTACGGGATAAGTGATCGCCGGGCGATCTTCCGCCGCGATGATAAACGTGACATCCGGGCGCGCGAGTGCGAGGCGCTTCAATGCTTCAACGGCGGCCGCGGTTTCCGCACGCTCGGATTTCATGAATTTGAGCCGCGCGGGGGTCGCGTAAAACAGATCGCGCACCTCGATGCGCGTTCCCTCCGAAAGCGCCGCCGGTTTCACCGCGCCTTTTCTGCCGCCGTCGACGGCAATTTCGGAAGCGCTCGATGCATCTTTCGTACGCGTGACGATCGAGAGTTTTGCGACCGCGCCGATCGAGGGAAGTGCTTCACCGCGAAGGCCGAGCGTGGAGACGGAATTCAGGTCGTCCCCGGGGAGTTTCGACGTCGCATGGCGATCGACCGCGAGCTTAAGATCCGCGGGCGGCATGCCGGAGCCGTCATCGCTCACGCGGATCAATCGCTGGCCGCCGCCCGAAAGCACGACTTCGATCCGTTGCGCGCCGGCGTCGAGCGCGTTCTCGACGAGCTCCTTCACGACCGAAGCCGGGCGCTCGACCACTTCGCCGGCGGCGATGCGGTTGATGACGGCTTCGGACAACTGGCGAACGGGCATGTGGAAAACCTGTGCGAGTCTTGCGCGGAAATCCAGCAGAAAGAACGGCTTGGATAGGATGGAGAAAACCATCCCCACTGTTCACAGGCTATTTTCCGGCGAGATATTTCTTCGCGAGGATTTTGCCCTCTTCGACCGCCGGCTGGTCGAACGGATCGACCCCCAAAAGATGCGCGGCGACGATCGTCTCCAGCATGAAATGCATCATCAGCGCGCCGAGCGCACGCTCGTCGAGCTTGGGGACATGAAACGTGCGAACCGGGCAGCCGTTCGCAGCGAGCGTATCCGCCGTCGCAAGTCCTTGTGCGGCGACAAGATCGCCGATCTTCTTGCCACCGAACTCGGCCTCGCCAGCAAGCTTCGCGAGTTTTGCGTCCATGCGCGATCCGGTACGCGCAACATCCGATGTCAGCACCGTGAACAGTTTGTCGCGCGAGCCCGCAAGCCAAAGCTGCAACTGGCTGTGCTGGTCGACCGGGCCGAGGGCCGCAATCGGCGTCATGCCCTTGCCGTTCTTGCCGAGGCTTTCGGCCCAAAGCTGCACCCACCAGTGGGTAAAACGCTCGCAGCGGTCGGAATAGGCCTGTAGGACTTGGATCGTTTTTCCCTCCGCGCTCGCGGCAACGGAAAGCGCCGCCCCCAGCGCGAAAGGAACTTCCTTCGCTGCTTTTTTCGCGAGCAGCGGCGCAAGCGCTTCGCCGGCGCCCACACGAATTTTCTTGATGTCGAGGCCGAGCACAAGCGCGGGCAATAGCCCGACGTTCGACAACGCCGAAAACCGCCCGCCGATGCCGGTGTCGTGCTCCAGTATCATGCAGCCGAAATTTTCGAGCAGATCGCGCAAGCCGTTTTGCTTGCCGGGCTTGGCGGGCTCGGAAAGTCCGATCACATGATCCTTGATGCGTTTCCCGCGCCCGGCTTTTTGCAGCGCGCCGATTACGGCGATGGTCTGCATCAGGGTTTCGCCGGTGCCACCGGATTTCGAGATCGCGACGAATTGCGTGGTTTTCAGCGGAAGTTTCTTCAGCACGCCTTCGAACGTGCGCGGATCGAGATTGTCGAAAAAATGCACGCGCGGTTTGCCGCGCAGCGCGCCTAAGCCCGGAACGGCGTAATCCGCGAGCTGCGCGAGCGCCTGCCCGCCGAGGCTCGACCCGCCGGTGCCGAGAAAAACGACATCGTTTGCTTTCTTCAGACGCGCGGCGGCTTTTTTCAGCGCAGGAAAATCGCCGGTCTTTTCCGGCAGGCGAAGAAGCGGCAGCGACCGATTTGCATAAGCTTCGCGCAGTTTTTCGAGCGCCGGTTCGGTGCGAGCGAGCATCTCCTGAAACGCCTGATCGAAAACGCCGCCGCGATGACCGCTCTTCAAAGCGCGTGCGATATCCTGCGTATAAAGCATCCCCGGCCCCTGCGACTCAGAACGAATAGCACATTAGCGGCTTCGCGTGCGTTCCACCGCGTCGCGCCAACGCGCGAGTCTTCGCGCGCGCTCATCGGCGCCGATTTTCGGCGTGAAGCGGCGGTCGAGCGCCCACAGTTTTTCGAGCGCTCCAAGATCGGGGTAGATTCCCGCCGCCCGGCCCGCGAGATAAGCGGCGCCGCGCGCCGTCATCTCGGTCGCGCGCGGACGATCCACCGGCGCGGCGAGAATGTCGGCAAGAAATTGCATCGTGAGCTCGCTTTTCACCATGCCGCCGTCGACACGCAGCACGGTGCTCGCGCTCATATCCGGGCAATCGGCGTGCATGGCTTTCAGGAGATCGGCGGTCTGAAAGCCCACGCTTTCGATGACGGCGCGCGCAATTTCGGCGGCACCGCTTTCACGTGTAAGGCCGAAAATCGCACCGCGCGCTTCCGCGTCCCACCAGGGCGCGCCAAGGCCGGTGAAAGCCGGGACCAGAATCACTTGTTCCTTGGGATTGGCCTTTGCCGCGAGCGTATCGGCTTCAGACGACGAGTGGATTGCGCCCATAGCATCGCGCAGCCACTGGACGGCAGCGCCAGCGACGAAAATCGAACCTTCGAGCGCGTAAGCGCGCGCGCCCTCCAACTGATAGGCGATGGTCGAAAGCAAGCGGTGGCGCGAATACACCGGCTTATCCCCGGTGTGCAGAAGCGCGAAACATCCGGTGCCATAGGTCGATTTCATCATGCCCGGCTTCACACACGCTTGCCCGACGGTCGCCGCCTGCTGGTCGCCAATCATGGCGCGGATGGGAATCGACGCGCCAAAAAGCGACGCGTCCGTTACGCCGAAATCGGCGGCATTGTCGCGAACTTCCGGCAACAGCGGCGCGGGCACATGCAGGAGCTTTAGCATGTCGAAGTCCCAGCGCGCGGTATCGAGGTTGAGCAAAAGCGTGCGCGAGGCGTTGGTTGCGTCGGTGGCGTGAATTTTTCCGCCGGTGAGCCGCCAGAGCAAAAACGTCTCGATGGTGCCGAAGGCGAGCTTGCCGTTCTCAGCGGCTTTTCGCGCGCCGGCATGATCGAGAATCCACGCGATCTTCGTGCCGGAGAAATACGGATCGCACAGAAGTCCGGTGCGAGCCGCGATTGTTTCTTCCGCGCCCTCGCCTCTCAGTTTCGCGCAAGCATCCGCCGTGCGGCGATCCTGCCAGACGATCGCGCGATGAACGGGTTTCCCCGTCGCGCGATCCCAGATTACGGTCGTCTCGCGCTGATTGGTGATGCCGATGGCGGCGATATCGGATGGTTTCAGCTTCGCCTGTTCGATCGCTGTGCGCGCCGTCTCGACGACGCTGCGCCAGATTTCCTCCGGATCGTGCTCGACCCAGCCGGGCTCGGGATAGAACTGCTCGAATTCCTTCTGCACCGTGGCGACCGGATTGAGCGCAGCATCGAAAACAATGGCGCGACTCGATGTCGTGCCCTGGTCGATGGCAAGCACATAGCTCACGTCAGCTCGCCTCCGACACAGCCACGCCGAACGCCGCTTTCAACGAAGCCATTTCCGCGGGGCCCGTGACGAGGCCGAGCTTCGTCCGCCGCCACAACACGTCGTCCGGCGTGCGCGCCCATTCTTCGTTGCGGAGATAATCGAGCTCGACCTGATGCAAATTACCGGCAAGGCGCAGGCCGAGATCGGATGCCTTGCCGGTCGGCCCAACGATTTTCCACACGCGTGTGCCGTAAGAGTAAGCAAGCCGCCGCGCATGCGGCTCTGCGATGTAGGGGTGCCGCTCCATGATTTCCGCGATCAATCCCGGTACGCCGCGCTCGCCAATATCGCCGCCCGGCAGCGGTTCGTCTGCTGTCCAGCGTTCTCGCATGACGAAGCGCTTGTTGAGTTTCGCGAGCACTGCTTCGGCAAGGCGCCGGTAGGTCGTGAGCTTGCCGCCGAGCACGGAAACAAGCGGCGGCTCGTTTTTTTTGCCTTCCACGTCAATCGTGAAGTCGCGTGTCACATCGTCCGCGCTGCCGGAGCCGTCATCGACGAGCGGGCGCACCCCGGCGTAGTTCCAGACGACCTTCGAAGGTTCGACCGGACTGCGGAAATAGCGTGAGGCAACGCTGCAAAGATAAAGAATTTCGTCGGCGCTTGCGGAAGGAAGATCGGGCTCGTCGCCGACATCGACCTCGGTCGTGCCGATCAGCGTGAACTGATCCTGATAGGGAATTGCGAAGATCAACCGCCCATCGTCGTTCTGGAAAAAATACGCGCGTTCATGCGCATGCAGCCGCGGCACGACGATGTGGCTTCCCTTCACCAGCCGGACGTGATGCACGGAAGGCTGCCGCAAAATCACGTCGTTAATGCGCATCACCCAAGGGCCCGCCGCATTCACCAGCGCGCGCGCATAGGCGACTTCGCGCGTACCGCCCGCCTGCAGAATCAGTTTCCAGCGGTCGTCCTCGCGCCGCGCGGAAGTGAGCCGCGTATGAATGCGAATATCCGCGCCTTTTTCGCGCGCGCCGATCGCGTTCAGGATCACGAGGCGCGAATCGTCGGTGGTGCAATCGGAATATTCGAAGCCGAGGTGAAATCCGGGCTTGAGCGGAACGCCGGCGGGATCGTCCGCAAGATCGAGAATACGCGTTCCGGGCAGCGAGGAATAAGCAAGACGATCGTAGAGCCAGAAACCCGCCCGCAGCATCCAGGCAGGACGATCGCCTTTTACATACGGCAAGACGAAGCGCATCGGCCGAACGAGATGCGGCGCGAGCTTCATCAGAAGTTCGCGCTCGGCGAGCGACTTTCGCACCAGCGAAAATTCGTAGTGCTCGAGATAACGCAGGCCGCCGTGAATGAGTTTCGTCGAAGCGGAAGACGTCGCGCCCCCGAGATCGCCCTGCTCGACGAGCAGCACTTTCAGCCCGCGCCCGGCCGCGTCGCGCGCGATCCCGCAACCATTGATCCCGCCGCCGGCAATCGCGAGATCGAATTCGGTCATCCCTTCCCCTGTCACGTTGCTACTTTCGTCGTGCGTATGCTGAATGATCCGAGCGCGATTGCCAATCTTTCTCACGGCCGCGTGAGCGAAATGCGACGCGTATTTCCTCGTTTTCGCCGCAAAAACTGCCCTATCTAACTTTTATTCACCTCTTTTCGTTACGCTAAGGAGTCATGAGCACACCCCGCCTTCTCGTCATCGAAGGAAATACCGCCGAGGGGCGAAAGCGTCAGGTTGCGGCCGGCGGCGAGGTCGCAAGCGAGCGTTACGCCAGACTCCTGGGCGAGCTTTGGCCGGAAGCGGCCGTCGATGTCTGCTTTCCCGCCGATCCGGGCGCCAATCTGCCGGACGGCTCGGGACTGGAAAGCTACGACGGCGTCGCGATCACGGGCTCTTCCCTGCATGTCTATGACGGCGGCCCGTCGATCCAGCCGCAAATCGAATTCGTCCGCGAGGTCTATCGCGCGAAGACCCCTATCTTCGGAAGCTGCTGGGGCTTGCAGGTCGCGACCGTTGCGGCCGGCGGCACGGTGCATAAAAATCCGCGCGGGCGTGAAATCGGCTTCGGCCGCCGCATTCGCATTACCGAGGCGGGGCTGAAGCATCCGCTTTTCAAATCGAAGCCGCCGGTGTTCGAGGCGCTCACCGTCCATCTCGACGAAGTGGAATCCTTGCCGCTCAAGGGCACGGTGCTTGCGATGAACGATCACTCGGGCGTGCAAGCCGCCGAAATCCAGTACGAAGGCGGCGTCGCCTGGGGCGTGCAGTATCATCCCGAATATAATTTCAAAGAAATTTCCGCGATCCTGAAGCGCCTGAACGGCGCGCTGGTGACGGAAGGATTCTTCGCGAGCAACGAGGACGCTTCGCTCTACATCAAGGACGTGGACTCGCTCGCCGAAGACCCGACCAACCATCGTCTCGGCTGGCGTCACGGTTTAGACGCGGCGGTCACGCAGCGCGACATCCGGTTGCAGGAATTGAAGAACTGGATCGAGCTGAAGGTAAAGCCGGCGCGCTCCCAGCGTGGACGCGCCTAAACCCGCTCCATCGCCAGCGACACGCCCTGCCCCACGCCGACGCACAACGTCGCAAGCGCAAGTTTCCCCTTTTTCTCTTCGAGCGCATGCATTGCGGTGCCCGCGATACGCGCGCCGGTCATGCCGAGCGGATGACCGAGCGCGATGCCGCCGCCATGCAGGTTCACATGCTCCGCGTCTTCGGAAATGCCGAGCTGGCGCAAAACGGCAATCGCCTGGCTCGCGAAAGCTTCGTTGAGTTCAATCACGTCGAAGTCCAAAACTTTTATTCCGAGCTTCGCCGCGAGCTTTTCCGTCGCCGGCACCGGCCCGATGCCCATGATGCGCGGCGGTACGCCCGCCGCGGCCATGCCCAAAATGCGCGCGCGCGGCTTCAGCCCGTGCGCTTTCACGGCCTGTTCGGACGCAACGATGAGCGCGCATGCGCCGTCATTCACGCCGGAAGCGTTGCCCGCCGTCACCGTGCCGGGATTGCGAAACGGCGTTTTCAGTTTTGCAAGTCCTTCGAGCGTCGTGCCTTCGCGCGGATGCTCGTCCTTCGTGACAAGCGTCGCGCCGTTCTTGCCGGGAATTTCCACCGGCACGATTTCGGCGTCGAAAAATCCGCTCTTCTGCGCGGCGACCGCGCGCTGTTGCGAGCGCAGCGCGAATTTATCCTGATCCTCACGCGAGACCTGAAATTCCTCGGCTACGTTCTCGCCGGTCTCGGGCATGGAATCGATGCCGTATTGTTTTTTCAATACGGGATTGACGAAACGCCAACCGATCGTGGTGTCGTAAATCTCGGCATTGCGGGAAAAGGCTTCCGCCGCCTTTGCCATGACAAAAGGCGCGCGCGACATCGACTCCACCCCGCCCGCGATCACGAAATCCAATTCCCCAGCCTTGATCGCCCGCGCGGCGGCGCCCACCGCTTCCAGTCCCGACGCGCACAGGCGGTTGATGGTCATGCCCGGCGCGCTCACCGGTAGGCCCGCGAGCAGAAGCGCCATGCGCGCGACGTTTCGGTTGTCCTCGCCCGCCTGATTGGCGCAGCCGAAATACACGTCGTCGAGCTTCGACCAGTCGGCGGCGACGTTTCTCGCCATCAGCGCGCGCAGGGAAATCGCCGCGAGGTCGTCGGTGCGCATCTTCGCGAGCACGCCGCCATAGCGGCCGATCGGCGTGCGCACAAAATCGCAAATGAAGGCGTCTCGCGTTGCGGCCATCGGTCGAAATCCCGTGTTCTCGCCATTTATGGCGCAACGCCGCGAAATCCGCGAATTCCGTTTTATTCCGTGGCTTGAGCGGTATTTTTTTGCTCTAATACAATCGTTCCTGCTGCGGAAACGACAATACAAGGTAACAGGGAACCGGCCATGAACAAGCTTACCCCTGCGCCCGTCACTGCGACTCCTTTAAACCAGCCCGATTTCGTGACCGCGCTCGCGCGCGGGCTGTCGGTCATTCGCGCGCTCGGCGAAGAAGGCCCGCCGGCCACACTCGCCGAGATTGCGCGGCGCGTAGGGCTCGCGCGCGCGACGGTGCGACGCTCGCTGATCACGCTGGAAACGCTTGGCTACGTCGAAAGCGACGGGCGGAGCTTCGCGCTGACTTCGAAGATTTTGTCGCTCGGCTATTCCTATTTGAGTTCGATCCCGCTCGCCCGCGCCTCGAAGCCCTGTCTTGAAGATATTTCCGCGGCGCTGAACGAAAGCTCGGGCACCGCGATCCTCGATGGGGACGATGTGGTTCTTTTGGTTCGCGTGCCGGTACAGCGCATGATCAATCCGGGCATTCCGCCGGGAAGCCGCCTGCCGGCCTATTGCACGGCGACCGGCCACGTTTTGCTCGCGGGGCAACCCGACGAAGCGATCGAAGGTTACCTTGCGCGCGTGAAACCGGAGGCGCTGACGCCGCATACCGAAACCGATGTTTCGCGGATCCGCTCGTCGATCTTCGCGGCGCGCGAGAACGGCTACGCCTTCCGGAGCGAGCAGGCGGAAATCGGCGTCCACGCGATCTCGGTGCCGATCGAGAATGCGCATAAACGCGTGATCGCGGCGATGAATATCGTGGCGCCCGTAGACCGCGTGTCCGAGGAGGAGATGATCGGACGCTTTCTCCCCTTGATGCGCAAGAAGGCGGAAGAAATCCGTCGCGCGCTCTAGCCGCGATAGATTTGCTTGGTCCGCCGGGTTACATTCCGGCGCCGGACAACGACTTCGTAGCTCAACTGGATAGAGCACCAGATTTCGAATCTGGGGGTTGCAGGTTCGAATCCTGCCGAGGTCGCCAGTCCTTTTCGGCAAAAAAACAGGCGGCTCGAAGGCCGCCTGCCGGATTCCAAGAATTGCCGTCCGATTACGGTTGTACGAACGCCATGATGCGTCCGCGCGAAACGCAGCCCTCGCCGACTTTGGCGCGGCCGAAATTCCCCGAAAGGATTTTCACGCCGCCGTTCTCGCATTGACCGGTGACGATACCGACGTGGTGCGGCATCACCGCGACCGCGCCGACGCGCTCGGTCGTGCGCGGAAGCTTCGCCCAGTTGCTGGCTTTTGCGTAACCTTCCGGCACGCGGCCGCCGGACTGGCGGGCAACGAGCGCCATAAACTCTCCACACCACTGGCGCGAACGGCCAGTCGGGTTGCGGCCGGCATAATTCTGCGCCGTCGCGATCATCGACGTGCCGGCGAAGCCACCGGTCATTCCGGAGAACTGGAACGGATTGACTACATTCTGCGCCACCGCCCCACGATGACGCGCCGAACGGTGTCTGCGGCTATTCGTTTCGGCTGCCGCGGCCACCGGCGTGCCGGCGACGCCGGCCATCCGAGGGAACTGGAAAAACGGGTTGACTACTGTCTGTGCCGCCGGCGCATGATGGCGCGCCGCACGATGCTTACGGTTTTTCGCTTCGGCCGTCGTGATCAAGAGGGCCGAGAGGATTCCCACCGCCACAGCTGTTCTCATTTCGAGTCCTTCTCCTATCGATTGCAGTGGGCGTTTGGTGCAAGCGCAAGGGGGCGGCGCCATGGCACGAAGGTGACGGCGGATAGGAAAAAGGATTAAGTTCCGCTGGTACCGGAATGGATCTTTCGTGGCGTCAAAAAGGCAAAAAACCACCGCGGCTTTGCGAATCATAGAAAAATCAACAATTTATCGACCAAATCTTTTCGCACTTATGGAATTTGCGGAAGATCGTTGCGCGCAGACAAATATTTATTCCTACGGCCAAAACCCGACGAAAACTCGGCCATACTTATCAAATAGTCGGAGCGGAACTCACTTCCGGCGAATCACTGCACGCGCGGGAACCCGCGCGAATACACAAAAATTTCCCCACAGCGTCGCGACAAGCCCGATCGCGGCCGCGATCCAGGCAATGAGCGCAATCCAGACCATGACGTAAGAGACGTCGCGCAACAGCGTGAAGTCGGAAGCGAGCGAAAGCCGCGCGCTTGCGAGCGCGAACATACCGAGTGGAAACACCAGGCTCCACAGCATCGGCGAGTAGACGATCGGCTCGCGCCGCACGCCGTGCTTCCAGATATCGAACATGAGAAGGAGAGGAATGAGCCACGCCGCCCAGGCCCACATCAGCAGCGTCACGCCGTCGATGAAGGGCCGGATCGAATCCAGAAACGGCAATCCGCTCTTTTCGAGAATCAGAATCGAGCCGGCATTGGTGCTGATCGCGGCAGCACCCATGACGATCCATAGAAGCGGTGAAAGGTCGTCGGGCTTCACCTCGAAAAAGAAAATTCGGTGCGCGAAGAGCGCGATGAAGATCGCATAGAGCCCAAGGCCGACCCCCCAGAGCATGTGAATGAGGACGAACATCGCCGGCGCGTGCTCGCCCAAGAGCGGCGCGATCTGCGATCCGAGGATCACGAGCGACTCGGTGCCGACGATCGCGATCAGCCAGCCGCCATGGATGACATCCGCTTCCGCCTTGTTGAGAAAGGTCAGCACGCCAAAGCTGAAATAAAGAAGAAAGAACCAGAACGCGAAGGCGAGAAACCACAGGGGCAGCGCCAGCGCGTTCAGGCCGCGCAGACAGAGGCCGCCACCAAAGACGTCGAGCGCGGCGACGATGGTGAAAAACGAAAAGACGAGGCGTGGATTGACCAGATCTTTCTTGATCGCTTTGCCGAAACGTGCCGCGCGCAAGAATGTCGCAAGGAAAAGCCAAAGCAACGAAAGAAGCGCGACCACGAACAGGGCGTCCGAGATGCCGCGATGCCCGGTGAAGAACATCGCATTCGAGACGATGCCGGTCGCCATCACCAGCGCGAAATAACCCGGCGGCAATTGCGCAATCCCGCGATCGATCCATGCAAAAGCAGTTTTCATTTCAAAACGGGCTCTCAAAATCGCGAAAGCGCGGAAGCGCCAGATCCTTTTCCGACAGGCGGGCCTTTTTCGCATCGACCGGCCAGGAAATCGCAAGGTCCGAATCGTTCCAGACAATCCCGCCTTCGGCGGCCGGCGCATAGGCTGCATCGACCTTATAGAGAACCTCGGTATCGGCATCGAGCGTGCAATAACCGTGCGCGAACCCCGCTGGAATAAAGAGCTGTTCGCCAACTGCCGCGGATAGTTTCGCGCTCACAAATTTTCCGTAGCTCGCGGATTTTTTCCGGAGATCGACGGCAACATCGAAAATCGCGCCGCGGAGCGCGTGCACGAGCTTCGCTTGCGCGGCCGGCGGGCGCTGAAAATGCAGGCCGCGCACGATGCCGGCCTCGCTGGAAAAGGCGTGATTGTCTTGCGCGAATTCGTTCTCGATACCGAATTCCTTGAGCCGCGCGGCGTTATAGGTCTCCGCGAACCAGCCGCGCGAATCCTTTGCGCATCGCTGGGCAGCATAAATAGCCGCATTGGTTCCCGCCCCCCGCCCTAAAGCACGGCGCGCGCATGGTATTTCACGGGTCCGCCCGGCTTCCGTTTCGCCATCCATGCATGGCAAGCTATCACAGCGCTTAAGGCCTCCGAAACCGGCGGAGCGCATGGGCGGCGAACGCCCGGGAGATGGCCATGAACGATGTCGAGACCCTTTGGAAGGATTTTTCCAAGCCGATCGTTACGGCGGAGGATTACATCCAATCGCTGCGCGGCCGGAACCTGAATGTGTTCTTCATGGGCGAGCGCGTTGCCGAGCCGGTCGACAATGCGGTCATCCGTCCCTCGATCAATGCGATGGCCGAGACGTTTCGGCTGGCTTCCGAACGTCCCGAACTCGGCGGCGTCAAGACCGAAGCCGGCGGCCGGCCGGTGAACCGCTTTCTGCACGTTCCGGCAAAGTCCGAAGACCTCGTATCGAAGCACGAGATGCAGCGCGAACTCGGCCGGCGCACGGGCACCTGCTTTCAGCGCTGCGTCGGGCTCGACGCGCTAAGCGCTTGCCATTCGATCACCTTCGACATCGATGCGAAACATGGCAGTCGATATCACCAGCGCTTCCTGAAATTCCTGAAGCGCGCGCAGACGGCGAATATCGTGATCGGCGGCGCGATGACGGATCCGAAGGGCGACCGCTCCAAGCCACCGCACCAGCAGCCCGATCTCGACCTGTTTCTCCGTGTGGTCAAACGCGACGACGAAGGAATCTATGTGTCCGGCGCGAAAATGCACCAGACGGGGGCCGTAAACTCCCACTGGCTCATTTTCATGCCGACCATGCGGATGAGCGAAGCCGATCGCGACTGGTCGGTCGTCGGCGCGGTGCGCGTCGACGCGCCCGGCCTCACTTATATCGTCG
>Ga0157372_10003565_pt1 | contig 16756 bp, 10 predicted proteins | sample C55metaG_FD_115307 | JGI IMG/M metagenome (GOLD analysis project Ga0157372, IMG submission 115307) | Corn rhizosphere microbial communities from Kellogg Biological Station, Michigan, USA - C5-5 metaG | ecosystem: Host-associated > Plants > Roots > Rhizosphere > Soil | place: USA: Michigan... | reverse complement strand
CGCGCCCCCTGACCTGTCCGCCGCATGCGAATGCAGGGCGAACAGCGGCGATCATAGACTATCCGTGCGCTCGAGCGGGTTCACCCCGATCCAGGCATCAGAGCGACTCTTGCGTGGCGTTGAATACAGAACTATCGAGGACTTAGCGATCGGGAGCTTCACTGCTCACCGACCGCGCTCGCGAAGATCCGATTCGACGGCGGAAGCGGGGTCGCAATGCACGAGCCAACAGAAATCACCCATGTGTGCGTCTACACGGCAACGCGTAGCGCCGTCTCCAGCTCAGCCGACGAGCGCTTCCCCTGCGCGTTTGCGTTGACGCCGAGCGCGGCGTTCGGCGAGATGCGCTTCGAGCGTGGCAACGTTGGTTCCGGCGATACGGATTGCGCGCATCAATTGCTGCTCGCTGATGCCGAGCCAGCGCGCCCAGTACTGCATCGAGTGCCAGTTGCGTACGTCGACGGCGGCGGTATCCCGCACGCTCGCCTCGGATGTAGACGCGGGTTTCGCGACGACGGTCGGCCGCGATTCCGAGCGCGCAAAGGCCTCAGGTGCCGCGGAATGTCGTTGAGTGACCAAGAAAGCGTGGTTCATACGTCAATCCACTCGCAAGTTGCGGCCTGCACGCTCCCGTATCGCGGCTACGGCGCTTGTGGCCGGGCAAATTGTCCGGTCGAAGGCCGCGCGAACCCGCCGCCGCCGAAAAGCACGGCGTTTGCGGAGTTCCGGCGTGTGAGCCCCTTCACGATCCATCGATGACCGCCCGCCCGGACGGGAGGTGATCCGTCACCTCGATACAGGAACAATCAAGGTCCGTGCCAAGCGACGCGTTTGCGGACGTGCATCACACGAGCACGCACGTCATGGCGGCGTTTCGCGTGGCTTCTTCAGCGTCCGGCTGGGACGAGCTGCACGCGATCAATCACCCAAAGCGGATCTATGCCACGGCTGGCGAACTCGAAGCAGAGATCATGCGCGCCGGCGATCGGCGGCCACGATGCCGACAGCGTCGTCAATGCCGGGTTCGCACTCGCCGTTGCCAGCGAGATCTTTGCGATCGGCGTGCTTTTGCAGCTATCGAGTTGTACGAGCAGCTCACCCTCTGCCGACTCGGGCGACGGGCGCGGCACGACATTCGCGATGTCGTGCGCCAGCTGGAAGTTGTACGGAATCTGGCCGACCTGCACCGCGATGCCGCCGATGCCATCGAGCGGGGCGTGCGGCCAGAGCCAGCACGGATTGAAGAGATCGACACTGAAGACTGCTCGCGAGCCATCGGACGGCACATCGTCCTCGAGGCGAAGCACAAGTTTCCCGGTGCATTGTGCGAGCGCGGCGCTCGATCGATACAAAGCCGCATCGCGCGTGAACGTGCGTAGCGTCGTCGGCGCAACGGTTCGATCATCGAAGAATGCGGCGGAGCGCAAGGTCGATGGCAACGGTAAATGCAGCGGCGATGCATAGAGCGGCGACGACGCATTCGGCTCGCCGCCGTCGATCGTGTAGCGGATCGGAAATCCGGCCTGATCGGAAAGGACGACATTCACGTGATCGTCCGAGAGATCGTAGGTCTGCGCGACGTCAACCTTGAACGCATTGTCGGCGACGCGAACACCGAGCGCGCGCTGACGCGCCATTTCGGCGACGAGCCGCTCGGCGAATGCATGCCAATCGCGCGACGACCTGGGAGACCACAACACCTCCGCAAGCGCGTCGAGCCGCGGAAACGCTGCGTGCTCGACGCGCGCTTCGGTGCGCATGTGCTCCGTCCACAAAGCGGCCTCGGCGCCGAGCACGTGCGTCGCGGCGGCGGTCGGCATATCGGTCGGCGCGGGTTCGAAGGCATAGATGTCGGCCAGCGTGCGCACGTCCGGCCGCCCGGGCGATTCTTCGTCGCTGTCGCTCTGCAAATGATCGAGATAAAGATCGGGCGATGGCGCCATGACGACGTCGTGTCCGGCCTGCGCTGCCTCGATGCCGCCTTTTGCACCGCGCCACGACATCACGATCGCGTTGGCCGGCACACCGCCTTCGAGGATTTCGTCCCATCCGACGAGGCGACGGCCGCGTGCCGCGAGATGTTTTTCGATCTCGCCGACGAACCAGCCCTGCAAGGCGTTCTCGTCACGAACGCCGAACTCGCGCATGCGCGCCTGCACGCGCGGCGAACGTTTCCACTGATCCTTGACGGCTTCGTCTCCGCCGACATGGATGTACGGACCCGGAAAGAGATCGACCACTTCGTCGAGTACGTTATCGACGAAAGCGAGCGTGCTCGCATCGGCGTTGACGAGATACGTATGCACGCCCCAGTCGTGAGACACGAGCGGCGCGTCGCCGAGCGATCCGAGTTCCGGATACGCGGCGATCGCGGCCTGCATGTGGCCGGGCATGTCGATCTCGGGAACGATGGTCACGTAGCGCTCGGATGCGTAACGCACGATGTCGCGGATTTCATCCTGCGTGTAGTAGCCGCCGTATTGCACCGGCCGACCATCGACGTCGGTACCGGCCGCGCCGGCCGGACGACGCCATGCGCCAACGGATGTGAGCTTCGGGTAGCGCTTGATCTCGATGCGCCAGCCCTGATCATCGGTCAGATGCCACTGCAACGTGTTGAGCTTCAGGAGAGCGATCTGATCGATGAAGCGCTTGATGAATTCCGGCGATTGGTAGTGTCGTGCGGAATCGAGCATCACGCCGCGCCACGCGAAGCGCGGATGGTCGGCGATGTGGACTTGCGCCACGTCGATGCCGGAAACGTTGGCGGTGTCCTGCGTCAGCAGCTGCCATAGCGTTGCGCCGCCGTAGAAAAGCCCGCGCGGCTCGCGTGCGATGACTTGGATGCGATGCGCATCGACGGCAAGGTCGTAACCTTCGCCGGACGGCACGACCGCGGCGCGTGCGTCGAGCGAGAACACGATCGCATCGCGCGCGTTGCCACTTCCGAACGGGCGCACGTCGAGATGGATGCCGCGCGTTGCGGCGAGCAGTGCAGCGAAACGGCGCGCGATACCGGCCGCTTCGGCATTGTTTGAGTCGACAATCAACGCGGCCCCGTCGCCGAGGTGAAATGTGCCGGGCTTGCGTTCGACGAGCGCTGGCTCTGGAACGAGGGAAAGCGCAGCCGGTGATTCGCTGATCGATGGTCGGGGCTGGCACCCACAAAGAAGCAATACGCCCGATAGCGCGAACACGACGCAGCGAACGTATCGACCGATACGTAGATTGCTTGCGCCTGGCGCGGATCTAATCGGATCTGGCATGCCTGAACTCTCGAAGAACCGTTCCCTATCATCCAAGCGAAGGCAGGAATGACGGCAACGTCGCACGTACCGGACGCTACGATGCCCCGCAGGCAGCCCAAAAAACAACGGGTCCGGAAACCAACTCCGGACCCGTAACCGATCGCATGCCGAGGGCGATGGTCAGAACTCGAAATGCAGCGAGGCCATGTAGCGACGGCCGGTCTTGTACTTGCCGGCGATCATGTCTTTCTGACCGAGATACTGCAGATAGGTCTCGTCGAGCAGGTTCATCGCGTTCAAGTTCAGCGAGAAATTCTCGCTGAAGCGCCAGCTGGCGGATGCATCGAGCTCGCGATAATCATCGACCGAGGCGGGCGGCGCGCCGGCGACGTAACCGCCGGCAAGATAGTGACTGCGCCAGCCATACGTGATGCGCGCCGAGAACGGCCCTTGCTCGTAATACGGGCTGATGTTGTAGGCGTTCTTCGAGTTGTATGGCAGATCCTGGCCCGACTTCGTGGATCCGTCGGCGAGCGTGTAGTTCGCGTACATGCCGAACCCCGTTTCGCCGAATGGCTGCTGATAGCTCAGCGTCAGCCCTTTCACCGACGCCTTGCCGCCGTTGAGCGGACGCAACACGCTGTAATCGCAGAAGCCCTGCGTATCGCAGTTGCCGAGACCGCCTTGCACATAAACGCGTTGGTACGTGTCGGGATCGGTCGTCGAGATCGTGTTGAACTGGCGCTCGATATGCGAGTCGGTCGTGATGTAGTTGATGATGTTCTTGTAGAACACCGACGCGGCCAGCACGGACTGCTCGGCGAAATACCACTCGGCCGAGAGATCGAAGTTGACCGACTTGTACGGATCGAGGCCCGCGTTGCCGCCGGATCCTGTCAGCACCGTGTCGTTGAGGAACGTGTTGTGCACTTCCTGGTTGTACGGCGCCCACGCAATCACTTCAGCAGCGGCGCCGCGCAACACGACGTCCGGCGCAACGTCCCACGCGATGTTGAACGCTGGCAACGTGTTGTTGTGCGTCGTGTCGGCGGTCTGATAGGTGCCGGCCGGTGGCGGATAGGTCGGCGTGCCGCTGTAGTTATAGCCCGAGCTTTGGATGTCGGTGTGCACGAAGCGCAGGCCGAAGTTGCCGCGCACGCCTTCGCCGCCGAAATTCGCCTGCGCGTAGGCCGCGTCCGATTCCTGCGTCAGCGCGTAGGTGTTGTTGAGGAACGAAGCAGCATCCGGCGAATTACCGAGCGGGCTGCCGAGCACCCAGTTCATGATGTCGTTGAAGCTGGTCTCGACGTGATGGCGCTGATCGTTGGAGAAACCCGAAAACCCGTTGAGAATATCGGTGTATCCGTTGAATCCGATCGTGGCGAGATTTCCGGTGCGCACGCCGCCGACGATGTACAGCGCGCGGCTTTCGTCATGCTTGGCGTAGCGAATGCCGATCAGCAGTTCGTTGAAGAAGCTGTCGAAGTTCTTGCTCCAGTCGGCCTGACCGTAGACGTCTTTCGCTTCGGCCGGCCACTGACCATAGTTGCCGCCCCAGCCGCCGCCGGGCGTGTCGCCGTCGTGCCAGTTGGCGGGATTCGCGGCCGCAGCCGAATCATCGAACGTGATGCCGCGACGGATATCCCACGAGTAGCCACCGTTGTAATACGGCTCGATGAAGGCCTGCGCATTGTCAGTGTTGTTCGACTTGCTGTAGCCGCCTTGTCCGGAGAGGCTCCAGTCATCGCCGCGATACGTGCCGGTGAGATCGATGCCGTAGGTCTTGACGACCGACGTGCGCGCCTGATTGTCGAGATATGTGGTGACCGGACCCGTGCCACCGTTCTCGACGAGACCGGGACAGGTCGGATCATCGTTGCCGCACGAATGTCCGCCGGTGATGAGACCGTTGCCGCCCGGCGTCAGGCTGGTGATGTTGAGCGGCGTCTGGCTGGTGAAGCCGTACATCGACTGGTTGAAGTTGTTGAAGTTCTCGCGGATGTAGAGACCCTTGGCCTCGAACTCGAGCTGGTCGCTCGGCTTCCACTGCAGGTTGATCGTTCCGCTGTCGCGCTTGCGCGTCTGCTGGAAATACGCCGCGTTGATTTCCTGCGGCATCAGATCGTTCGGATTCAACGTGCCGTTCGCGATGCCTGCCGCGACCGCCGGACTCCCGGACAAGCTCGACACCGGGCTATAGCCGAAGATCTCCTCGCCCTGACGATCGACTTTCTCTTCGTAGTGTTGCGCGGAAATCGTCGCGCCGAAGGTGTTGTCGGCGGTCTTCCCGCTGTACAGGAACGATGCGTTCGGCTTGGTCGAATCGGATTGATCGCCGTACGTCAGGCCGATGGAACCCGAGATCGTGTTGTTCGGCAGATCCAGCGGCTCGCGCGTGTGCATGATCACCGTACCGCCGATGCTGCCCTCGGGCAGACGCGCTTCGGGTGATTTGTAGACTTCGAGCTTGCCGAGAATTTCCGGCGCGAGCAGCGTGTAATCGAAACCGCGATTGGGCTGTTCGCCATAGAGCCACGTCGTTTCCGCAACCGGATGCCCGTCGAGGAACGTCAGGTTGAGACTCGGATCGGTGCCATTGATGCTGACGCGTTCGCCCTGGCCAAAGCGCCGATCGATCGTGACGCCGGGAATCTGCGCCATCGCCTCGGCGACGTTCGTGCTCGGGAATTTGCCGATGTCCTCGGCGGTGATCGCATCGATGACCGCGTCGGCATCGCGCTTGGTTTGGAGAGAGCGCTTGAGGCTCTCGCGGATGCCGCGCACGACGATGGTTTCCATTTCCGTGCTGTTCGATGTCGTCGCGTCGTCCGCGGCAGCCGCGGGACCGGCGGCAGGTGCGGCAGCATCGGGCGTCTGCACGCCGTTCTGCGTTGCGGGAGCGGGCGCTTCCTCGGCATATAGCGCACCCGCGAAACTCAAGCCGGCGAGGATGCTGGCTGACAGTAGGGTTCTACGGCACGTCATGACACTCCCCTCTTTTGGTGGTATCGGCTTGCGCGCGTGTCCTCGCATCGCTTTGCCGGCTCATGGTGGTCCTGCATCGATGAAACTCCTCAAAAATCGCTCGCGCACACGTCATGCATGGCTGCGCTCGCGCGGCGCACGCGCGCCAGCCGAATGTCTGTCCAGGTACCAGCTCGCAGCGCCGATGACGCCGAGCTGCGCGTGCTCCACCAGCCGCACGGGTGTGCGCGCGAGCACTTGGCGCATCACGCCCTTGTCCAGAAAGCGTTCGACGAACGTGCTCTGCGTCAGCAGCGCCTTCATCTGCGGCAACACGCCACCGGCGAGATAAATGCCGCCTTGTGCGCCATACAGCAGTGCGAGGTCGCCGAGTACGCCGCCAAGCCAGCCACAAAATACGGCGACGGTTTCGGTGGCGATCGCATCGCTCTCGGCGAGCGCGGCGGCGGTGATTTCCGCCGGCGTGCGCTGTTGCACCGTCGCGCCGCGCAGTGCCGCAAGTGCGCGATAGAGATTGGCAAGGCCGGTGCCCGACAACACGTGCTCGATCTGCACGCGCGCGTTGCGCTTGCGCAGCTCGTGCAGGATCTCGATCTCGAGATCGGTTTGCGCGGCCAACGTGGCTTGCCCCGCCTCCGTGGCGAGAATGACTGGACGCTCTGCGTGTGGGATGCGCAGCGCAGCACCGAGTCCGGTGCCCGGACCGACGATGAGCATCGGCCCCGGCAGGGCCGCCTGGGCCGGCCCGCTCAACAATGTCGCGCCCGAAGCGTCGACATGGCCGATCGCATGCGCGACGGCCTCGAAATCATTCACGATCGCGAGCTCGCTGACACCGAGCGTGGTTCGCAAATCGGAAAGTGACACGGGCCACGGCAGATTGACGTTGACCACGGTGTCGTCGATGACATAACCGGCGAGCGCGAGCGCGATGCGATCGACTTCTTCGCCGAGTACCGTGGCGCGAAATTCGTCGATGATCGCGGCGAGGCTCGGATAATCCGCGCACGCGTATTTTCGGTATTGCAGGATCGCGAAGTCGTCGCTGCCGCCCGGCCCGGCATCGAGCAGCGCAACGCGTGCGTGCGTGCCGCCGATGTCGGCTGCGATCAGTGACGCGGCGCTTGCACGCGCAAGCTCGCCCTGGCTGGTCGTTGCGCCCACTCTTCCCTCTCCGCAAGAACTGCCCCCGCCCGGTTCGAACGACCGGTTCGGATGCGGCGGAGTCTCGACTCGGATGACAACGTTGTCAATACGCGTTGCAAAAATATGTCAGAACAACGATTTGCGCGCGACTTCGATGCATCCGTCGAGATGGCGCGGCGCCAGGATTCGGTCGGAAAACCCACGAAATCGACTGAAATCCGCTGGAATACGCTATCGCGGCGCGAATCCTGACAACGTTGATATTCGTAGACAGCAAGCAGACAATCTGGCGACGCGCCAAGCCATTTGCGCGCGGTCCGGACACGAGGGGAGTCTTGGATGTCGAGCAGCGCCACCGCCCTGTCGCCCGCGCGCGATTACCGCACGCCGATGATGATCATCGGCCTTCTCTTCTTCATCTTCGGTTTCGTGACCTGGCTCAACGGCCCGCTGATCCAGTTCGTGGAACTCGCGTTCGATCTCGACACCGTGAACGCGTTTCTGGTGCTGATGGTTTTCTATCTCTCGTATTTTTTCCTCGCGTTGCCGTCGTCGTGGATCCTGCGCCGCTCCGGCATGAAAAAAGGCATGGCGCTCGGGCTCATGGTGATGGCCACCGGCGCGATCGTGTTCGGCGAGTTCGTCGTGCGACGCTGGTATCCGGGCGCGCTGACCGGTCTTTTCATCATCGGCGCCGGGCTTTCGCTGCTGCAGACGGCGGCCAATCCTTACATCAGCATCCTCGGGCCGATCGAAAGTGCGGCGCAGCGCATCGCATTCATGGGCATCTGCAACAAGGTCGCGGGCATCCTCGCGCCGCTCGTGATTGGCGCGCTGGTGATGCATGGCCTCGGTGATCTCAAGGCGCAGGTGCAGGCCGCCGATCCCGCCGCACGTGCAGCGCTGCTCGATGCGTTCGCCGCACGCGTCCACGTTCCGTATCTGGTGATGGCCGGCATTCTCGCGGCGCTCGGTATCTGGATCACAAGATCACCGCTGCCAGAAGTGAACGCGACGGACGCCAATCGAAGCAGCCAAGGTGCGGGCGATTCGCGCAGCATCTTCGCGTTTCCGCATCTTTGGCTCGGTGTGCTCTGCCTGTTTGTTTATGTCGGCGTCGAAGTCATGGCCGGCGATGCGATCGGAACGTACGGGCGCAGCTTCGATCTCCCCGTCGATCAAACCAAGTTCTTCACCTCGTTTACGCTGACCGCGATGCTGATCGGCTACGTCGTCGGCCTGCTGACGATTCCGCGTTTCATTTCGCAGTCGCTTTATCTGACGCTGTCGGCCGTGCTCGGCATCGTGCTGTCGCTCGGCGCATTCCTGACACACGGCTACATTTCGGTCGGATTCGTCGCCGCCCTCGGTTTCGCCAACGCGATGATGTGGCCGGCGATCTTTCCGCTCGCGATCGCCGGACTCGGTCGCTTGACCGAAACGGGTTCCGCCCTGTTGATCATGGGCATCGCCGGCGGCGCGGTAATTCCGCAGACCTTCGCGCTGTTGCGCCAGCACCACGATTTCCAGTGGGTATTCGTCGCGATCATGGTGCCGTGTTACGCGTACATTCTTTTCTACGCGCTGCGCGGGCATCGCGCCGGAATGCGCCGTGCATGAGTCGATTCCCCAATCCGCCCGCAAATTCCCCCTCTCCCGCTTGCGGGAGAGGGCTGGGGTGAGGGCGTTCGGAGTGCGAGCCTCACTTTCGTTCCAAATCCGCGCATCACTCCGATTGCCCTCACCCGCCATGCGGGCGACCTCTCCCGCAAGCGGGAGAGGTGAGCCGCGATGCGTTACGCTTGAAGCGAATTGGAATAGCTAAAATATCCGTGCACAGACCCACCATCAAAGATGTCGCGCAGCGCGCCAAGGTCTCGCTCAAGACCGTCTCGCGCGTCATCAACAACGAAGCGTCCGTGCGCGGGCCGACGCGCGATCGCGTGCAGCGCGCGATCGAAGAACTGAAATACGAACCGGACCAATCCGCGCGCAGCTTGCGCACCGCGATGTCCTATGCGATTGGTCTCGTCTACGACAACCCGAACCCGTACTACGTCATCAGCGTGCAGAACGGCGTGCTCGCGGCGTGCCGCGATCAGGGTTTCGGCCTGCAGATTCACCCGTGCGATTCGACCGTCCCCGACCTTGCCGAGGAGCTGCACGATCTCGTGCGCCGTGCGCGGCTCGCCGGTCTCGTGCTGGCGCCGCCGATGTCCGAACGCATGGATCTGATCCGCTATCTCGCCGGCAACGGCATCAAGTTCGTGCGCATCATCTCCGCGGCCGAGGATCCGAACGACGGCTATCCATGCGTCTACGTCGATGACCGCGACGCCGCGTACGACATCACCGAACACCTGATCCAGCTCGGCCATCAGCGCATCGGTTTTCTGTGGGGCGGCGAGGCGCATCGTTCGAGTCCGGAACGATTCAAGGGTTACGAAAGCGCGTTGAAGGATTACGGCATCACGCTCGACAAGAAACTCGTCATTCCCGGTGATTACTCATTCGACGATGGTTTTCGCGGCGCGCGGCGCCTGTTCGCGTTGCGCGAAAGACCGACGGCGATCTTCGGATCGAACGACGAAATCGCCGCAGGCGTGCTGGCTGCGGCGAAGTCGAGCGGCATCGACGTGCCATACGAGCTCTCGATCGCCGGATTCGAAGACAGCCCGTTTTCCAAACAATCGTGGCCAGCGCTCACCACGGCCAAGCAGGCGACCGAAGACATCGCGAGACACGCCGCGCTGCGGCTGATCGCGGAATTGAAACCGCACGCAGCCACGCTCGTCCCGGCGAATCGCGGGTTCAGCCCGCAGCTCGTGATCCGCGATTCGACTGCGCGGGTCCGCCTGCCGAGTCCTTGAACGCCATCGCGAAGAGAATCATCGCAGTGCCCGAATCCACGCCTCCGAAAATCCGCGCGCAAGACACGCGCATGTATCGCGAGATCGCCGAGTCGGCGAACGCGATCGCGCATCAGCTCGACGAGAACATCACGCGCATGCGCGAGCTCGCCGGCGCACTGCACCGCGATCCGCCGCGACTCGTCGCCACCGGCGCGCGCGGAAGCTCCGACAACGCCGCAACGTTCGCGAAATATCTTTTCGAGACTCGCGTCGGCGTCGCCACGATGTCGGCCGCGCCATCGGTGCAGTCGATCTACGCGGCCGAGCCGGACCTTGCGCGCACGCTGTTTCTCGCGATTTCTCAGTCCGGAAGAAGTCCCGACCTGTTGCTCCAGGCCGAATCGGCGCGGCGTGCGGGCGCGCGCGTCGTCGCGATGGTCAACGTCGAGGCATCGCCACTGGCTGCCGCGGCGGATTTCGTAATTCCGCTGCACGCGGGTCCCGAGATCAGCGTTGCCGCGACCAAGAGTTTTCTTTGTTCGCTGTCGGCAATTCTGCAGCTCGCGGCAGAATGGAAAGACGACGGCGCCTTGCGAAACGCGCTCGCCAAAGTGCCCGCGGCGCTTGAGCAAGCCGCGACGATGGACTGGCAACCGCTCGTCGATGGTCTCGCCGATGCCGGAAGTTTGTTCGTTGTCGGTCGCGGCCTTGGCCTTGCTGCCGCGCAGGAGGCCGCGCTCAAACTCAAGGAAACCTGCGGCATCCACGCCGAAGCGTTCAGCGCGGCGGAAGTGCAGCATGGACCGATGACGCTCGTCGGTCCGGGATTTCCCGTCGTGTTTTTCGTGCAGGACGATGACACCAAAGAAAGCACGCTCGCCGTCGCCGCGAAATTCCGCGCGCGCGGCGCGCGTGTCTGGACGATCGGAAGCCATCGCGACAATGCCGACGTCAGTAACGGCGACACGTTGCCGCTGCCGGCCGTGCTCGATCCCGCATGTACGCCGCTCGTCGCAGTGCACCGTTTCTATGCAGCGGTCAATGAACTCGCCGTCCGGCGCGGCCGCAATCCGGATGCGCCGCCCCATCTCAGCAAGGTGACCGAGACGGTCTGATGACGGCCGCATTCGTCAATGCGTGCGTGTTGACCGAGAGCGGTTTCCGCGACGACGTCGCGGTGCTCGTTGACGGCGAAACGATTGCGGCGATCGTCGATGCTGGAGACGCTCGCGTGCGCGACGCCGATGTGCACGACCTCGGCGGAGATATATTCGTGCCCGGCTTCATCGACTGCCAGGTCAATGGCGGCGGCGGCGTATTGTTCAACGATGCGCCGAGCGTAGACACGATCCGCCGCATCGGCGCCGCGCATCGGCGGTTCGGCACGGCCGGATTTCTGCCGACGCTGATCAGCGACGACGTCGATGTGATGCGCGCGGCGATCGCTGCCGTCGATGCCGCGATCGACGAAGGCGTTCCGGGCGTGCTCGGCATTCATCTCGAAGGTCCGTATCTCGCGCCCGCGCGGCGCGGTGTGCACGACGCATCGAAATTCCGCGTGCCGGACCTTGCGGAAATCGAACTCGTGTCGTCGCTGCGCAACGGCAAGACCGTGCTGACGATCGCTCCGGAACGCGTTCCGATCGACGACATTCGCGAACTCGTTCGGCGCGGCGTGACCGTATGCGCGGGACATACGGCGGCGACGTATGAGCAAATGCGCGCCGCGCTCGATGCGGGCGTGCGCGGTTTCACACACCTCTTCAATGCGATGTCGCCGCTGACGGGCCGCGAACCCGGCGTCGTCGGCGCCGCGCTCGAAAGTGCCGCAAGCTGGTGCGGGATGGTCGTCGACGGGCATCACGTGCATCCGGCGAGTTTGCGCGTCGCGCTCGCGACGAAACCACGTGGAAAATGCATTCTGGTCACCGATGCGATGCCGCCCGTCGGCACCGATCAGGATACGTATGCGCTCGGCGGCGTGACCGTTACGTGTCGCAACGGACGTTGCGAGACGCCCGACGGCGTGCTCGCGGGTTCGGCTCTCGATATGGCGAGCGCCGTGCGCAACAGCGTACGTTCGCTTGGCGTTTCGCTCGACGAAGCCGCGCGCATGGCGTCGGCATATCCCGCGGAATTTCTCGGCCTCGCGCGCGAGCGCGGCCACATTGTCGCCGGCGCGTGCGCGGATTTCGTCGCGCTCGACGGCGATGGGCGCGCGCGCCGCACCTGGATCGGCGGGCGCGCCGAGTAACCAAAAAAGAACGCCGCCGTCACCGGCGGCGCGGTTACCGCGATGCTCGAGGGAGGAATGGCATCGCGGGAACTCGATGTCGCTAAAAGCGGCGCGCTCAGGGCGAGCCGTCGAAACCGTCTGCAAAAATCGTGTCGGTCACGGCAAGGTTGACCGACACGGCAATGAGTCCGTTGACCGGATCGTTCGTCGTGACGCACAAGAGCGCCGCGTAGTTGCCCGGATCGAGACCGGTGGCATCGGCCGTCACCGTCACATCCTGCGACGATCCCGCATCGACGGATCCGCTCGTCGGCGATTCGCCAATCCACGGCACGTCGGAAGGCGACGAGCACCCTGTGCCGGTGATGCCGGGTCCGCTAATCATCGGGTCGCCGGGTAGATCAAAGCGATTGATCGATTCCGGATCGTTGATGATCGTCGCGCCTGCGGCGGCCTCGGTGATCGTGAACGTGAGCGTGCTGCCTCCGATGTTGCCGATCGTCAGGGGAAGCGATGCCGATACGCCCTGCGCCAACGTGAAGCTCATTCCATTTGGATTGACATTGGCAATCGGTGGATCGGAAGGCACGTAGAAATACGCCGCACCCTGGAACGCGTTGCCGCCGACCGAGCCTTGTGCGCCGACCAGCAGCGTCGTTCCGTCGATTGCGACATCCCAGCCGAACGAATCGCCATCGGTGCCGTCGCTCGCCGTGAATTCGTTCGAAAGATTCCACGCGCCGCGCGCTGCGCTGAAAAGATAAGCGACGCCCGGCCTCGGCGGCGGCGGCGGACTGTTCGGATCATCGTTGTGACTCCAACCGCCGATCAAAGCGTTGGTGCCTTGCATCGCAACCGACTGTCCGAACTGATCGTAAGCGATGCCGTCCGGCGCGACGAGTTTGTTGGTTTGTGTCCAGGTCGCGCCCGATCCATCGAACACGTAACTCGCACCCTGGTGAATGTTCGTGCCGACGTCTGCGGCCGGCGCACCAACAAGCGCGGTCGTGCCATCGAGCGCGACCGCGTAGCCGAACTGATCGCCGTCGGCGCTGTCGTCGGGCTCGAGGATTTGGGTCTCTGTCCAGGTGCCGCCCGTGTTCGCGAACACGTAAGCCTCACCGGGAATATAGACATTGGACGAAGTCCAGTCGTAGCTTGGCGCGCCGATCAGCAGCGTGGTGCCATCGAAGGCGATCGAACTGCCGAACTGGCGGCCGTCGCCGGGCGAGCCGTCACCCGGTTCGAGCTCTTGAGTCTGCGCCCACGCGCCGCCCGAATTCACGAAGACATATGCAGCGCCTTCGGTGCCGTTGGCGCCGCGGTTGTGGCTGTTCGCTCCGATGACCGCCGTGTCGCCGACGAGCTTGACCGCCCAACCGAAATAGTCGGTCACGAACGCATCGGACGCGGTCAGTTCTTGCGTCTGCGTCCAGGTGCCGCCGCTTTGCGTGAACACGTACGCCGCGCCGATCGGGCCGAGCGTCTGGTCGAGCATGAACGGCGCGCCGACGAGCAACGTGTCGCCGGAAAGGGAAAGCGACCAGCCGAAAAAGTCGGACCAGTTGGGCGGCGGCGGAGACGCCGGCGTCGCGGTCAATGTTTGCGTCTGCGTCCATGTGCCGGCCGAGTTCACAAACACGTAAACCTTACCGGCCCTATAGATCGGCGCCGGCGCGCTGATGAACGCGGTGTCGCCTGAGACCAGCACGCGAAAGCCAAACAGATCGTCGGCCTGGCCGTCGTCGTTGGTGACTTTCTGCTCGAGCCATGTCGTATCCGGATCGCGGGCAAGCGCTTGATCCAGCGCGGGCTGCAGGGCCGGCGGCACCACGTTCGGCGTCATCGACGAAGGAAACTGCATCGGAAAATTGGGCGCGGCCATCGTCGAGATCGGCCATGCCAGGATCAGCACGGCGCGAGCGATGGCGCGCGCCGGATTCATCGCAAGATTCACCTGTTACCCCTCCCGTTACGGGTCTGTTGTCGTGTCGACGGCGCTACGGCGCCAAGCGCCGCGGTCTTACTCGAGTCGGAGGCGATCCGGCGCGACGAGGCCCGTCAGCCGCGCGGATCGATCCAGACGAGATCCGCGCTTCCATTCGAGTATCGGATTCGCCGAGTGGAGCGACAAGGGTGACGGTTGATTGATTTCTATCTTGAGATGTAAACATCATTCGACGCGAGCATGGCTGGACTTTCATAAATGAACGTATCTCGATCGGACGGCGCACACGCGCTGGAAATACTCGGCATCAGTGCCGATGAAGAACGCAGCTATCGAATCCTCCTCGCCAGGCCCCTGTCCCGCGCGGACGATATCGCGCCCGAGCTCGGCTTCACGCCGCGCAAGACACAGCGTCTGCTCGAGGCGCTTGCCGCGAAAGGTCTCGCGACGCATTCGCCGGAGCGGCCGCGGCGCTATATGCCCGTGTTGCCGGAGTTCGCTGTCGAGGCCATCGTCAGCCAGCGTCACGCCGAGCTCGAGCGCGTCCGCGCGGCGATACCGGACCTGACCAAGCAGGCGGCAACGGCGCGCGATGCGGGCGAGCGTGGCGAGATGGTCGAGATCGTTTCCAGCCTCGACGCTGAGCGGCGCATCTTCGAGCAGGCCCAGCACGTGGCGCGACACGAAGTCGTCACGCTGGTGCGGCCTCCGCTCAGGATTTCCCGGCTCGATGTGCCTTTCGAGCAGGACCAGTCCGCGCAGAAAAATGCGCGATCGCGTGGCGTGCGCTATCGCAGCATCGTCGACGCGGACCTCCTCGCGCTGCCGGGCGCACCCGGTCGCGTGCGCTTGGAGAGCGAGTCGGGTGAAGAGATCCGCGTGTTTCCGCGACTTCCGTTCAAGATCGCGATTTTCGACCGGCGCACCGCGTTCATTCCGCTCAATCCGCTGCAACCGGATAGCCCGACATTGCTCGTGCGCTCTTCGGCGTTGCTCGACGCGCTGTACGCGCTGTTCGAGAGTCTGTGGGAGCGATCGACTCCGATTATGTTCACGCCGACCGGCGCGCTAAAGGACGGCAAGCCTGCGTCGCGCCTACCGGAAGCCGCCGCAAGACTGATTCCGTTGCTCGCAGCGGGTCTCAACGACAAGGCGATCGCGCACGAGCTCGACATGTCGTCCGCGACGCTGAATCGCCGGCTCGCCGAATTGATGAAGGGTCTCGACACGCGCACGCGTTTCCAGATGGGTTGGCGCGCTGCGCTCGACGCATTCCCGGAACGTGTTGGGGCGCGGGCGAAAAACAGGTAACCGTCCGCAACGAGCGATGTCTTCATGACACCGTTTTTTCATGCGCCGTCGAAACCGTCTGCGAAAATCGTGTCGGCGGGTGGCGGATTCCCGAGCGAGCCGTCGAGGTTGATGTTCTGCGCGCGAATCGTCGATGTGCCGCTGGTTTCGTCGCCGTCCGTCCATGCGTATGCGAAATAGCCGCTCGTACTGACGGCGGCGACCGCGTGACTCGTGTAGCGCGTCGTCTTGGCGTCGACGGTCGTCGTCGACCAGATAGCATTGCCATCGGTATCGAGGTAACTCGCTCGCAAGGGCTGGTCCGGAACAGGCGCGGTACCGACGACCCAGCTCGCGACGAAGCCGCCGGGCGCTGGCAACGCGATTGGCTGGGAGATGACGTTGGTTCCCTCCAACGGCACGAGCACCTTGCCGGTGTCTCCCCATTGCAAAGCACCGGTCACGTCGATGCGCTGCGCGGATACGCCTTGGGCCAGTCCGCCGTCGACGCGACTGTCTCGCCACACGGCGTAGATATCGCCGGTTGTCGCGTCGAACGTCGCGAAGGTGTTGGTGTGATCGATCGTGTTGTCCGTCGTCGCGACGACGCCGTCGGCGCTGAGCAACGGATTGCCGTCCGCATCCAGATGCTGGACGCGCGGAACATCGTGCGAGCCGACCGTGTCGTAATCCCAGAACACGCCGCCGCCGGCGCCATCGGCGTCGAACTTGTAGAAGTAGGTTTCGAGATTGCCGGTGCCGAAGATGCGATCGGGCATTCCGCCGTTCCACAAGCGAGAGCCGTCCGCGGAGGCGAGTTTTTGGGCGAAAAGAATGCGCGTGCCGCCCGAGATGTTGTTCCACGACACGATGGCGTCGCCATCGAGGCCGGGTTCGATGTCGGCGAGCAGGTTGACCGGGTTCAACGAACTGGCGAGCGCGCCCGATGAGGCCCAAAGCAACGTGCCGGACGGATCGACCTTTTGTGCTCGCACACCGGCGTTCGAAGACCAGGCGACCAGGATGTTGCCATCGCTCGCGACCGCGCAGG
>Ga0157372_10003563_pt1 | contig 16762 bp, 17 predicted proteins | sample C55metaG_FD_115307 | JGI IMG/M metagenome (GOLD analysis project Ga0157372, IMG submission 115307) | Corn rhizosphere microbial communities from Kellogg Biological Station, Michigan, USA - C5-5 metaG | ecosystem: Host-associated > Plants > Roots > Rhizosphere > Soil | place: USA: Michigan... | reverse complement strand
GATCGAACCGGTCTAACGGACCGCTACGATTTCACGCTTAACTGGAGGCCCGACGAATTCCAGTTTCCGCGTGCTTCCGCGGCCCAGCGCGCCTCCGCTGTGGCGGCCGGAGCGGACGCCCTGCCGGATTTGTTCACCGCAGTCCAGGAACAACTCGGTTTGAAGCTGGACGCGACGAAGGCTGTTATGGATCTGTTGGCGATCGATAAGGTGTCGAAGCCGTCTGAGAACTAATGTCGAAGAGCCGGATTCCTACCTGGGTTTCGCTGGTCCTCTTGGGTATGGGACTGCTGGTAGTGGGGATTCCGGGACTGTGGGTGTACATGAGCATCACAGCGACAAAAGTCCATCCCGACTCCCAGACCATTCCGTCTTTGACGAACTCTCCGCCGCCGCCAAAGTGGGCCGGAGCCGCGGAGCAATCACGCTAGATCGTGCGTGCGAGCATGTCCGAGAACAACCTGGCCGGGCTCTCTGTGGCCGTCGGTATCGATGGCGGGATCGTGTGGGCGGAGGGCTTTGGGTTTGCAGACATCGAGAGCAGCTTGCCGGTTACGCCCGATCACCGGTTCCGCACTGGAACCGCTTCCATCGTGTTCACCTCGGCCGCTCTCGGCTTGCTCTTGGACGAAGGCCGGTTGAAGTTGGATGACGAGATTCAGCGCTATGTTCCGGAGTTTCCGATGAAGAAGTGGCCTGTCACCGTCCGTCAAGTGATGGGACAGGTGGCAGGCTTTCAGACGGAGGACCCCGACAATGGCGTGCTGACTTCCAGCCACTGCGAGCGTCCGGCGGACGCGGTGGCGCTTTTTGCGAAGGCGCCGTTGCTGTTTCAGCCGGGCACCGAATATCGCGACTCGACGTTTGGCTGGGTGCTTTTGAGCGCCGTCGTAGAGGCTGCCGCGGACACACCGTTTACGACGTTTCTCAACGAGAACATATTTCGTCCGCTCGGAATGCTGGACACTTTCAAGGAATCGGTGACAAACCCGCCGTCTGACGCGGCGACTTCGTACAACCCGAGATTCGCGGCGAATCCCGTGTACGGCCTGCGCCCATTGCCCAAATTCGATTATTCCTGCCACGCGGGATCCAATGGGTTCCTGTCCACACCGTCGGACCTGGTGCGTTTCGGGATGGCGATCAACCGTGGCAAGCTGCTGGGTCCGCAGACCGTTCAGACGTTGCAAACGCCTCAGCGATTGGCTTCGGGCCAACAGACGAGCTACGGGCTAGGCTGGGATCTCAAAACCGTAACACTGGCGGGCCAACAGGTTCAGGCGGCTGGTCACAATGGCCATTTTTGGGTTGAAGAAGTGGCGTCGCTGCTCACGTTCCCCGAACGCGGGCTGGCGGTGGCAGTCATGTCGAACGTCTCATTCGCGGGCACACCCTCGGTAGCGGAGCGAGTCGCGCAGACGTTCGCGGAACAGCGGAAGAGTCCAGCAGCCAAGTAATGTGCCGACCGCAGTCAATCGGCCGAGCGCTTGTTGGAGTCGGCGACTACCAGCAGAACCGCTGAAACCGAGCGGCACGAGATCGTCGGCCGGCTTCCCCAGGAGGCGAAACGCGAGCTGTCCCTGTATGCGAGCCGCATTGGTCTCCCGGCCGTCGGAGAACTGGGCAGCAGGCGCTACTCGCTGTGACGACTGTCAAAAAGCAAAAGGACCGGATTGCTCCGGCCCTTTCCTGCTTGTTCACGTAACGAGAAGTGATTATTTGGGTGTCACATGGATCAGCGCGCCTGGATTGGCGTCTTCCAGCAGCCACAGCGAGCCATCGGGAGCTTCTGCCACGTCGCGGATGCGTTTACCCATGTCCCATCGCTCGGCCATCTTAGCGCCGCCTTTGCCATCGAAGATGACGCGGTTGAGGGACTTGGTTCCCATGCCGCTGATGAAGCCGTTGCCATTCCATTGGGGGAAGGTCTGGGTGCCGCGGTAGAACATCAGATTGCCCGGCGCAACCACCGGCACCCAATAGATCGCCGGCTTCGCAAAGTCGGGACGAGTGTCGGGCCGGGGAATGGGTACGCCGTTATAATTGTCGGCGTACTCGACTAGCGGCCAGCCATAATTCTTGCCCTTCTCGATCAGGTTCAGCTCATCGCCGCCGCGCGGACCATGCTCCAGCTCCCACAATTCGCCGGTGGGCGAAAACGCCAGACCGTAGGGCGTGCGATGGCCCATGGACCAGGTTTCAGCCGGCGTCAGGTTCTCGGCCGGGAAGGTATAGGTGCTGACCACCTTCGCGGTCTTGGCGGTTTCTGTGTCCGTGGGCGGATCGATGAGGGAGACAGTGCGAGCGCCGGTCTTGCCGGCGTTGGGATTGTCGGGGGCGGGTTTCCCGTCCAGCGTCAGGTGCAGGATCTTGCCTACGGGTTGGTTCGGATCCTGAGCCGGCGTGAAGCGCTGACGGTCGCCAACCGTGAGGAACAGAGACTGGCCGTCGGGCGCGAAGGCAACTGCGCCGCCTTCCTGTCCGCCCTTGCCCTTGGGCATCTGATGCCACAGCACCTGGAAAGATCCCCGCTGAAACGTGGCGGAGGTGGCGGTGAGAGCCAACTTGCCGCGCGCGAGCGCCAGACCGCCGCCATAGTCACCCGGTTCAGAATACGTGAGATAGATAGTCTGGTCGGTAACGTAGTTCGGCGAGACATACACACCCAGCATGCCGCTCTGGCCCGACCAATAGACTGGGGGAGTACCGCCCAATACCGCGATCTTCTGTCCCTCTTTCGACACCAGCCAGACGGGCCCGACCTTTTCGGTGATCAGCATGCGGCCATCGGGCAGGAATGCTATCCGCCAAGGCAGTTCAAAGGTGGACGGAGCCGGGGTCATGGTGAAGGGCTGGTTGGGGTCGGGCTTCTGTTCGCCCGCATTCACCTGGGCCCAGGCTGCCCCCGATGCCAGGGTAAGTAGCAATACCGCTTTCGCCAATTTCATCGTCATTTCTCCTTGCTTATTAAGGGCTCGACCCTGAGCAATCCGGGGCGCCGTTGTACATCCTATACTACCGTGAGAAGATCGCGCCACATAGATCCCAGGTCCGCGTGGCAACCACGCCATCGCCTGAAGCCCGATAGTCGCGCCGCAGACACCGCGCCGCAGACACATGGATCGATATGACGATGAGCGTCTCCCACGAGTCGCGGTAAACTCGGCAGAAGGGCCCTTAGCTCAGTCGGTTAGAGCAGCGGACTCATAATCCGTTGGTCGATGGTTCGAGTCCATCAGGGCCCACCAATCAATATCCCAGGCGCAGCATGCCTTCCTGTTTGCCCTGCACGGTTCCCTGCGTCAGCCATTCCACGGACGCGCGAAATAACAGCAGATGGTTCTTTTCCCACATCGCATTGTGCGACGAGCACGCCAAGTCGACGAACACCTTCTTGGGCGAGCCCAAGTCGGTGTAGAGTTCGCGTACGCGGTCCGGATTGACCTGCTTGTCATGCGCGCCGGAGACCATCAGCGTGGGGATCAGTGTTTTCGCCACTACCGCCGTGGTCCATCCCCAGGTGGTGACCTGCGGAGCGCGCCGAACACCATTCCCCCAAGTCGCGCCCACCGGATCCGACGCGATCATCTCAGACCAAACAGAATTGAGCGCACCCGTTTCGTACTGCTCGGGACAGCCCACCTGACGATCCCAATTCGTGATGAATTCGGCGCGCGATTGCGTGTTGAAGGCCGCACCGTTGGCGGGCACCTGCTCCGGCTGCTCGGCTTTCGCCGCGCGATTATAGGCGGGGGCCAGCAGCACCAGCTTGGCGACCTTGTCCGCATGCTGCGACGCGTAGCCCGCGGAACGCGGTCCGCCCAGCGACCATGCCAGCAGGTTCAGCTTGTCCACGTGACGCAGCGCGCGCACGTGATCCACCACTGCATCGATATCGTGCCAGTCGGAGGCGATGGTCGTCATCTGGTGCGGATAGCTGGCGGCACAAGGAGCGGCGATCAGTGAAGGAGTGTACAGCGCCTGCTGCTCTTTCGTAAGATTGCATGGATCGTTCATCACGGCGGGACGCGTTGAACGGCCATAGCCAGTCATATCCATCGAGAAAACATCGAAACCGGCGTGCGCCAGGTACGCCATCCAACTGTAGTCCTGATAGGGAACGTCGAAAGCCACCTCCGCCGGGGTGCCCGCGCCGTGGATGAAGAGCGCCACGCGATCGGCAGCCGGTCCGCCGCGCAGCACGGTTACGGCCTCCACCACTTCACGCACGTAAATCTGCGTGAGCTGCCCGGCGATGGTGGGGACGGTCGAATGAACCTGGACATAGTGGTCGATCCGCAAGAGGCGGTCGCCGTCGTCCGCGAAGGCAGCCGCGCCGAGAGCCAACATCAGAAGAACGGTTGTTCTGGGTCTCATCAGAAACAGTATATGCCGGGAATCGGCGGGTGGCCGCACGAACCATGCACAATAGATAGTTCATGGTGGAAACCATCCAGTGGACCGATGACGGCGTGGTCATGATCGATCAGACCCGCCTGCCGCGCGAACAGACCTTCGTCACCTGCCGCACCTATCTCGAAGTCGCCGACGCCATCAAGACCATGGTGATTCGCGGCGCTCCAGCCATCGGAGTGGCAGCCGCGATGGGGGTCGCCTTGGGCGTCCAGGAAGGCGCCGATTTCGAGACGGTCTGTAAAACGCTCGCGGCGACGCGGCCCACCGCGGTGAATCTTTTCTGGGGCATAGAGCGGATGAGAAGCATGTATGCGTCGCTTCAAGGAGCGACGCGTGAGGAACGTGTCCAAAGCATGATCTCCGAAGCTCGGAAGATCCGTCTCGAAGACATCGCCATCTGCCAGGCCATCGGACGCCATGGCGAGCCCCTGGTTCCCGATGGCAAGACCGTGCTGACCCATTGCAACGCGGGCGCGCTGGCCACGGCCGGGTATGGCACTGCGCTCGGCGTGATCCGGGCCGCCGTCAGCGCCGGCAAAAAGATCGACGTCTTCGCCGACGAAACCCGCCCGTTTCTTCAAGGAGCTCGCCTCACCGCCTGGGAATTGCAGCAGGATGGGATCGCCACCACACTCATCACCGACAACGTGGCGGGACATTTTTTGCGCTCCGGCAGAATCGGGTGCGTGGTGGTGGGCGCCGACCGCATCGCCGCCAATGGCGACGTGGCTAACAAGATCGGCACCTATTCGGTGGCCGTACTCGCCAAGGAGAACGGAATTCCGTTCTATGTCGCCGCGCCGGTTTCCACCTTCGATCTTAGCCTCCCCTCGGGCGATCTCATTCCCATCGAAGAGCGTTCACCCGACGAAGTCACGCATTTTAGGGGAGTGCCTGTGGCCCCGGAAGCGATCGCCGCGAAGCATCCCGCGTTCGACGTAACTCCCTCCCGTTACGTGACTGCCATCGTGTGCGAACGCGGCGTGGCTCGCGCGCCTTATGAAGAATCGCTGCGAAAACTGTCGCAGGCATGCTAGGGTGAGGTTTATGTTCGCTGTCCGCGTTACGATCTTTCTTGCCATAACACTCGCACTCTCGGCGCAGGGCCTGGTCAATCGCCGCGCGCCCAGTTTTTCTCTTCCGGATTCCGGCATGCAGCAGCACGATATCCTGGACTACCGCGGAAGCTGGCTGTTCCTCGATTTCATGAAGACCGACTGCCCGGTATGCAAGCAGCTTTCCGTGAGCCTCGAAAACGTGAAGAAGAAGCACGGCGTCAAGGCCGCGGTTCTTTCCATCGTGATCACGCCTCCCGAAACCCAGGCCACCATCGCCAAGTACGTCTCCGAAACCAAAATCACGACGCCCATCGTTTTCGATTTGAGTCAGGTGGCGATTTCTTACTTTAAGGCCACGCCGCAAAACCCTGCCTTCGACACACCTCATTTGTTTGCCATCAGTCCGGCCGGGATGATCGTGAAGGACTGGGGCCAGGCCGGCGTGCAGAGTCCGACTTTTTTGGGTGAGCTTGATCAGCTGATCGCCGGGTCACCCGCCAAAAAGTAGTCCCCCAGCGTCAGTACTAAAGGGAAGACCCTAGTCGGCCGATTTAACCTTGTGCAGACTGCGCAGGTTTCGCCCGAGCTGGCAGACGCCGCGGACGTATTAAGCGACCAGTTACGCTTTCATCTTCAAGGCCTGGCGCGTTTCCTGGAGCCGCGAGTCGATAAAATCGACCGGCGCTTCCTCAAACGCTTGCAGGAAATGGGCTTCGAGCCCCAGCAGCGCACCGCTTTGAGCGCCATCACGCCCGGAGCGGCGGCGCGGGTAATGGCCCGTGAGCTTCCTCCCCTCAAGTTCATCGAACAGGTGGAATATCACGGACGCCGCCTGGCCAAGCTGAATCTGCCGCCCAGCGCGATCCTCGAAGCCCTGCAGGAGTACGATCGCCTTCTGGCGCCCGCGCTGGCGGAACTTACTTCCGATGAGCATGCCAATTTTCAATGGGTCCGCGATCAGCTTCATTTCTGCGTCATCCTGACGCTAAACAACGCGTATTACCAGGTCCGCGAGGCGGAAACACAGGCCTTCTACGAACTGTTTCGCGTGGAGCTCGAATCGCGCAACCTGGAGGAACTGCTGCGTCAGTTCCTGGAGACGCTGGTGCATGCCTGCCGCGCCGACGCCGGCCGGCTGTACATGCTGAATGAGGATTCCAGCCAATGGGTGCTGCGGGCGGGTTGTCCCGATCCCCAGGTATTGTCGGTTCCGAATCGTCCGGGTCTGATAAAGAAGCTCTCCAAGCCGCGCTATTTGAACGGCGATCCTCGCGCCGCGGACGTTCTGCTAGAGGAAAGCTGGCACACCCGCTTCCCTTCCTGCTGGTCGATTCCGCTGGCAACCGGAGGCCGCACCGCCGGCGTGATGCAGTTTGGTTTCGCCAAGCCTTACGAATGGCTGCCGCGCGAGCAGGAGCTGCTGGCGGCAGCCGCCGAGCGCTGCCTGATGGCCGCGGAAAAAGCCCGCCTGGTGGAGGATCTAGCCCAGCGCGAGGAGCAGGTTCGCCGCCTGGCTGAGCACATGCTCCACGTCGAGGAAATGGAGCGCCGGCGCATCAGCCGCGAGCTGCATGACGAAGCCGGTCAGAGTTTGCTGTGCATTCGGCTCCAGATTGAGTTGCTGGAGCAGTCTTTGCCTGAGAGCGCACTGGACTGGCGGGCGAAGCTGCGGGACGCCCGGGACCTTACGGAACGAACCATTCTAGAAATGCGCCGCCTGATCGCGGCCTTGAGCCCGGCGGTCCTAGAACAACTGGGGCTGGGCGCGGCCCTGCGGCAACTGGTGAACCGCTTCCAAAGGCTCCAGCCCACCTGCCAGGTGAAGCTGCATCTGACCAAGATGGGGGTTCTGCCGCAGCAGGTGGAAGTGATCTCCTATCGTCTTTTGCAGGAATGCTTTAACAACATCGGCAAGCACTCCGAGGCGACCCAGGTAAATATTTCCCTGGTGTCGGCCGATGGAAGACTTAGGCTCTTGGTCGAAGATAACGGAGTCGGTTTCAATATCGACGAGGCGTTCGCCAGGCGGGAATCCTTCGGCTTATCCGGAATGCGGGAACGCGTTGCCCTGCTGGGCGGAGAGTTCCACGTAGAAAGCCGTATGGAAGGCACTAAGAAAGGTACAAAGATTTCTATAGAACTGCCGATAGCCAAATAGCGGCTCTTGTAGGAAGGATTACGTAAGGCAAAGGTCCAATACTATGGCCAAGATTAGAATTATGTTGGCGGACGATCACACGCTGTTCCGCCAGGGTATCCGCACGCTGATCTCAGCGGAAGCCGATATGGAAGTAGTCGGCGAAGCCTCCAACGGCGGCGATGCGGTCGATAAAGCCAACGAAGTGCGCCCGGATGTGGTCCTGATGGACATCGGGATGCCCGGATTAAGCAGCTTCGAAGCCACCCGGCAGATTAAGAAAAACCGGCCGGAAACCAAGGTCCTGTTCCTCACCATGTATGACGACGAGGATTATCTGGTGGAGGGCATGGAAGTCGGCGCCAGCGGTTACGTTTTGAAGGACAGTCCCAGCCAGCAACTGGTGGCGGCGGTCCGTGATATTTGCCGGGGCGGCAGTTATCTCAGCCCCCGCATGCTCTCCCAACTGGTCGACGATTTCCGCAGCCGTATCAAGTCGGCGAATCGTTTACCGCGTTTCGCCACGCTGACCACTCGCGAGCGGGAAGTGCTCAAGATGCTGGCGGAAGGCAACTCGGTTAAGGAAATCGCCTGCGATCTGAATCTCAGCGTGAAGACCGTGGAAGCGCACAAATTCAACCTGATGCGCAAGCTCGATATTCACAATAAGGCGCAACTGGTGCAGTACGCCATCCAGAAAAAGATCATCAAGATTCCGAATCTCGTGTAACGTATCCTCCTAGAGAGCTGTGAACCTCAGGGCCGCGGGCAACCGCGGCTCATTTTTTATGTGGTTCTTATGAAGACCCTGCCATTTGCGATCGCACTTGCAGTCGCGGCTGTTCTGCCTGCGCGGGCGCAGCCCGAGGAACGGTCAAGCGCCTGCAAATCGGAAATCCTTCCTCTCGATATACGCAATCGGATCAGTAAGGAATTCCCATCCTGGAGGATTGAGGAAGTATCCGACCTGAATGCGCTCGCCCGCGGGATTTGGAAGGACTCCGCGCCAGCCGGCGACTGTCCGGGGATTGCGGTCGGCCAATTCGACGGCGGGGCGGCACTCTCATATGCCGTCTTGCTGATTTCAACCAACCATCCAAAGACCGGAAACAGATTCTTAATCTTCGGGAGTACGGCAGGTCAGTCGAGCCGCGGACTAAGACTCGTCGAGAGAGACGAAATGGCGGAAGCCGGAAACTTTTTTGTCCACGCAATTCAGCTCGGCGAATTCTTCAACCAGCAGTGGACTGAGAAACTCGGCTTTGCCGCTAAAGCGGGGATTCTGTTGTTGGATGCTGGAGAACAGGAATATGAAGCGGACGTCTATTACTGGGCGCAGGGCCGCTATCAGCATCAGCCGGTAGACTATTAGCTCAAAGACATAACAACCCGCTACACTTGAGGCGATGGAGTTCGAATGGGCTCCGGCGAAGGCTGCCGCGAACCTTCGCAAGCACAAGGTTTCCTTCGATGAAGCCGTCACGGTCTTCGCGGATTTCCTCAGTGCGACGGCACCCGATCCAGACCATTCTGACGAGGAACTGCGATACATTACAGTCGGAAGGTCAAACCGGGACCGGTTGATCATGGTAGCCCACGCGGAGCGTCGCGGTACGATACGAATTATCAGCGCTCGGACGCTGACTCGAAGCGAAAGAATCGCCTATGAAGAAACCTCGAAGTAAAACGAGTGATGAATTGCGCCCGGAGTACGATCTGCGGGAGCTATTCCGTAAGGGCGTGCGCGGCAAATATGCCAAGGCCTATCGCTCGGGCACGAACCTTGTTCCACTGGATCCCGACGTCCGGCGGGCGTTTCGCGATGAGAAAGCCGTGAATGATGCGCTACGCCTGGTCATCCAACTGCGAAAGGTCGGACGGGCTCGCGTATGAAAAAATTCTTCCTCGGATTCGTGATTGGGATTGTGTTTGTCGGCCTGGTACTGGTGATTCTGGGATTCGCCGCTGTCCGCATGGCCTCGACCTTCGGCGGCGAGAGGCCCGTCTCTGTCTCGGACAATTCCGCGCTGGTGCTCAACCTGGAAGGCACGGTTCCCGAACAGGCGCCCGTGGACATTGCGATTCCCTACATCCAGCAGCAGCCGCCGCTGACCGTGCTCGACACCTGGAAGCTGCTTCGCCGGGCCGCCGGCGATACGCGCGTGAAAGCGCTGGTGCTGGAGCCCCGCGGGCTCGACGCGGGCTGGGCCAAGCTGCAGGAGCTGCGCGCGGAGATTATCGCATTTAAACAATCCGGTAAACCTGTCTACGCGTATCTCCGCAACGCCACCATGCGCGAGTACTATCTCGCTACCGCCGCCGACAAGATCTACATGGCGCCCGAGGATGAGCTCGACGTAAAGGGTCTGCGCGCGGAACTGACGTTCTATAAAGGAACGCTCGATAAGCTCGGCGTGAGCATGGAATTCGAGCACGTCGGCAAGTACAAGGACGCGCCCGATGAGTTCACCAAGACTTCCCCCAGTCCGGAAACCCTGGAAGTCACCAACCAGATCCTGGATCAGTATTACGGAAACATGGTGCAGGTGATTGCCGAGGGCCGCAAGCTGCCTCCCGGCGCCGTGCGCGGCGTCATCGATCAGGGGCCTTTCATCGGCAAGAATGCGCTCGATAGCGGGTTGGTGGACGGATTAATCTTCGAGGACGAGATGCTGGCCCAGATCAACACACAGGTCAAGGTCGGCTTGAAGAAAATCGGCGCCCGCAGCTACAGCCGGGCTGCCGGAGCCGACCCCAGCGGACAGCCTCGCATTGCCTTCGTTACCGGTGACGGCGAAATCACCCGCGGCGATCCCAACGAGGACGTTTCCGATACCGGCATCACCGCTTTCGGGATGGTGAAGCAACTGCGGCAGGTGGCCGACGATTCGAGCATCAAGGGCGTAATTCTGCGCATTGATTCGCCGGGCGGCGACGGCATCGCCTCCGACGACATCCTGCACGAGATGAAAGCGCTGAGCAAGAAAAAACCGGTGCTGATTTCTATGTCCGACCTGGCCGCATCCGGCGGATACTTTATCGCCATGACCGGCGACCCCATTTTGGCCTACCCCAATACCCTCACCGGTTCCATCGGGGTGTTCTTTGGCAAAGTAAATTTGAGCGGGTTGTACGACAAGATCGGAATCAAGAAGGAACTGCTCACACGCGGGCGTTTTGCGGCCATTGATTCCGAGACCAGGCCTTTGTCGCCCGAGGAAAAAGACAAGGTTCAGAAAGAGATTCAGGTGTTTTACCGCGGCTTTGTCGAACGCGTGGCGGAAGCCCGGAAACGGTCCTACGATCAGGTGGAACCGCTCGCGCAGGGGCGTGTCTGGCTGGGCACGCAGGCGAAAATGAACGGACTGGTCGATGAGATCGGCGGCCTGGATCGCGCCGTCGAGATGATCAAGCAGCGCACCAATATCCCGGCGTCCCAGCAGGTCACTCTGGTGACCTATCCGCCTCGCCGCTCCTTGCTCGAGTTGCTGCTGAGGAGCTCTAATGACAACTCCGAGCTGGAATCGGCCATTCAGTCGGTGGTTGGGAAGCTGCCCTGGAAGTCACTGGCCCATGGCGGCGTGCAGCGGCTTATGCCGTATTCGCTGGTGGTTAGATGAGGGAGCAAAGAATGAGACCGGGCGACGCAGGCTAAGTCAGTTGCCGGTTCGCTCCATTTACGGGCTTGATCGAGTGTGGTAGCATGATATTGCTTCCTGGAAGACCTCCGGAAGCCAAACCCCCTCTTACGGAGATAGAGACAATTACGGAATGAGTTTTACCGTCTTCTTGGGCAATTTGCCCACCTGGGTCACCGCGGACGATATCAAGGGATGGCTAACAGCCGAGAACCTGGTCGCGGACGCAATCAAAGTCATCCGCAACCCTGAAACGCAGGAGTCCAAGGGCTTCGCGTTCATTGAAGCGCCCAACACCGAGGAGATGAACTCCATCATCCGCCGGTTCGACCGTGCTCCGCTGGAGGATCGCCTGCTTCGGGCCAATCCTGCGCAGCCGGCCCGGCCCAAGAGCCAAGGCCGCCCCGTAGGTGGTCCTGGAGGACTTGGACCGTCTCAAGGCGCTCCCGCAGGGCACAGTCCCGAGCGCAGCCCCGCTGCAGCACCCCGGGCAGCCCATGCCGAAGGGCACAGTGCTCCCCCCAGCGCCGAACATCGGCCGCCACCGCCGCCGCGACGGGCCAAGAAAACCTTCGCCAAGCGTAGCGAAAGCCGGGGCCCGCAGAGTTCTTTCGCTGAAGAACTGGCGAAAGCCCTCTAAATCCTTCCTCTAGCGCCCCCTGCGCGGCCCAGGAGACCGCCTGCGAAGGGTGCTATACTCGATCCCTAAGTAAAATTAATATTTCGTGCCCGCCGAAGAGCGGGTTTTGGTGCTCAATGGGCGATCTGCTGATCATCAGGCTTCTTTTTATTGCTTTACTGGCGTTTGCGGCCTACTTCCTCCGTCCTTTCAACCTGGAGGGGCCAGTGGCCGCCGGGGTGGGTGTGGCAGCCGCCGTCGCGGTGGTGGTGTTCGAAATCCGCATCAAGCAAGTCAGCATGCGGCGCCTGATCGGGGCCGCCTTTGGCAGCGTTCTGGGGATCCTGGGCGCGTATCTCATCTCGCTGGTCCTGGAAAAAGCCATGCCTGACAGCGATAACACTGTGCCGTTTCTGCAAATTCTGGTCCTGGCGCTGATGACCTATTGCGGGCTGGTGGTGGGGGCGGCGAAAGGCGAGATGCTAAACCTGGGCGCTCTCGGCGGATTATTCGGCGGAGAGAAATCCACCAAGAATTCCTTCAAGATTCTGGATACCAGCGTGATCATCGATGGCCGCATCGCCGACATTTCCGAGACCGGGTTTATTGACGGTTCCCTGGTGATCCCGCAGTTCGTGCTGAGCGAGCTGCAGATGGTGGCGGATTCGGCCGACTCCATGAAGCGCAATCGCGGCCGCCGCGGCCTGGACGTACTGCAACGAATCCAGAAGATGCCGCAGTTAAATATCCAGATCCTGGAAGACGATTTCCCCAACGTCCGTGAAGTGGATATGAAGCTGATCGAGCTGGCCAAGCTATACGCCTGCAAAATTGTCACCAATGATTTCAACTTGAACAAGGTCGCCCAGCTGCACGGCGTGGAAGTGCTCAACATCAACGAGCTGGCCAATGCGCTCAAGCCGGTGGTGCTGCCGGGTGAGACCATCCGCGTATTCATTCTCAAGGAAGGCAAGGAACACAACCAGGGCGTGGCCTACCTGGACGACGGCACCATGGTTGTGGTGGACAATGCGCGCAAGCTGATTTCGAAAACCGTCGACGTCGCGGTGACCAGCGTGCTGCAAACCACGGCGGGCAAGATGATCTTCGGCCGCTTCGACGAACGCGCGCACGCCGTCTTCGACAAGGATCGCGATCGTCCCCAGCGCGAAGCGGCGAGTGGCGGGTAAAGGCAGGCTGGCACCAGCACGAATCCGCCGAATTCATTACAATCGGTAGTTCGCTCCCAGCGAGCCCACTCATGAACGTCTCCGTCATCCTTCCCGCCGCCGGACTCGGCACCCGCATGGGGCGGGAGAAGTCCGGCACCAGCCGCAAGCAGTTCATGCTGCTGGAAGGCGCGCCGATCCTGATTCATACCATCCGCAAGTTTTTGCTGTGCTCCTCCGTCACGGAAATCGTAGTGGCGCTGCGGGCCGAAGATATGGACTGGGCTCGCGGCTTGATCCACCAGGAGCACCCGGCTAAACCCGTGCGCGTGGTCGAAGGCGGAGAGAGCCGCCAGCAGTCAGTCGAAAACGCCCTGGCGACTCTGGCGCCCGATACCGACCTGGTGGCGGTGCATGACGCGGTGCGCCCCTTCATCGATTCCGAGATGGTGGAGAAAGTGATCGCCGAAGCGGCGAAGAACGGCGCGGCCATCGTCGGGATCGTGCCGGTGGACACCGTCAAGCAGGTGCACAAGAACAAGATTCGCGCGACGCTCTCGCGCGAGCACCTGGTATTGGCGCAGACGCCCCAGGTGTTCCGCTTCGAGCTGCTGAAGCGCGCCTTCGATCGGGCTCGGCAGGACGGCTTCACCGCCACCGATGAATCCAGTCTGGTGGAGCGGCTGGAAGAGATCGATGTCTGTGTGGTGCAGGGCAGCGACCGCAACATCAAGATCACCAAGCCCACCGATATGGAACTGGCGCGATTGTTCCTCTCCGAAGAAGTGGGCGAAACAGCATCGTGAATGAGTTTCGAACCGGTCTAGGCTGGGATGTACATCGTCTCGCGGCCGGGCGCCTGCTGATTTTAGGCGGCGTCGCGGTCCCCAGCGAGCTTGGACTGGAGGGTCACTCGGACGCCGACATTCTCGCTCATGCCATCACCGACGCCTTACTGGGGGCGGCCGCGCTGGGCGATATCGGGATGCATTTTCCGGATACCGATCCGCGCTGGAAAGACGCCGATAGCCTCCAGTTTCTGACGCACGCGGCGGCGCTGGTAAGGGATCTCGGATTCACCATCGTAAACGTGGACTCCACAGTGATCCTGGAGCAGCCCAAGCTCAAAGACTACAGGCAGCCGATTCGCGAATCGCTGGCGCGAACGCTGGCGATCGACGTCGAGCGCATGTCGGTAAAGTTCAAAACGGCTGAAGGCGTCGGTCCCGTGGGCGAGCGCCTGTCGGCCGAGGCACAGGCCATGGTCGCGATTTCACGTTAGATCTTCAACAGTAATTTGCCGGTCGTCTTGCGGCCTTCCAGATCGGCGTGCGCCTGCCCGGCGTCCGCCAGCGGGTAAATCGTGTCGATGTTGATTTTGATCTTGCCCTCGCCGATCCAGCGAAAAAGATCGGATGAGCGCCACTCTAATTCTTCCCGGCTGGCGATGTAGGTGAACAAAGTCGGCCGCGTGACGTACAGAGATCCCTTCTGGCTGAGCACCAGCACATCGATGGGAGCCGCCGGACCGCTGGACTGGCCGAAGGCCACCATCATGCCGCGCGGCTTAAGGCAATCGAAGCCTTTGTGCAGCGTCGCCTGGCCGACGCCGTCATAAATCACCTCGACACCCTTGCCATCCGTCAGGCGCTTGGTCTCTGCGACGAAGTCCTGGCTGTTATAAAGAATCGCCTCCGAAGCACCGTCTCCCAAGGTGAGTTTAGCCTTGGCGTCGGAGCCGACCGTGGCGATCACCCGCGCACCGATCATCCCTGCCATTTGAACGATCAGCCTTCCCGTGCCCCCCGCCGCGGCGTGAACCAGCGCGGTCTGCCCCTTTTTCAACGTGAAAGTGGAGTGCGTGAGATAGTGCGCGGTGCAGCCTTGCAGCATGGAGGCGGCAGCGGTGGCATCATCCACGCTGTCGGGGATCTTCACTAAGTTACTGGCGGGGACTGCGTGATACTCGGCGTACGAGCCGCGCGCCAGGGTATAAGCCACACGGTCGCCCGGTTTGAAACCAGTGACGCCCTCGCCCAGTTTCTCCACCGTTCCGGAGGCTTCCGATCCGATCACCGCCGGCAGTGGCAGCTTGTATAAACCGCTGCGGTGATAAGTATCGATAAAATTGACACCGGAGTAAGCGATCTTCACCAGTACCTCGCCCGGCCCGGGTTGGGGCGTGGGGAAATCGCCGTAACGCATGGCGTCGATCCCGCCGGGTTGTTCGATATAAACGGCTTTCATAGAATCCTTATTCTGCGTCTTAGGTGCACCGTGCCAGCGTACAGCAACAGATACGCCAGCGTCAGCGGAAAAATTACGAGCCGGGCAAGCGAGGGCACCGCGGCCGCTCCGCTGATTCCCAGCCGGTGCGTGACAAACTTCCTCAGTTGGCGGAGATGGGCGCGATCCAGCCAGAAGTAGTCGGCGTTTTCGTTGATGATGAAAATCTTCGCGGGCGCCTTGAAAGCCAGCCACCATTTCCACTTGGTCATGATGGGCACGGCCGCACAGATCACACCAGCCGCGCAGTAATTGCGCTGAACCAGATCCGCCCACAAGGCATCCCGTCCGGCGGCTCCGCCGTAATCGTTCACGTTGTAGACGCGGCCGCGGAATCCGGCCGGCTCACCGGCATAACACGTGACCAGGTCTATCTCCACGTCGTCGCCGAACAATTCGCGGACGTGGAGGATCACTCTCTCGATCACCACCCGTGGTCCGCTTTCGATCAGCAGGATCCGCGAGCAGTCCGGAATGTGGGTTCGGAGAAAATGCCGCAAACCGCTATTGTACGCTGGAAAGTTTGTCCGAACTCGCTATAATCGCTCCCAAGTGCAACTCACCTTCGCCGACTGGGCCGTGGTCGGGCTCTACTTCCTGTTTAACCTGGCGGTGGGCTTCTACTACAAGTCGCGCGCGCAGTCGAGCGTCGACGAATTCTTCCTCTCCGGCCGCAACGTGCCGTGGTGGCTGGCCGGCACCTCCATGGTCGCAACCACTTTTGCCGCCGATACGCCCCTAGCCGTCACCGGCATGGTGGCGGCCAATGGGATCGCCGGGAACTGGCTATGGTGGTGCTTCGTCTCGAGCGGGATGCTCACGGTGTTCTTCTACGCGCGCCTGTGGCGCCGCTCGGGCGTCACCACCGACGTCGAATTCGCAGAGATCCGCTACTCCGGGCGGCCCGCCGCCTTCTTGAGGGGATTCCGAGCATTGTACTTGGGGATTCCGATCAACTGCATCATCCTGGGCTGGGTCAACAAGGCCATGGTGGACATCCTGATGCTGATCTTAGGTGTCACCAAGCTCCAGGCCTTGGCGATTGTGATTTGCCTGATCGCGCTTACGTCGTTTATTTCGACGCTCTCGGGACTGTGGGGCGTGCTGGTGACCGATCTGTTCCAGTTCGCGGTCAAGATGGGCATGGTGATCGTGCTGGCGGTGTTCGCCGTGCGCGCCGTGGGCGGGATGGCCGCAATGAAACAGAAGCTATTGCTGATCGATGCCACGCGCACAGGGGGCGGGTCAGTATTGAACTTCGTCCCGGATCTGCATTCGGCATGGATGCCGCTGCTGACATTCCTGGTGTACATTTCGCTCAACTGGTGGGCGACTTGGTACCCCGGGGCCGAGCCGGGCGGCGGAGGCTACATCGCCCAGCGTATGCTGAGCGCGAAGGACGAAAAAAATTCGCTGCTGGCGACCTTGTGGTTCAACGT
>Ga0157372_10003561_pt1 | contig 16764 bp, 9 predicted proteins | sample C55metaG_FD_115307 | JGI IMG/M metagenome (GOLD analysis project Ga0157372, IMG submission 115307) | Corn rhizosphere microbial communities from Kellogg Biological Station, Michigan, USA - C5-5 metaG | ecosystem: Host-associated > Plants > Roots > Rhizosphere > Soil | place: USA: Michigan... | reverse complement strand
TATTGCCTTCGAAGTTCCGGCAAGACTCTGAAAGCCGACATCCACTCTTGTTTGCGAGCGCGCATTGGTCTGCTTAACGATGTCCGACAGCACGCAGTATCGAGTTGGTAACTTGAGTCGCTCGACGACGCTCTGCAGCAACTGCTCGAGCCTGATGATTGTGTCGACATCGTCGCTTGCAGGATTGAGACCGATAATCACATCGCCGCAACCGTAGGCCAGTCCTTCGAGGATTGAAAGCAGTATCTCCGTTTCATCGTCGCCGGGCGAATTAGGCTGAATTCGTGAGCCGAAGTGTCCCGGTGAGCCGATTGCGATATCGTTTCCCGGCAGCGGATTGAAGAGCTTGCAAGATAGCGTCCCAAGCTCTTCATTACTCATGATTTTTACGACTGCGGCAACAGCTTCGCTGGAGACGCCATTACGATGATGTTCGATCCAACTCGCGCCCTGGGGCGAAAGAAGAATTCGCTTGAGCTCAGCGACAGTAAGGTGGCCCACTTTGCCGGCGAGCTGCGGATCCAAAGACTGATGAAGAGCCTCGGTGACCTGATCTTCAACGAAGTCGGCTCTCGCGATATCTCCGAGCGACAGAGCGGCCAGCGCGTCACGTGCTTCTCGGCGCACGTGATCATCGCGTGTGCCCCCGACGTTCAGATCACCCTCTTTGAATTCGTTGGCGAGCACGAATATTTGGCTAAGCTGATTCTGAGCCATGGCAAGCTACGCCTCATTGCAGAATGGCGGGTAAAAAGGGAGCACGCTCGCTTCGGCCAGAGCTGCCGCAAATTCGCTCACTCGCCATTCCGCGACTTAGTCTGCTGAGTGTCCGCTTTGGCAGGCTCTCCTACAATCGCAATGAAGCGTGGATCATCACGAATCCATTCCAGGTCGGGATCAATTCTCGCCCATTGGCGGTTAAATGCTTCCGATCTACTCAAATGCTCCAGATTTTCTATTGCCGCATCGACGTTGCCGCTTATCGATTCCAGACACGCGAGTGCGTACCAATCGTCAGCCTTTACGAACTGACGCGCTTGAGCCGCATACTTCGCCGATTCAGCGTCATGCCCAAGTTTTTTGTGCATTGATGCCAGTGCGAGATTCGAAGCAATGTCCTTATCGTCCAACTGAAGCGCCTTCTCAGCCAGCGGAGCAATCTCTGTGTCGCGCCCGGACAGACGAAGCAAGTAAACGAGATTGGCGTACGCAAGTTGAAGATTTGGATCCAGCTTAATAGCTTTCCATAAGAGCGTCTCTGCTTCGGCATAATGCTGAGGCCCCCTTACCAAAAGCACCGCAGCAAGGTTGCTATAAGGCATGGCGAGTTTCGGATCGAGTTCAATAGTTCTGCGAAACTCCTTTTCCGCTTCTTCGGACGTTATGTTCTGTTTCGTGACCAGCAAGGGGCCCAGGTTATCGTGCGCTCTCGCATCAGTGGGATCTAAAAACTTTCTTTGTGCCTCTTCTGAAGGTGTGTTTTGTCGGATCATAAGTAAACGGCCCAGGTTGTTGTGCGAACGAGGGTCATTCGGATCGAGTTCTATTGCCTTGCGATAGAGTGCCTCAGCGTCAGCACTATTCAACGCTTCCTGCGCTTTTAATGCCTGCGTAAAGAAACTAAGCGCCTCGATTTTCTTAATCTGTTCCTCTTCCAATTTGGCTTGGGCCTTCAGAGCCTCAACGGTTTCCGAGAGAATATCGGCAGAGTAGCGAGCGGGAAAACTCTTTAGCTTTTCGATCATCCTGTCCTGTAAGTGCTGAATGGAGCCTAACATCTTGCCAACATCAAATCCGACAATGTGACGTATCTCATTCATCATCTCGTCGAAACCATCAATTTCGACGATGAAGCCTCCCTTGTCCTTCAACATTTTTTCTACCGCCTTATTGATCTCATCGCCGTGCCGGACACACCAATACAAATCATTCTTCTCTGAGATCGTTTTGAAAATATCAAGTATTGATTTATCGCCACCGCTATAACCTACAACAACCAATCCATACTCACTCAAAAGCTGGGTGAGCTGGCGAGCCATGTTCTGGTCCTGCACAGCTGTCTCCTTACGGGTGTTTTTGAGCAACGAGTAAAGGTAATCGCCATGTAATTTGAGAATCTTGGGACGTTCGGCGGCAATTCGCATTTCAGATGCCAGGACTCCATACGCATAAACAATCGGCCGGATGCCCGTGTAGCTTGAACATGCACTGTAAATGAGGTCGTCGAAGTTCGTTGTAATTACACTATTAACGTAGTTATTGGCTATCAGGTTTGCCAACACTACATAACCGAACGATGCTTCCTGTCCTTCAATGATGCTTTCGATATAACGCTGGCGACCAATCTCCTTGGGTTCAAACTGTTCGAAGAGTTTGCAATAGTCACTTCCCTTCTCCTTGTACCAATCCTGGTTCTTCAACCATTTTTCTTTCTCTTCGTCAGTAGGCAAGGTATCGCAGCATTCTGAATAGATGCGTTCCTTGAAAATACGAATCATTTCACCTGCGGTAATAACCCCTGACTGGCGAGAGGCTCCTGCGCCAAGAAAGAACGCAAATCGTGGTTGTCTACTGAAGCCTTTGATCTTGTTAGCCAGCTGTTTTACGGAAGCGCGCCGGATATTCTTCATTTGGAGGTCCTCAGAAGGGTTGAGGTTTTTGAGATTGAGGTCGTGTCCGAAACGCCATTTCGTGCGTTCTTTCTACTTCACATATGGTCCATTGAGTTAACCCGCGCCACCCAGTTGGGCACTAAGTGGACACTAATGAGTGCGGCAATAATCTTATCCTGATCCTCTTTGCTCAGAGGAGCACAACTCCGAGAAATAAAAACACAGCAGGAATCACGAAGCTCAAACCGCGTACCGAAGTTTTGCGCTCATGAAGCCAATGCATCGATGTTAAGGCCTGCTGCTAAGAGATAGTCTCGCGGATTATACGAGAAGTAATGTGAAACTGAACTCTAATGCCTGTCAATTTTTTCTGCATTAAAGCCGTCAGGCCACTTCGGCTCTGCATCCCAATAGACATGGACCAGATTCGCCTGGTCGAGATTTCGAGCGCCGCGGAAGTCCGCATCTGATATGGTGGCCCATTCAAAATCTGCTCCTTTAAGATCGGCATTCTCCAGGCTCGCACCCATAAGATTCGCGGATCTCAAATCCGCTCCGCAAAGGATAGCCCCCTTCAGGTTAGCTCCGATGAGATCTGCCTCAAACAATTTGGCATTGGTCAGGTCAGGAACGAACTCGCCCAATACTTGTCTCGTCATGTTCCAACTAATCACACTGTGCCTGAGGAGGTTGACTAAATACTTCCTTGACAGTCGCCGCACTCTGACTCTTGCAGGCTGCTTTGTCTCCTGCCGTGAATCTGTTAGAGAACTCTCAACTGCGGATCTCTTCAGGATTGCTAGAAGCTTTTCTCTCGTCGTGAGTGGGAGCCTTTCCCCCATTCCAGGATCGACATAGCCATATTGCCTCAACAGACTTACAACCCCAGGATCTCTTTGCTCGGGAGGAATCAATGCCCAGCCGCGATATTCCATTGCTCGTACATCAGCCCCGTGTTCCAGCAGTATTCGAACAACCTCAAGATGGCGATTCGCGGCTGCTGGAAATAACGCCGTACGGCCAACGTTGTCCTTCAAATTAACACTGGCGCCAGCCCTCAAAAGCTTTTGTACTAACTCCACATTTCCGTACAGTGCCGCCCAGTGAAGCGCTGTCCCTCCTCCCTGCCATTCGTTTGTCTGACCTCTGAAATTGACGTCTGCTCCTGCGTCGATAAGCTCCGATGCTTCTGCAAACCTCTCCATGTTTGCTGCCAAGAATAGTCGTTTCCCCAGTTCTTCCCGGTCTCGCGTTCGCCTAGTCAGCGCGAATGGTTCGCGGTAGTTCAAAACGTGTTCGTATCCAGTAATGGAATCGGTTGTTGATGCTGCTTTCGTTTTCAACTCCAGAAGCGCGTCGTAGAAATCGTCATCCTTTCGATCGGGAAACATATACGAGGTGGAGAATTCTTGTGCGGCGCGAAACCCGGGCTGTAGAAAAATTGCGTGCTCGACATCTTCCGCGCACGCATTGAATTGCAAGCCCCAACCGCCGTGGTGCAAGTATGCAGCTTGTCTGTCTGGTCTAAGTGCTTCCGGCAAAGGAACCTCCTTTTGCAACGATTCCAACTGCCGCGGCAGCCAGGGATCAACTGCTATCACGTAAATAACAGGCCGATCATCCCCGTCCGACGACCAGGAATCACGCGGTTGATACCAGTGACAAACCTGATCGGAAAACACATGTGAGAACATCTCATTCAATGCAAACCACACGGCAACATCAATACTCGCGGTGAGGTCAAGACCGTGTGTAGGTATTCCGTAATGCTGCGCAAGTCCTGCTGCGAGAACATCCCATTGTGATTCGCAATACAATCTGTTCCATGTCCTGTAGATCATAGTCAGGTAGTGATGTGCGAAGGGACTAAACGCGCGACGCTGCCGTTCAGCTGATTGGCTGAACACGTCGACGGGAATGTCTCGGTACAGCAGTCCCTGGAGTTGCAGTTGGAACCGGCCCAGGAAAGAGTCAAACGCAAACCCACTGCGCGAGGCGGTGGTATTAAGGGAGAGTTCGTTCACGTCCTTGTCGCCATAAAGAAATTCGCAAACGCGTGGAGTGCGAAATACTCTGTGGTGCCTGGATTGACCTCGATATAGCAGTGTCTTACCGGGTAAAGAATTGCCAATCCGATCCAGGACTTCTCCAAGTTCATCGAATGTGCGCACGGTTGAAACTGGAATGCGTTTGTGCCTGGCCCGCATCGAGGATCGCGGGAGTGGCTCTTCCTCGCTGGTAAACCGCCCGTACAGCCCAGCCGCGACTAAATGCGAAGGTAGAAAAGTGGATTGATAGTAGCTATCTACAAAGAGTTCCGTTGGTGGGTCAAAGACATTCTGCCGATACAGATCATGATCCGCAGTTGAATCTCTCGGCTCGGATGTATAGTCGTGGCTGCTGTCGAAAAGATATGCGCTTAAATGTTCGCCATAAAACTCGTTTGCGTCGACACGTCTGATACCGCTTTTATAAATCTCTTCCTTCTCCTCGATGGTTATCCGCGACTCAATCGGTTTTCTTCCCATCCCTCGAGCCCTAGCGACAGCGTGGCTGTCCACGTCCCAGGCATCTTCTGATTGCGTTAACGAAGAATCGAATTTATCAAATAAACGAGGTCCGGCGTGACGCTCGATTCCACCGATCTGGCGTGCTCGTCGTGCCCAAGCCGCATGTGTGGGAGAAAACAGTCGTGATGGATCGACATACGAAAGATGATAACCCCAGTCGTTAGGCGGTCGGAGCCTCATTCCCTCAGGAATGGTGGTTGGGTGACCGCGACGCGGATCTCGCCTTGTTCGCGTCGCTATATGCATTTGAAATTCAACTATCCTGGTTACGGACTTGAGCAGAAGTTGAAAGAGAAAAATAGCGCCGTGGAAAGTGCCGTAAAAATCTGTAATACCTAGTTCCTCCCCCTCCGGCTTAAACTCAAAACTTCCCCCGCAGAAGGGCGGGATTCTGTTCATTCCGTTTTGAATGGCCTGAGCCAAGTCAGCGCGTCCGAATAATGGGTTCCACGAAAGTTCTCGCTTGAACTCCGGGGTTAGCTTGAACGCGCGGGAGAATGCGATCGCCTCTCTACCACCGGCAAAAACCTTAGGCACTTCGTTTGGTGGCACCGCACCAAACTGAAAGCCGTGTGAGTTGTCAAATTCATCAGTCTCATCTGTCAGGATGCTGGCCAGAAATTGAAGGAGGTCTATATGAAAGGCGGCATCGGTTGCGTAAGTTCGGTGTAAAGTCCCGAGTATTCGAGCGAAGGCTGATTCATGGTCGACGGAGTTCAGTAACTTGTCGCTCGAAACTTGGACCATCTTCGCGATCTCGTTTGCAGATCCGGCGGAATTGGCGACGTCCGTTACGATTCTTCTCAGGGCATCCGCATAGAGTCGGGGAATACCATTCTCAAAGATCTCAGACCTTCCGGGAGCATCAAGAAGATCAATAACCATGATGGCTGTTTGCAGGAGTTTGATGAAGTACAGCTTTGTAAGTTGCGTATTTTCTGCGCCGCCACTCAACACAATTGGACCAACCAAGACCAGCCTTGCGCAGAGCGCGAGTGAGGTCGTACAAGCCCCGAGCGCATATGTTGCGCTCTCCTCATTCGAGATTGATTCTCGCACCCGCTGCATTGCGTGGTCGATCCGCTTTGCAGTTGCACGCGACTGACGCATTTTTTCTTCTACGTGCTCAGGTGAAAGTTGTTGAGAGGAAACATTGTCGCGACTGAGCAAGTGGAGCGCTCGATCAAATTCGTTCAGAGCTTCTTGATCAGAGCCTCTCGCTGCAAGCACCCTACCGGCGTCACCGAGGTTTTGGATTAGTTCCGCGTAGATGTCGGGGGGAACTCTTTCTAGTGGAACCTGGAGACTCTCGAAGAAGTAACAGTGGATCTCCTGGTGCAATACGCCAGCGAGAAACGCGTGATGGAGATCGGAGTCGGTAGGTTCAGGCATTACGTTGAGAAGAACAAGTAGCGGTGTCCTGGTTAAACTTATCAGGAACCCTTAATAATATGGGGCCCATGCGAAGACCGACGATAACAGGTCAATCAGCATTGTGCTCGTAGCGCTGATGGGGCGATGAGATGTTAACCAAACGCGGGTCAGGACTGAGCGCGTCTTTGTAACTTCCCTTCTCCTGTTGACTCTACTCCAAATTCACTACATCTCCTATTCAACCCGGTCGATACCGGCAGCCCCAACCACGACTTTATCACCCCACACTACAGCCAGGTACTTCTGCATTCGTCTCTGAATTGGTAACACAGCCTTGACTGAGCATTCACGAACCAGAGCGATCATGTCTTGATTTCTACACCTGTGGCGATCACCCTCCTGCTTCCGCCGAACACCAACAGAAAATAGAAGCGGCACCTTATCCGACGTCATAAAAGTAATTAAGGGGAAGAAGAATTATTAAGACTCTGATGAAAGGAGAACGAAAATGCTGAAATAGCCGATAAAAATGGTAGGCGCGTGCGGATTTGAACCGCAGACCCCTACCGTGTCAAAGCAACGCTTTACTCATTGGAAGCCCAATAATACTGCCGTTTCTTCGATTATCCGGCCCCCACCCGACCAATTACCCGACCAATCCGCACAATTACCCACTCAATTCGAATTTTCTTGTCGAGGTTTTCTAGTTACGTCCCTTGGCTTCATTTGGGACCAACGTCATTCATAGGTCGACCTTTAGAGAGACAACTCAATCAAGCCCGTGGCTCTTGGCTGCGCCTCATCGTGACACCGATAGTACTCGTTCAGTGATTACCCAGTCGACAAAGGAATCGTTCCAGGAAGTGATCAACAACTGGAACTCCTCAGAATCAATCAAACTTCTCTAGACGATTCCGACGGCGTCAAACGCTCCGGCGATGGCGTTCAATTTTTCCAGCTGTTGTGGATCATTGCGAAGCATTGTCCGTGCCTGAAGCTCAACTGAGCGGCGGCTATCGCTGAATAGTGCCGTTGGTCCAAGTCCCAACAACGCGTGATAAAAGACCTGAGCGACGAAAGGGGGCGGAAACCTGAAGCGTCCCTGGGCGTCACGAGCGGTCATCAGGTTAAACGCGGCCTTGTTGTGTATTCCGCAGTTGCGATGTATTCCACCGAAGTCGTCGCTCAGAGGGACATTTTGGTAGCGGCTCATGTGATCCGGGTGGGGCGGCTGGCCAAGCCGGCTCGGGTTACTCAGGTCGCGGAGTGGTTGACCGGTCTCTCTCCCAATCTCCCATCTCCAGGTGTTCAAGTCCGGCGCCAGGCCGTTAGCGATCAAAACGCCAAAAATATCAGAGTAGGATTCATTGAGCGCGCCGGTTTGTCCGCGATAATCAAGGCGGGCGGAAAATTGCGTCACGCCGTGAAAGAATTCATGACCAACCATATCGAGAGCCGCAGCAAAGGAACGAAACTGAGGCCCTGCCTGGCGCTGTCCATAGACCACTTGGTTTTTGATCCAGAACGAGTTGGGCCAGTTGCGACCAGTGCTGCCCATTCGTCTCCAAACGCAATTGATGCTGGATACGAGTGGACCGCCCCGCCCGTCGAGCCCGCGTCGCCCGAGCACGCGGAAAAGAAATAACGCGACCAGTTCGGCATTTGCATGAGCGCTAACCGCGCTCGGGTTCCATGGCAAGGGAGGAGCCTTAACGTACGGTCCGGGGAGGTTGTCAAAGTTTGCATCAACGTCCTGAAACGCGAAGTCCTGAGTGTGAATGTTGAGGGTGGCATCCTGAAGTTGTTGCCCGGCAGTAACCACTTCAAAACTGGTCTCGAATTGACGTTGCCTATTCAATGCGTCCAACCCCGTTGCTGTTGCAGAACCGGCGCGCGGCAGTTTGTCCACCAACTGTCCGTCCTGGGCGTCGATAACGAAATCAGCCAGGGGCGGCGCGAAACCTTCCGGGTCAGCGGCCGCGACCGGCGTGAAGACATCCTCTACCACGTAAACTAAACGCCAACGCTGCTCATTGCCATCGTAGTAATATGACAACCGTGGAATTTCAAGCGAGGCGTTTGCCGGCAGGCCCGCGTAGCCGCGTATCGCTTCAAGCGCGGCCGTTGTGGTCAGGGTTGGGATGTAACTGACTCCTTGTGGCTCGCCGAGCGCTGAGTTAAGCGCAACCAGATCGTTAGCTGCGTCCAATTCCACTGTCACAAGCGAGCCGTGGACCGGCACTCCATTGAGCGTCTGACTGAAGCGAACCGTCGTCGTTCCTTTGAGAGGCGATTCGTCAATACTCAACAACTCAAATTCGCTGTTCTGTCCGTCGACACTTGGATTACTGAGTTCGGGAAGTGCTTCACTGGCAAATGCGTTTTCCAGATGGCCGCGGGCCACGGTTTGCGCATCGGCATGATCGGCAGTCGACTCTGCAACATCCGCTTCGAGCGAGTGAGCCCGGACTGCGCGACTCACCTCAGGCCTTTCATCGACGTGAACCCCATATGCTCTTAATCCGTTTCCGCTCATTGCCCGCCAGTCCTTTCTTTGGTTTGTTGACGGAATCTATTCCTTTCAACCAGCCGCTCACGGCACCGCATCATTCCGGTGACGGCGTGGGTGTTGGCGTTCCCTGTGCCTCCTTGAGCGCATTCTCGGCGTCCAATTTGGCTTTCTTTTTCGTAAGCAGGTCGGTCTCGCGCGCTAATCGCGCGGCTTCGGCATCTCGCAATGTCGTTGCGGCGTCAGTCAGGTCCGTAACGTTCGATTTCTGAATAAGGGCATCAGCGGACATGTCAAAGACCTTGATCGCGCCGCTCGCGTCATAGTAAGTGATCTTATAACTCGATCTGCGTCCGCCTAAATTCGCGGGAAGCGTCTGGACCGGACCAAATTGTGCGACCCTGACATCGCTTCGCCCTTTTTCGATTCCGTCATCAGTCAGCCTGGCGACGGTCGAAGCGGGAACCCTATACGGAAAGCCGCGCTTACCGGATTCAGTCAAGCTCGCAGTTCTTACTGTCTGCGCGATTCCCGGGGTCGCAGCGTCGACCACCATGGCGATCTGGTGACTGGTCCAGGCCTTTTCACGATAGAGTTCCTTCGGGTACGCGTCCTCAAGCAGGAGTCGGTTGAGCTTGGCAACGTCGGCGCCGGGGGTGGCCAGGAGCTTGATTGAGTCTGATGATAAATTGACTTCGGCGAAGGCGGCCGCATTGTAGATCGAGACACCAGCGACCAGGAGATTCAGATCAGCGATTAAGGCATTTCTTAATCTGCTTTTTTCCTGGGGCGTTGCCGCTGGAGCATTTACCCACCCTTGAGTAGGGCCAGTGAGCTGGCCAAAGACGTAGGCAGAAACCGGATCGGCTAGTGCTGCGGCTCCACCTGCCGCTGCGGCGCTGAGACGGTCCTTCAGCTTTTTCAAATCGTGAAAGTCGCCAGCCACAAACTGGGGGCCAGGCCCATGACACTCACCCGCTAAGTTTTTCGGCCAGAGGGCCCTGAAGAGTCCCGGCCTCTCGGTGGTCACACCACAGATACCGGGTTTGTTTCCGCCCGATGCATACGAAAACGCGTTTTGGATGCGGTTCCTGGTTATATCCGATGGATATGCGTCTTCCAGAGTCATCCGATTCAAGAGGACAAGATCTTGGCCTTTGGGATTTTGGGTTTGCAACTGCTTTGTTTCTGCTCTCAGGCCTACGCCGGCGAACGGGACCATATCGGCGAGGGCACTGCCCGCGAGAACCGGGTTAAGATCTATGACAAGCGCCTCATTCAATTGGGCGGAGTATGTCTGAGTCCCGACGTCTGCCGCGAGCAGCGCAAGAGTGGGAGCTGTCAGCTTCGAATGCAGGTAGGCCGATACCTGATCTGCCTGCGCGTTGAGCTTTACGGCGAAAGCCATTCCGCTGACAAAGTCACCCGGTGCAAATAATGACGAAGGCTTGAACTCAAACCTTGCGTTGGCAGTCGTCTCGGAAGACGTGCCGAGAAAATAGCTGCGCTCCGTGATGTTAATTTGGCTATCGAGCTCTTTCAACTTTTGTTCAAGATTGGCGCTCGTCGTTACAGCCGCAGGAGTGTCCTTAGCGACCAACTCTTCCCGCGTTAATCGCAGCTGCTGAATTTTGTCAAAAACGGCTCTGGCCTTAATCAATTCCGACCTGGCACTCATTGCCATGCACTTTCCAGCGGTTGCCCATGGGCAGGCGTCAGCGCTTCGTGGCCGCGCCTTGATGAACTTTTGCTGATCCTCGTTGAGGGTAAGGAAAAATGAGATATTAGCCGACTTGATCGTATCGCCGACCAGTTCCTTCTTTGCCAGATAGGTGAGGAATTCGTAGCCAAAGTTTTCGCGAAGGAATTTTTTGTAACTATCGTCAAGAGATTCGTAGAGTGCCAGCTCTCTTGCTGATAATTGTTTCTTGAAGTGTTGTTCGTTGCAGCGGGCGGCAGGCCCAAATGCTTTAGCGGCTGCCTTGTTTGCCTCTTGAGCAGCTGTGATATCGGCGGCATTGCCGGAAGCAAGGGCCTTTTGATCTGCTTTCTTCGCAGCCGCTCTGGCGGTCGCAAAGGCCCCCTCGGCTTCCAGACAGGCAGGTTCTTTTTCATCAGAACTCTTGGCGACGTCTGCACCCATCCCGCCGTGCAGTAGCGGCGCCGCGATGGACGCCACGGTCTTGAGACCGGAAGTAACGATGTCAATCGTTTCATTCTTGGATGACGTCTCCGTGCGGGCGATGATCCCGTCGTCGTTGAATTCCACCAACAGCGTTTTCGTCTCGAACTGCTTCGCCTTGATGTGGGCCATATAGACGTTGTTCGGATCGGTCTGCCCACGAGTGGTGAATGTAGGTGCGCCGACCTTGAAGCTCGTTTTTTCTTCGGTCGTGTAATTGTCCGAGGTCAATTCCGGATAGAAGAACGCGGTCCATTCGTGGAAGCCCCCCGGACTAGACGCGGTCTTAGTCAAAGGCACTTCGGCTACTACCACGGTCTCGGGCAACGAGAACAGAACTCCGTCGGTTCTCTGCGTGCCTGGGTTGTTTGGATCTACTTTTGTAACCAACGTTTCAGTCCTGCAGGCGCTTGAAAGGGCAACGACGAAGCACAAGGTGCAGATCAGAAGAGTTTTCATGGCAGACATTGTGGTTCTCCTAAGGTTTTCTGACGTTTCCGCTCGAGACACAATCTAAGCGCAGCTTGAGATTTGCCTCTCAGTTTGTGTTGTCATTTCGGTTCGAAACGTTTCGGAGTAATCATCGAGCCGCGACCGTGAAATGTAGTCCCTTATTTCCCTCCTGATGCGAAACACTCGCAGTCGCAAGGCACTAGGCCGCAAACCGAATTGCGCAGCCAAGACACGACGATGATTGATCTTGTTTTTTCCGCTGTCGGTGTAATACCTCAGAATCAGTTCACGATCGGACTCTGGAATGATGCTCAACGCTTCGTCCAATTGTTGGAGCATGTTCTCCAGATCAGGATTGCCAATATTTGTCGGCAGCGAGATTTGAAACCGCCGGTAATCGATCGTGATTTGACGCTGGTACTCCAGAAATACTTTCTTGGCCACTCCGTAGAAGTATCGCGCCGGATCACCGGTGAACCCGGTAATGAGATCGGGCAGTTTTCGCAGCACACGTTCAAAAGTGACGTCAGCGAGATCCTCGGCGCAATGACATCGCCGTGCCCTGAACATTATGATCAACCTGGTGCGAATCGATTCATATTTCCGGCTCGCGGTTTCAGGATCCGGACCCAGCCAATACAGGAATCGCTCAAAGGCGGCCGCGTTGAAACGACTGTCTGATCTGATTTGCAGGTGACGGGCCGGCTTTGTGGCAATGCTCAACCGGCGCCTCCGGCGGCGCGCGGGAGGAAGTTGAACACTTGATCGCGTCAAAGAGACTGCGGTGCTATAGTTGGTACTCATAAATGACTCCTTGCTCTTTGCAATAGCGCGAAAGTTTCGCGGTTACTTCGGACACACGTATATCGATCAGGCAGTCAGCCCTTCTTCTCAAACGGTTGCGTGCGATTCTGGATTACATCTAAAAGACGCCAGCCAGCTTCAGTAGATCCTTTAGAGTAAACTTACTTGGTGTGTCTCCGAGAGTAGGCTTCCACTGAGCATCGGACAGAATTGAGTAAGTGCTGTGGCGCAGGACCCCGATAAGAACCTCGGCAACAATGGTGCTGCCAACAGGACCAAGATGATGTCCGCGGCTGTAATAAGCGGCCTCTGCCAGGATATAGAACCACAGCGGAGTTTTGGTTAAGAAATCGGTCTCTGTTAGGACTTTGTATTGGCCAGGAATGTCGTTCGCTACGGAGCCGATCTGCTTTTCGGTCATCGGCAGTATTCCCTGTGAGGCCATTGCTTTTGCCACAGCTTGACCGGTTGGCATTCTCAGGAGATAGCCTCGGAGGAGGTTTCTTATGGCCAGATTTGGTTGTAACGCCACCTCTTTCAGTTTCGGCAAACTCAGAAGCTGCCAAGTGAGCGAGGTATCGATCGGCCTCGGAAAACGCTCCGGATTCGCGGCGTCCAGAAAACTGGGCCATTCGATTACCCAATCACCGGATAAACGCCTATCGGTCCTGAACAGTTGATCGAGTCCACCATTTTTCTGCTTTTCGTTGAAATGATTATAGGCCGGGCGGACCTTACTGTGGCCAAATCTGTAAGCAGCCACCGCGAACTCAAGTGGTATGAAAAACGATCGAGCCGGTGGATCGAAAAATTTTGCTCCCCTGTACCTGACCAGTTTTACAACATTCGGATCGGCTATCTTTTCCAAAAATTCATCCAGGACAATCCATTGATAATGCTGGATAAGAAGCTTCCTTGCCTCGTCGAAGCGGAAGCCTCGGTCGACAAGAGCGTTGTGGGCTCTTAGGAAGGCGATATGTAGCTGCGCGGTGATTATATTTTCGTCGTTTCTCGAATCCCCGATTTGCGCGACTTGCTTAATGCCGTCCGGAAGTCTGGGAAAGTCATGCCAGACATCTTTGCCGCGCGGAAGACCCGCTTCCCCCTCGACCTTGAATAATAAGAACTTTTCCTGATTGTCCGGATCGCGCGGCGGGCGCGCTCCATTGATATCCGGACCGTAGACACTATCCAGGTCCAGGTCAGGCGACCTGGAATTGACGATCTGCTTTGCCACTTCTTCCAGCCGTAATGGCTGTTCTTTGTCCAACTGAATGTTCCGTGAGCCCCGTTCAAGCGTGATATCGTGATCCACGAATTGCCCGAAGAACGTGTGGATTGCCGGAACCGGAACCCCCGGAATGACGTCTTCAGTAGGATCCTGCATGGCGTCTCCAAGCCGCTTCAAGGCGTCAACGGTATCCTTCGAGGGGTACAAAAGATGTTCGTCTTCATTCCGTTGCAAATCCGCGAACATGTACCCGAACCGCCAAGTCCTATAATCCGGCGGGTCCGTGTTGGATCCGTCATCGTACATTTCGAGTGTCAACATCTCACCGTGAGTAAGTTTTTCCATAACGTCTCCTTGGGTTGGAGTAGCCCACTGCGCGTGGATATGGTGACGTAAGTCGCTTCACAGTGAGAACCCAAAACTTTTCTTGACCTCAGAAAACAATGCTTGAGGATCGGTCCCTTTTTCGCCCCTAAGGGTTGCCAGGAGCTCTTCCTCTGCAATTGGAAAGGCGGGCTCCCCCCTCCGGATCGATTCACGAATCGTTTCGACACGTAGCGCTCCCATTGCAAATTTCTGATCCAGGATCGGGTTCGATGCAACCGACGCGAACAAGCTGCCTATGGGCGCAAAGTTGGTAATTGTCCCTATCAGCCCGTCAGTTTTGACATATTCTGCGAAGCATGCGATTTCTTTCATCCAGGGGCGTTCATATGTTTCTGGTTTCTGGATGGTGGCTACGAACAACTGCATAGGGTCTCCCGCAGGGCTATTGAAGAAGTGGGCTTCTTTCACCCCTCGGCCTTGTAGCCAACTAATCACTCCGGTTGCTATTTGACCGCCAACAGTGACGTGTACTCCGTTCTCTTTTTTGCCATCAATAACAAAGTCGATGAACTTGTCCATATCGATGGGTACGTAAGCTAGGGTTTCAATTACTGGCATTTCTTTTCTCCTTTCAAATAGAACTTGAGTTGTTACTTCAGCTCAGTAGGCTGGCTTCACGTTTGCGGCTTAGATTATCCTCCCCTGGTACTGTCATAGACTTTCTTGAACTGACGGGAGTTTAGCTGACGGTTTGCCTTGCGTCTTTAATATCCAATAGTATTGCGGCAAAAATCGGGTTAAGTTTTTCTTAAACTGCCTAGACTAGCTCTAAAAGGATCGCCCCTCATGGTCCGCAAAGACGAGCAATATGAATTTGGCCCATATCATCTGAATGTAAATGAATGCAAATTACTGCGCGGCAGCGAAGAGATTAAACTGCGACCTAAGTTGTTCAGCCTGCTGGTAGTCTTTATCCAACATCAGGGGCAGATGCTGGAAAAGGAAGAGTTGATTCGAAGTCTCTGGCCTGATTCGATTGTTGAAGATAGCAACCTCACGGTCACCATTAATGCGTTGCGCGCGGCCCTAAGCGATGGTACGTACATTGAAACGGTTTCCAAGCGAGGGTACCGCTTTGTACCTGAAGTCAGGGTCGTTCGCGAATCGGCATTCACACAAGCTGCCTCGGACCCCCAGGACCTGATCGAGCCGCCTGGAGGAGCGTTACCGCTCCACTCCGCCTTGTACATCTCCAGACCTGCGGACGAGGAATTTTGCCACGCGATTGCGAGGCACGACAGCATCGTGCTGGTAAAAGGCGCCCGCCAGGTTGGCAAAACTTCCTTGCTGGCCAGAGGGCTCGAGGCAGCGCGAATGCTCGACGCCAAGGTGCTGATAATTGATTTCCAGCACTTCGGTCCGGCGGCGTTCGAAACTGCGGCGAAGCTGCTACTGGCAATGGCTGAATTGATTGCCTATCAAATCGAGTTACCCGCGCGGCCGCATGAAAACTGGAACGATTGCCTGAGCCCAAGCAGCAACTTTGAACGACTCTTGCGGCGTGAAGTGCTGGCATGCGATGAATCCTTTTTTGTACTCGCCGTCGATGAAGTCGACCGGCTCTTCAATCATAATTACGCCAGTGAGATCTTCGGCCTTTTCCGTTCCTGGCACAATTGCCGGGCGCTCGACCCGAACGGACCGTGGTCACGTCTGACAATTGCGATAGCGTACGCGACCGAAGCTCATCTCTTTATCTCTGATCTCAACCAATCGCCCTTCAATGTAGGCACACGATTAACGCTGGACGATTTTACCTGCGAGCAACTGGCGCAGCTAAACGACCGCTATGGTGGCCCATTGGTAGAAGACGAAATCCGCCGTTTTTATGACCTGGTCGGCGGCCATCCCTACCTGGCGCAACGAGGGTTGTATGAGATCCATCAACACAACATCAGTCCGGCGGCTTTGGACCAGAATGCCGATCACCCTGACGGTCCGTTCGGGGATCACCTTAACCGGCTGCTAATCTCGCTGCAGCAGGACCAGGACTTGCTGCAAGAATTGCGTGGCTTGGTGCTGTCAGGTTCAACCCTATCCAATGGCGCCTTTTATCGCTTGCGTAGCGCCGGCGTCCTCGCAGGCGTGACTGCGGACGAGGCACGCTTACGCTGCGAACTCTACGCGCGTTACCTCAAAAAACATTTAGCATGAGCGCCTTCCCGACCCCGAGCTCACCCAGTTTCTACGTTGTTGGCGGAACGATGCGGCCAGACGCCCAGTCATACGTGCGCCGCGATGCCGACGAAAAACTGTACGCCGGTTTGATGGAGAACGAGTTTTGCCACGTATTGACTGCTCGGCAGATGGGCAAATCGTCTTTGATGTTGCGTACGGCCGTGCGCTTGCGCGAATCGGGAATCGGCGTCGCCGCGTTAGACCTGACCGGAATCGGCATCAATCTTTCACCGGAACAGTGGTACAGCGGGCTGATAGTCCAAATGGGTGATCGCCTCAATTTGGAAGACGAGCTGCTCGAATTCTGGCGGGCCAATTTGTCTCTGGGGCCGATGCAGCGATGGATCAACGCCATCCGAAAAGTAGTGTTGCCTTCACACCCAAACCGGCTGGCGATCTTCATCGATGAAATTGATGTGGTTGCGAGCCTTAGTTTTTCGACCGACGAGTTCTTCGCCGGTATT
>Ga0157372_10003560_pt1 | contig 16770 bp, 14 predicted proteins | sample C55metaG_FD_115307 | JGI IMG/M metagenome (GOLD analysis project Ga0157372, IMG submission 115307) | Corn rhizosphere microbial communities from Kellogg Biological Station, Michigan, USA - C5-5 metaG | ecosystem: Host-associated > Plants > Roots > Rhizosphere > Soil | place: USA: Michigan... | reverse complement strand
TCAGGCCTGCGTATGGATGTGGGCGCGCTGTCCGCGGTGGTGGACAACGATCGGCGAGCGGGACGTGTGCCCCTTGCAGTCGTCGCGACGGTGGGAACGACGGCGACGACAGCGATCGATCCGGTGCCAGCTATCGCCGAGATCTGTGAGAAACACGGGATGTGGCTTCACGTCGATGCATCGTATGGAGGGACAGCGGCGATTCTGCCCGAGATGAGACACGTGCTGGCAGGTTGTGATCGCGCTGACTCGATCGTCGTGAATCCCCACAAGTGGCTGTTCACCCCAATGGACTGCTCGGTGCTCTACACGCGGCGACCGGAGCTACTCAAGCGCGCTTTCCGGCACATCCCCGACTACCTGGTGGTGAGCGAAGGCGAAGGCGTCGTCAATCTCATGGACTATGGCGTCGCTCTGGGACGGCGGTTTCGCGCGCTCAAGCTCTGGTTCGTGATCAGGAACTTTGGGGTTGATGGATTGCGATCTATGATCAGGGAGCACATTCGGATCGCGAAACGCCTCGGGGAGTGGATCGACGAGGATCCGGAGCTGGAGCGAATGGCGGAGATAAACTTTTCCACTGTGCTCTTCCGCCACTGTCCAAGCGGAGTGACCGGGCGTGATCTCGACGAGCATAATGCGCGTCTCCTCGACCGGGTAGTTGCGGGGCGCGAAGTTTATCTCTCGCACGCCCGGGTCCGGGGGCGTTACGCCCTCAGGATCGCCATCGGGAACATTCATACGACCGAGGCGCACGTCAGGCGGGCACTGCACCTCATAAAGGAGGCGGCGCGGGAACGATAGCTGCGGATCGGTATATTATCGGACGGATTTTCAGCCCACCCTTTTTTTTCATTCACAAATCAGGGAGCTCCTTGATGAAAGTTTTGGTGACCAGAATCGCGGCCGCTTTGTCCCTCAGCGCTGCCGCGGCGCCCCTTGCGGCGCAGACAGCTTCGACCTGCGATCCCACCGCCAACACCAGGGGTGACATCGCAAAGGCCCAGTTCTCGATGACCCGCGCGATTTCTACCGTCGACAAGGGAACGTCGACCAAGGACATCCAGGATGTTCTCCGGATGGTGGACAACGGCACCGACAACCCGACGGCGCGCAATTACCTTCGCGGCGAGGCTTACATCCTTTATCTGATGCAGCCGAATGCGCAGGCCGTCGTGCCGAGGAGCGCGCTCGGGCTGACGACGAACCCCACGGCGACGGTCGATTTGTACCTGGCGGCCGATTCCGCGTTTTCAGCGGTGGAGAAGGCATTGCCAGAGTGCGGCCCGACGGTAACGCAGTGGCGGCAGCAGAAGCCGTGGCTCAACGCGCTCAATGGCGCAATCAACGCGTTGAACGCCGGACAAATCGATTCGGCGGAGATGCTCGCCAAGAGATCTCTGGTGCTCGATCGCCGCGCTCCGTACGCCTACTCGGTGCTTGGCTCGGTCGCCGAGAATCGAAAAAACTATGCGGCGGCGGAGGACTACTGGAAGCAGACGCTTGCCGCGGCAGGGACGGACACGGCGTACGCGGATGTTCGCACCAAGACGTTGTATCAGATCGCGTCATCCAACTCCGACAGGGTAGATGCCGCCACGGGCGCCGCCAAGCGCGCTGCCGCAAAGGCGTCGATCAAGCCATGGCAGGACTACATCGCTGTAGCTACCAACGATCTTCTCCTTGCGGACGCGATCGACAATGTGGCGCGCATGTATTACGAAGCGGGTGACAGTCTGTCGGTTCCCGCGATCTATAGGCCCTTGATCGCGAATCCCACCAAATACGGAGAGCTGTCGCTGGTACACGCCGGCGTGGTCGCGACCCGGAACGGACATCCCGACGAAGCGATCAAGCTTTTCGATGCCGCCCTCACGCAGAATCCCTATTCGCGTGATGCGATCAACAATCTCGCGGCGACGTACATCCAGAATAAGGAATACGCGAAGGCGTTTCCGCTCATCGACAAGCTGGTCACGCTCGATCCGAGCAACCCCGACAATCCGCTGCTATACGCCTTTGCGTACCAGGGCCTGTACAAGGGCACGAAGGACAAGAAGCTCCAGAAGATTTACACGGATTCTCTCGTCTACTTCAACAACAAGTCCGAGAACGCGCCGGTGAAGGTCCTGGTGACGGAGTTTACGCGCCGGCCGGATGCGACGCTGCTCGGCGGATCGATCGAGAATCGCGGGACTACGCCAAAGACCTATACCTTGAACGTGGATCTGCTCGACAAGAACGGGGCGGTGGTTTCTTCGGAGACGACAACGGTCGGACCGGTGGCGCCGAAGAAGTCCGCCACGTTCAAGATCACGACGGGCAAGGGCGGAGTCTACGGATATCGATACAAGCCGATTACCTGAACTCTTAACTGCAACTGAAGACCACCTGCCGGGAGCTATCAGCTTTCAAGTTGATGGCTTCGGGCCGAAAACAAAACAGAAGGCCGACGCTCTTATGGGCGTCGGCCTTTTGCTTTCGAGCCGAGTCTAGCGTGAGCCTCACGAGTTACGAGGAAGCATTAGAGGTTCTGCTTCCATCAGCGCGCCGATTATCCAGAACCGCTTCCCGTCGAACCAGAAGATCGCGACCTGCTCGAGCTCCCGCGCGAGAGCAATCGCCTTCTCCTGCGGCATCATCACGGCGACGCTGCGCTCACAATGAGTGCGGTCGGGAGAGCACGCGTCGACTGAGACGAAACGGTATCCGCCCTTAGCGAGCCGCGCATCGAGCTCTCTGCTCCTTTTCTCGTTCTCGGCGGCCGAGAGATCGTGGCCGCGCGGGTCGAACGCGGTCAATACCGCGAATGGCTTGTCGAATCCCGCCGCTGCCAGATCCCCGATCGCATGCGTGCGCGGAATCTCACGCAGGTCGATTTCCACAGCGGGATTCATCGAGAAAGTGAGGATGGTCTCCGGATAGCGCGGCCAATCGGGATCGTGTTGTTCCGGCGTCGATCTCATGCCGGATAGAATTACAAGGTTTGCACCACCCTCGCCCGAAACAGAGACCGGCTTGGTACGCTCCTTGACCGTGTTTCGGGCGCATGAAGTCAGATCAGATCTGGCCGGACCTGCTTTACGTCGTCCGGCACGGCGAATCGGCAGGAAATGTCGCGCGCGATGCGGCGCACGAGGCCGGCGAACAGAAAATCGAGCTCGATGTCCGCGACGTCGACGTCCCGCTCTCCGAGCTCGGCCAGCGCCAGGCGATCGCACTCGGAAGCTGGTTCCGGTCTCTCGCCCGAGAGGATCGGCCCAACATTATCCTCACTTCTCCCTACCTCCGCGCGCGTCATACAGCGGGTCTAATCGTCGAATCCGCTGGAATGCATGAAGATTCCTACTCCCTCGTCGTTGACGAAAGGTTCCGCGAGAAGGAGTTTGGAATCCTGGATCGGCTCACCGCTGTCGGAGTGAAGGAGATTTTTCCGGAACAGGCAGAGTTCAGGCGCCAGCTCGGCAAGTTCTACCACCGGCCACCCGGCGGAGAGAGTTGGTGCGATGTGATCCTGCGGCTTCGCAGCGCGACCGAGATGATATCGCGCGAATACCGTGGCCAGCGAGTTCTCATCGTCTGTCACTCGGTCGTCGTGCTCTGCATGCGCTACATCCTCGAGCACCTCACCGAGACCGAGCTGCTCGCGATCGACAGGAAGGCCGAGGTTGCAAACTGCTCCGTGAGTCTGTACGAGCACGATGCTACGCTTGGCCCGCGCGGCAACCTCCGTCTTAAGCTGTTCAACTTCGTCGCGCCGCTCGAGGAGGCCGGTGCTCCCGTGACATCGAAGCCTGACGCGAAAATTGGGGCGCGCTAATAAACGCCCTGTCGCCGTTACAACCGCGCTCCTTCGCCGCTGGCGCATCCCCAACCCAGGCTCGCCGGGGGACAAGGAGGATCGAGGTGTAGCGCTGGTTATCGGCGGTGCGGCAGAGGTTCCAGGCTCAATTCTTCTCGCGGGCGTCGCGGCGCTGCGTGTTGGCGCTGGCAAGCTTCAGCTCGCCGGACCTCGATCAGCCGCAACATCCCTGGGTGTCGCCGTGCCCGAAGCGCGAGTTTTCCCACTTCCGGAATCGGACGATGGGTTCCTCGACCGCAAATCGGGCGCACGGGCGGCCGATTTAATGAAGGAAGCCGACGCAGTCCTCGTCGGACCGGGAATGATGAACGACGATGCAGTCCGCGACTTCATGGACGAAGTGATTCGGCGTATCGCGGACAAGCCGATCGTGATCGATGCGTTGGCGTTGAGTGTCCTTCGCGACCAGCGTTACCGATTTCCCGAAAAAACCCGTGCGGTTCTCACCCCGAATCTCGAGGAAATGGCCGGAATCAGCGGTGACAAGGCGGCCGCAATCAAGGCCGATCCAGGTGGTGTGGCGCTCGCCGTAGCCCGCGACCTCAACGCCGTAATTGCGCTCAAGGGCTCCGAGACTTTCATCGCGACGCCGGACGGCAAATTATTTCAATACGCGAAGGCCGACGTCGGGCTCGCGACCTCGGGATCGGGTGACGTTCTCGCCGGCGCTATCGTGGGATTGATCGCTCGTGGAGCGACGCTCGATCAGGCGGCGGCCTGGGCGGTCTACCTCCACGGTGCCGCGGGAAACCGTCTCAAGCGCCGCATTGGCCGGCTTGGTTTTCTGGCGCGAGAGCTTTCGGATGAGATCGCGCCGCTGATGAACTCGCTGAATGGTGAGCGCCTTAGCCACGAAACGCGGCGACAGCACTCGTAGGCGTTGTTGGGGTGTCACGTCGGCGGACCGGCTCTCCCGCCGGCGCTTTCATCGGCAACGTTAGTAAGAAAGTCGTACCCGCTCCCAGCCTGCTGGCGACGGTAACGTCGCCGCCGAGCAGACGCGCGAGCTTGCGGGTCACACTCAATCCCAGGCCAGTGCCCCCCGTTTTTCGCGTGGCGGTCTGCTCCGCTTGCCAGAACGGTTCGAAAACTTCCTCGATATTCTCGGCGGAGATTCCGACACCTGTATCCGCGATTCTCAGCTCCAGAACTCCATTGTTCACGAGGCAGCTGACCCGGACCTCACCGTTCTCCGTGAATTTGATGCCGTTGGAAAGAAGATTCACCAGCATCTGCCGCAGCTTCGTCCCATCGGTCTGGATCGCCGCATCCTCTTCGAGGAGGTCGACGATGAAATCGATGCTCTTCGCTGCCGCCATCGGCTCTACGAGCGCGGCCGCGTCGGCGATCGTGTGATTTACTGACATCGACTCCCATCGTATGCGCTCCCGCCCGATGTCAACGCGCGCAAATGTCAGAATCTCGTCGATGAGACCGAGTAGATGCCGCGCGCTGGCGTTGATTCTTCCCAGCTGCTGGCGTTGCAGCTCCGTCACCGGTCCAGTGATCCCATCGGAGAGCAGCTCCTCGTAACCCATGATCGCCGTAAGCGGAGTCCGCAACTCGTGCGACATCACGGCGAGGAAATCTGTCTTGGCGTTGTTCGCGCGCTCAGCTTCCGAGCGCGCCAACTCGGCCTCGTTGCGCGCCTTCTCGGCGTGAGCTCTCGCCTGCTGCTCGAGCAGCAGCAGATCGACGCGCTCCTTGTCGGTGTTGCGAAGAACCCGCGCCGACCAGAGCACGAGTCCGACGAACGTCATGATACTGGCAACCGCGAACAACGACACACCGAACTCGGACTCGTAGAAGCCCGATGGCTCTCCGAGTATTCGGATGACACCCAGTAGGATCGGCGCGAGCAAAGCGGCGGGTAGAAGTCTCCTCGTCAGAACGCCGGCCGGGCCATCATCGAGCAGAAGCACTGCGACGCCACGATCTCTCACCGCGACGAGAATCCCGACGCCGAGTATGAGCTGTCCGATCGCCGTCCACAGCGCCATGCCGGACGATTGCGACAGACTGTACATCCCTTTGACGCCGAACAGATAGCCGAGGATCGCCAGTAGAGCGATTAGAAGCGCCGGCGTGGCGAACATCTGCGCGCGAAGATCCTGCCTGCGCTGATCGTGGGGAATCGAGAGAAGCGCGAGCGCGAAGAGCAGGAGGCTGCCGGCGCTGTTGATTGCGATGCGACCGGGCGGAACGTGCGAGACGCGTTGTACGCTGTCTCCGAACAGGAGGAGATCAAAGCCCGACGAGCTGCCGCGCAGATACTCGTACAGCGTGAGCCCGGCGATCGTGGCGACAAGAGCACCCAGCGTTTGTTGAATCGCATCCGTGCTCGCTGTCCGCTTCCGACGCACTGCAAGGATCAGCGCGATCCCCGCCAGGACGAAGCACACCGCCATCAACGGAAGAATCGGATATCCGCCAGTGGTGGGCGTAACGACCGCGGGAATGTTCAAGGCCCAGCCTGTGAGCGCCGCCGCGCCCAGGATCGCTACAAGCCCACCGGCTATGATGGGCATCCGCTCGACGAAGCCTATCAGTGGGCTGTGACGTCCCGAAGGGCTGACTGGAAGTGCGCTGGGATTCGTCATTTTACGCGTCGACCGAAAACCTATTCGCGAACAAAGACGAGTGCAATTCTACCACGGTATCGCTTTGCGATCGCGGAAAAACGTGCCCGTTGGGCCGTTGTCAGGAAGCGTCGCAAGCCAGACTACAGTCTCCGCGCCTTTCGCGACATTGCGACTGGCGCCTTGCCCGCCCATTGCTGTCTGCACCCAGCCAGGGTCGACTGAGTTTACGAGAATACCCATTCCCTCGGTTTCGGCCGAGATCACTTTGGTCACCACGTTGATGCCGGCCTTCGATAGCCTGTAGGCGATATATCCACCGCCCATTTCGGCGAGCGAGCCCATGTTGCTCGAGAGATTTACGATGCGGCCATAGCGCCGACTCTTCATGATGGGGATGGCGAGACGCGATAAAAGGACGGGACCATAGACGTTGGTCTGCATTGTTTCCCGAATTATCTCGAGCTCCTCCAGCGGATCGGCGTCCCCTTCCTCGACCATGATCCCGGCGTTGTTCACCAGAATGTCGATACGCCCGACATCGCGCCGCACCCAGTTCATGCATTCACCAATGCTTTTGGCGCTCGACACATCGAGCTGATGTGCCTCGACCGGCAATCCGATGGCACTGAGCTCCTTTGCGGCAGCGATGCCCTTGGCGCCATCCCGTGATCCGAGGATTACCCTTATGCCCAGCGTCGCCAGCTGGCGGCAAGTCTCCAGACCAATTCCGCGGTTACCACCTGTTACAACAGCAATTCTCTGTTCGGCCATTCATGTGTTCCGGTTGGAAGGGTGCGACAAGAGTGTACTCACCGGCGGGTACTTGCACTACGGGCTATCCTTATTTGGTGGCAACTTCGAAGAACGGCAGTATGATTTCAATTATTGCCGGACAGTGTTTTTCCTTCCATGACCGCATCCCGTCTCACAACACATCCACCGCCCTCTGCTCCTCCTTCAAAGCAGGCGATCGCCGACCTCCTGACGGAGGCACGGGATAGAACGCTCTTGCTCGTATCCACAGTGTCGGACGAGGATCTGCATCGGCAGCACGACCCCTTGATGAGTCCGATCATCTGGGACATCGGGCACATCGCGCATTTCGAGGAGCTGTGGCTCACCCAAAATCTCGACGGACCGATTGAGTTCTCCGAGATGCCGGGGTTGTACAATCCGTTCGAGCACCCGCGTGCCACTCGTGCCTCACTTGCACTCCCGACTCTGTCGGAGATGACTACACGGCTCCGTGAGATCCGCGCCCGCGTTCTCGATCGGCTCCATTCAGTGGAGTTCGACGAGGCGAATCCGCTGCTGCGGGACGCGTATGTCTACAACATGGTCCTCCAGCATGAGTACCAGCACAACGAGACGATCCTTCAGACGTTGCAGCTGAAAAAGGGGGATCCGTATAGTGCACCGCGGCAGATTTCGTTCGCGGCACGCAAACTTGTTTCGCCCGGGATGGTGTCATTCGGCGGCGGAGATGTTTCGATCGGGACCGATGACCGAGGCTCAGCGTACGACAACGAGCGGCCGAAGCACGTAATAGACGTTGCGCCGTTCGAGATCGATCGCTTTCCGGTTTCCAACGCGCAGTTTCTGGAATTCATAAAAGACAGCGGTTACGAGCGAACGGGCTTCTGGTCAGATGGCGGCAAGCGTTGGCTGGCGGAGAGCGGAGCTACGGCTCCGAAGTACTGGAGCAGGGCGGGGGATGGTTGGACCACTCGCACCATGGACATCACGCGACCGCTCGATCTCACGCGTCCGGTCTGTCACGTCTGCTACTACGAGGCCGAGGCATTCGCGGCGTGGGCGGGAAAGCGTCTGCCGACCGAGGCTGAGTGGGAAGTTGCGGCATCATGGAACCCCTCTACAGGACGTGCACAGACATTTCCTTGGGGCGATACACCGGCCGATGCGAAAATGGCAAACGTCGACCAGCTCGCCTTCGACACCGCGCCGATCGGCACCCACGATCGCAATGTGTCTCCGATCGGCTGTTATGGAATGATCGGCGACGTGTGGGAATGGACATCGAGTGATTTCACCGGATATCCCGGCTTTGAAAGCTTCCCCTACAAAGAATACTCGGAGGAGTTCTTCGGCCCCGACTATAAAATCCTGAGGGGCGGCTCATGGGCCACGAGGGCCGGTGCCATTCGCAACACCTTCAGGAATTGGGATTACCCGATCCGGCGACAGATCTTCAGCGGGTTCCGTTGCGCGCGGGACGCATGAAGAACGGAAATCGTCCTTCGGAAATTGTAGGCGGGACGCCGCCATACACGGTACATCGCCCGCACGAACAGATGGTGCGGGACGTCCGTAACGGTCTCTCTGGCCTGCCGAAGCAACTCTCACCAAAGTACTTCTACGATGAGCGCGGCTCGGAGCTGTTCGAGGAGATCACCCAGCTCCCCGAATACTATCTGACGCGCGCGGAGCGGTCGCTCCTCGAGCAGCGCATCGGGGAAATCATCAAGGCTGTCAGGCCGTGCTCGCTGGTGGAGCTGGGCGCCGGCAGCGCGACCAAGACACACATCATTCTCGACGAGATGCGCTCGGTTGGATGCGCTGAATGTTACGTCCCCATTGATGTGAGTCGGGATTTTCTCAAGGCGACCGCGGCGCAGCTACGCGTTGATTACGCGGACGTGCAGATCATGCCGGTCGTATCCGACATCACCGAGCCGTTCGCGCTGCCGCCGGTCGCGAGTCCGACGCTGATCGCTTTTCTCGGGAGTACGATCGGCAATTTCTCGCGCGATGAGGCGGTCCGCCTGCTTTCGCACATTGCTGGTGAAATGGGTCCGGTCGATCGTTTTCTGCTGGGCGCCGATCTGATCAAGGATCCGGAGATCATCAATCGCGCATACAACGATGCCAGCGGTGTCACCGCCGCGTTCAACCTGAACGTGCTGGAGCGCCTCAATCGCGAGCTCAAAGCGAATTTCCCCTTGAGCGACTACGAGCACCGCGCATTCTATAGTATCGAGCAGCATCGCGTGGAGATGCATCTCGTGGTGCGCCGAGCTCATACCGTGACGATTCCTGAGATCGGAGCGATCTCTTTCGCAAAGGGCGAGACCATTCGTACCGAGCTGAGCTACAAGTACGATCGCCCGATACTCGAGGAGATTCTCTCCGCCGCGGGTCTATCGATCGAGAAATGGATGCCCGCCGACGACGGCTCGTTCGCCCTGGCGCTTGCCCGCGCGGAGGGCTGAGCCAGCCTCGTGAGCCTCTCTGAGGCGGAGCTGTTGGATGATGTACGGCAGCGACTGTTCGCTCCCGTCGCTTCGGCGAATCCGCGCGCGATCGGAGTGGAGCTGGAGCTGATTCCAGTTCACAAGGCGACGCGCACCCGCGCTCTCGCTGTGAACGATTCGCGCGCATCGACCGCGGAAGTGCTGTCACGCGTTGGGGTGCGTGAGGGGTGGCGCGAGGAGTCGAATGGCGAAGACCCACCTTCCTGGAGGCTCGCGGATGGTACGCGCCTTTCGTTCGAGCCCGGCGGACAGCTGGAAATCAGTAGCGCTCCCGCGTCGACGGCGTCACAGGTCATCGACTCGACGCAGGCTCTGGTGAAGATCCTTCGCGAGGCAATGACGAGCGTTGGAATCGAGCTGCTGGCGCGGGGAGTCGACCCGTTCAATGCCATCGATGCCGTGCCGCTCCAGCTCCATCGCGATCGTTATGCGGGCATGACTCGCTACTTCGACTCGATCGGGCCGTCGGGCGTCCAGATGATGCGGCAGACCGCGGCGCTTCAGATAAATCTCGAGCGGGGGGTGGATCCGAAATCGCGATGGCGGCTCCTCAACGCTCTCGCGCCGATCGTGGTCGCACTGTTTGCGAACTCGAAGCTGTATGCCGGCAAGGCAACAGGCTGGGCTAGTTATCGTGCGCAGCTCTGGAGGACTCTCGATCCTTCGCGAACCGGAATCATTTACGACGAGTCCCATCACGTTGAGCGATATCTGAGCTTCGCGCTCGATGCGATTGCAATGCGCGGCGGCGGTGATGGTGCTGCCTATCGAGCATTTCGCGCCTGGATGTCCGAGGCTGCCACAAGCAGAGACGATTGGCTATTCCATCTCTCGACCCTGTTTCCGGAAGTGCGGCCAAAGGACTTCTTCGAGCTCAGATCGGCGGATACCATTGAACCGGATGCTCTGGCAGCGCCGGTGGTATTCGTCACCGGTCTCGTCTACGACGACGAGATGGCTCACCGAGCCACCGAGCTGATCGGCGCGCCGAGCGAGAAGATGCTGGAACGTGCGGGACGGCTGGGGCTCGCCGATCCCGAGATAAGGCGGGTCGCTTCCAAGCTGGTAGTACTCGCGCTCGATGGTGGCCGGCGATTGGGCAACGACTATATCAGGCGACAACATCTCGAGGCGGCGTATCAATACTTTGCGCGCGCCCTTTGAGCATCCGACATTTCTGCCGATGATTCACATTCTGCTTTTCCTCCAAGTCGCCGCCGCTTCCGCGCCGTTGGGCGTGATCCGAGTCAATCAGCTCGGCTACCTGCCCGAGGCGCCGAAAGTGGCCGTCTTCTGCTCCACTGCCCCGATCGAGATTAGCGATTTCCAGGTCATCGACGCCTCTGGAAAAACAATTCTTGTTCGACGAGCTGGTCTCGCCAAGCCGTTCGGGCCGTGCGCGACCAACTATCGCTTCGACTTCTCGACGATCAGAACGCCAGGTGATTACCATCTGGTCGCTGGCGGGGTCACGTCCCCTGCCATTCACATCAGAGCGAACGCTTACGACGGCGCTGCCGATACGCTGCTCTACTACATGCGGGAGCAACGTTCAGGGTTTAATCCGCTGTTCAAGACATTGGTGCATACCCGCGATGGCATCGTGGTCGACGATTCCACCCGCGCCGGCAAATTCGTTCCGGTGACGGGCGGCTGGGCGGATGCATCGGACTATCTGCAGTACGTGATGACGTCCGCCAACGCGACGTTCGTGATGATGATGGCGTACAGGGATCATCCGGCCTCCTTTGCGGATCGATTCGATTCGCGCGGTCTTCCTGGGAGCAACCGCATTCCAGACGTGCTCGACGAGGCTCGGCACGGCCTCGAGTGGCTGGCGCGCATGTTCCCGTCCGACTCGGAGATGTACAACCAGCTCGGTGACGATCGCGACCATACCTACTGGGATCTTCCCACCACCGATTCGGCGGATTACGGCTGGGGAAAGGGGAAGGAGAGGCCGGTGTATCCATGCACCGGGAAACCGCAGGGACTCTTCAAGTACAAGAACAGGTCAAACGGATTTGCATCCACTGCGGGTAAGTACGCATCTGCGTTCGCACTCGCGGCCTCGATTTATCGGAAGCAGGATCCGACCTTCGCCGCCAAGCTGCGGCAAAAAGCTCTGTCAGCGTACGCGATCGGAAAGAAGTCTCCGGGCGTCTGCCAGGGAGCGCCAGGTCACGCGCCATACTATTACGAAGAAGACAACTGGGCCGACGACATGGAGCTCGCCGCGGCGGAGCTTTACGCGCTCACACATGACCGCGGTTATCTCCGCGACGCGAGGGAATACGCCGCGCGTGAGCCCGTCACTCCGTGGATGGGAGCGGACACCGCCAAACATTATCAGTGGTATCCATGGCACAACAACGGGCACTACGAGATCTGGCGTGGAGCGAATACGACCGACCGAAAAACCGTCGCCGAGTATTACCGGAAGGGCCTGGCAGCGGTGGTGAGTCGCGCCGACAACGGATTCCGGATCGGTATCCCGTTCATCTGGTGCTCGAACAACCTGATGGCCTCCTTTGCAACCCAGGCGTATCTGTATCGCCGCATGACGGGCGACAATCAGTTTCGGGAGTACGAGCAGGCCGCACTCGACTGGTTGTTCGGGACTAATCCGTGGGGAGTCTCCATGGTCATCGGGCTTCCGCATGACGGAGTGTTCGCGCACGATCCACATTCAGTCGTCGCGAAAGAGATGCACGTGGAGCTCACCGGCGCATTGCTCGACGGCCCCGTCTATTCCTCGATCTATCACCACCTCCTCGGCATCAGCCTCCACGATCCCGATGAGTACGCGCCATTCAACACTGGCTTTATCGTTTATCACGATGACGTCGGTGACTACTCGACCAACGAGCCGATCATGGATGGAACGGCGAATCTGAGTTACCTCCTCGCGGCAATGGCTGCCGAGCCACCGAAAACCAGAAAGTAGTCGAGCGCGAATCCAGAGATGCCGGAGCTACCGGATATCACCGTTTACATGGAGGCGCTCGCTTCTCGGCTGGTGGGCCAACCACTCGAGCGGGTGCGAATCCCAAAGCCGTTCCTGCTTCGATCGGTCGATCCGCCTGTCAGCGCCGCAACCGGGAAGCGTGTGACAGGTGTGCGGAGAATGGGGAAGCGCATTGTCCTCGAGCTGGAGGACGATCTCTTTCTCGTCATCCACCTCATGATTGCGGGGCGTCTCCGCTGGGTACCGGCCGGTACCAAGGTGCCCGCCAAAATCGGACTCGCGGCGTTCGATTTTCCGAACGGCACACTGATTCTAACAGAGGCTGGTTCGAAGCGGCGCGCTTCGCTGTGGCTCGTGCGCGGTGAACAATCTCTCGAGCAATTCGAGCGCGGGGGTCTCGAGGTTCTCCAGGCGGATCTGGCGCAATTCGCCGAGCGTCTGTCTCGCGAGAATCACACGCTCAAGCGATCGCTTACGGATCCGCGACTGTTCAGTGGAATCGGCAACGCTTACTCCGACGAGATCCTCCATCGCGCGAAGCTCTCGCCGGTCAAGCACACGAGGCGTCTCACCGAGGAGGAAATCGCGCGGCTGTTCGACGCCACGCGCACAATCCTCACCGAGTGGACGGACAAACTGCGGAAGGAGTCGGCCGGCGATTTCCCGGCGAAGGTGACAGCATTCCGCGACGACATGGCCGTCCACGGAAAGTTCGGCAAGCCGTGCCCCGTATGTGGCACCCCAGTGCAGCGGATTCGCTACGCCGATAACGAAACGAACTACTGCGCGCGCTGCCAGACCGACGGCAAGCTTCTCGCCGACCGCGCGCTGTCGCGTCTCCTCAAAGAGGATTGGCCGCGCTCCATCGACGAGCTCACCTGGAGCTGAGCACAGCGATGCAAATCGACCCGAGGCAGGAAGCCTAGATTGTCCCAGCGTTGATCCACTTCACCACACGCGGCGGCTCGTAAGCTTCGAATCGCGCAAGCAGCGCGACGGGGTCGCTTTCCACGATTACCATCTTGCGATGCACCTCCCGCACGAACTTCTCGGCGACCGCCCGATCGAGAAATTCGAGCAGCGGATCGAAGTAGCCCGCGACGTTGAGCAGCCCGCACGGCTTGTCGTGCATGCCGAGCTGAGCCCACGTCCAGACCTCGAAGAATTCTTCCAGCGTTCCGATTCCGCCGGGCATTGCGACGAATCCGTCCGCCAGCTCGGCCATCAACGCTTTTCGCCCGTGCATTGAGTCGACAATGCGCAGATCGGTCAGCGCCTTGTTCGCGACTTCCCGCTCGACCAACATCCGCGGAATTACGCCGATGATGTCGCCGAGCTCGTCGAGCATCGCATCGGCGAGCGCCTGCATTAACCCGACGTTCGATCCGCCGTAGACGATTCCTACTCCCCGCGAGGCGAGCAGCTTGCCGAACGAGCGCGCCGCGTGAACGTAATCAGGACGCGCGCCTGGATTCGATCCGCAGAATACCGCGAGACGCCGGATGTCGCTCACGAACGTGGCTGCATCGCGGCCATAATGCTGATGCCCAGTCCAGCCAGCGATTGCCCACCATCGCAGACCACTACGGCGCCTGTGATGAAGCTCGCCGCATCGCTGCACAGGAACAGCGCGAGGTCCGCGATCTCGTCCTTCCTTGCGAAACGCTTCAGAGGAATGCCCCGCGCGACCTGTTTCTTTATTTCCGGGGTTGGAGCAAGCCGGTTCATACCTTCCGTGTCGTCCACCGCGCCGGGCGCGATGGAGTTGACGCGCACGCCGTCAGGGCCCCACTCGATCGCGAGGCATTTGGTGAGCATGTCCACTCCCGCCTTCGCCGCGCATACGTGCGCCTGCATTGGCATCGGCGTGAATGCCTGCGTCGCGGAAATATTGATTATGGACGCGCCCGGTCGTCTCAAATGCTCGAACACCGCTCTGCATGTATTGAAGGTTCCGAGCAGATCGATATCGACGACGGCCTTGAACCCATTCGCCGACATCCCCAGCGCGGGCGCCGGGAAATTTCCCGCCGCGCCGCACACGACCAGATCGATCTCGCCATGGGTGTCGCGCGCCGATTTTATCGCGGCTGAAAGCGCATCGTAGTCGCGGACATCAGCGGGGTGACCAGACGCGACGCCACCGGCTTTGCGTATTTCGCCGGCCGCCGAGTCGAGTTTTTCTTTCGTTCGCCCGATCAGTGCTACTTTCGCACCGCTCTCGGCGAACCGGCGCGCGATCGCGAAATTGATTCCGCTGCCGCCCCCGGTGACAATCGCAGTTTTTCCGGCGAGCAATGCCTGCCCGAAGACTTCAGCCATGTGCGCTCCAACAAAATGAGCCACGCGGCCGATCGCCGCGAACCGCAAACCTATCGCCGGTGGCAGGGTGGTGAAAGTGGTGACCGGCGCCCGACGGTACTACTATCTGCTGCGCGAAAGAACTCGCCGTTTCTTACAGCGGAGGGCATCCATGAATCGATCACTCGTCGTCCTGGCACTTGTTTCACTGGGTACTTCGTGCACTGTCACCGTCAATACCAGCGACTCCCCGACGGGCGCGACGGAAGGCTCCTTGATGCAGGCAGATCGCGACTTCGCCGTCGCGACGCACACGCGAGGAATCGATGGATGGATGTCCTTCTACGCGCCCGACGCGATTCGCATCCGCTATCGCGGGAACATGGTGAAGGGAGCCGAGGAGATCCGGAAGTTCGATCTGCCTGGGATCTCGGATACGACAACAACTCTGAATTGGGAGCCGACGGATGCGCACGTCTTCCGCGACGGTGAGATTGGCTCGACGACTGGGAGATATTGGGTTGTAAATCGGACTGGTCCCGACGCCGGGAAGGAAGGCGGACACGGACGATACGTCACGATGTGGCGCCGCGATCACGACCACTGGCTCGTCATCATGGATACGGGATATCCGGATCCGGCGATCGCGCGTTAACGAACAGATTACCGCGCAAGAAAAAACCCCGTACCCTTGAGGGGTACGGGGCTGGCTACTGGTGGCCCACCCGTCCTACAAGCTCAACCAGTAGCTCTCATCCTGCGCCAGGAGAGACAACAATCCGGCCTCTAACTCTTAGACTCACTATACGGAGAAAAGGTTTAAAAGATTCTTTTGGGCTTAGACTGCCCGTGTTGGAATACGGGCTCCGGGGGGCGGGTGTTGTAAACGTTTTGTAAAAACCCAAAAAAAGGCGTGGCCAACTGTTTCCGGAGCAGGGCTAGCTGGGACGGCGCTTTCGGGTGGTGTCCAGGGCCAGATCCCCGGTGGACGAGAACAATTGCTCGACCGCAACGTCGGACAACGCCGCCACCGTTTCCCTGCTCAGTGTGAGCTTGGTCGATCCGCCGCTCGGGGTTTCCGTTATCAACCCCGCGGACCGCAAAGCATGCACATGATGCGTTATCGTCGGCTTCGAAACCTTGAGACTCCGCGACAGCTCCGCCGAAGTCGTCGGAGTGCGCGCCAGGATCGACGCGATAGCGTACCGTGTGGTATCGCCCAGGGCGCGGAACACCGACTCGGCATTTATCGCGCGGCCTTTTTTCGGCCTGGGGTCACGAGAGCTTCTCTCCTCCTCGAAAATTCTGTTGGGAGCTTCGGCGTCAGTGGTGATCGGCAGATACAGGGTAACCCGGTTTGCTCCTGTCTCATATTTCGCCCACCATCGCCGGCCATTGAACGCGGACGGAATCACATAGCATCGGTCAACGCGGTCGTATCCGATGGGTGATCCCGCTCTCGGGCGAATTTCTCGCGCCTCGTCGTCGAACGTGATTGGAAGATTCAGCTCGCGCGCAAGACTCGCTGCCGAACTCTCTTCTCGAAGATCCCTCATGCGAAATGACTCGGCGCGCAGCCCCGGTTCGAGAGCGATCCAGTCCTGACGGAAACTCGAAATCCAGAATTTCTGCAGCACGCTCACGAGCTCGTCGCGGAAGTTTGTCGGATTCGACAACAGATTGGTAATCGCACGTGTCGCCCGTGAGCTCGAGTTGTAGGGACGCAGTCCGAAATGGCCCAGCAGGTCCGCTCCTTCCAGTTTGTCATCCGTGGCCACATCGCGC
>Ga0157372_10003557_pt1 | contig 16784 bp, 16 predicted proteins | sample C55metaG_FD_115307 | JGI IMG/M metagenome (GOLD analysis project Ga0157372, IMG submission 115307) | Corn rhizosphere microbial communities from Kellogg Biological Station, Michigan, USA - C5-5 metaG | ecosystem: Host-associated > Plants > Roots > Rhizosphere > Soil | place: USA: Michigan... | reverse complement strand
GGCTTGGTCAATGCGCTGATCTCTCTCTGCTCGCGATTGGCGAGGCAGAGCGAGATTCGCATCGAGCGACAGTTCGAGCGCCTACCGGAGCTGACCGCGGAACTCGAGCTGGTCATCTATCGCGTCGCCCAGGAGAGCCTGACGAATGTCATCCGACACGCCGAAGCGTCTGAGGCGACGGTCAGCTTGAAAAGACACGGGGATGGAGTGTTGCTTTCGATCGCCGACAACGGTCGCGGCCTGCCCACGCCAGCGCCCGTCCGGACAGGCGGCATCAGCGGAATGCGAGAAAGAGCAAGGCTCGTCCAGGGCCGCTTGGCGATCGAATCGAAGGAGGGCGCAGGCACGGCAGTTCGGCTTGAGGCCCCCGTGGGGGAGATCGATGCCGGTACCTCTTAAGACCAAGGTCCTGCTGGCCGACGATCACGTCGTAGTCCGCGATGGATTGCGGATGGTCCTCAACGCCGCCCCTGATCTGGAAGTCGTCGCCGAGGCAGACGACGGGGCCGAGGCTGTCCAGTTGGCTCTCGCAGAAGAGCTCGACCTGGCGATTCTCGATGTCTCGATGCCGAGGATGACCGGGCTGCAGGCCGCACGAGAAATCAGCCGCAGAAGGCCTGACCTGCGCATCTTGATGCTTTCGATGCACGAGAACGAGCAGTACCTCTTCGAAGCTCTCAAGGCCGGCGCTTCGGGCTACGTGTTGAAGTCGGTGGCGAACCGAGATCTGATCGAGGCGTGCCGGGGGACGATGCGCGGCGAGCCGTTCCTCTACCCGGCCGCGGTGACGACCCTGGTGCGGGACTACCTTGAGGGCACTCAGCGAGGCGAGACACCCCCGGAGGACCCGCTCAGCCCGCGTGAGCTTGAAGTCGTCAAGCTGATCGCCGAAGGACACACCAGTGAGGAGATCGCTCAAATGCTGGTGATAAGCAAGAAGACGGTCGATCGTCATCGCGCAAACATGCTCGAGAAGCTGGGAATGCGGAATCGAGTTGAGCTGACCCGTTACGCGATCAGAAGGGGACTGGTGCAGCCTTAAGGGGCTGCAGAAAGGTGGCCATAGAGCAAGCGCCGGGGGGCATGGACGTCAAGGATGGCTTGAAATACCCATGGTCGGCGCTGCTGAGCTCTTAGATGCTTAAACCAATCTATGAGCGGATTGGAAGCAAAGAGATTTCAGGTGTCACCGGGACCAGTGGTTTTTCGCGCCCGCACCGACCTCGAGCTCGATCAGGAACTCGCAGCGGGTGTCAGTCCCAGCTTCGACCCGCTCCTGCAGCAACGCGCTCTAGCCCTAACATCGCGGGCAACTCGCGAGCAAATCGCGATGGCCCTTGAAAAGGCGCGCGTTGAGGTGGAGGAGACGATGGGTTCCGGGCCGGCGACACAAATGCAGACGTGGCGCGAACGCGCTGCGACTCTCAGGCTGTTGGCCCACAGGCTCAGGCGCTCGAGATCGCCCAGCCCAAAGGCCATTGCAGCCGTTACCTCCTTGCTGAACGACCCTTCCTTCGGGGATGGCAGTGAGCCTGACTTGTGGCTGGCCGCGCATAGCGTCCTGATCAGCTTGACCGAACCCCCTGGCTGAGCCAGGAGTCGGTTACTCGTCCCGTTCACCCTCGACCTTCGACCGGCCCGGTGGAGCTCCTCGTCTGCGCTGGAATGGATAGGGGTACCCATTGCCCATCCACCCGTGGGGTCGAATAATTGACCTATGACTCAGATCGCCATTCGCTGTCATCCTTACGCCCCGATCGATACGGAGGACGTGCAACGCTGGTTGACGGACGAGCTCAGTCGTCTTCGCGATGGTTCACCTAACAGCGCAATTCGCCTTCTGCGTCTCTCCCAGCCGGGCCCAGAAAACGAGATCGAGGTCGGATGGCAGATCGAGCTCAACGGCAACGGAGAGTCGCCGGTCGAAGATGGGGCCCTCAGGGAGGTGCTGCGAGATCTACGCCTTTTGGGCCTGCAGCCGGCCGTGCTCAGGGGCGTAGGATCGGGCGAAGGTTCTGAAGAGACTCTCAGTGCCCCGCGCTAGCGACCAACCAGAGGAACTTCGATGAACGAGAAGAAACGCGCGAAATCACTGCACTCGATCAGGGTAGCCAGCGACTCCGAGATGCCCGAATCCGAGCAGCTGGGCAAGTCCTCGTTCCCGGCGAGCGACCCTCCTGCAGTCTGGACATGGGAGGTCCCGAAAGTGGAGAGGCCCTCTCCTGGAAGAGATCCAAGATAGGCCTGGGCGGCGCCAGGCCCAAAGGCAGAGCTAGGTCTGTCCACGGAGGAGATCCCGCAGGCTGAGATAGTCCTCCGCGCAGGCTGGACACCCGCTGAGATGGGCACGCATTCCAGGGACCTTCTCGTCCGCCTGGGTTCCAGACAGGGCCAACTCCACATAGCGATCGAGGAGCTCAAAGCATTCCTCACAGCTCAGCTCTGTTTCGTTGGGTCCCAGAACTCGCGTCAGAAGTGTGGCAACGGAATGCGGCTCCTTGGAATTTTTCATGGTTTCCCCTCCCGGAGAGATTCAAATACAAAGCACGTGATACAACGGCCCTCTTCATTGGCCGAGTCATCGTTGGGGACCATGCATTGTTAGCGACTCCTGGCGGTCGATCCTTACGTTTTTCGGGGTGAGAGGTAAGACCCGGACACTTAGCGACGCTGAGACAGAGACAAGCGAATCTCGACATGGAGGTACGAAATGTCCACTGCCAGCGCAACCATTCCCCGTTCCGGCTATGCCGGGGTCGCGCCCACATTTGCGGAAAAGGTCAAGGGGGATCCCGGGTATCAAGCGTTTCTGCTGCTGAGAATCGCCTTCACGGTCGCCCCGATCGCCTTCGGAATCGACAAGTTCTTCAATGTCCTTGTCGACTGGGAGGTCTACCTCGCTCCCTGGATCAACGACATCGTTCCTGGAGACGCCTCAACGGCAATGCACCTGGTAGGAATCGTCGAGATCCTCGCCGGCATCGGGGTAGCCCTCAAGCCACGCTACGGCGCCTACATCGTCGCTGCATGGCTCGCGGGAATCGTCATCAACCTGCTCACCTACTCCGGCTACTACGACATCGCACTTCGTGACTTTGGGCTGATGTTGGCTGCACTGACCTTGGCGCGCCTTGCGAGCAAGTACGACCCGCCTGGTGCCCGAGTAAGTCTCTGAATAGGGGCTCGGTGGCCCGCCGTCCAAGAGGCGGCGGGCCACTCCACCTAATGGGTGCTGCGGCCCATTGTTGTCTTCTCGCATCCACGGCAATGTCGGGGTAAGAACCGGCCCCAACTCGACGCAGAACAATTGATCGCCGTTTTTTGCCAGAGGTCAAAAGCCTCCAACCATTCAAGGAGCGAGCATGTCCGCCAATCAAACCTTCCTCATCGTCGGCGCTGGCCTGGCCGGCGCCAAAGCTGCGGAGACCCTGCGACACGAGGGGTTCGACGGGCGCCTAGTCCTGATCGGGGACGAGACGGAGCGACCCTACGAACGACCACCGCTCTCCAAGGACTTCTTGAGGGGGGAGTCGACCGAGACGCCGTACGTTCATCCGGCCGCCTATTACGAGGAGAAGAACATCGAGCTGATGACGGGCTCGCATGTTGCGTCGATCGATTCGAGGGCCCACGAGGTATCTCTTGAGAAGGGCGGCTCCATCAGCTATGACCGCCTCTTGCTCGCGACCGGGGCCGAGCCCCGAGGACTCGATGTCAGAGGCGCTGACCTGGACGGCATCTTCTATATGCGGACCGTCGGTGATTCGAAGCAGATCGGTGCTCGCCTGGAGCCGGGGGCCCGCGTCGTGGTCGTCGGTTCGGGCTGGATCGGGGCGGAGATCGCCGCCTCGGCTCGTGAAAAAGGCTGCGAGGTCACGCTGCTCGAGATGGGAGAGCTGCCACTCGAACGTGTCCTAGGCCCCGAGCTCGGGCAGACCTACTTGGACCTGCATCGCGACCATGGAGTCGAGTTCTTGCCCAAGACCATCGTCGGACGCTTTGAGGGTAGCGAGAGGGTCGAGCGAGTGGTGACGATGGACGGTGCGGCGATCGACGCCGACCTCGTCGTGGTCGGGGTCGGGGTCGCGCCTCGGACAGAGCTGGCAGAGAACACAGGCGTGGAGGTGAGCAACGGGATCGTTGCCGACGAGCATCTCGAGACCAGCATGCATGGCATCTTTGCCGTCGGCGACGTCGCCAACGCCTACCACCCGTTCTATGGACGCCAGGTCAGAGTCGAGCACTGGGCGAACGCCCAGAATCAAGGACAGGTCGTGGCCAGGGCAATGCTCGGCGAGCCGGCGACCTATGACGAGATCCCTTACTTCTTCTCCGATCAATACGACGCGGGGATGGAGTACAGCGGTTACGCAACCGAATGGGACAGGGTTGTCTTTCGCGGGGACGTGAGAGGCCGCGAGTTCGTCGCGTTTTGGCTCAAGAAGGGCCGCGTGGTCGCAGGGATGAATATGAACATCTGGGATGTCAATGACGACATCCGCGAGCTGATCCTTGGCGAGAAGCCGATAAGCAGCCGTGATCTGGAGGACGAGGACATCCCGATCGCGGAGCTGCCGGGCCTGGGAAGCCTGCGTGCGTCCGCTTCCGAGGCCGGATCCCGATGAGCAGCTCGCTCGTCAATGGCCTTGATGCCGCCACGAGGCTCGCCGAGAGTCCTCTGAACAGGGCGGACACCGGGTCCCCAATCGACCTCGACGCCGCCGAGCTCGCGGCGCGGAATCTTCTTGTCGCCCTTGGGGCGGATCTCTCGAGCGACGGTTTGCAGGAGACACCGTCAAGAATCGCGCGCGCCTATGCCGAGCTGCTCACGCCGATGCCTTTCAATGCCACGACCTTCCCCAACGACGAGGGCTACGACGAGCTCGTAATCGTCCGCGACATCCCCTTCCAATCCCTCTGCATGCACCACATGCTGCCCTTCTACGGCATCGCGCATGTCGCATACCTTCCCGGCGAGAAAATCATTGGTCTCTCGAAGCTCGGTCGAGTGGTGGATCTCTTTGCCCGCGACCTTCAGGTCCAAGAGCGGCTGACGACTCAGGTCGCGGACTGGATCGACGCGACCCTTGCCCCCCGGGGAGTCGGGGTCATCCTCGAAGCCGAGCACCTCTGTATGTCGATGCGCGGAGTCCAAAAACCGGGATCGAGAACCGTCACTTCAGCGCTACGGGGATCGGTCAAGGACGATCCAAGGACCCGCCAGGAGTTCTTGAGTCTCGTGGCAAACATCTAAGCCAAGACTCACGGCTCGCTCGTGGTCGAACCCTGTGACGCGCGCGACACCCCGCGCGGGGTCGGTGAACGCTTTGTCGAGCGGACCCGTACTACGGCGCGACAAACATGGGAGAAGCCACCCGACGGTGGCGGCAGAAGCCACCTGAAGGAGGCACCAGTGAAGCGGTCCTATCTAGCAATGAGCGCCGTGGCGGTGATCGCGGCCCTCGCGGTCGCCGGTTGCGGCGGCGGCAGCTCCAGCACGGCTGAAACCGAAGCCAGTGGCACAAGCGGCGCCTACGGCGGCGAAGAAGAAGCCGCCCAGACGACGGCCGGCGCCAGCGAAGGCGAAACGGCACCGGTCTCGCTCGGCAGCGCCGCCGGCGTCGGCAAGGTGCTGGTCGACTCCGAAGGAATGACGCTCTACTACTTCCAGAAGGATCAGAAAGGCAGCGGCAAGTCCAAGTGCGAAGGCGCCTGCGCCGAAGCCTGGCCGCCACTGACGAGCGAAGGCGAACCGGAAGCGATGAGCGGCGTCAAGAGCGCCATGCTGGGCACGATCGAACGCTCCGACGGCACCACCCAGGTCACCTACGCGGGCTGGCCGCTCTACACCTTCGTCGAGGACAAGAAGCCCGGCGAAGACAACGGCACCGACTCCAAGGCCTTCGGCGCCTCCTGGTATCCGCTGCACGCCAACGGCCAGAAGGCGGGCCACTAGGGCGGCCCTGCGGGCCAAAGCCCGAGCACCCACCTACCTGCAGCAGGGTGGGCGCTCGGGCGTGCTCGTTGGTTTCGCTAGGCGGCGATGAGGGTCGGCTTCGGCTCCTTTGCCTCGCCGCCGGGCGTTGAGAGCTCGGGGTCGGCGGGCTCGGGCGGGCGCTGGCGGGCGGGCGGCGAGTCGAGGAACTCGACCCGGCCGATCACGCCGTAGCGCTCGTGGCGCTTGTTCTCGGCATCGCGCCACTCGCTGTAGGTGAGCTTGCCGGCGACGCCCACCCGGCGACCCTTGTGCAGGAACTCCGCGCAGGCATAGGCCTGCCCGTCGAAGGTGCTGACGTCGATGAACGTCGTCGGGTATTTCTCATCGCCTTCGACGGCGACGCGCATCTGACAGATTGCGCGGTCCTTGGCGTGGGTCAGTTTCGGGTCGCGGGTCAGGCGGCCGGTGAGGTTGATGTTGTTCATTGCTGCTCCTGGTTCTGGCCCGTGGGCCGTTGCTTTCGCAGCGTTTGAGGCGTTCGCGGTCGAAGTTCGCCCCCGGCCCGGCGAAATTTGCCGCACACCGGGTGGGGCGAGATTCGCCGGGCGCGCTCTTGGTGCGGCATGGCGAGATCGTTGTCGAGCAGGCCTCGGCTCGCGCGGCGCGGGCTGGCGCGGCGGATCGAACTGAACGCCCGCCGGGCGCGGGCCACAGATGCCCAGCGGCGGCGGGTCGCCGGCCGTGGCTGTCTCGTCTGCGGAAGGCGGCCGGTTGACCCGGCGCACCTTGTTCCGCAGCGGCTCGGCGGCTGCGGCGAGGCGGATTGCGTCGTGCCGCTCTGCCGCGCCCACCACCGGCTCTTCGACGGAGCGCGGCTGGCGCTGGCGCCGTATCTCGCGGGGGGCGAATTCGCCGCCCAGATCGCTCATGCGATTGAACACGTCGGCGCGGCGCGGCTCGGGCAGGCGCTCAGGCGGGGCTGGCCGGCGCCCTGGAATGAAAGCGAGACGAAGGAGGAGCCATGAGTGCCAACGGGGTTGCGGAGAGGTTCGACCTGGCCGGGGCGCTGGCGGAGATCGAGCGGCAGTTTGGCGAGGGCGCGGTGCGCGAGATCGGCTCGCGGGCGAGCGATTCGGTCGCGGCGATTTCGACCGGCGCCGCGTCGCTGGATCAGGCATTGGGGATCGGCGGCGTCGCCCGCGGTCGGGTGGTCGAAGTCTTCGGCCCTGAGTCATCGGGCAAGACGACGCTCACCTACCACCTGATCGCCGAAGCCCAGCGGGCGGGCGGGCGCTGCGCCTTCATCGATGCCGAGCATTCGCTCGACCCGGGTTACGCGGCGCGGATCGGGGTCGACGTCGAGCGGCTCTTGCTCTCCCAGCCCGACTGCGGCGAGCAGGCGCTAGAGATTGCCGATCTGCTGGTGCGCTCGGGCGAGCTGGCCTTGGTCGTGATCGACTCGGTCGCCGCCCTGGTGCCGCGGGCCGAGCTCGAGGGCACGATGGAGGACCAGCAGGTCGGGCTGCAGGCGCGGATGATGAGCAAGGGGCTGCGCAAGCTCGCCGGGCACCTGTCAGAGGCGGGGACGACCTGCCTGTTCACCAACCAGCTGCGCGAACGGGTCGGCGTCGTCTACGGGCCGCGCGAGACCCAGCCCGGCGGCCGGGCGCTGAAGTTCTTCGCCACCCAGCGGATCGACCTGCGGCGGATCGAGACCCTGAAGCAAGGCGAGCAGGCGGTCGGGATCATGGTCCGGGCCAAGGTGGTGAAGAACAAAGTGGCGAGCCCATTCGGGCAGGCGGAGTTCGAGATCGAGTTCGGCAAGGGGATCTCCAAGGTTGGGTGTCTGCTCGACCTCGCGGTGCAGCGCAGCGTGGTGAAGCGCTCGGGGGCTTACTTCGCTTTCGGGGAGGTGCGGCTTGGGCGCGGAAGGGCGACGGCGAAGGCGGTGCTGGAGGAGCGGGCGGAGCTGTGTGAGGAGATCGCGCAGCAGCTCAATGGTTCTGAGATTCGCGACCGATGATCTTCGGCGCGAGTTTGATCCCGGCTGCCCACCCATCTGCGGGTGTCGTTGGCAATCGGGCCAGCCTGGGGTTGATCTTTGGCGGTGGCAGAATCGAGCGATGGCAACCGACGAAGGGCAATCGATCGAACCGAGGCGGGGTGGACGAAGTGAGAGCGCTCCTTTGGAGAAGGCGATGCTCGGCCCTCGGGCCGGCCTGAGGCGAGGCCGCGGTTACCACTGATGGCGGGGGGAATGGGCCGAAGACGACACGCTCGCCGACTCCCCGGTCGTCAAGGGGCTCTTGGAGGCCTCGGGTCGAGACCGCTCATGGCTGGTCCGAACCGTCTAGTCGCATTCAACATCAGGTCGACTACAAGAGACTCGCTGTTGGTCAGCTAGCTGACCGGCGGGGCGTGACCGAAATCGGTCGCAAGACGGATACCAAGATGTCTCCATTCCTGATACCTACTAGCCCCGCAGCCTGGTAAGGACCATGGCAAGAATCTCCTTCCTCCTCGGCTCCGGCGTATCGATCAGAGCCGGAATGCCCAGCGTCGCTGACCTCAGCAACCGGATCCGTGCCGGCCACGGAGTAATCTGCCATAGCAACACGCTTTACGGCATGGGTCGCGAGCAGAGTGACCCGAGGGGAGTCGAACGAGCCCGCCCGGTGATCGATTTCGTCGGAGAGCTTTGGTCTCGCGCCGAGGCCTATTTCAGCGAGGTCCTCGATGCTCACACCGTCAACTACGAGGATGTTTGCAGTCTGGCGGGGCAGGTGGCCGACGCACTATCGGGCGAGTATGAGAGCCCCGGACTCCACCCGCTGCTAAGAGATTTGGTGGTCGAAAAGGGTGGGCGTGATCGGCTCAGAGAACTTGCCGGTGGCGCTCGCGACTACATCCACGACCTCGTCGCCGAAATGGTTGGCTCGGCTCCCGGGCCCGTCACCCACCTCAAGGCCATCACGGACGCCTGCCGTGAGCTCAGCAGGACCGACATCTACGACCTGAACCATGACCGCGTAATCGAGGCCGCCCTCGACCAGGCCGGTATTGCCTCCAGCGACGGGTTCGGCCCGAAGCTGGGCGACGTCGCCTACTGGGGCAATGCTTTCGATGAGCCGGCCCGACATTTGAAGCTGCACGGCTCGGTGCGCTGGTTCCGGTACCCGATCGACACCCCGCCGCGCCGGGGATACGTCATCGTTCGAAGCGAAACCAACGATCCAGAGCACAACCGTGACAGCGCCGGCGAGTATCTCGGATATCCAGGCGACGGCAGACCGCTGATCCTGGTCGGCACTCACGACAAGCCGCTCGACTACGGGCGCTCGATATTCGCCGACCAGCACTTCCGCTTTCACGAGTCGCTGCTCGAAACTGAGGTCGTCGTCGTCAGCGGCTACGGCTTCGCCGACAAGGAGATCAACACACGATTGATTGAGTGGATGCTGCGCGACGATCGACACCGAATCGTCGTCGTTCACCCCAATCCCAAGGAGCTCTGGGCGCAATCTCGCCCGGCCGCGGCCCGCAACTGGGCAGAGTGGAGCCGCGGCAAAGCGGGCTTGCTCGAAGCTCGAATCGAGGAGACAAGCTGGGGGGATATCCGTGAGGCGGTCGACTCGATCCAGGCTCATTGATGGAGCCGCCCTAACAAGCCGTCTGGTGCACGGCTCGGCGATGATCCATAAATCGCGCTAAGCGCTCTGTGGCTGACCGATGCGCCTTTCCTACCGCAGCGCGCGGCCAGCCGACTTGTGATCCGGCGCTTCTGCGGGAAGCGCTGAACGATCTTCATCGTGCTATTGCGTATCCGCACTCAGTTCAGCTCGCGCGTCGTTTTCGCGCGCGTCGCGCTCGTAGGACTCAGCAAGAAGTCGCAGAACGCGGCTGGTCCGAGGCCACTTGGCTGCAGTCTGCTTGGACCAATTTCGGTATCTCGTCGCCAACTCACGCTCCTGGGCACCGCCGTCGTAAACGCCACGGCTCGTGATGCCGCGGCTGTTGACCAAGCCCACATGTAGGCCGGTCTCCATGCTTGTGCTGCCAATCGCCTCGATCAGGTCCCGTACCGACTCCGCTGGCCAGATCCCATCGGCACCCTCGGGACTTGCGGAGAGGGCGCGGCCGATCTGCTCATCACCGATGTCAGCACGATCACACTCGGCAAGTTGGAGGCGAGCTGCTTTGACCCACTGGTCAAGCCCGGCGGCGTCGATGGTGCCGTCATCGCGCAGCCCGGGAAGCTCGTGCCACCCCTCGAGAACCGACCAGGCGTGCCTGGCACGATCTTGCTCATCGGAATCAAGCTGGCGGCGTGGTTCATCGCGACCGCGATATACACGGCGAACGAGTTCGACGAAGACAGTCGGGTCCGCGCGCATTGCCGGAAAGAGTGCCCGCGGTCGGCGATAGTCCTCAAGCAGAGTGAAAAAGGCGAACTCATGGGCAGCAAGCCGCTGGACGGGGGTACCCAACTCCTCAAGGCGGTCCAGCAGTATCCCGACCTCATAGCCGAGCGACCGCGATGGGCTCTGCTCAAGCTCGGAGGAGTGCAGGGCGGCGTCGAGGACCGCCTCAACCAGCTCAGCGCCGACCAACTCCTTTTCGGCATCGGCGCCTTGGAGGGCGGCGCTGAGGAGATCTACTGCAGTCCATGGCCGATCGTGGGCGAGGAGCTCACAGGCAGCGCGGTCGGTGTCAGCGCCGTGAATCCCCCAGCCGCCGACCTCAGACCAATATCGATCTAGGAGCTCAGGGGCGAGCTCGCCGAGAATGTCCCAAGTCTTGGCGCCGGCCTCTGCGGCCAATGCCAGAGCGATTCGCCGCTCGGCCCCTGCCGCCTCAGGCCTGGCAAGTGCCGTACGCAGCCAGCTAGTGTCCTGGCGCAGTTTGTAGCTGGCCCAATTGCCGGCAACGTCGCGCAGGGCTGGCACCTCTGAATCGAGCCAGCACAGCAGCTCCCCGGTGGGTCCGGCGGGGTCGAGCGTTCCAAGGGTGAAGCCGATCTGAGCGGGCACCTTGCTGCGCTCGGCCAAGGTACGGAGACCCGCCATGGAGTCAGCCTTAAGCGTCTCAGTGACGGCCTCCTCACGGATCCGGGCGAGACGTTCGGTGTGGGCCTGGAAGTCCTCTTCGGGTCCCGGAATGTCCGGTCGCCAATCGAACAGATGGGCGAAACGGGCGACATCAGTGCGCGGTTCGAGGCGCTCAGCCAACTCCCGAAGTCGCGTCAAAGTCTCCTCACCCATCGACCAGGCTGCCTCGGGGAAGCGCCCGTGGCGGGTGGCCTCGCCGTCGACGGCTTCCCATAGTGTCAGGCGCTCCTCTGGCCCTAGGTCGGCCTGCGCGACAAAGCTCTGGAGGCCTGCGAGTAGCCGCTCGCGCTCAGCTGGTGGGAGCGGTCCGAGTCGGGTGGCTAGCTCAGCCCAGCGCGCAGTCTCGGTGGCGGCGATCTCGCTCGCGAGGTCGACCAGATGACCGATGTAGCCGACCCACTCGCCGACCGAAAGACTGCGGGCTTCGGGCTGCCAGTCGCGAAAGCGCGGGGCGCTTGGCGGCGACGAAACCGCGTGGGAGCTCGGCCAGAGTCCCATCAGCAATTCCCAAGCGGTCTCTGGTGATTCACCCCTGATGGCTTCGAGCACCTCTACTTTCAGCTGCACAGACGCGGAGGTCTGCCGTATCCAGCCAACCAGCACCGCCTCAAGGCTCGCCAATGGGCGGTTCGAGAGCTGTCCACCCGGATCGACCCGGTGCAACCTGGAAAGCGCGCGAGCCGCATCCGGAAGATAGTCCGGGGACCAGCAGAGCACCTCTAGGGCCCAGAGCAGGCCCGTGTGGGGCGAGGAGCCAAAGAGCGGGGAGCCACGATCGCCGTCTTGAAACATCCCGGCGAGCAATGGCTGGTCACGATCGAGGTCGGTGTGGACCGCATCAAGGAAGGCCTCGGGCGCGGCCTCTGCAAGGAGCGGCAGCTGTGGATTGAGAGACGCCCAAATCTCCACGCCCGCAGCTTCATTAGCGGTATTGAGAACCGTGGCGACGAGCGCCCGGGCGTGCTCAAGACCGGTGGCGCCATCGGCCAGCCGGACATCGCCGCCATTGCCGAGAAGTGCTGCGCCCTGAGCGATTCCCGACCGCAACACACCGGAATGCAACTGTGGTCGCTCGGTCAGGCCGAAGAGGAACCTGTCCTCGCCGACGAGCTGGGCCCTTGGGTCGATCTCGCCAAGCACTTCCGTTGCAAGCCGATTCCAGGTGGCGAGGTCGGCAGCAGTGAGAGAGTCGCGGAGGATCAAGAAGGCCTGCTCGCCGGAAGCTAGATGCCACTGGGTCGCTGGGCGAGCGAAGGGCGGATCCTCAGTGGCGCGCCAGCGAAGAAGAATTCGCTCGACCTCTGCCCAAGGTTTTCCGGCGATCGTGCTGACCACCGAAGTGTCCTCCTCCGAGTCCGTCCAGGAGCCAAGGAGGGCGAGCGGGGCGAGGACCGCCGCGTCAGGGGGCGTCGACCAGCCGGGGCGCGCGAATTGGGGATCGCGGGAGAGAGCACGAACGAGCGCCGGCATGCTGCGCCGCGCCTGTGCCGAGAGCTTGTACGCCCGGTCAGATTCGAGACCTGCCGCTTCCAGGGCCGCGGTGGCCTCCGCCCGGTCGGGCCGCGGCAGTTCGATGTGATCGCCGAACACGGTCGGCTCCCAACCCAGCGCGAGAACAACGTGGTGGCCACCCTCAATCGCGGCCGTAACGTCAGCGCCGTCAAATAGCGGCAGCAAGGTCATCTTGCCCGCCTGGCCACAAACCCGTCGCCATACATCGGCAGAGGTAATGAGGAGCGGTGGCGGGGGAGGTGTCCCCTCGTTTCGCAAACGCTCGATCGTCGCCGCGCAGAAGGCGAGAGCATCCTCACGCCAGGGCGCCTTGATCGTGAGCAGCCCGGGCGCGCCGAGGAGAAACTCTCCAAGGCGGTCGCGCTCTTCGTTGCGTCCAGCAACGACGAGTGCCGAAGGTAGTGCCGGTTCGGTGCGCTCAGAAAAGCGCCGCCACCAGAACTCAAGCGTTTGTGCGTCCTGCGGGCGGCGACCCAGCTGCTCGGAGATCCATTGGTGAACGGCGGGGGTTTGGGCGAGCCAGCCCTCGAGGTTGTCGGCGTCGAGGACGCGAACGTCGGCAAAGGTGCGGTCGGCGCGCTTCTCGGCTGCCCAGGCCGAGGCCGTGCTCCAGCGCCGCGGGGTCGCGAATATGTAGGTGAACTCGCCAGGGTCGAGTCCGGCAGGTTCTTCGCGGCGCTTGCGATAGTCGGCCTCGGCCTTCTGGCGAGGCCGTGCACCGACCCCGAACTCAAAGCAGATGCCACCGTCTGGCAGAAAGGAGGTGCCGATCGACCGGGCGACGCCGTCCCAGCCGGGCGCGGAGACACCGCCGCCAGCGCGCACTCCGATATCGATGACGCCCTCCGTGGCAGCTAGGAGGCGGCGCATCAACTCCGGAAAGAGTCCCCCAGCCTGCGGTGTCGCCGCCCAGGCACTGAGCTCGCCAGCATCGATCAGCTCGGGGCCAATGGTGCGCCGCCCCTCCCCGACCGGGGTGACGAGCGAATTCCTGCTCGCTCGCAGACGCTCGACCTCGGCCTCGTCGAAGCGCAGTTGGCGTGAACCGGGCTGTCTAGCCGCGGCAAGAATCCGCCCCGCCTTGGCCCAGTTTCGGACCGTGTTCTCGTGAACGCCAAGGCGCCGCGCCGTCTCGCGGACCCCAATATGGGAGGGTTCATCCGACCCGGTTGCCTTCATCCCTACATTCTACTTGATACGCTGGATTGTAGATGTTGGAGCCTGAAAGATGAGTTCCTGAAGCAAAAGCACAAGCGGAGTCGTGAGAGCGTCCAGACCCGCAGGGAGGAGCGCGAACTGCTGTTTCTGGACGATCCGTCAGACCTGTCTCGTCGCGCTCCTTTCGGCTACGACCATCTGCGCTCTGGTTTCGCTCGTAAGCGGAGAGATCGACGGCGCGGGTCTTGTTGGCCAACTACTAGCAAGGGCCCAGATGATGTTCGGCTAGCGAAACGCCTCGCTTCCATAATTCAGGGTGATGAGTCGAGCCGACAAGCTGGTTGCCCAGCGAGAAAAGGAAGCATCGGAAGCTCACGCGGCTGCCGAGGCAAATGCGAAAGAATCATCACGCCGAAGGCGCGAGGAAGAGTGGCAGAGGCTTCTTGCCGAGATTGGGCCGGCGGTTGGTTCGCTCGAGCGTCGTGATTGGCCGGGTGCTCAGATGTTGAGACTCGAACGGCGGGGCTTCTTTGGTTGGAAGAAATACTCAAGGGCTGGACGCGAAATCCACAGCTACGGTCGGCCCTGGAAGGACACAACGCTCACCATCCGGGTCTATTTGCTCTCTGACGGTCAGCTCGCGATGACATCGTTAAGCGCCACCACACCGATTGACGACGAGGCTCTAGATCTCATTCTGAGCGGAGACGGATACTGGGGAAGCCTCCCGATAGACGCAGTCACCGAGCGTCTTCGCGCAATTGCGGTCGAGACATAAATGCATGGGCCCAATCCGGACCGCAGCGCAGCGTCACCAGAAGACGCTCGGCCTGAACCTCTGATGGCGGACCTCGAGCCAACCGAGGCGCAGCGCCTCAGCCGATTGCGAATCCTGCTGTCCACCGCGGCTGCGCGGCTCGGCGATAACTCAGATGCCGGCTTGCACGTGGCGACCGTGGCAATCGATGGTGCCGGCGAGCTCGCGGTCGGGCTCTGCGTTCACAAGCTAGGCCTCAGCACCAAGCAGACAGACGGAGTTCCCCAGATGCTCAACCGCATCCAGGGGAAGCTTCGCAAACCGATAACCGGTGCGCAGGGATACCGGGAGCTGCACCGCATGCGCAATCTCGTCCAGCACGAGGGAGTCCTACCTGCGGCCGACCAGCTCCCCAGATGGCTCGCCGAGACCGAGAGTATGTGTGCACACCTGATCGAGGCCTGCTTCAAGGTCTCTCTTAATGAGACCGGCTCCTCCGATGGGGTCGCCGATCCAGAGCTTCGCGCGCAGCTCAAATCGGCGGAGATCGACCTCGATAAAGGCGCAGCGCAGTCGTCCTTTGAGAGTTCCTGGCAGGCCCTTGACTTGGCTCGGAGAAAGCTGCAGTCCCAGACCCACACCCAACCCGCCCGGCCCCCCATGCTCGGCGCCCTCGGCGGAAGCACTAGAAGCGTCGGCGAGCTATATGACCGTGTGAACGCGATCTCAGAGCAGCTCGAGCTTTACGCCTTCACAGCCGATCCTGGCGATTGGCTGTGGTTTCGTGACCGACATATGGAGGCCTTCAACGGACCACCGCCTGATCTGGACGATGCCGCGCGGGCCTTCGTCTTTGTCCTCGGCTGGGTGCTGAGCTTCGAGGCCTACCTCGCCCGCCATGGCCCCGATCGATGGGAGCGCTGGCGGGAGAGCCAGCGTTCACCGCAGACAGGAATCCCCAACGGTCCCCACGTGCGGGGGGTCGCATTGGGCGAGAAGCGGGTGTCGAGGCGGACCGATGAGGAGGACGAGATTGAGTGGCTCCTTGAGCTGACCGACGTCCCAGAGGGGACTCACCCCGACTTTGCCTGGGCGCTCAACGAGGTCGCGCGGCGGATGGCGGAGACGGGAGTGGCGCGGACCGCCGTGCTCTACGGCGGCGGCCACATGAGCGTGTTCGCACCGGATTCCGCAAGCGGCGCCGAGATCGCCCGCTGGGTGAGGGGACTCCTACCGGCGGCGAAGGCCGAGCTCGAGGCGCGTCTAGAGGCAGACGCTGCCGGTGCCGCGCTCGCCGAGCAGCTGGCCGCGCCTTTTCGGGAGGCGCTTGAGCGTGCCGGGCTGGGCGCGGAGGAGGTGCTGGCGAGGCCGCCCGAGGGGCGCAGCGAAAGCCCAGCGAGCGAGGCCGAGATCTGGATCTCCCTACAGCGACCCGCGGATACCCACACAAGCTGGTTCCCCAAGGCGGCGGAGGAGTGTTTCGGGGCACATTTCCCTGAGGCAATCCCCCAGACAAGCGCTGGCGCCCCGTACCGAGCGGGGTTCTATGACGTCACCGTGCCGGCCGACTGGGATCCCGAAAGGGTGGCCGCTTGGATCGCGGAGGCGGTCGAGGCTGATTCAGACAAACGCCACAATGAAGTTCTGGTGCGCAACCGGCAACGTGAGGATTTGGATCGCCGCTTACAGGAATTAAGGCGCGATCTGGTTGAGGGCAAATAGCGGCTCTCCCTCGCCGAGACGCCGCGCCTCAGCGTCTCTTCGGTGACGTTTTTCGTGGCGCCCGGAATGGCATCGAGCGGCGCATGTATTCGTCAAAGCGCGGCACCGTGAAGTCGATGTAACCGTAGTTCTCGGTGCTGTAGACCAGCCCCTTGGTCAGCAGCTGCTGGCGCACCGGCGATAGTGAGCTGGCCGGCTTTCCAAGCCGTTTGGCCACAGCACCGCTGCGATAGGGGCCAGCTCCGAGGTCGGCCATCGCCCGCATATAGCGCCGCTCGTTGGCGGTCGCGCGCTGGATGCGGACCTCATAGATGCTGCGATCGAGCGCCGCCTGCGCCGCTGGCATCGCGTCGCGCACGACCTCGACGGTGATCGGCGAATCCTCGGCCAGGTTCCAGGCGTGCTTGCCAAGCTGCTGAATGTAAAAGGGGTAGCCCTCGGTCCACTCAAGTGCCGCGCCCACCGCCTCCTCGCCGTACTCGACCTCCAGCTTGGCGGCGGGCCCGACCAGCGCATCGCGAGCATCGTTCTCTGGGAGGTTGGCGATCGTCGGAAAGTCGAACAGCCGCTCGGCATAGGAGCGAGCCTC
>Ga0157372_10003556_pt1 | contig 16786 bp, 13 predicted proteins | sample C55metaG_FD_115307 | JGI IMG/M metagenome (GOLD analysis project Ga0157372, IMG submission 115307) | Corn rhizosphere microbial communities from Kellogg Biological Station, Michigan, USA - C5-5 metaG | ecosystem: Host-associated > Plants > Roots > Rhizosphere > Soil | place: USA: Michigan... | reverse complement strand
GACGCAGTTCTTCGACCATTACCTCAAAGGCAGTCCAGCCCCCCGCTGGACGACCCGCGGGATCCCCGCCAGCGACAAGGGTATCGACAGAGGATTCCAGCTCGATCCTACAGGTGACGCCTCCGCCAGAAGCCTCTTGCTGAACCAACCGGACAATCAACCGGTTGGCATCAGCAGAAAATGACGACGGAGATTCTCTCCCAGCCTAACAGAAAAAGGAGGAAGTTCATGGCCCGAACTTCCTCCTTTGCAAAGACCATAGTGTGATCAAAGAAGAAAACCTCAGGCTGGGACCTCCTCCTTTGAACGTTTACATTGCAGCTACTCGGCACCAGGGAGAACTATTCCTCCACAGAAACGGAGCAGTGTTGCTTCCTGATCAGCTTACAGCAACCGTTTAGTCTATTAGTACTACCGTAAGGGTTGCAGTGCAGCTCGTATTTGCTGCAGCGGTGCAATGCAGTTGCGTAGCGTCCCCACCTGGCGTAGCCGTATTGTAATGCGCATTTGCAGGACAAGTTGGAGTGGAAAAATCGGTGCAGTATTTGGCTCCCGAAAATTTCTGGGCCTTGAAGGCCAGTGCGCTGCCAACGACACCGACTACGCCGATGCCGACAAGCATGAATTTGGCTTTGTTCATAACAGAAGTGCTTTTTAATTCAAAAAGCTAAACTTTGGCTTAATGATCGCCTACTCTTGGATATTGTTTTACCATCGGCCTCCCTACACTGCTCGTCAGCAGCGCACCGGTGGGCCGGTCATGGCCTCTGATCAGGCAGAAAACGGACATCGCTAACGGTCCCCCAAGGTACTTTTCCGGCCATCGCTAAAAAGGATAAAATCACCGGCAAACCGGATAAGGCATATTCCATATGGAAGGTTCTTTGCTTTGCAGCCGACAGCTCCGCTGCCCCAGTATTGCTCGTAAACAACAAGCAGGATCAGGCCGTCGCTTTTCGGCAAGGCTTGGCCGTCTCCTCGGGCTGTGCGCCAGAGAGAATCGGGACCGGAACGGCTCGACTACCTGCTGCAGATGACGCAATTTGTGCCCCAACTGCAAACTACATTGCACCTCTGTAGCGAATTCGTCCTGCACAGATGGCCGGCAAACAACCCCGGGAGAACATAACACTATTCGTTTCCTGCCTGATCAGGCCACGATCGGCCAAGCCCCAGGCAGAGACTTCCACCTTTGGATGTCTACCCCCTAGCTATTCTAATCCGGAAGGAGTACTCTTTCTTAGAAAAGGAGCGGTGGTGCGTCCTGGCCATTTACAGTTACTTTTTAGTCTGCCAGTACTACAGTAATAGTTTCGGCGCAGGTCGTACTCGAAGCAGCGGTGCAATGCAGTTGCGTAGCGTCACCACCTGGTGTAGACGTGTTGTAGTGAGCATTTGCAGGACAAGTTGGAGTGGCAAAATCGGTGCAGTATTTGGTTCCCCAAAATTTCTGGACATTGAAGGCCAGTGCCCCACTAACTACACCGACAACGCCGATGCCGAGCAGCATGAATTTGGCTTTATTCATAACAGAAGTGCTTTTTAATTCAAAAAATTAAACTTTGGTTTAATGATCGCTTACTCTGAATATAGTTTTCGGCTTCACCATTGGCCCACTCCACGCTGCCCGTCGGCAACGTATCGGCGGGCCGACCGTGGTCCTGTTCAGGCATAAACGGACAAAGTTTGCGTTCTCCCAAAGTAGTTTGCCAGACATCTCCCAAAAGAAGAAAATCTCAGACAGCCCTAGATATAGGAGAAAGCTCCAGTAGGGAGTTCCTCCTTTGGATGTTTACATAGTAGGTATAATCCGGAAGAGCTAATTCTCCTCAGAAATGGACTCGTAGTGCTTCTTGGGCGCTTACGCTGACCATTTAATCTACTAGTACTACTGTAAGGGTTGCAATGCAGGACGAATTCGCTACGGAGGTGCAATGCAGTTGCATCCCAACTGCATTCGTGATGTAGTGTGCGTTTCCAGGACAATTTACATCTTGCAAATCGGTACAGAATTTGTTTCCCGAAAATGCCTGGGCCTTGAAGGCCAGCGCGACGCCAACCAAACAGACAACGCCGATGCCAAGCAGCATGAATTTGGCTTTGTTCATAACAGAAGCGTCTTATAACGCAAAAAGCTAAACTTTGGTTTAGTAATTGCCTACTCTGGAGATGGTTTTCGGCTTCCCCTTTGGCTCCTCTTACACTGCCTGTCAGCAGGGTATCGGTTGGCCGACCGCGGCCCTGATCAAGTATGAAACAGACTTCGCTTTTGTACTTCCAAATTAGTATGTCGGCTAGCGCTGAATAGGATAAAATAAAGGTCAACCCAGACTAAAGGAGAAAGTCGCAAAAAGGGACTTCCTCCTATGGATGTTTATACAGCAGTCATTCCCATCTAGAGAAGGGAAAGCCTCCACAGAACAGAAACTGTGGCGTTTTTGGGCAACCAACAATAAGCCTTTTCAATCTTTTAATAAGACTGTAATAGTATGAGTGCAGGGCGAACTCGCTACAGCGGTACAATGCAGTTGTTGAGACTTTTCATTTGGAATATCAGTGACGTAGTTCGCCTCGTCAGGACAATTTGCTTCTTGCAAATTGAGCAAAGCGAAGGGCTTACTGGAGCTCTTCGACGGTCTTGAGGACATGGATGATCTCCCGTTTGGCGCCGTTGGGGTGCTTTTGACCTCCTTCTTTGGATGTTTTCTTAGCAACTGGTCCGGTCCACGGAGAATTATTCCTCCACAGAAACGGAGAAGTGGTGCTTCCTAGGCATCTCACAATGACCGCTTAGTCTATTAGTACTACTGTAAGGGTTGCAGTGCAACTCGTATTCGCTGCAGCAGTGCAAATGCAGCTGTATAGCTTCCCCACCTGGTGTAGCCGTGTTGTAGTGCGCATTTGCAGGACAGGTTGGCGTGGAAAAATCGATGCAGTATTTGGCTTGAATTTTGGCTTGTTCATAACAAAAGTTTGTTTAAAATTTAAACTGCAAAAATGTCATCTTTCAACATTTTCTCTCAAGACATCGACATCCTGTGCTCCTAAAAAAGCTCTTTTCAATCTTCTCTGGCTGTCATAGAATGCCAGAAAGGGGACACCTTTCGGCTGGAAATATGCATCAAGATTCTTTTGTCGATCCTGAATGACAATTATATTCTGATAACGGCCCAGGTGATATCTTTTTACATACTCCTGAACATCGTTATAAGGCCACGAACTGACCATATAAATGTTTACATTCTTGAGCTTATCTATATTTTTGACAATTGCCTCCGTCTGCTGGCGGCAAAACGGACAGTGGGGCTGATAGTAAAAAAGTATGAATGGCCGCCCCGCTGGAATACTACTCGTATTGAAAGCAGACACACTATCAATCAAGGTAAGACCGATAGGCGGGAGAAGCTTTCCCTCCAAGCCTGTAACGATTTTTTCATGATCGCCAAAACAGCCGCTAAGAGCGACTAAGATAAAAAAAGAGAGGTATCTTTTCATTGTATGGAATTTTTGGATCCCATGAACTCATGCCATTTTCACAGGCTTTTCCACCGATGGTGTTCTATTTGGTTCGGATGCTAAGGATTTTGACGCAAATGCCGATTTAATAAGATATTCCAATAGGAACAGAGAAAAAATAAAAGACGCTGTCACAGGAAACAACTGGAACCGCAACACAACAGGAGAGGCAAAAACACTGAACCCAAAATTAACGAGCCACAAACTAGCGGTCAATAAAAAGATCCTGGAGATTTTTTGACTGCTCTTAAATCCGCCGAGCAATGCGAAAGACAAGCCAGATAATAGAAATATTATATTCAGGCATCCTGCAAAAACCGGATAAAAGTCCAACATTTTCACATTTAAATCGCTCGCCCTCAGTCTTACCCGCCTTCCTTTATAATGAAACCAAACTCTGGCCATTTCTGCTACCGTATCTCTTCCCATATTGTAAGTGTTGAGAAATTCGGGATTGGGAGAATAATAATTCAATAGATTAGGGCGCAGATAGTTAGTCCAAAATTCCTTCGGATAATTTTTTATCAGCCACGACCCATACTCTTCATACAACGGGGCAACAGATGCCCATGGCTTAACGGAATAAGGGCGCAGAGAATCCATTTTGAATTGATCATTCATGTATACCCTCAATGGACTGCGCGGGTCCCACATATAAAATGTATTGGCGACCAACGCCTCTTGCGGATACTTTCGTAAGTCCCTTGTCGTATCAAAGTATTGACGCACATAATTATCGATGTTTTTAAATTTCTTTGGAACGCGCTTTCGATCAGCGCTGTCAACATACCGATAAGCATACATAGCATTATTCGCCAGCTGCCATCCACTAAAAGGAGAGAATATGCGTACACCTGTCTCCCGCTGGTAACTATTGCTAGTGTGCCAGATAAAAAGGCCTATAACCAAAAAACTAGCCGCAATACCACCGATCTTCCAATGCCACTTTTGACGCGTGAATAGAAGAGCAACGGCCGTGATTAATGGGTAATATAGAGCGTTATATCGAATGGCAAACAAAACGAATAGCAACCCAACCTGTAGCATTAACATCTTCGTCGTGGAGTTTTCGAGTAGCCAAATGAGGATCGCGAACCAAAGCAAACTAATTCCAATAAATAACCCGTCACTTGATATATAATTGGCTAAGTACAGCCACACCGGATTTAACAGAATAAAGAGAAGCGACACGGCTTTAACCCAAGGTACAGGGCGGTAAAAATAGCAGAGAGTAAACACTAAGAAAAGTCCCGCAAATTCCAACAACAGATATTGAAAAGCCACTACCGCTGTATCGGAATAGGTAAAGACACTAAAAAGGCGTAAGAAATTCGAATACCCAACAGGATATGTATTAACTGCCAGGTTGTGATACGCTGTTGTCAGATAAATGTAAGAGTCGTAGTTAATAAAACCCGCTTGTGGATAAAAATATTTAAAGATCGCAAATTGCACAACTATTAAAGTGCAAGCTACCCCCAAGAAAGCTCGGTTCCAGCGGTCCTCGAGAAGGTACCCACGAAATCCTTGCTTAAAGGCCTTACGCACATGTTTTGGTTCAACCGAACGAGACTTCTCTTCATGATATTCCTGTTCAGTATTAATTGACCAGAGATTCTCTTTCTCCGTTATTCCAGCAATTATGTTATCTACGGCTGCCATGGCCGTCAACATCGAATGGTCGGAGTTATTGTACTTATGCATACCATTTCTACCGACAGGAAACAAATTTGTAATTGCCTCTAAGAATATCCGTATTTCCCCGAATCGACCGAATGTCCCGAAATAAGCCGGGTAAGCTTTCTCCATGCGTAGAACTGTGCTATCCAAAACGTCTTCCGCCCTCGCCAAGCCAATCTTTTCAAGCTCACTAATGGCCTGCGCCCTAATCACTTCGTCTTCCTGCACCCAAAAAGCATCAGTCGCATTGGCAAAATACTCCATTCCAATCCAAACTGTGTTTGGATCCCGCACCATATATGGACTCCAATTGTTAAATATCTGAAGCCTCCCTACCTTGACGTCTCTTTCCTGAATGTAAATCCAGGTGTCCGGCAGAATCCATTGCTGTTCCTTTTCATCCAATTTATCCCCAAGTGACATTTTACGCAACAATATTCCAACGGTAATAAAGTCGCGATATTGAAGACCTTTCGCTATCTCCCGAACATTGGCAGGAGCGCTATCTCCCATACCTGCAATAAGTTCCTGCACCGGCATGGTAGAAAAGAAATAATCTCCCTCCATGGTTTGAGTTTCCCCCGTCTGCTTATCTAAAGCGTCTATGCCTATGACTTTGCCACTTTCAATCCGTATGCCCCGAACTTCCTGCCGCATTAAAATCACCCCGCCCATTTCCTGGACTTGTCGAGCTACCTCTTCCCAGAGTTGTCCCGGTCCGAATTTGGGATATAAGAACTTTTCAATCAGGCTGGTTTCTGTATCCTTCTGCGCTATATTGTCTATACGTTTTTCCTTCTTCACCCAGAGCGATCGAGTCGCATGTGCCAAGGCCTTGCCCACGGAAATACCTTTTATTCGTTGCGCCCCCCACTCTGCCGATATCGCAGAGCAAGGCATCCCCCAAACTTTTTCCGTATAATCCATGAAAAAAAGCCGATACAATTTATTCCCAAACCGATTTATGAAGAAATCCTCAAGGCTTTTCTCCGGCCTCCTTGGAAGTAAGCGGGCCCGGATGTAGGAAAAAATTATCCCACCGGTAGTCCCTACTCCCAATTTGCGGAGCGTGTCTATGGACAATTGAATTGGATATGTAAAAAATCGGCGAAGAAAATAGATCCGCGACATTCTTCGCCGGACAAGCATTACTTTCTCCACCGATTGGTCCAATTCATGACGACCAGCGATCTGCTCAGGGGTTATCGATTTCGACTGGTTATGGTAAGTCAGTGTAACATCTTCGGCAATTATCTGCTCAACGGGCAAAATGTTAAGCCACCAGTGCATCACCCGGTCGGATTTCGAAAAGAATCGGTGTCCGCCGATATCGATCCGATTTCCTTTATAGTTGACTGTCTTAGAGATTCCACCAATATCTCCGCTCTTCTCGACTATGACCGGCACAATATCTGTACGCTTGAGCAACTCATAAGCAGCGGTCAATCCAGCGGGTCCGGCGCCAATAATAATGGCTTTTTTAGACATAAAAATAGAATAAGCTTTAATTATATGATCCAAATTACCATCGAACCTATTCTTTCAAAGGATAAAACTATTTTCAAAAAGTAGCTCCAAGGCTATAACTCCTTTTTATCTTCCGTACTCCGTCGATAGGCAGCGGGGGTGGTCCTGTATATTGATTTAAAGGTCTTGTTGAAGCTTCGTTGCTTTTTATATCCGCAATCCAAGGCGATGGACTTGATCGAATCGCTTGAATCCCGAAGCCGTTCCGCCGCCCTTTGCATGCGTTGCCGAACTATATAAGCGTGAACAGTAGCGTTTACTATTTGCCGGAACCCGTTTTGCAGCTTCTCTTTGTTGATGGAGAAGTGCCGGCATATTCGTGGAATTGTGTGCCCTTCGTATAGGCGTGCATCTAGGAAATCCTTGATCTCCCGGATCATCTCGACATCTCTTTGAACCATATCAGACGAGTTTGCCATCAATTTCTTCGTGGCATTAGGACGGAAATCTACCACATAACCCTGCGATTCTCTTGCAGTTAAAACTAATAATTTGCCCACTCATTTCGAAAACTTGGGATTACTCAAACCTATCGTCCTATTGCTGCTATACTGCCTGACAACCCATTTAGCTCCAGGCCAAGGCATGCCGTCGCCGAAACATTTTGCCGACACCACCCTACCTAAAATCGACAGTTTAAAGCCGGCAATTGTTACAGCCGTCATCCGACCGCACGTCAAAGGAGATACTGTCGAATTCAACACCGGCAATACCCGCCTCCACCCATACGCAAACGTCGAAGAATTGCTAGGCCGGCTGCCGGGTCTGCAGGTTGCTCCGGATGGAACTATTACTTTCAACGGGGAAAAAATACAACGTTTGTTGGTGGACGGAGAAGACATTTTTAGTGACAACCCGACCTTAATCACGCGCAACTTCGACGCCAGTAAAATTGAAAAGATACAACTCCTTGACCGAAAAAGTGAACAGTCGCGATTTGCAGGTACCGACGACGGCATCCGAACAAAGACCTTGAATCTGGTCATTAAGAATACCGAAAAAGACGGATATTTCGGAAAGATTGAATCAGGCAGGAACGCCACTGGCTACTATATCAGTGATGGCTTCCTTGCAGCCCTTAAGGACAAGCAACAATTTACCGTCATGGGCCTGGCAGCAAATACGGGAATCACCAATCTTCCCGGTAGCCCAATAGCCGGCCCCGGCACATTACGCTATCAAGGGGGAATATCCGATCCCTTTGGCGCATCAGCCGGAGTTGGGGTCCCCATCTTCGCAGGCACAGCTCTACATTATGCCAACAGTTGGGCCCGCACGGGTCAACACATAGTGACCAATTATCAATACAACCACTACTTCACCGAGCCCAATACAACAACAGAAACCATTCAAACACTATCCGACACCATCTATAGTCAAAAACAACAGGCACAATCGGAAAACAGGGAAGACCAACATAGAATAGATGGAATATTTGACTGGGCACCCAATACTAATAACGCGTTCAAATTAGTTTTTTTCGGCAGCATAGGAGAAGGAAGCAACCAGCTATCCGCAAATAGCTCTGGCAGCTTCACTAATGTGCCTGTAAACGCCAGCCGCCGTACTATTGACGACCATGTTACTCAAAATGCCATCAAGGCGGATCTATACTGGAGACATCAAATTGCCAAACCGGGAAGGAACATTACCTTTGGAGTCGGCGTAAATAAAATTTCCAACAGCACAGATGGCTATATTTTTTCTCTAAATAGCTTTTACCGGTCAGACGGTACCCTGCAAGCCCTGGACACAGTTGATCAACGTAAACAAGTAACTGGGGCCCCTTTAAATCTAAGAGGCCTTATTAATTATATTGAGCCGTTATGGAAGGGGGCTTCCTTACAACTGAATTCCTCAATCAACGTTACCACGGACAATTCCCTACAGGCAATCCACTCGAAAAGCGACGGCAAGTACACGACTCCAGTCGACAGCCTTAGCAGCCACTTCGAAAGCCAAACACATATTCAATCTGGTGCGCTATCTTTGGAGGCGCGCACGAAAAAGTTTTATTACAATATGGGCATCGATTGGCTCCTCTTCAACTACAACCAGAAGGACTTGATGAAAGATCCCGCAATCCAGCAAAATTATTTCAATCTATCGGCCCATGGCAGGTTTGCCTTTTACATCAATCCTTTTTCCACTATCCGATTGAATTACAGCACATTTGTCCAAGAACCGTCCGTTACCCAACTGCAACCGGCAAAAAACAATAGTGACCCACTTTATATCACCCTCGGAAATCCCATTCTAAAACCTACCTCAACGCAGGCCTTTCGAATGGAGTATTCACGAATAAAAGAGTGGATGGTGTTTTTCAACCTCAGTTACGACATTATCAACAATAGCATAAGCACAAGAACTGTTACCGATTCCCTCGGCCGCCAAGTCAGCCAAAGCACCAATATAAACGGAGGAAAGGCCTCTAATGTTAGCTTTATGATCAGGAAGCAACTAGCTGGACTAAATGTCGGACTGCACACTCTCGGCACGTTTTCGTCTACCTATAATTATATTAATACAGATATTAACAAAAATACAACCTATTCCGGTACAGAGGGTATAAGCTTGGAAAAAACCGTTCCAGAAAAATACGCGATTAAACTGAATACTGACTTCGTTTACTTCGCGCAATCAAGCAGTATCAACAAATCGGCCCCTGTCCATTACTGGACCCAAAATCACAACGCTGACGTGGCCATCTATTTATGGGGCAACATCGCTATTAGAAGCAACGCCATTTTCACATGGCAACAAAAAACAACAGAATTCGTAGCCAATACTTCCACTTTTCTCTGGAGTGCGTCTGCCGACAAAGAGCTTCTTCAACACAAACTTACCCTCAGGGTCGCGCTAAATAATATCCTTGATCGAAACATCGGCACGAGCCGCACGAACATTAATAATATTAACACCAGCACGTCAACAAATATCCTCGGCCGGTACTGGATGCTTTCTGCTACGCTTCATTTCGATAAAAAATATCGCAGAAAATAAAAGCGGCGTTAATAATTATTTATTCGAACAATTTTCGGCGCGTTTGTACCCGTGCCGCCCGATTGACCAACCCAAGCCAGGGTGACATTCTGAAAAAAAGGTGTGCTAAGGTTGTACGAGGCCAAAACCTTGTTCGTTGTATTATCCACTACCTGAAAGCTATAGGAACCATTGGTTATGTCGGCCGCGTATTGCTTGAATCCACTATACTGCTTATAACTCATTGAAGGAAAGTCTGCAATGCCCGGCATATTTGTTCGTTGGATGAAAACCGGGTTCCCGTTGTACACGAGGTTAATAAACCGCACACCGCAAGAGCTATCCACATACCGCGGAATCGATTCTTGAATCAACACCGTATCTATAGCACCCGTGTACCCCGCTAAGAAAAGGCTATAAACTCCTCCTGTAGACAAATTAAGATTCCCGGTAAAAATTGCATCCGCTGTGTCTGCGGTTGACGCGACGGTCAACGGAACCACCTTATTCGCCAATACGCTATAGACGGAATAAGACCCGTAATTGACTGTGGTAGTGATCTGGCTATAGGGTTGACCTGAAACCTTATCTCCAACATTCGTCCAATTCGCTTTCACTACTGCCGCACCAATTACGGCATTGGCCATGCTGAGAGAAGCCATAGGCGTCAGTGTAACCTCATTTTTTTGGCAAGAAAAGAGGCCTATGGAAATCGCGAATATAATAATGTAAGATCTGTGTTGCATATTGTAGTTAAATTAGTTGATAGGCCAAGTAGGCAATTTCTTTTCCATTTTATCAAGGGTCGCCATAAACTCATCAATAAAAGGCACCTTTTCTTGTCCCTGTTTCCTGGCGAATTCTTTTGAAGTCTCGATTGCCGACTGCTCCTGAATTATCGCCTCGGCTCGTCGTCCTAACTTGTATAGCAAGTTGGCGCGAGTATCCAAATATTGCAGCAATTCACCCGGGCCAAAACTGTTAACTTTAATTGACAATTCACTCCAACGTAATGCTTGTTGCAAAATACCTTGATCTGCACAGTATTGAAAAACATCCCAAGCAGGCATATTTAATTGATCAAAAACCGCCATACTAGCTTTAGGTTCGGGAGGATATTTAGCTAGTTTTTCTTCGATGCACTCGGACCACAATTTCCAACTCAGGTCAACAGATCGATAATATTTAATCTTGAATTGCAACACAAGCAATTTCGCATCGACCATGGGGTATTTTTCGCCTATAGCCCGCTCAACCTCACGCCAATCAGGGCTTTTGACCAGTGGGTGACCATTTCGAACAAACGGGATGGAGAGGTTTTCACGCGTAATTGCTTGCCTAACCCGCCACATTGCCCACCCTTTTAGGCCCTTAACCGAATCGACTAGTCCCGGACGATTATAACAAAGGACAAAAAAACTGTCAGTCGATAATATGTTATCGGTAAACTGATCAAAAAACTCAATATTATCTCTTGTACAGAGGTCACCCGTACTCTGTTTACTTAAAAAATGACTCCTATAATCAAGCGCAATGCTATCTGCCAAGCCCTTGTCACGAATAATCTTCTTGACGAATAAAGCCAACTTGCCCATCGATGCATAGTTCCTAAGACCTGCTTTATAGGCATCCAATTTATCATACATTTCCACGGTCATTGGATCAATTGCCTGGCGTAATAAAGTAATAAACACGCCTACCCTCCGATATCCCAGTTCTTGCTCAAGTAGTCTTCCATCCGGACTAAAGAACAGGAGGGTTGGATAGCCCGTGACATTAAATCTCCGGACAATCTCCTGAGCACTCTTATATCCCTTCCGGGTCTCAAAATCATCTTGTTGGCTTGAATCAGCCTGAACCTTTATCGCAATAAACTTATCCTTCATCTCCCCGATTACCTGCGAATTGGAGTAAACATCTCTATCCATTAGTTTGCACGGACCGCACCAGGTGGCATAAACATCGACAAATATATACTTTGATTCCTTTTTTGCCTTAATAAGCACTTGTTCCCAATCTGAAGCTTTCAAGAAATTGACCTCTCCGGTGGCGCTATCAGTCCTCACAGCATTTTGGCCAAAACCACTACTACACAAAAAGAATAAAACTCCAACTATTATCAATATTTTACGCATAACACCGTCTTTAATATCCCGCGTTTTGTTGTAAAAAAATATCAGCACCCAGCTCCACTTGTGAAATTGGATACCATTGCCAATTTGAATTCCAACTCCCTCCTTTAGCCACACAGGCATTTCCCGGAGCTCCCATCACCACATCTACAGTGCCGGTTCGCTTCAAATCAAGCCAACGATGCCCCCATTCGGTAAACAACTCAACCTGTCGCTCGTGAAGAATAGCGCCAAGCATATCTGACTGTGTAATCGCCGATGTCGCGCCCAAGCCGGCCCTCTGACGGATCAAATTAAGATCTGTAGCGGCGCTATTCGAGCCGCTAATATTGCCCTCCTGAGCCCGTGCCTCTGCACGAATTAAATATTGCTCAGCCAGTCGCAAGACAGTAGTATACTCTGAATTCACAGTATTCACTCTGCCTGCCTGATATTTAAAAGGGAAATAGTAAGTGTTTGTTCCGACTTTGACGCTACCTACCCAAGCCGTCTTTCGTAGATCGCCAGAATCAAAAGCATTCACAACGGCATTCCCAAGGCATACCGGATAAGTTCCACTTGTGTTAGGGCCTGTGGCAGGAAGAACAAAAAGAAGCCCTGAACCCGTGTTGGCCGTCGCTCCACTGCCCACCGGCTGCAACTGCCATATCGATTCCACACTATTTTCCGAAAAGACACGATTGGATCCAGTCAATGGGGCTAAACTAAAGTTACTGTTCGAAATTACGGCACTCGCCGCCGAATCTGCACCTTGCCAGTTACCCGTGAATAAATAGGCCCTGGCCAAAAGAGCCGTTGCAGCCCAACTAGTGGGCCGTAACCTCGCAGCTGTCGCTTTAACCATTGTTCCATCCAAAAAACCAACACTCAGCAGCCCTTGTGCTAAATGAAGGTCGGCAATTATCTGTTGCCAAACCTGTTCTTTGGGCGTCCTTGGCAACATGGCATTCGTCTTATAATCAGTTCCTGTCACCAATGGAACATCCCCGTAAAGGCTGGTAAGATAGAAATAAAAAAAAGCTCGCAAGAAATATGCTTCCCCAAGGGATTGTTGCCACACTGCAGGGGTCAACCCCTTGCTGCTCCTTATTCCCTCTATTGCAGTATTAGCAACATAGACCAATTGATAAATGTTCCGCCAATAGTCAAATCCCGTGTTGGAATTATTAAGCGTATTGGTATAATAGGGATTATATGTGGTCCTCGATACGTCAAAAAGTCTCAACTCGTCCGCAGACAAGGACGCATATAAGTACAGCGACGTAATACCCGACCAACTACCGTCAGCCTTACTGATATTAGTATAGATACCCGTTAACACAGCCGCAGTAGTTGCATCAGTAGTATAGACATTGTCGGCACCAACACTTGTTACCGGAGTATAAACAGTGACAAATTTTTTACAAGATGCGTTGGAAACGCTCACAATAAAAAGTATCGCCCAAATTTTATAGCCGTTTCTCATAACTTGATTTGAAATCATGATAATTTTTATTTACAATCCTATCTGCAGACCCGCCGTAATGACACGCAACGGCGGCAACGTAATGGAGCTTCCTGTTTCTGGATCCAATCCTTTGTATCTAGTGATGGTAAATAGGTTCTGGCCCTGCGCATAAATCCGACAACTTTGTACCCTAGCCCTTTTTTTCCAGCCCTCAGGCAACTGCCAGGAAAGAGATAGATTTTTTATCCGGGCATAAGACCCGTCAGTATAAACTAAATTGCTACTAAGCGCAAGGCCGGATTGAAGGGTTTGCGTCGAATATCGCTGAATACTGCTATTGTCTCCCTGCTTTTGCCATCTAGCAAGTACAAAACTAGGCTGATTTCCAGCCGGATAGTTGGAGGGCGAAAAGTATCCGGGATTGCTTCCAATAGTTCCGTAGTCGTTGTACATAACCTGCTTGGTAAACTGAATAAAAATATCCAATTGCAATCCCTTATATCCGAGCGTATTCTGGATCCCGCCATAATACCTTAGACTCGGATCAACCGTCACCGTTCGATCGGTCGAAAAACTGGGCGATAAGGTTGGATTTCCATGAGCGTCTGCGACCTCATATACTCCCGTTAATGGATCAACACCTACAAAACGATACTTCTTCTGCAGTGTAATTGGCTTGCCGATTACGAGGGAACTGGCATAGGATGAAGAACTAAGTCCCGGAAAGGACACCAATTTATTTTTTGGAATCGTCAAATTGAAATTGCTGGTCCAGCTAAAAGATTTTCCTTTAAAGTTTATCGTTGTCAATGTCAATTCCCATCCTGAATTTTGTACAACCGCCGGAAAATTCCGCATGATCGAACTGAACCCGGTGAGTAGCGGTAAAGTATAGCTTATTAATTCATTAGAAGACCGGTTCAAGAAATAGTTCGCAGATGCCAATATCCTATCTTTAAAAAGGCCGATGTCCAATCCCGCCCGAAGTTTTCTTGTCTCTTCCCATTGAAGGTAGGGGTTGGAAAGATTTTTTGGCTGCAGGCCAGTGAGAGACTGATAAGGTGTGGCGATACTAGAAGGTGCAGTATATAAAGTAAGATATGTATAGTCTCCAATCTGATCATTGCCGGTCGTCCCATAGCTCGCAGACAATTTTCCGAAACTTAGCAGAGGTAACATTTTCTGCAGAAGCCCGATTTTCGAAAATATCCACGCCGCACCAACTGAACCGAAGTTATGGAATTGATTATTTGTTCCAAATCTACTGCTCCCATCCCTGCGAGCGGCTATATTAATAATCAATTGATTCTGCCAATTGTAATTTAGCCGACCAAAAAAAGCATTGTACTTATAGATGTTAGGCGCGAGAGTCCTACCAATCAACGAGGAAGCCGCAGCAATGTCTCCCTCTTGTTGGTCAGAATTAAATCCAGAGGCGATTAAATACTGTCCAAAGCTATTGTTCTGATGAAAGGTAGTCCCTATCACAGTTTGCAATTCACCGTCGAAAAGAAGGACTTTGTACTCCGCTTGCGGTTCAACAATCCAGGAGTTTATATTATTATTTTGAAAGTAAGAATTACGGGTTGCCGCCGCCTGATTCTCGGGTGCATTTGCTAATTTGGAAGCCCTATAAGTTTCGTTTGTTGTTAAATTCGTGTACCCAAGGCTTGTCCTTACTTCAAATCCTGAAAACAACTTATATCCAACTAAGGCGTTGCTAACGAGATTATTAACCCTGATACCATTTTTAATATAAAAATTGGCAAGGGGATTAGCCCATGTAGAAATACCGGCACTATTAGGCGCCCAATTGAGGCTACCATCCGAATTACGTAGGGAGGGAGCATCGGGCGCCAAAGCCAGTGCAATTTGTGTAAGGTCGGTTGTGGGCAAGCGATTGTTATCATAAAGATAATTGCCCGAGAATTGGATCGTGAATCGTTGATCGGTGGAGATGTCTTTGAGATTAAAGTGCACTGATCCCTTCTGGTCGCCTAAATCAGTAGGAAAGACTGTCGTTTCCCGATGATAAGCGGCACCCACAAGCACCTGAATGTTAGTGGTTCCTCCAGAAACATCCCCCTGCACATCCGTGTACTGTGCATTACCACCTAACAAAGCCTTTTGCCAATCCGTAGACTTGGTCGTATCATAGGTGCCGTTGACATCATAGTCTGTGGCACCATACTTCCCTAGACCATCATTTTTAAACGCCTCTCGACGCATCTGGAGGTATTGCGATCGGTTAAGCAAGTTGAGGCGTCGGACATCGTTCCCGATTCCTTCCTGAATATTGAGATTTACGCTAGTTTTACCTGCTCGTCCCTTTTTCGTCGAAATAAGAATCGCGCCATTCGCCGCCCGGCTACCGTAAATGGCAGTAGCATCGGCATCTTTCAGAACAGATATACTTTCTATATCGCCGGGATTAATGAAATTAAAGGGGCTTGGATTGCTTCCGCCACCTGGAAGGAACGGCAACGCCCCGCCGCCCTGAACGCCATTTATCGTTCCAATAAGCTGAGCTGGATATGGCACTCCGTCTACTACATAAAGCGGCGCATTCCCTTGGGCCAAACTATTTTGTCCCAAAATCTGCACCGTTATACCACTACCGGCAAGGCCATTGGACTGTGCTATGAACAATCCCGGTGCCCTTCCTTCGAGCGCAAGTAGCGGATTGCCGACAGGCTGCTTCGCGATATCGGCGGCACCCACAGTCGAGACATCTCCGGTGGAAAGCCGTTGTGACGTTTTACCATATGCGATGACCTGAGCTTCATCAAGCTTATTTGTAGCTAGGATCATTCGCACAATGACCGGCTTCTCAGCTTCGACTTGTACCAACTTATTTTGATAGCCGAGAAAAGTAACCTCAAGCACAGAACCGGGCGCTACATTCCTCAATTCGAATTCACCTCGATCATTCGTAAGTGTAGCATGTTTCGTTCCCTGAATAGTGACGGTAGCGCCGGCCATCGACTCCCCCTGCTCGTTGATGACTCTCCCATGGACATCGCCGGCTTTCTCTTCTATGCTAATACCGTCCCCCACCGGCTTGGCAGGTGCCTCCTTCTTAACGATGAAGATGGTCTTTCCGGCCTGATAAAAATCAAGCCCGGTATCCCGGAGGCAAATTTGCAACGCTGTCTCTAACGGCACGTCCTTCAGCTCGATGCTAACTGGGCCGACCCCACGTAGCAACGCCGCATTGAAAAAGAAGGACATCCCCGTTTGTTTCTCGAACAACGAAAAGACGGCGGTAAGCGGCAAATTCTTACCCGAGATAGATACTTTCTGCGCATATCCGTACGCATTGCCATGAATGATACCGATCATTACGATAACGGCAGTCAACTTGATCTTTAGCAGCCAGCCGATCGGCCAGTTTCTTTTACCGGCGTACCGACGCCGAATTCCCCAGGCAGGGTTGATTGTCTCCATTTGTCTTGGCAGGGTTTTTAGGAAATCACAATAATTTTCTTCAGAGAAGTCAGGT
>Ga0157372_10003554_pt1 | contig 16788 bp, 15 predicted proteins | sample C55metaG_FD_115307 | JGI IMG/M metagenome (GOLD analysis project Ga0157372, IMG submission 115307) | Corn rhizosphere microbial communities from Kellogg Biological Station, Michigan, USA - C5-5 metaG | ecosystem: Host-associated > Plants > Roots > Rhizosphere > Soil | place: USA: Michigan... | reverse complement strand
TGAGAGCCAATAGGCCCGCGGCGAGTTTTTTCATACGGAATAAAATTATCGTGTTACCGGGATCGGGCGACGGGCGCCCGCCAAAATTAATGTTTTTATAATGGGAACAGCTTTTCCGCCGCTTCCACCGCTTCGGGTTTTCCGACATCGATGAATTTCGAATCGCTGTGATCGAAGCCGCGAATGATATGGGCGGCAGCCAGGTCGAGATACATATCGACCGTCGAGAATTTCCCTTCCCGGGTGATGAGGGGGAAGATCGCCGGATGGATAATATGGATGCCGCTGAAGGCCTTCTGGATCAGCGGGCCGTTGGCGGGCCGGGCAGGCCGTTCCTGTCCCGTCTGGACGTTACGCCAGCCGCAAAGTTCGTCCTTGTCGTTGAAGAGAAAATACCGCGAGGTGCTGCGACCAGTGACCGCCAGGGTGACCAGGGGACGGTGTTGGAGATGGTCGGCGATGATGGCGGACAGCGGCAAATCGGTCAGGATGTCCACATTCATCAGTACGAAGGGGCCGTCTTCCAGCAGGGTCCGGGCCTTTTTCAGTCCGCCGCCGGTCTCGAGGACCTGCGAAGTCTCGTCGCTGATGACATAACGGCTGCCCCAACCTTTGTTGTCCTTTAAGGCGCCAATGATCTGGTCTGCGAAATGATGGACGTTGATCACGAGATCGAAGATGCCATGACGCTGGAGGTATTCGATATTGCGTTGCAGCAGCGACTTGCCGTTGACGAGAGCCAGGGCCTTGGGATGGTGGTTTGTCCAGGGCTTGAACCGGGTGCCGAGGCCTGCGGCCAGGATCATGGCTTTGCGGACGGGCTGGGATGCAGCAGTGTTCATGCGCCAAAGATAGTGGTCTCCCGGGAGGTTAAAGCACGATGTTCTGCAAGATGGGGCTTTTCTGCGGGTAATCCGTATTGTAATGCAGGCCCCGGCTCTCCCGCCGGAACGAGGCTTCTTTTACGATCAGGTACCCGACCGTTATCAGGTTGCGTACTTCGCAGAGCTGCGGCGACACGGTGGTCGTCTCGTACAGCGTCTCTATTTCTTCATGCAGCAGATCGAGCCGTTTCATCGCCCGTTGCAAACGGGTGTGGGTGCGGACGATGCCGACATAGTCGCTCATCAACTGCTGCAATTCCTTGCCGCTTTGGGTGATGAGGATCATTTCTTCGGGTTCGGTGGTTCCCTCGGCGTTCCAATCCGGGATACCTTCCCTGAAATCGACGACGTCGATCAGCTCGACGCTATCCAGGTAACAGCGATGAGCAAAGACCAGCGCCTCCAGCAGGGAATTGCTGGCGAGGCGATTGGCCCCGTGGAGCCCGGTCGAGGAACATTCGCCGCAGGCGTAGAGGTGATTGATCGAGGTGCGGCCCCATTCGTCGACCTTTATGCCGCCGCAGCTGTAGTGGGCGGCCGGAGCGACGGGGATCATCTGCGTTGCCACGTCGATGCCGATCGACTTGCATTTCGCATAGATGTTCGGGAAGTGTTCGACGAATTTTTCGATGTCCATATGCCGGCAGTCGAGATAGACGTGCTCGGTACCGGTCCGTTTCATTTCGCTGTCGATGGCCCGGGCCACGATGTCGCGGGGGGCGAGGTCTCTTCGTTCGTCATACCGTTCCATAAAGGCTTCTTCCTTTGCATTGCGCAGGATGCCGCCGTCGCCGCGAACGGCTTCGGTGATGAGGAAGGAGGGGCTGACGCCGGCTTCGAAAAGGGCGGTGGGATGGAACTGGATGAACTCCATGTTCTCGATGCGGCCCTTGGCCCGGTAGACCATCGCCACGCCATCACCGGTGGCGATCTTCGGATTGGTCGTCGTCCGGTAAGCCTGGCCGTTACCACCGGTGGCCAGCAAAGTGATCTTCGAGAGGATGCGGACGATCTTATTGGTATGCTGATCGAGCGCATATACGCCGTAGCATTCGATGTCGGGTGTCGACTTGGTGACGAGATAGCCCAGGTGGTGCTGGGTGATGAGGTCGAGAACGAACCAGTGTTTGTGGATCTCGATATTCTTTTGCTTGCCGACGGTCTCGAGCAGGGCCCGTTCTATTTCTTTACCGGTGACGTCTTTGTGATGGAGGATGCGAAACTCCGAGTGCCCGCCTTCGCGGCCCAGTTTATAGTCTCCTTCCGAGTCTTTGTCAAACTGTGTCCCCCAGTCGACGATCTCCTGTATCCTTGCCGGACCTTCTTTTACGACGATCTCTACCGTTTCGGGGTTGCAGAGCCCGTCGCCGGCCACGAGGGTATCCTGGATATGCTTTTCGTAGCTGTCGTGTTCGAAGTCGGTCACCCCGGCGATGCCGCCCTGCGCGTATTTGGTATTGGTCTCGTCGATCCGGGTCTTTGTGATGACGAGGACCCGCTTGTCGGGGAAGCGTTGGGCCACTTTCAGCGCATAGCTGAGGCCGGCGATACCGGAGCCGATAACCAGGAAATCTGTTTGTTCCATACTGGTGAAATATGCCTTTTAGACGGACTGCTTGTCTGTCAAATGGCAAAGTTAGGACGGTTTCCGCTTTTACCGGTAACAAATATTTTCTATCTTGTCTGGCAATACCCTTCACCATGACAAGATTGTCCTGCCTGCCGGTGTTTGTCCTTTTTATCGCTTCCTGCCATAGTGCTTCAAAGCCCGGCTTTTCGCTCACGGAGACGTCTATGTATTCGCTGGATACGGTCAGGATGGTCGCCGGGAGCGGCGACGAAAAGGCAGCCGGGAAAAAGATCCAGGAGGCTGTCGGGCTGTTCAAAAAGGGTTCGGACACAGCCGGGAGTGTAGCGTTGTTTAAAAGCGCCGTATGGCTCGATCCAACGGCTAAATCCTATTTCGATCTCGGGGGAATATTGATCGCCGCACATCGGAACGATGAGGCGATAAACGCCCTGTATATCGCGGAAAAGCTGAACTATACGCCCCTGGCCAATGTTATGGCCCGGTATGCGCTTGCGTATTCCAATCGGGATACCGCACATAACGAGAATGGTGAAAAGGTTCCCAGCGAGAGAGCGCTTCATTATATGGAGCTGGCGATCGAGATGGGCTATGCGCATCCCCGCGATTTTCTGCAGCAGACGATGTTTCCAAATCTATCCGGCAGTCCCCTTTTTGACGCGACATACGTTGCTGCTGTCGGCGGCGGACCCGGCATCAATTCCGACAAAGGGCTCTGGGAAAGTTTCTCGGGTCAATTTTCCGACCTGCCCCTACCCCTCGTCATCGATCGCAAATGGATACAGGCGCATGGTCATGGTGCGGACATTTCCACACAATACGAAAAGTACATTCCCGAAATGCGGAATGTGCGTTTTGCAAGGGAAGAAAGCTACAACTATTACTATGTAGGACTGGTCCACCGGGATGCCCATTATATCGCGTTGATCTATTGTTCGACGATGGATGGCGCCGAAGGCGAGAGCAGCCTGGTGTACAACCTTGTCAGCTACGATCATCATGGAAAAATAATCGATATGTTGCCGGTGGCGGGCCGGGAAGACGTGGCAAAGAATTTCATGACTTTCAGCATCCAGCCGAATCTGCGCTTCCAGGTGCAGGAATTTGCCGTCATTTACAAGGAGAAGCCCGAGGATGCGGGTTACGGAGCGGACAATATCAGCGGCGAGACTCCCTTCGATCCCAAGCAATATCACATCGCCACCAACGGAAAATTCGAATTGACGGGCGCCCCCCTGGCCGCACGTTAAGCCGGTCGTGGATACCATTTTTCCACCCATCCCCTTCGAATAAGCATCTCTGCGAGCAGGAGATTGGGTATCCAGCTTAACCAGGCCGACAATATATAGATCTCCCTGGGATGGATGGGCAACAACAGCCAGTCCATGAGCCAGGTATAGGCCCGAAGGGTGATCGCAGACAAAGTAAGTGCGTAACTCCGGAACATGAACGCGCCATGCAGGGTAAAGCGACGGCGAATGGCATAGTACCCCGCGATGGAGGTAAAGCTGATCCATAATACGGCCAGCAGTGCAAAGCTGATGCGTGCCGCCCACCCCCCATTGGCATAAAGAGCCAGGACAAAGGCCGCGGGACCACTGATCCCCGTGACGATGACAAGATAGATCCAGCCCATCGATCGATGGACCCTGGGATGGCGGGTCAGCAGTCGCGGGGCGAATTGGGTAAATCCTGCCAGGAGGACCAGGCTGCTAAGGAGGACATGGATGTAAAAGCTGAAACGCCAGTGGCGGATATGGTAGATGCCCAGTTTGGTGTGCAGGAAGCCGGTGTTGCTCTGCATGGTCGTGTACGGAAGTGTCAGCCTGATCATCAAGAAGGAAAAGAAGGCCAGGGCCAGCAACAATGCACCTGAAATGAACCACTTTTTCATGGTTATCCGGCAACGTTCTTTGTGAATTTCACGCCACTGCCTTCGAGCCGGGGAGGCTGGAACTCCACGGAATCCGAGCCTTCGACGTAGGGCTTCAGGACCAGCTTCATCTTCAGCACCGGGGTCCGGCTATTGCGCTGCCATTCGATCCGTAAGGTATCCCCCTGATGTTCGTAATTGCCATGTACCGTCATCAACTGAGCGCTCTCGCCTTCGCCAGGATGATATTCGAGGTCAACGGTCCCATCGTAGTTAAAGCTCAGATGTCCGAGATCGCCTTCCCAATCGGCCGTTATAAAATCCTCCTTCCCGTCCTTGTCGGGGTCGTTTACGCGTGACAGATCCAGTTCGCCTGCGTGAGCTTTGGAGCTATCGGCCGGAATCCATTTCCCTGTTATTTTCTGACTAAGCGTGTCGAGCGTGAGGTAAAAGGTGCCGTCATAGGGATTGCCGCCGGGCTCTTTCAGGACGAAGAGAAGCTGACCGCCCTTTTGTTCCACCCGGCCATTGATGTTCCGGCGCAGCCCCTTATGGATATTATAACCCGACGCAGTATTGCCGGAGATGTAATTGATGAACAGCCGGATCATTCCTTTGCTGTATTTGCCGGCATAAGCACCCAGCATATTGGCGGCGAGTCCGTCGGAAATACCTGTATTGGCCTTCGCGGTGGGCGACTGAGGCTGTTGGCAGGCGATGACGGTCAGCACGAGGAGGATCGCACAGCAGGACGAGAGTCTTGTCATGCAAGAAATATACTAATATTCTATCGTATATTCAAACTGCTCGGGGTGATCCAGCGCGTCGATGATATTATATTTCAACGAGACGGTCTTCTTATCTTCCGACAATTTAGCCGTGGGATTGGAGACCTTTTTTACCGGTCGGGGCAGAGTGATGTTCGTCGTATAGTTGATGTCCATTCCCATCTGTGAAGCCTGCTTCATCTGGGCCATCTGGGGGTTGTCGGTCAGAGCCTTCCATTTTTCGCGGTCCACCTTCCTGGACATCAGCCCGTCTTTTGCGACGTAGGTATAGATGCCCGTGAACTGGCTAAGATCGGGGCTTGCGCCGCCGCCACCTTCCTCGCTACCCAAATTCCCAAAGAGTTTTGCGTTGCCCAGCGAGGAGCCATCCCCCATCACGGTGTACAGCTTCTGAAGATTCTCCTGGCTGGTATAGGGAAAGGTCATGCGGGTCTTGAGGATCTTCTTGTCCATGTCCAGTTGAATATGGACCTTTCCCGGCCGCAATAAGGCTTTCTTCTCTGCGGTGAGGGCGCTGCTGGTGTCGACGACGTCTTTCAGGTTGACGGTGGTATCCATCGTCACGATCCCTTTCTTCGCCATCTCTTCCTTTCCCATATACTGTTGCAGGATATCGACCATCTGGCTTGCGTCCATGTCTTCGACCAGCTGCCCGCTGCCATCGTTGCGGACCTCTACATTCTCTTCGATATCGAGACAGCCTGTGAAACAAAAGGCCAGGGCTACGGGCAAAAGTATCTTTAACATCTTCATTGGTATCGCTGTTTGTTGTTTAAGCAGGCAAATTAGGTGAATTACCCGATGCTGACCTTATAGCGAACGGTAAAAATTTGCGAATGTGCGGGATCCAAAAGGACGAGGCCCATCTTGTTGTTGAAGCAGTCGGGCGCCCCGCTGAGATTCTCCACGGCAATGCTGGCGCGGGTCGGTGGAGTATAGAGTTGTAAATAGGGATAGCTGGCGTCGGGGAAAAAGGCGACACGCAGGCCGGTGGCGGGATTGTACAGCTCGCAGGCAGCGCTCACCAGTTCGGGCTTTAGAACGAAACAATTGTCGAGAAAGGTGTCGCCGAGGGGGCGGGCGCTTGCGAATTCGCCGTATTCGGTCAGGCCGCCGGTGGGCACGAGCCGCTCGTCGAAATCGACGATCGCCTCGGAATGAAACTGCAGCTGCCAGTCGTTGGCGTTGCCGCCCAGCCGCCAGTACGGGTGCCAGCCGTCGGCGATGGGGATCGTGGTATCACCGGTATTTGTGACGGTTGTCGTGACCTCCAGGTCGTTATCGGGATGTAATTCGTACCGGACGAGACAATTGTACCGGAAGGGATAGCCGGGATCGATATTGTTGTAATCATACTCCATGGCCACCATTGCGGCGCCGTCGGCGTTCTCCGCGGTAATGGTGAACGGCTTGTCATAGAGCAGGCCATGTATGGCGGTGCCGTCGGAAAAAAGATGCCGGAAACGATATTCCCGGTTATCGAATTGGTAGGCGCCGTCGGGGATGCGGCAGGGAAAGGGTGACAGCTTTGGTCCTTTGAACGTCCGGGTCATCTCCTTTTTCAATTCGGCGGCGCTATGATAGTTGTCGATAACATTGAAAAGGGCGCCGTCCCTTTGCCGGACGAGGAATTCATGCAGGGTGGCGCCGTATCCCGGCAGCAGGCCAATGGTCGTTCCGCTGTTCTCATCGGTAAGTCTCACCAGGTCGAGGCCGTCGAAATCAACATGCCGGATCGTGAAGTTCATGATCGTTGAAAATAATTTCCTGCAATGTATCGAAAAGACTCAATATATCCCTGGCCGGGCCTGCAAGGGCATTGCTGTCGATAGTGATGACCCCGCCGGCGTGGACGAGCGTTTCCCGGCACTGGAAGGGTTCGCCGAGATAGTCGGGGCAATAGCTCTGGATATAGCCTGGTTCGCCTGCGGCGTGGGGAATGGAATCCAGTATCCCCAGATCGGCGAGGGCCAGGATGGCCGAACCTACTGCTACCAACAGCCGGCGTCCGACGGTCGCCCTTATCAGGGGAAAAATCTCGAGATTATCTCCTTTCTCCCATTGGCAGCCGCCCGGAAGCAAGAGGAGCTGAAAGTCTTCCGGCCGCATGTTACCGAGGCTGGTATGGGGCATGACCCGGAGACCGCTGCGCGCGCTAACCGTCCGGCCCCGGGTGGAGAAGGTTTCCAGGCTATAGTCGCCTGACTGGTTGAGCGCCGACATTACGAGCGCCAGCTCGCCGTCGCAAAAGCCGTCGAAGAGAAATGCCGCACAGGTGCTTTTCTTCATAAAATAAGTTTTAGCATAACCCGATCTGGATCTCCGTGATATGATTGTCGGGATGATCGATGTCGATATGCAAAAAAGATTCCGCGTAAATGCCGCTCATTTTCAGCTGATTTTCCTTTATATACTGCATCATCTGCTCGTAATGCCGGCCAATGCCTTCCCAGGGACCTTCATAACGCGAGGATAGACAGCGGAATGCGGGGATTTGTTTAAAATATGGCAGCAGGGCCGTGGGAATCTTGCCCTGGACGGGGAGGGCCACTTCGAGGGTGAAACGAGTATCGGGTTTCCCATCAACACCATAGTAAAACCAGTATTGGGGACCACAGACCATCAGATCGAGATCGGCTACGTAGCGGTAGAGCTCGCGGGCGACAGAACCCGAGGCTGGGCCTTCGGGCTCTATTTCAAGGTAGCCCTTCGGCCCCAGCCGGCTAATGATGGGCCTTCGGCCGGCGGGCTTGTAGCCCGCCAGGGCAGGCAGATCGGCCAGCCGGGCCTGACGGGAAGTATAGAGGACGGTCATAAAGGGATGCGTACGAATGAACATAGAGCGTTGGTTTCCTCAAAGGAACACCTCTAAAGTGACAGCATTATGTCAGTAGGACCGGTGATGTGCGAAACATTTTTCCACATGCTCCAGCAGGAACGTCTTTAGTTCGGCCGGGGCCTCGACGCGAACCCCATCGGAAAACATCAACAGCCAGCGGGCAAAATAGCGGAGGTTGGTGGTCAGGAATTTCATCCGGACGCAGGTCTCGCCTTCTTCCTCGGACACGAACCCGTTGAGATATTTCTGTTCCTGCAGATATTTTACGACCCGCTTTTCAAAGAGTACGACCGCTTCCAGCAGATCGGAGCTGGACCGGATCTGTTCGATGTACTCCTTTATCGACGGGTGGGCGGTGGGGTCGAACAATTCCTCTTCGACGATGACCCCGAGCATCCGGCTCAGGCGGAAGTCCCGGTAGTCGTTGCGCAGGTGGCACCAGCCGATGAGATGCCAGGCGGAGCCGTAGTACAACAGCCCGATGGGTTCCACCTTCCGGCGGGTGACCTCCTCCTTCATATTGGACCGGTAGTGGAGCTGAACCAATTTTTTATGAACGATGGCCTGCTGGAGGGTTGAAAGGTATTGCTGGGGAGAGTCGCTATCCGGGGTATACCGGGATACGATCTCGATGTGTTCGGTCAGGCTTTCTACGTATTCCTTGTCGGGGGACCGGAGCACCGCCTTTATTTTGAAGAGGGCTCCATGGAAATGTTTTTTGACCGAGCCGTCGGTGAACTGTTCGGCCAGTTTTGCGCCGAGAAGGAGGGCGCTGGCCTCTTCCTGGGTGAACATGACGGGCGGCAGCCGGTATCCTTCCATGATGGTATAGCCGGACCCGGCTTCGCCGATCACGGGCACGCCGGATTCGTCCAGGGCTTTGACGTCCCTGTAGACTGTCCGCAGGCTAATGTTGAAGCGATCGGCCATTTCCTGCGCCGTCACTCGTTTCTTGCTTTGCAGATGGGTAAGGATGGCATGCAGTCTGTCGATGCGGTTCATATCATGAATTTCCCTGGCGGTTTCCCTTCGACGGGCGATGGCCGGTGTTTTAGGATTTGTCGACCCAGGCTCCATTCTCCTTCAGCAGGCCGATGAGCTCTTCAAGGGCGATGGCGCTGTCCACCGATCGTTTTACGATCTCTTTTCCTCTATAGAGCGTCACCTTACCCGGTCCGCTGCCCACATAACCGAAATCTGCGTCGGCCATTTCGCCGGGGCCGTTGACGATACAGCCCATGATGGCGATCTTTACTCCTTTCAGGTGATGGGTCACCGAGCGGATGCGGGCGGTAGTCTCCTGCAGATCGAACAGGGTCCGGCCACAGGAGGGACAAGAGATATATTCGGTCCTGGAGATGCGAGTCCTTGCGGCCTGCAGGATGGAGAAGGAGATGTTGTTGAGGAACTGGTGATTGTTCTTTGTCTCGAGATACGTGCGGCCGCTGACGCGGGTGTTGGCAAGCTTTGCCGGGTCGTTCATCAGCCAGAGTCCGTCGCCCATTCCGTCGAGGAGCAGGGCGCCTGTTTCAGTGGAGAAATGGATCAACTGTTCGTCGATCGAGGTATCCTCGCTTTCGACCGCAAGGATAACGGGGAAGCGGATATCGCGGACCATCAGCTCCATGATGAAACGCCGTACGGAAAGCAGGGCCTGGGGGTGAGAGCTATAGCAACAGAGTACGACGGTGGCGTCGTCCCTTAATTTTTCGGCCAGCTGTACCGACGCGTCATTGGCGGCATTTACCGCGACGAAGTTCAGGGTGTCGGAGCGCTCGCCGGCGGGGTCATATTCGTCCCCCTGGAAGAGTGGGAAATAGTTGTCCCGCTGATCGATCCTGAGCCATTGCTCGTGGTCGCATACGGGCCTCAGGGTGCCGGGCAGATCGAAGGCGATCGACTTGTCACCGGTATAGATATAATCGGCCGCCGCGTCGCCGATCGTCCATTTGTCGCTGGGGGCGTCGTAGGTATAGCCGATGGCTTTGAGGTCTTCGCGTTGTATCGACTTAGCCTTCATGAAGTCCGCGAATACGACGGGGACGTGGGTTCCGCCGATATTGGCTAAGGAGCGGGATACGCGGCGGCGGTATTCAAAGGGGGAATAGGGAATCTTTTGAATTTCGGGGATGGGAGCGGGGGCTTCGTCCGGGTTTTGCACGACGGCTTTGTCCCGGCTTTTTTCACCGGGTTTGTTTGGGGGGGCGATGGTTCGTTGTTCGTATCGTTTTACGAGGTCCTTGCAGACGGGGATCTCGAATTCGGGGTCTTCGGTGAGCGAAACGCGGATGGTGTCGCCGATGCCGTCCTCCATCAGGGTGCCGATGCCGATGGCCGATTTGATGCGGCCGTCCTCACCGTCGCCCGCTTCGGTGACGCCGAGGTGAAGGGGGTAGCACACGCCAAACTCAGCATCCATCTGCCGGATCAGGAGGCGGTAAGCCTGGACCATCACCTGCGGGTTGCTGGACTTCATGCTGAGGACGATATTATGATAGGATTCATCGCGGGCTACACGGAGAAATTCCATGGCGCTCTCCACCATCCCGATAGGGGTATCGCCATAGCGGCTCATGATGCGGTCGCTAAGAGACCCATGGTTTGTCCCGATGCGCATGGCCGTGCCGTATTCCTTGCAGATGTTTACCAGGGGGGTAAAGCGCTGGCGGATGCGGTCGATCTCTTCATTGTATTCCGCGTCCGTGTATTCGATATGTTCGAACTTTTTTTTATCGATATAATTTCCGGGGTTGATGCGTACTTTTTCGACGATGCGGGCAGCGATCTCGGCGGCGGTGGGGGTAAAATGGATGTCCGACACGAGCGGGGTGGTATAGCCCCTGCGGCGCAATTCGTTCTTGATATTCAACAGGTTCTCTGCCTCTTTCTTACTAGGCGCCGTTATGCGGACCAGTTCGGCCCCCGCTTCGATGCAACGGATGGACTGCTCTACGGTCGCGAGGGTGTCCATCGTATCGGTCGTGGTCATGGTCTGCACGCGAATGGGATGAAAGTTGCCGAGCAGCAGGTCCCCGATGTTTACTTCAAGGGTAGGCAGCCGGGAGTATCGCGTCAGGGAAGGACTGTAGGTTTGCATACGGGGTAAAATTACGAATAAAAGCGGAGTGGCGGGTTCAGGGTTCCGGCCGCCGTTCATACAACTGGGCCCAGGCATCGAGGCCCCACAGTTCCTTCACTTTGACAAACCCGGAATCGACTTTCTTTCGGGTCGCGGAGTCAAGCCAGATCCCGGGATCACCGGCGGAATGCGCGTCCATCAGCCAAAACCCATCGGTCTGCCCATCTGCGGAGCCCGCCTTCGCGATCGAGTCGATCACCCTGGCTCTGGGGCCGTCCAGCAACCGTCCGGGATAGCTCAATTTACGAACGTAATACATCTCCAACGGTGCAACCCTTTCGCACAAAACAGGGTAATGGTTGGACCCCGGGTCTGCCGCCATAAATTCCGTCACCTCCCGGAATTGCGTTTTATGAGGCTTCGACCAGGTTCCTAAAATGCCAATCTCGCCAAGCAGCGAAAAGCAGAAAAGAACACCCACGACGATATTTCGCGCCCTGGCGGTAGGTATCATCTCGATCCCGTAAGCGATGAACATCAGCAGACAGGGAAGAACGACAATGGTATATCGGTCCTGCAGCATCGGTGTGACGAACAACCCCCGGATATAGGGAAGGACATAGCAGAAAAGGGTAGGCACCCCCAGTACGATGAGACTCTTTGCAAGCGCCGGCCGGTGGGTGGCGGGCCATCTCCCCGTCCGCCGGGCGAGCACTCCTGCGAGATACACCGCCAACAGGGCCGCCATGACGTAGGCCAGACCCGGTATATCCCCAAAATAATGGCCGAAGAAGCGGAGGACCCAATCGCCGGGCAGGGGTTCTATCCAGAAAGAGCGGATCTTCCCGAGCGAGAACAGAACGGGTAACCAAACCGAGTAGCCCGCGAGGATGACGATCCCGCTCAGGACAAACCGCCGAACAAAAAGGGGCTTTTCTTTTTCCCCTGGGAATAGCAGCGCCGCCGCACAAAATTCACCAAAGACCAGGAAAACTCCGAAATAATGCGAGTACATCGTCAGCAGGCCAAAGAGCGAGAAGATCCAGGCATCCTTCCGGCGCAGGTGTTTCAGCAGCCGGAAGAGATACACCAGGGAGAGCGTGCTGAACAGGAATGCGAACATATATCCCCGCGCCTCGCGCGAATAATGGATATGAAAAGAGTTGACGCAGGTCAGGGTGCCCGCAATAAGTCCAAGGCGTTCATTGGCGATTTCTTTTCCCAACCGATAGACCGCGAATATGCTCACTACTCCGGCGGCCGCAGGCAGCATCCGGGCGGTACTTTCCGACTCGCCGAAAAAGTAGAAGAAGCAGCGCTCGGCGAGATAGAACAAAGGGGGATGTTGATCGGAGGACTTCAGGGCGAGGAACAGGCTGCCAAGGGATTGATGGGGATCGGCCTCGTTGGCAACGAACAATTCATCCAGCCAAAAGCTATCGAAGCCGAGTTTGTAGAATCTCAGGATCGCTGCGAGGGCCACCAGGATAAGCAGCCAAACTCGCCGGTCTATTTTGAACATAGGTCAGTTTACCAATCCTTTTCGGGCTGGTTGGGCGCTTTCACTTTATTCTGCTTCATCTTATTCTGCAAGTCGTTCTCTTTTTGTTCCAGTGCCTTCAGCAGTTGTTCCACCTGCTGTTTGTTGAGCCGGCTGGGTTGCGGTTTCGGCTGCTGCTGCTCCTGCTGTTGCTGGTCCTTTTTCTCCTCCTTCTTTTCCTTCTGCTCTTTCTTCTGATCGTTCTTGTTCTGTTGTTGTTGCTGCTGTTGCTGCTTTTGCTGCATCAGTGCTTTTTCCAGGTTCTCGCGGGCATCGGCATCGTTGGCATCCAGCTTCAGCGCCTCTTTCCAGGCATCGATGCTTTCCTGTAATTTCTTTTGCCTGATCATCGACACGCCCTTGTTGTAGTAGCCTTTTTCCTGCATCGCCTTGTCGTTTGCGCTATTCTTTATCGTCGCGTCATAGGAGTGGCCCGCCTCGTCATAGTTGTTCTTCCGGAACTGGGCGTTCCCGAGGTTGTAATTGGCGGTGGGGTTATCGGGGGCCTTCTGTACGGCCGACTGGTATTGCCGCAGGGATTGATCGATCTGTTTTTTCTTATAATACCGGTTCCCGCTGCGGAGCTCGGCGTTCCCGGACTGTGCCGCTGTGGGCAGGGAGGCAGTCAGGATCGCGAGTACCAGCATGGCCGCCTTTGCCGGTGTGAGGGAGGAAGCGGCCTTCTTTTCCTTCCGGCGTTCGGAGAGAAAGAATTCGAACAGCAAGAGGAAGAGGGCGGCGCCGGCAAGCCATTGGAAATAGCTGATGTAGTCGATGAATTCGGAGTCGCTCATGGATTTCTTTTCGGCGCTGTCGATGCGCTGGCTCATGGTGATCAGCGCGTCGTCGACATTGTCCAGCCGGATGTATTCGCCGTTGGTGGTGTTGGAAAGCTGCTGAAGTTCGGCCTCATTCAGCTTGGAGATGACCGTATTGCCCTGGTCGTCCTTCTTCAATTCGTTTGTGGCGGGATCGATGATGGGCGAGCCTTCGGGCGAGCCGATGCCGACGGTATTGATCATGACGCCGCTCTGCGCCAGCTGCTGGGCTTGCTTGAGGGCTTCCGGATCGTGGTCTTCGCCATCGGAGATCAGGACGATGGATTTATATTTCCGTTCCTTGCTGTTGAATGCGGTATTGGCCATTTTCAATGCTTCGCCGATGACGGTTCCCTGGGTAGGAACGGCGTCGGGGCCGGCGTCCTGGATATACATCCGCGCGGCGCCATGGTCGGTGGTCAGCGGCATCTGGAGATAGGCGCGGCCGGCGAAGAGAATGAGCCCGATACGATCGTTGTTCAGTTTTTCGGTCAGCAGCATCATGAACTGTTTGGCCTTATCCAGCCGGGTGGGCTTTATATCTTTGGCCAGCATGCTCTTGCTGACATCCAGCACCAGCATTACGTCCACTCCTTTGCGCTGGACATTCTCCATGGCCCCGGGCTTCTGGGGGTTGGCGGCGGCGAGGATGATCACGCCAAAGGCGAGGATCGCGACTATGGCTTTGACCATAAACCTGGACGGCGAGAAGTTACCTATCAGCTGGCGGACGAGTCCCGGATCACCCATGCGGGCGGCCGTCCTTTTCTTCCAGCTGACGAGCAGGTACAGCGCGGCCACGAGGAGGGGGAGGGCTCCCAGGCCGATGAGATATTCGCTATGTTGGAGACGATACACTGTCTTGCAAGATACGGTTCCTATTTCTTTCCGGCAAAGAACCCCATGGGTCCTAAGATATTTTTAACAAGTTGAAGACCAAGGGTTGAGACGTTGGCCGGCTCGTTGGCCGGCTCCATATTGAGAACGAAGAAATAGGGGTGTTTATTCTCTTCCTCCCAGCCGATGATCCAGACAGTGGGCTGCCCCGCGGCATTTTTTCCCACGCCGGTTTTGTAAACAATGCGATAATTGGAATTCTCTTCTTTTTGAAAGAGGCCGCGGACGATCTTCTGGGTACGCTGAAAGAAGGGCAACTGGTCGAAATAGAGCTTTTTTACGAGTCCGAGCTGTTCGTCGGCGGTGATGGTCAGACGGCCGGCGGGGTGGGCCGAGTCGGTATATTCGCTGATAATCTTGTTCCCATAGCGAAGGGAGTCGACCCATTTTTTCAGAGAATCTCTACCGATAGCGGCGGCCAGGCGGATCGATCCGGCGGCGGCGCCTGCCGAATCCGGTTGGAGCAAGGGTGAGTTCTCATTTGCGGCCACGCCGGTTTGCACCGCAATAAGGGCTTGCAAAACATCAAAAGTGGCGCCGGGCGGATAAGCACTGTCCCGGAAGCGGTTGAGGTTATAAATGGTGAAGTGGCCCTGGCCATTGTCATAGAGGCCGAAAGTCCCTTTGACGCCGGCGCTGTCGAAATATTTTTGCAGGCTGTTGTCGACGGTCACGTTATTGGTCGAACAGGCCGCGAAGAGGACGGAGATGAGCAATACGGCCAAGGCGGATCTTACCATTCCAACAAATTTTTGCAAAGATAGCCCGTCACTCGTACTTTCTAAAGATGATCTTTTCGTTGCCGTAAAACAGGAACCCTTCTGCTTTGCCTTTCTTATTCAGGATGAACTCCAGGCTTTCGGGCCGTGTGTCGACGATGTAGAACAGGTTTGCAGCCGCGGGTTTCAGCTCGAATATCTCATGGCCATTGGCCTTGGCTTTCAGGGTGTCGTGCTCCATAAAGATCTGCACGCTATCCTTTTGAGCATCCACATAACGGCCGATGCAGGTTTTCAGGATGGCCGGGCTGGCCGTGCCCCTTGTATACCTGAATCGCTTTTGCGCCAGGAGCCACTGGTACAGGCTGTCGTTCTCGTAAGTCACCGTCCAGGAATTATGATTGGCGTCGGGATAGACCGTGAACTTTGTCGACGGGTTATACCTTCGCAGGGCGTCGATCATCACCTGGTCCCTTGCCAGGGGCACGACATTGTCCAATGCGCCGTGGAAACACCAGACAGGCATATTCCGCAGTTTCCAGATGTCTGCTGTGTCGCCGCCGCCGCAGATCGGGACCAGGGCTGCGAATTCTTCGGGATGTTTGATGGCCAGCGCCCAGGCGCCAAATCCACCCATGCTGAGGCCGGTGAGGTATACCCTATCGGCGTCCACCCGATATTTTGCTTTGACGTCCTGGAGCAGGAAATACAGCGTATTGGGATCCCAGCCGGCGCCCGCGTCCGGCGCCTGTGGAGAGACGATGATAAAAGGCAGTTTCTTCCCCGCCGCCACCAGTTTGGGAGGACCATGAACCTTTACTTTTTCCACGTCATGGCCGCTTTCGCCCGAGCCGTGCAGGAACAGGATGAGGGGCCATTTCACGGCGGTGTCCTGCGAATATCCATCGGGGAGAGACAGCAGGTAATCGGTGGTCAGCACGAATTTTTCCGGAGTTTGCTGGCTGCGGGCGACGATGCTCGCGATGAAAAGGATCACTATGAACAATATCTTGCGAAACATACCTGATGGGGATTTATTCTCTGGGTAAGTGATATTTTTCGATGAGCTTCAACGTGACTCCGTTGGTCCAGCCGAAGCCGTCCTGGCCGGGATATTCGCCGCCCCCGGCCTCCTTGTTGATGTCGACGACATTGTATTTTTCATTCAGCTTGCCCGTCTCCTTATACACTTTCTCGACCAGCTTTACCCAGCGCCCGGCGATATCGGCGGCGAGGTCTTTCTGGCCGCAGCGGTCGAGCCCCCAGATGGTCATCCATTCCAGCGGCGCCCAGCCATTCGGCGAGTCCCATTGTTCGCCGGTGTTGAAGGCCGTCGTGGCGATGCCGCCGGGCTGGAGCAGCTTTTCCCGGATCACGGTGGCGACCTTTTGGCCGAGGAAACTCATATAGTCCGACCGTTCGTTAACAAAGCAGAAGGGATACATGCCGCCGGGGGTGATATGGGTGCTTTGTTTCGCCCTCTTGAAATCATAGTCCGTATAAAAATTGACGGCTTTGTTCCAGCAGTACTTATCGATGAGCTCACCGCGGTGGATCGCCTTCCGGCGGAAGTTCGCGGCCGCGCTATCGTCCTTGTTCATCAGCTTGGCCTTGGCAATGGCCCATTCCAGGTGATAGAGCAGGGCATTGAGATCGGGCGGGACAAAATCGGTCGTGCGGATGGTGACGAGGTTCTTGCTGTCGGCAAACCAGCGGCTGCTGAAGTCGATGCCGCTTTCAGCCGCCGCCCGGAGATGCTTGTA
>Ga0157372_10003552_pt1 | contig 16791 bp, 15 predicted proteins | sample C55metaG_FD_115307 | JGI IMG/M metagenome (GOLD analysis project Ga0157372, IMG submission 115307) | Corn rhizosphere microbial communities from Kellogg Biological Station, Michigan, USA - C5-5 metaG | ecosystem: Host-associated > Plants > Roots > Rhizosphere > Soil | place: USA: Michigan... | reverse complement strand
TAACGCGCTCAAGATGCTGATGGTGAAATCGGCGAACGACATGGCGGTGGTGATCGCCGAAGGTGTCGGCGGCACTTATGAGAATTTCATCGCGGAAATGAACCGCACGGCGGCCGAGCTCGGCATGACCGGCACGCACTATGCCAACCCGAACGGCTTGCCCGACGAAGGACAAATCACGACGGCGCGCGACATGGCGCTTCTTGCGCGCGCGATCTATCGCGAGTTTCCCGATCAGGAAGCGCTGTTCCGTATTCCGGCGCTCCGGCTCGGCAAGCGCCTGATCCGCAACCACAACAAGCTGATCGATCACTATCTCGGCGCGGACGGGATGAAAACCGGCTTCATTTGCGCGGGCGGCTACAACATCGTCGCGACGGCGACGCGCGGCAACAAGAAGCTGATTGCGGTGGTGCTCGGCGGGCGTTCGAACGCGTCTCGCAACGAGGACGTGGCGAAGCTCTTTGAAAAAGGCTTCTCGCCGCTGGCGAACATCCGCGCGGTCCTCCGCGGCGAGCCGCGGGCGGTGGAATCGATCGAGAATCTGCACATCGATCCCGTCGACATGCACGATCTCACCTGCGGGAAAGGCAGACGGCGCGTTCCGATCGAATCCGACGTCGAAGAGGAAGAGCCGGATGAGCCGGAGGCGGTCGCCGCGAGCGCGGGGAGCGTGAAGGGCAAGAAGCCGGCGAAGAAAAATTACTTCGTCGATCTGCCGCCTTCGATGGCGCCCGTTCGCATCTATATCGGCGCACCGACGCAGTCCGAAGCGCAGAAGAATGTGAGCGGCGACGACCTGATCCCGCATCCCAAGGCCAAAAAAGGCAAGAAGGGAAAAGCGAAGGCCAAATCGAAATCGAAAACCAAGGCGGCGGGGTCGCTACCGGGGGACGAGCAGGTTGCGCCCGCCGCAAAGAGCGCGTCGAACGGCCCCACGATCACTTATCCGAAGCCCGAGCCGAAAGCGCCGGCGGTGCAGGTCGTCGCGCCCGCCGCCCCGAAGCCGGAGCCGGAAAAGTCCTCGCTTTCCGCGGCCGAGCGCGCGGCGATGTCGGAGGGGCTGCCGCTTCCGCGCAACCGGAAGCCGAAAGTGCTGGATGCGGAGACGGCACATCCGACGGCCGTTTCCGGCAAAGCGCAATGAGCAAGAAGCCGTCCCGTCCGAAGGGACCGGCGGAGCCGATTCCGCTCACGATCATCACTGGATTTCTCGGCGCCGGAAAAACGACATTACTCAACGCGCTTCTGCGCGATCCGCAACTCACCGAAACCGCCGTACTCGTGAACGAAGTCGGCGAGATCGGACTCGATCACCTCTTCTATGAAGTCGTCGACGGCGACACGATGCTTTTGGCCGGCGGATGCCTGTGCTGCTCGGTGCGCGGCGATCTCGTCGCGGCGCTCGAAAACATCCTGCGTGGGATCGACAACGGCAAGACCGCCGAATTCCGCCGCGTGGTGATCGAGACAACCGGGCTCGCCGATCCCGCCTCGGTGCTGCATGCGGTGATGGCGCATCCTTATCTCGTGCGGCGCTACCGGCTCGACGGGCTTGTCACTACGGTTGACGCGGTGAACGGCAGCGGCACGCTCGACCAACACCAGGAAGCGGTGAAACAGGCGGCGATGGCCGACCGCATCGTGCTCACCAAAACGGATCTTGCTTCCGAGGCGGATGTTTCCGCGCTGCGAACGCGGCTGAAATCGCTCAATCCGGCGGCGGTCGTACTGGATGCTGCGAAGGGCGAGGCAAAGACCGATGCGCTTCTGAATGCGGGCCTTTACGATCCGGCCCGGAAAATTCCCGACGTGAAAAAGTGGCTCAAGGAGGCCGAGGTGATCGATGCGGAGCATGCGCATCACGAGCACGAGCATGACGGCGATCACGCGCATCATCACCACGCGCACCATGACGACAAGATCCGCACCTTCAGTATCGCGACCGACAAGCCGATCCCTGCCTCGACGCTGGAAATGTTTCTCGATTTCCTGCGCGCGACGCATGGCGCGAAACTCCTGCGCCTCAAGGGCATCGTGCAACTCGCGGAGGAGCCGGAGCAACCGCTCATTCTGCACGCCGTGCAGCACATTATTCACCCACCTGCGCGGCTCGCCGCCTGGCCGGACGACGATCATCGCTCGCGGCTCGTTTGCGTCACCTACGATCTCGATCCTGCCATCGTGCGGCGGCTATTCGACGCGTTTTTGGGCGTTCCGCGCACGGATACGCCCGACCGCGCGGCGCTCACCGACAATCCGCTCAATATTGGCCGTCTCGTCTAGGGATTTGGCAGCGCGCGCGAAGCACCGTAGAACTGCGGAATGAAAATCGCGACCGCAAAGCAGATCGTCTCTTTCTGGGAAAAGGCCGGCGAGAAACGCTGGTTCAAGAAAGATCCCGCCTTCGACCAGAAAATCCACGAGCAATTTCTCGTCACGCATCAGGCGGCGGCGATGGAAAAGCTCGGCGTATGGGAGACGGAGCCGGAAGGAGCGCTCGCGCTTCTTCTTCTGCTCGATCAGTTTCCGCGCAACATGTTTCGCGGCACGGCGCGGGCATTCGCGAACGATCCGCAGGCGCGGGCGATCGCGGCAAGAGCGATCGAGCGCGGTTTCGACAAGAAAGTGCCGCGCGAGCTGCGCGGCTTTTTTTATCTGCCGTTCGAGCACAGCGAGGAACTCGCGGATCAGGAGAAGTGTCTCAAGCTGTTCAAAGCGATGAAGGACAAAGACCTCGTGAAATGGGCGAAGCTGCATTACGACATCATCAAGCAATTCGGCCGGTTCCCGCACCGGAACGAAATCCTCGGCCGCCGCTCGACGCCGGAAGAAACGGCGTTTCTGGAGCAGGGCGGGTTTGGGGGATAGGCACGGTCATGCCCGGCCTTGTGCCGGGCATCCACGCCTTTCTTCGCAGACACGCCGTTAAGACGTGGATGGCATTCGAACTCGGGCTTGCTCGAGTTCGACGTGTTTAGAGCCCAAGTCGGGTAAACCCGACTTGGATGACAAGCCCGGCCATGACAAAGTTGATTAACCATTGGGGCGATGCCCAACGTTTTCTTAAGCCGCGCTTTTTAATTTGAGCGAGTTGCCGCGATCTCGCGGCGGCGGGAGATTTTTGTGAACAGCCTCGGGACGAACGGCGGCGAAGCGCGGCGGACTCGCATGGGTCCGAGCGAACTCATGCGCAAGTTGCGCGCGCTTGCGAGCGATCAGAGTCACCAATCGATCGCACAGCGAGTCGCGGGCGCCGCCTTCATTATGCGGGTCGCGAGCGCGGTGCTCGTCTATTTTTCGCAAGTTCTGTTCGCGCGCTGGATGGGGAAATTCGAATTCGGCGTCTATGTTTATGTGTGGACGTGGCTGTTGCTCGCGGGCGCATTCATGCCGCTCGGGCTTTCGAGCACCGCGCAGCGCTTCATTCCGGAATATAAAACGCGCGGCGATTTCGCGCGGCTCAGGGGATTTCTCGTAGCAAGCCGGGCGATTCCGGTTCTCTTGGGGCTTGCGGCACTCGCGGTGAGCGCGGTTCTCATCTGGCTGCTCGGCGATCGCGTGCGGCCCTATTACGTCGTTCCGCTCATACTCGCGGCGACCTGTTTGCCGGTGCACGGATCGAGCGATGTCCTCGGCGGCATCGCGCGTTCCTATAACTGGGTGAACATCGCGATCATCCCGGCCTATATCCTGCGGCCGCTTTTAATTCTCGCGGCGATGGCGGCGGCGTATTTCAACGGCGTCGCGGTGACGGCGGTGGTCGCGATGGTGATCGCGGTCGTCGCCTACTGGCTCACGACGATCGGGCAGTTCTTCGCGATCCGGCATGAGCTGCATAAAGAAGTGCCGCGCGGGCCCCGTACATACGATCTTCCGCTGTGGCTGAAAACGGCGCTGCCGATCTTCATGGTGGAGAGTTTTTATTTCCTGCTCTCCTACACCGACATTCTGGTGCTGGATTATTTCGTCGGCCCGGAAGACGTCGCGGTTTATTACGCCGCGACCAAGACGCTTGCCATGGTCGCCTTCGTGTATTTTTCCGTGGCGGCGGCGACCGCACATCGCTTTAGCGAATATCACGCGACGGGCGAACGGGAGAAGTTAGAGGCGTTCCTGCATCAGTCGGTGCGCTGGGTGTTCTGGCCGTCGCTGGCGATCACGATTCTGTTTCTGATTTTCGGGAAGCCGCTTCTCAATTTGTTCGGCGCGGGCTTCGAGCACGGCTATCCGTGGATGTTCGTGCTCGCGGTGGGTCTCATGGCGCGCGCGTCGGTCGGGCCGGTGGAGCGTTTGTTGAACATGGTCGGCGAGCAGAAATTGTGCGCGGCGGTCTATGCAGGAACGTTCGCGCTCAATTTCATTCTTTGTATTGTCCTTATTCCGCGCATGGGTCCGATGGGCGCCGCGGTCGCAACAGCGAGTGCGATGGTGATGGAATCGGCGCTTCTCTTCCTGCTCGCGAGAAAGCGCCTCGGCCTGCACGTCTTCGTGTGGCACCCGCGTAAGGCTTAAGCCTTGTCACGCAAGAGACGCCGGATCACTTTTCCCGTCGTCGTCATCGGCATCTCGTCGATGAAGGCGACTTCGCGCGGATATTCGTGCGCGGAGAGTTTCGTGCGCACGAAAGCCTGGATTTCCGCGGCAAGCTCGTTGCTCGCGGAAAAACCCGGCTTCAACTGCACAAAGGCCTTCACAATCTCCGTGCGCATCGGATCGGGCTTGCCGATCGCGGCAGCGAGCGCCACCGCCGGGTGACGGATGAGGCAATCCTCGATTTCGGTCGGGCCGATGCGATAACCGGCGGAAGTGATGACGTCGTCGTCGCGGCCGACGAAGCGGATATAGCCCTCATTGTCGCTTTCGCCCTGATCGCCCGTGGTCATCCACTCGCCGATGAACTTGTCGCGCGTCGCGTCGGGCCGCTTCCAGTATTCGAGAAACATCACGGGATCCGGGCGCTTCACGGCGATCTGGCCGAGCTCGCCCGGCTTGCAAATGCTGCCGTCCTCGCGGATGACCGCGACGGTGTGGCCCGGCACCGGCTTTCCGATCGCGCCCGGTTTCGAGACGCCGATCTTGGCGTTCGAAGAGAGCACGAAATTGCATTCGGTCTGGCCGTAGAATTCGTTGATGGTGAGGCCGAGCACCTCGCGGCCCCAGCTATAAGTTTCCTCGCCGAGCGACTCGCCGCCGGAGCCGACGGTGCGAAGCGAGAGTTTTTGTCTCGGTTTTCCGGCCGAGCGCAGCATGCGAAGCGCGGTCGGCGGGATGAAGGCGTTTTTCACTTCTGCTTCCGCCATCAGGCTGAAGGCTTCTTCCGGATCGAACTTCTCGAATTTCTTCGCGATCACGGGCACGCCGTAGAAAAGCCCGGGCAAGAGAACGTTCAGGAGGCCGCCGGCCCAAGCCCAGTCGGCGGGCGTCCAGTAGCGGTCGCCCGGCTGCGGCATGAACTCCTGCGCCATCTCGATGCCGGGCAAATGTCCGAGCAGCACGCGATGCGCGTGCAGCGCGCCTTTCGGCTGGCCGGTGGTGCCGGAGGTGTAGATCATCATCGCCGGATCGTCGGCGGCCGTCACGATCGGCGTGAAATCGGCGGAAGCGCGCTTGAGCAGCGCATGGAAATCGAGCGCGCCTTCGCCCGCGCCGTTGACGGAAAGCACAAGCTTCAGTTCGGGCAGGCGGTCGCGGATCTCCGCGATCTTGGCGAGGCCTGCCGTATTCGTGACGACGACGCGTGCGCCGGAATTCTCCAGCCGGTAAGCGAGCGCGTCGACGCCGAAGAGCGAGGCGAGCGGCAGCGTCACTGCGCCGAGTTTATAAGCGGCAAGATGGCAAAGCACCGTTTCCGTCATCTGCGGCAGGATGATCGCGAGCCGCTCGCCGCGCTTCAGCCCATTTGCCTGCAAGACATTCGCGAACCGGTTCGAACGCTCGCGAAGCTGCGCGTAAGTGATTTCTTCGAACCCGCGCGGCTGTTTCACGTAAAGTGCCACGCGCTCCGGCTCGCGCGCCGCCCAAGCGTCGCAGACGTTGACGGCAATATTGAACTCTCTTGGAATCTGCCAGCGAAAATCCGCGACGAGCTTGTCGTAATCGCGGGCGGGCGGGAGCATGTTCTGCTCAGTAAGCCTTGGGATCGGGCTCGGCGAAGACGAGCGCCCAATAGACTTTATATTTCGAGTTCGGGACGTAGGCGGTGCCGATCCCCATTTTGGTCACGGCCGGGATCAGCATGTTCTTGTTGTGCGACGGGGAATCGCGCCAGCCCGAAAAGGCCTCGGCGAGCGTCTGATAGCCGGCGCCGACATTTTCGGCCATCACCACGGCGCGGTAGCTCACTGATGCCATGCGCTGTTTCAACCCCTTGCCGCCGATATCGTGGGAAACCTTGTCGGCCTTCGCCATCGCGCGGGCGTGATCCTCCGCGACGCGCATGAGTGTCGGGTCGACCTCGATCGCGCCGAGCGCGAAACCCTTGCGATAATCCGAGATCATCGAGGCCGCCGCGGGCGCGTTCACCTTCGCGCCGGGAATCGCGAGATTTTCGTAGAAGGCGGGAGTGGAAGTGTCCATCTGCCCGGCGCAACCGGCCAAAAAAAGCGCGAGCGAGCAAAAGCCCGTCAGAAATTTCAGCGACATCGGATGCCCTTCCTCGCCCGTAAATTAGCGCCCGCCGGAAACGAGAAGCAAGTGCGGATCAGGATTTGCGTTCGGTTTTCCTGTCCTCGGGCGGCGAAATCCAATCCTGCGTATCGCCGCCGCGGATGCGATATTCCTGCTGCGGAAGCGGAATTTCGATCTTGGCGGTGCGAAATTCGTTCAAAATGCTGAAATAAATGTCGCTCTTCACGGTACCGGAAATATCGACATTGCCGACGATGCAGAGGAGCTCGAATTCAAGCGCATAATCGCCGAAGCCGAGCAGCAACACCGCAGGCGCGGGCGCCTTCATCACCTGCGGATGGGCGGCGGCGGCATCGAGCAGGATCTGCCGCACTTTATGCGGATCGGAATCGTAAGAGACGCCGACCTTCAATTTGATGCGCCCGAGCGTATTCGCGTGCGTCCAGTTGGTGAGCACATTCGAGATCAGCTCGGAATTCGGGATGATGACGTTGGCGCGGTCGGCGGTTTCGATCTCGGTCGCGCGCACGCTGATGCGGCGCACATAGCCGGAACTGCCCTTGACCTCGATGATGTCGCCGACGCGGAGAGGCCGCTCGGCAAGCAGAATGATTCCGGAGACGAAATTCGAGACCACCGATTGCAGGCCGAAGCCGATACCGACGGAAAGCGCGCCGGCAACGAAGGCGATGTTCTGGAGGTTGACGCCGATCTGCGAGAGCGCAAGCAAGCCCGCCGCGATCACGCCGATATAGACGAACATCGTCGAGATCGAGTTTTGCAAGCCGGTGTCGAGCGCCGTGCGCGGAAGCACGGTCTGCGCCAGCCAGCGGTGCACGATGCGCGTTGCGATCAGCGCGACGATCAGCATGACGATCGAAAGCAGGAGGCTCCCGAGCGCGAGCCGCGACTGCCCGATCGTGAGCGCGAGATCGAAGCGGTCGAGCAAGGAGGCGACGTCGGTGACCGAAGTGCGCCAGCCGCCGATGATGAGGAAAACCGCGACCACGAAAAGCAGCGCGCGCAGAAGCCCTGCGGTGATCGTGGCGAAGAGGTCGAGGCGCGCGGGATTGACGCCGATCGCGGAAGCGACGCGGCGGCGGCTCGATCCCTCTTCGGAGAAGCCCGCCGCGAAAACCGAGTCGATCAGCGAGAGCAGCAACACCGCCGCGCCGGTGATGACGGCGGCATCGACAAGCCGCGCCGCGGTGAAGGCCGCAAGATTAATGTGGCCCGTTGCGAGCGCGAGGAAGATCGCGCTAACCGCGAGCCAGCCGAGGAAGCGGATGAAATTCGGGATGCCGGCGCTCTTTTCGCCGGTGCGGCGGTTTTGCAGGAGAAGCACGCGAACGACGCAAAGGCCGACAAGGAGGGCCATCAGGCCTGCCGTCATGGTGCGGAGAACGGAAGTTGCCCCTAGGACGCGGTGGAAGGTGAAAATCAGCGTAGTTGCGGCGACAATGGCAACCGCGGTCGCGACCGCGCGGTGCAACTGGTTCGCGGTCGGCGCGTCGAAGCCGATCATCCGCCGCGCGGGTTCGACCATGGCGCGGGTGACAGCGTAACCGACGGAGAAGATCGCAATCGCGATCAAGAAGCCGTTGGTGAGCCGGTCGATGCGCGGCGCGATGAGGTCAAAAGCGGCGAGAATGTCGATCGCGGCGAAAGCCGTGAGCGGCGGCGTCGCGGCGTCGATCGCCGCACGGCAGATCGTCAGATACGCGTCGCGCGAGCGGGTCGTTTGCAGCACCTCGCCGCCGCGCCGGGCGCGGCGGTTGATATAGCGGAGGAGCGCCCGCCGCAGCAGGAAGACGCCCACAACCAGCCCGACGATCGCGGCAAACGCCAGGAGTAGCGTGCCGATCGGCGTATTTTCGATGGCGTAGCTTTTCCATTCGCTCAGCAGCGCGCCGAAATTGTGCGCTTCGAGAGGAATGGCTTTCGCCGCCGGAATCCAGAGCGAGGGGCTCAAGATGCTTTCCGTGCGTGTGAGAAGCCGTTCCTTGAACAGCGCGCGGCGGGTGGTATCGATCGTTTCGGCGAGCTGGTCGCCGCGCACATTGAGAAGGCGCGCCTGTTTCAGGACGCCGTCGAGCTCGCTGAACAAGGCGGCTTGCGTCGCGCGCTCGGCGGCGATGCGCGGGTCTTCGGGCGCGGCGCCTTCCTTTGGCGGCGCGCCCAGTTCCTTCAGCCGCTTTTCGGCGGCGGTAAAGCGCGGCTCGAATTCGGCGACGTATTTACGGATTTCCGCGCGCAGCGGATTGATCTGGTCGCGCAGCGCGACAAAATCGCCGTCGCGCTTGGAGGGTTCTTTCAGCGCCTCTTCGGCGGAATCGAAAACGCCGCCGATCGTCTCGAGCCGCTGGTGCGCGGCCTGCAAGGCGGCATCGTCGGCGCGCACGCCGCCCGCCAGAAAGACGGCGGCCACAGCGACGCAAAAAACGAAGAAGTATCTTGTGCAATATGCCGCCGAATTCGCGCGCAGGGCGGTGACCGTCATCTATGCCTCATAATCTCGTTTTGATTTCAGCGTTCGAATCAACGCTTCATGACAATTTTATGCATGTATTTTCGCGTTGCCGGAGCCAGCTTGTAACGGTGGAAGCGCCGCCATAGTATTTTTCGGGGCGTGGCACCAAGGAGTTCGACGATGGGTTTGCTCGATGTGATCAATGGTATGCAGAACGGGCCTCGCGGACAACGCAGCGGCGCGCCGGCTTCGAGCGGCGGTATGTCCCCGATCACCATGGCGATTTTGGGCCTCCTCGCCTACAAAGCCGTGAAGCACATGACCGCCGGCCAGCAAGCGCCCGCGCCTTCGCCGATCGGCGGCACCACCACGGCAAACACGCAGGATAGCGGGCTCGGGAGCCTCCTTCCGGGCGGCCTCGGCGGATTGCTCGCGGGCGGTGCGGCCGGCAGCATCCTGAGCGGAGGCCTCGGCGATCTTCTCAAGCAGTTCCAGCAGAGCGGGCAGGGCGACGTCGCGAAGTCCTGGGTCGGCACCGGGCCGAACCAGCAGATTTCGCCGAGCGCGCTATCGCAGGTGCTGAGCCCCGAGCAGATCAAGATGATCAGCGACATGACCGGCATGTCGCCCGACGAATTGATGCGGCAGCTCAGCCAGCAACTCCCCGACGTGATCAATCACATGACGCCGGACGGCCGGCTGCCGACCGAGCACGAAACGTCGCGCATGATCTGACGGAAACGGCAACAGGAGGCGCGCCATGCTCTGGGTCATCATCGTCGGATTGGTCGCGGGCCTGATCGCCCGCTGGCTGTCGCCGGGTCCGAACAATCCGCAAGGCTTTATTCTCACGATCGTGCTCGGGATCGCAGGCGCGTTCCTCTCCACCTTCGTCGGACAGGCGATCGGCTGGTACCGGCCCGATCAGGGCGCGGGCGTCATCGCCGCCACGATCGGTGCGGTCGTCGTGCTGTTCATCTGGAACCGGCTGGTGGCGAGCGGAAAAATCCCCGACCCGGGCGGGGGCCCGCGCGCTTAAATCGCGTCAGGCGTCTTCGAGGAGCCGGCTCATCTCGTCGCGGGGCATCGCTTTGCGCGCCTTCATGAAGAGAAGGACGCGCTGGGCGCTTTCGCTCGACAGGCGGAAATAGCGGTCGGAAAGGCTCTTCAAGTTCTTGTCGTCGGGACGCTGCGGCCAGGCCTTCGAGTGCAAAAGCGCGCGCACCGTCGGCCAGGCGAGCCCGCTCGCGCGGCAGATAATAAGGAGGCCGTCCTCGGCGCTCTGGCGGACGACGTTCTTGACCGTTTCGGCCGGGATCGCGGCGAGCTGGGCAAGCGTGTTGGTGATCTCGGCGATCGCGCCGCTTGCAATAAATTTGTCGAGCTGCGTGCGCATGGTCGCGAGATCGCGCTTGATCATCGTCGAGGTCGACCAGCCCGAATGCGGGCGCGGAAAGACCGCAGCCTGGCGGATGATGTTGCTGGAAACTTTCGAAAGCAGCGTTTCGACCTTCGGCCGCATTTCCGGCTTGCAGGTCGCGACGAGATGCTTCTTCACCTTCTCGGTCGCGCGCAGGACGAGATATTCGTATAGCTCCGGCGGGACGTCGCTCCTCTCGGAGATGGCTTCTGCCAAGTTCTTGTTGTCGAGCGCGCGCTGCACGAGCGCGCTGAAACTCTCCGACGAAAACGCGGCGCCCGGATTGGCGGCGAGCTTGAGGGCGACTTCCGTGTCGCCCCGGCGCACGAGCACTTCGGCAACCGCGGGCGTGATTTGCGGTCGGCCGGCGATGGCGGAAAGATGCGCGTGGCTCTTGGTGTAGGCGATCTCGACGAGGTCGATGTCGGTGAGCCGGTTGGATTTCTCCAAGACCGGGCCGGCGACCTCAATGCGGTCGTGACGCGCGAGCTGGCCGACAACGTTGATCGGCGAATTGTCGATGGAGGCAAGGCACTCGCTGAGCTCGGCGAGGATCTTGTCCTCGATCTTCTCGATCAGCCGCATCATCACGTCGTCGAAGATTTCGACCTGGTCTTCGCCGATGTGCTTGGCGTTCACGAGGAAGAGGTCGGTGACGCGCTTCAGGATGTTGGCACGGCCCGCATTGGTGCCGGTGCGAAGCTGGGTCTCGAGTTCGTCGATCAGGGAAGCGGCATGCATCGATATTGCTCAATTCATAAACGGCTTCCCGTGCGGGCGGCGCCAATCCGCCCATATTCGGACGATCTCTTTAATGCCGGGTAAAATTAAAAACGGATTTTTAACGGCTTGGACGGCGGAAAAACAACTTTATCAACGCGTTAGGCCGCATTTTCGCGCTGCTTTTTGGCCGCTTCCTTCTGCGCGTCGAATTCCAGCCGCCGGCGGGCAAGCTCCTCCGGCGGCATGCGCTCGTAATTGTTGTAGTCGCGTTTCCACGATGGGTCGCCGCTCCAGCGGAGCGGAGACTGCATCGTGGTGCGCGGGCCGAACGCGGATTCGAGGAGCTTGAGCGCAAGTTCGAGCGTGAGCCGCTGCGATTCGAGATCGAACGGCTTGCCGGCGGAATTGCCGAGCGGAAAATCGCTGAACAGAAAACGCGGCGCGCCGACATGCTCGACAATATCCTTGGCGCACCCCATGACGACCGCCGGAATTCCGTTCGCTTCGAGATGACGTGCGGCGAGCGTCACGCTCTGGTGGCAGACGGGACAATTCGGAACGAGGACGGCTGCGTCGACCTCGTCCGCCTTGCAGCGCGCGAGAATTTCCGGCGCGTCGGTCTCGATTGCCGCGCGCTGGCTGCGGGTTGTCGGCAGGCCGAAGAAATTCGGCGCGACTTCGCCGATGCGACCTTCCCGCGCGAAGCGAAGGAGCTGCGCAAGCGGAAACCAGGTGTTCATGTCTTCGGCCGACGTGTGCATGCGGTCGTAGGCGATGTGCGAGATGCGAAGGTCGTGCTCCTTCGACGTGTCGCCGGCATAGACCCGAAAGAATTTCGCGCCGCCGTTATATTTCGCGCCGGGCCCCTGATCGCCCTTCGCCGGATCGAAAGAGGCGGCGGTCGTGATGATGGTGACGCGGGATTGCGCGAGCGGTTTTTTGAGCGGCTGAAAAGGCGCGTCATCGTTATGCGCCCAGCGATAGGGCGTGTCGTAGCCGATCGCGCGGTAATACTCGCGCGTCCGCTGCATGTACGGAATGGGCTCGTCGTGACCGGATGCGTTCATCTCATGCTCATTTGCCCGGCATTGTCCGGCAAATCGCCGCCGAGGGGAAGCTCGGCTCCTTTTGGAAATTGGCGGAATCGAGTGGCCATTCCGCGCGCTTCGCGATAATGAACGAGGAACGGAGGGATGATGCCTCTTCTTGCAAGACCGGCTGCGCTTCTGGTTCTGATCGCGGCGATGCTCGCGTCTGTCGCGGCTGCGCGGGCCGACGAGGAGAAAGTTCTCAACGTCTATAGCTGGAGCGATTACATCGCGCCGGACACGCTTGCGGAATTCACCAAGCGCACCGGGATCAAGGTCAATTACGACGTCTACGATTCCAACGAGGCGCTGGAAGCGAAGCTGATGGTGGGCAAGTCCGGCTACGATGTCGTGTTTCCGTCAGCAATGCCGTTTTTCGCAAAGCAGATCAACGCAGAGCTTTATCAGAAGCTCGACCTTGCCAAGATTCCGAACGCGAAGGGCGTCGATCCTGCAGTGCTCGCGCGGCTGAGATCCGCTGATCCGCAGAACGCTTATGGCTTGCCGTATCTCATGGCGGCCACGGGCATCGGTTACATCAAGTCGAAGATCGCGCCGCTCCTGCCGGAGCCGCCGGTCGGGAGCCTCGCGATGCTGTTCGATCCGAAGACGGTGAATGCGCTGAAGCCCTGTGGCGTCACGCTGCTCGACACGCCCGACGAAGTCTTTCCGGCGGCGCTTGCTTATCTGGGCAAGGATCCGACCAGCACTTCGGAAGAGGATCTGAAAGCGGCGGGGAAGGTCGTGAGCGAAGCACGGCCGGCCTATCGCTATTTCCACTCGTCGAGCTACATCAACGATCTTGCGAACGGCTCGATCTGCGTTGCGCTCGGTTACGCGGGCGATCTCTTTCAGGCGCGGAAGCGCGCGCGAGAGGCGAAGAACGGGGTCGAGATCGGAATCTTTCTTCCGAAAGAGGGCGCGGTTTTCAACATCGACGTGATGGCGATTCCGAAGGATGCGCCGCATTCTTCAAATGCGCACAAGTTCATCGATTTCCTGCTGGAGCCGAAAAACATCGCGGCGATCACAACGGCGGTGGGCTACGCTAACGCCGTGCCCGCCTCGCGCGAATTCATTCCGGCGGAAATCGTGAAAGACTCGGTGGTCTATCCCCCGGCGGACCAGAAGCTCTACACCGCCGTCTTGGAGACGCCGAAATTCGAACGCGAGCGGAACCGATTGTGGACGCGCATCAAGACCGGCCGTTGAAACCCGGTGCTCTCAGCGCCGCGGGGCCGATCGTTCGCATCGACAACGTCACCAAGCGTTTCGGGGTTGTGACCGCGGTCGACGCGGTGAATCTCGAAATCGCGCGCGGGGAATTCTTCTGTCTCCTCGGCGGCTCGGGCTCGGGCAAAACGACGCTCCTCCGGATGATCGCGGGCCTCGAATTTCCCGACGAGGGACAAGTCACGATCGACGGCGAGGACATGACGCACGCGCCCGCCTATGCGCGTCCGGTCAATATGATGTTCCAGTCCTATGCGCTCTTCCCGCATCTTTCGGTCGAGAAGAACGTCGCCTTCGGCCTGCAGGAAGAGAAACGCCCGAAAGCGGAGATTGTTGAGCGCGTGCGCGAGGCGCTTGCGATGCTCGACATGCAGGATTTCGGCGCGCGCAAGCCGCATCAGCTTTCCGGCGGTCAGCGCCAGCGCGTCGCTTTCGCCCGCGCACTGGTGAAGCATCCGAAAATTCTTCTTCTCGACGAGCCGCTCGCCGCGCTCGACAAGAAATTGCGCGAGCGCGCGCAGGTGGAGCTTGTGCGGCTCCGCGAGCGCGTCGGCATCACCTTCATCATGGTCACGCACGATCAGGAAGAGGCGATGAGCATGGCGAGCCGCATTGCGCTCATGCAGGACGGCAGGATCGTGCAGGTGGGAAGCCCGCGCGAGCTTTATGACGCGCCGGTCTCGCGCTATGTCGCGGATTTCTTCGGCGGCGCTAATCTGTTCGAAGGCAAGCTTACGCGTGCCGAGCGCGGCGAGGGGGTGGCTGAGTGCGCGGAAGCAGGCGTTACGCTTCGCGGACAATGCGCGGAAGTGTCCGTGCAAGGCGCGTCAGTCACCGTCATGGTGCGGCCGGAGCGAATGCAGCTTTCCCGCACGCAACCTACCGCGGACAACGCCGTGCGCGGACGCATCGCGAGTATTGTTTTCCTTGGCGGTTTTCATGCCTGCCGGGTGACGCTGGAAAGCGGAAAGATCGTGCTGGCGCGGCTTTCGCCGGCGGAATTCATGAGTGCTGGCGCGCCCGCGCCGGGCGATGACATTTATCTCTCCTGGCCGGCCTCGGCCGCGCGGGTGCTTTCGCGATGAAAGCGCATTCGCAACGGGCGGGAAGTTTCGTCATTGGCCTGCCGGCGGCGTGGCTTTTCCTGTTCGTGCTCCTGCCGCTTTTGATCGTGCTCGCGATCAGCCTCGTCGAGATGCGCACGGGGTCGCCGCCCTATACGCCGTTCTTCACGTGGGAATCCGGGCTGCCGCGCATGCACGCGCAGGGCGGGAATTACGCGCTCTTATTCTCCGACCGTCTCTATATCGATGCCTTCCTAAGCTCGATCCGGATCGCGGCAACTTCGGCGTTCATTGCGCTCTTCATCGCCTATCCGATGGCTTACGCGATCTCACGCGCGAAGGAATCCGTGCGTACGCCGCTTTTGATGCTCGTGGTGCTGCCGTTCTGGACGTCGTTCCTGATCCGCGTCTACGCCTGGACGGGAATCCTGAACTCAAACGGTCTCATCAACAATGCGCTGCTCAATTTCGGCTTGATCAAGACGCCGCTGCCTTTGCTGCACACCGAATTCGCGGTGCATCTCGGCATCGTCTATTCTTACTTACCGTTCATGGTGCTGCCGATTTTTGCGGTGCTGGAAAAGCTGGATTGGACGTATCTCGAAGCTGCGGCCGATCTCGGCGCGCGTCCGCTGAAAGCCTTTCTGCGCGTAACATTGCCGCTGTCGCTGCCGGGAGTTTTTGCGGGCTTTTTGCTGGTGTTCATCCCGGCGCTCGGCGAGTTCATCGTGCCGGAGCTTCTCGGCGGACCCGACACGCTGATGATCGGGCGCGTGTTGTGGACGGAATTTTTCAGCAATCGCGATTGGCCGCTCGCATCGGCGCTCGCCGTCGGGCTTCTCGTGCTCGTTCTCGTGCCCGCCACTCTGATGTTCCGCGTGATGCGAAAAGGGGAAGCGGCATGAAGAACCGCTCCGCTTTTGCTCTCAGTGTGCTCGCCTTCGGCTACGCGTTTCTCTATGTGCCGATCGCGATTTTGATTATTTATTCCTTCAACGACAGCCGGCTTGTCACGGTCTGGAGTCATTTCTCCACGCGCTGGTATGGCGAGCTGTTCAGGAACGCCCAGATTGGTGACGCGCTGTGGCTTTCGCTGCGTGTTGCGGCCGCGAGCGCGACGGCTTCCGTCGTGCTCGGCACTTGTGCCGCTTTCGCGATGCGCCGGATGCGCTCGCTCGCCGCGCGCGGCGCGTTCGAAGCGCTGGTGACGACGCCGCTCATTCTGCCGGAAGTGCTGACAGGACTTTCGCTCCTTCTTCTCTTCGTTTTTCTCGGCGAGACGATCGGCTGGCCCGGCCAGCGCGGCGCGGTGACGATCGGGCTCGCGCACATCACCTTCGGCATGGCCTATGCGACGGTAGTCATCCGCGCGCGGCTCTCGCAGCTCGATCCCGCGTTGGAGGAAGCGGCGGCCGATCTTGGCGCGACGCCGTCACGGACATTCCTGCGCGTGACATTGCCGTTGCTTACGCCCGCGATTTTCGCGGCGTGGCTTCTTGCGTTCACGCTTTCGCTCGACGACGTGGTGATCGCGAGCTTCGTCACGGGACCGGGGGCGACGACCCTGCCGCTTGTGATCTTTTCCAGCGTGCGGCTTGGTGTGTCGCCGCAGATCAATGCGCTCGCGACGCTGCTCGTGCTCTCCGCCGCTTGCCTAATTTTGATCGCGACGCTGGTTTTGCGGCGCGAGGAAAGGCGGATGCAAGCGGCGAAGGAGTAGCGCGCGCTCTTCATGTCTTGACGGTTCTGCCGGTTCGTCCTCTAATCGGCGCATGGGGTAGTGCGATCTCCCCATGAGGCGACAGCCAAAGCATCGCGTCCCACTCGACAACGAGGACGCCCATGTCGCCACTGTGCGATTTCATACCCGATGAATTGACACGCCCGCCGGCTGCTTCGCCGCAGCCCGCACCCGCATACATAGAGACGCCCAGCGAGACGCCACGCCCGACTTTGTTCTCGCGCCTTCTGTGCTGGTGGCGGAACCGCGACAAAAGCTCGCGCGCGCTTGCCGCGCTCGAAGAGAGCGAAATCGAAAAGCTAAGCGAATTCGGACGCAAACGGAGGCTCGAAGAACGGCGCGCGAGAGAAATACGCTGATGTCCCGCCCCTTGACTCGATTTCCGAACCGGCATTTTAATTCGGCCATGGGGAAATGCGATC
>Ga0157372_10003551_pt1 | contig 16793 bp, 9 predicted proteins | sample C55metaG_FD_115307 | JGI IMG/M metagenome (GOLD analysis project Ga0157372, IMG submission 115307) | Corn rhizosphere microbial communities from Kellogg Biological Station, Michigan, USA - C5-5 metaG | ecosystem: Host-associated > Plants > Roots > Rhizosphere > Soil | place: USA: Michigan... | reverse complement strand
TCTGCGGAGGCGATAAGACAGCACTTGCGATTCCTGCCTATGCCGGATGCGGCGATGGTCGGTTATATCTTAAAGGACCACGCGGGTGGGGACCCCTGGAAATCCATTTTGGTGTTGCTGAACGGTGGGCGGCAGCCGCAGCGCGTGACCCTGCCGCCCGGGGATTGGGTCCCGGTGGCGTCCGACGCGGGGGTGAGGGAAAAGGGCATTGGACCCCGGCAGAGGGGGGTGATCACGGTGCCGCCTACGGCCGCCTATATCTTTTGCCAGTTATAAATTTTAAATTTTTCGCCGCTTCCCGAAAAATAGAAATCTGATAGCCAATCAACTGGGAAAAAAGATGATACAATTTTCGGTAGTAAATCGTAAACAGCTAGGAAAAAGCATCGAAGGCGTATTCCTTTGTATACGGAAAGATTCAACCTTTTGCCTGTTATCGTGTAAATTTTACACATTGTCATCATTCGCCAACTAATTGTTCGCAACATATGCCAAAACGATTGCTTTCAAGCCTGGCGGTATTGCTGTCGCTTACCGTCTCTTCCCATCTCCACGCCCAAACAAAGAACATTTCAGGAACCGTTACCGACTCCCGCGATGGGACCCCTTTGCAGGGGGTATCTGTTGTGCCGAAGGGCGCTTCATCGGGCACCACTACAGGATCCGACGGGTCGTTTCACCTGACCGTCGACGGCAAGACCCGCATCCTGGTGTTCTCGGCCGTTGGATTCGGAACCCAGGAAGTCCGGTCCGGCGACGGGCCGGTCCGCGTCCGGTTGGTAGCCGGAACAGCGGCCTCCCTCAGTGAGATCGTCGTCATCGGCTATGGGACGGTCAGGAAGAAGGACCTCACGGGATCCGTTTCCACCGTCACGGCCAAAGATTTCCAGCAGGGATCGATCACTTCTCCCGAACAGCTCATCGCGGGTAAGGTGGCGGGTGTCTCCATCACGTCCAATGGCGGTCAACCGGGCTCGGGCAGTACCATCCGCATCCGCGGCGGGGCTTCGCTCAACGCCAGCAACGACCCGCTGATGGTCATCGACGGACTGCCCCTGAGCTCGCTCAATTTCGGAGGTATCAACCCCAATGACATCGAAAGCATGTCGATCCTGAAAGACGCTGCGGCCGCCGCCATCTATGGTTCGCGGGCTTCCAACGGCGTCATCCTCGTGACGACCAAACGCGGCAAGAGCGGCAAGCCGGTGGTCGAATTCACGACCCAGCTCTCCGCTGCCTATAATCCGAAAGAATTTCCCGTGTTGTCGGCGGGGCAGTTCAGGACCCTGGTGAATACCAACGGCTCCTCCACGCAGAAGGCCCTGCTGGGCCCGGCCAGCACCGACTGGCAGAAGCAGGTCTACCAGACGGCGATCACCTCCGACAACAATCTCAGCGTCGCCGGCAGCATCGCCAACATCCCTTTCCGGATAGCCGGCGAGTTCCTCGACCAAACCGGCATCCTGAAAACGGATAATCTCAAACGGGAAGCAATGACCCTCAGCCTCCAACCCCTGCTCTTCGACAAACACCTGAAGATCGATGTCAACCTGCATGGCTCCAGCACCGACACCCGCCTCGCCAATACCGGTGCGATCGGCAACGCCGTCTCCTTCGATCCCACGCAACCGGTCCATTCAGGAAAGGCTGGTTTTGGCGGCTATTTTGAATGGACGACGAACGACACGACGCCCAACTCCCTGGCCAACCGAAATCCCCTGGCGCAGCTGGAGCAATACAACAACCAGAACCACGGACTGCGCAGCTTCGGAAATGTCCAGTTCGACTACAAGCTACATTTCCTCCCCGATCTCCACGCCAATCTCAACCTCGGCTACGACAAGGCAAAATACGATGGCACCACCCGCGTCCCCGCCTACGCAGCCCAGTCCTATAATGCCATCCCCGGCCTACGGGGCCAGAACAACCGATACTATAACAGTTATTCGAACAAGGTGCTGGAATTCTATCTCAACTACGTCAAAGATCTCAAATCTATCGCCAGCAATATCAATTTCGTGGCCGGGTATGGGTACTATGATAATTATACCTACGCCAAAACCTATGCTTCCTTCAGCGCTTCCAACGATACCATACCGGGCACTACCCCTACTTATCGGGATTCGTCCAAGGACGTGACCCTGGAATCGTACTATGGCCGCCTGATCTATACTTTCCATGACAGGTATATCCTGATGGGCACGGTAAGGAACGATGGTTCCTCGCGGTTCGGTCCGAAATATCGCTGGGGTGTATTCCCGTCCGGCGCCTTCACGTGGAAGGCAAGCCAGGAGGCCTTCCTTCGCGACGTCAGCTGGCTCTCCGATCTGAATCTCCGGCTCAGTTACGGGATCACGGGCAACCAGGACGGCATCGGCTACTATTCCTATCTCAACTATTATTCGCTCAGCCAGAACATCTCCCGGGTAAACTTCGGGGGCAACTACACCAATTTCTTCAGCCCATCGGCTTATGCGGCGGACCTGAAATGGGAACAGACGGCCACCTCGGATGTCGGTATCGATTTTGGATTTTTGAACCATCGCATCGTCGGCAGCGTGGACTACTATTACAAAAAGACCCGCGATCTGCTGGCTACGGTCTTCGTGCCTACCCTCAGCAATTTCGGCAACCAGCTGACGCGCAACGTCGGTAACATGACCGATAAAGGGGTGGATTTCGATATCCAGGCCGCCATCGTCCAGAACAAGGATGTTACGTGGAAGATCGACTTCAACGTCGCATACAACAAGTTCACCATTACGAATCTCACCGTATCCCAGGATTCGCTGGCGAAGTTCGTCAACTACAATGTCGGCGGTATCGCCGGCGGTACGGGCAATACGATACAGGTGCAGTCGGTAGGGTACAGTCCCGGCACTTTCTTCGTGCTGCAACAGGCATACGATGGTAAGGGCAAGCCCGTCGAAGGATTGTACGTCGATCAGAACCGTGACGGCATCATCAATCAGAACGATCTCATCCATTACAAGAGCCCCTTCGCTCCCGTTACTTATGGTTTCAGCACGAGCGTCAGCTGGAAGAAATGGAACCTGAGCACGGTGCTGCGGGCCAGCGTCGGGAACTATGCCTACAACAATGCTGCGTCCAACCTGGGCGTCCTGCGCAACGTGTTAAACCCCGTGGGCTTCCTTCAGAATTCGCCCTCCTCGATCCTGAATACCCACTTTTACAACAATCAGTTCTTCTCCTCCTATTATGTGGAGAACGCATCCTGGCTGAAGATGGACAACCTGGGGCTCTCCTATGACGCCGGTTTCCTTTCCCGGAACAGAAATCATCTGCGGCTTAATCTGAATTGCCAGAATGTTTTCACGGTCACCAAATACAGTGGTTCCGATCCGGAGATCTACGGCGGCATCGACAATGTCCTGTATCCCCGGCCCAGGACCCTCACCCTTGGCGCAAACCTGACCTTTTGATAACCGGAAGAAAAAGAAATCAAGTATGAAAAAAAATAATTGGATAATAGCAAGTCTCTCCCTCATCCTGGGCCTGGCCCTGACGTTGGGTCTCGATTCCTGTACCAAGAACCTCAACCGGCTGCCGGCCAACTCGATCTTTTCGGACTCCGTTTACGGCAGCGTAGCGGGTTTCCACCAGGCCCTCGCCAATGTTTACGCCGGCTACACCCTCTCGGGAGGCAGCGGGCCCGGCTCGTCCGACATCGCCGGGGTGGACGCCGGAACGTCGGATTTTATCCGTTGCCTGTGGAATGTGCAGGAGCTGTCCACGGACGAGGCCGTCTGCGCCTGGGGCGACCCCGGCGTACCCGATTTCCATAATATGAGCTGGACGTCGTCAGACCCTATTCTTATCGGGCTTTATGCACGAAGCCTCTACCAGATCACGCTTTGCAACGACTTCATTGCGCATTGCACCACGTCAGCCTTCAAATCGGCGGGCATTACCGGCGCCGACACGACGACCATCGCCGGGTTTCGCGCAGAGGCCCGCTTTCTCCGGGCCTTCCAGTATGCCATCCTGATGGATGCCTTCGCCAATCCACCCTTCGCGACGGAGACCACCCCGGTAGGTCCGCTTTCCTTCCCCAAACAGATACGACGCGCCGATCTGTTCAAGTACGTCGAATCCGAACTCCTCGCCTGCGCTACGACGCTGCCCGCACCGCACGGCAACGTATACGGCCGGGCCGACCAGGCGGCTGCCTGGGCGCTGCTGGCCCGCATCTATCTCAACGCCGGCGTATATACGGGGACGACCCGCTACGACGACGCCATCACCTGGTCGTCAAAGGTCATCGGCGCACCCTATACGCTGATGCCGCACTATGCGAATCTCTTCCAGGGGGACAACGATGTAAACAACACGGAAACGATCCTGGCAATTGCCTACGATGGGATCAACACCCAGACCTACGGCGGCACCACCTTCCTCGTGAACAGCGCATGCGTCAATTCCACCTATACCCCGGGTAGCCCCGGCTACGCAATGAGTTCGTCCAATTACGGAGTTCCCAGCGGCGGCTGGGGCGGTAACCGCAGCACGGCCAACCTGCCGGGTCTTTTTCCCACTCCCGATACGTCGGTGGATAAGCGCGGCATCTTTTTGAACAGTCCCGGCGTCACGAAAGACATCACCAGCGTCGCCCAGTTCAACCAGGGCGTTCCGGTCAATAAATTCACGAATATGACCTCGGCAGGCGTCGAAGCGGAACCCAATGCCGGCGGCACTTTCGCCTCCACCGACTTCCCGCTCTTCCGCCTGGCCGAACAGTATCTCATCTATGCGGAAGCCGTGCTCCGGGGTGGCGCCGGCGGCGACGCGACAACGGCCCTGGGGTATATCAACCAACTGCGCCAGCGCGCTTACGGCAACACCTCGGGGAATATCACTTCGGCTCAGCTGACCCTGCCCTTCATCCTCGACGAAAGAGGCAGGGAATTGTATTGGGAATGTTTCCGCCGTACGGATCTTATCCGCTTCGACGAGTTCACCGGCGGCAGTTACCTGTGGCCCTGGAAGGGTGGGGTGGCCAGCGGTACGGCCGTCGATGCCCACTACGCTATCTATCCGATACCAGTGACCGATCTCCAGGCAAACTCCAACCTGGTTCAAAATGCCGGGTACTAATTCCTACAACCAAAAATTGAAAAGCTTATGAACCGCATTCTCCATAATAAATTACTCGCTGCTTTCTTCAGCGTACTGGCCCTAGGGGCGTGCAAGAAGCAAGGCACCAATGTCGTGTACGAGGGTGGCACGGCGCCTGTGCTGACCGCCACACAAAGCGATTCTATCCCCCTCGGTTCGGCCAACGCCAAGAACCAGGCGGTGCTATTCGCCTGGACAAATCCCAATTACCAGTTCTCCAACGGCCCGAGCTCCCTCAATGTGACCTATAATCTCGAGTTCGATACGGTCGGGGCCAATTTCACGAGTCCCCATATGCAAACGGTGCAGGTAAGTCCCGATCTGTCCAGGGCGTTCACTGTGGACGAGCTGAACAGCCTTATCGCAAACGGCCTGCAGCTGGCCTACGATCAGCCGCATACCTTGCAAGTACGCGTGGTTGCCCAACTGGCACCCTACACTTCGGGCTCTGCCGGCATCGCCCCGCTCAGCTCCAGTCCTCTCAATTTTGCCGTTACTCCTTATGCTCCGCCGCCGGCTGTGGCGCCTCCCGCCTCGGGTACGCTGGTGCTGGTCGGCGGCGATCCGCTGCTGGGCGCCTGGACCAATCCTGTTCCCGCGTCGCAAACCTTCACCCAGGTCAGCAGCACGGATTATCAGCTCACCATCGCGCTCTCGGGCGGCGATCCGACAAATAGCAACAGCAGCGATCAATACCTGATATTGCCTGTCAACGGCAGCTGGAGCCACAAATACGCCTGTGCCAACACGTCCACCCAGCCCTTCTCGGGCGGCAGCTTCGGGCTCGATCTGAGTTCCAATTTTCCTGGGCCGACCGCTGCCGGGACATACAAATTCGATGTCAATTTTCAAACTGGCGTCATAACGGTGACTAAACAGTAATTCGACGAATATCGAAACAATCAATCAATGATTATGCTTTCCAATATAAAACGTCTTTTCCTGGCCGGCACAATTTGTGCGGCAGCCGCTGCCTGCAGCAAAGTGGGCGATCTGCCTTCCACCACTTTCGCGAACGGGAAGCCGCCGGTGCTGAGCGATACGGCAAAGATCATGACTCCTTCACCGGCCGACTCGAACAGCACGGCGTTGATCCTTAGCTGGTCGAACCCGCAATACGCCACGGATTCGGCGACGGCAAAATATATCATCGAGATCGATTCTTCCGGCCGCAACTTCGCCAAAGAGGCCACTATCGTGGTCATCGGCGCCCGGAGCTATTCGTTCACGGCCAGGCAATTCAATGCGGTCCTGTTGGGTTTTGGCTTCGCGTACAACACGGCTTATAAGGTAGACATTCGGATCACCTCTTCCTATGGCAACAATAACCAGCAGCTGCAGTCCAATACGGTGACCCTGAACTTTACTACTTACGTGGTACCGCCGAAAGTAATACCGCCTTCCGCCAAGACCTTGTTCCTCGTCGGCAGCGCTTCCTCGGGCGGCTGGAGCAACCCCGTGCCGGCGCCGGCCCAGCAATTCACCCGGATCGATTCCGTCCACTACAAGGGAACCTTCTTCCTCAACGGCGGTCAGCAGTATTTGCTCCTGCCCGTCAATGGCGATTGGACCGAGAAATACGCCGTACAGGATGCCACCGTGACGGGACTCAGCGCCGGAGGCGCTTTCGGGTTCAATAACTCTTCCCAGTCGGCGTACAATTCGAATTTCCCCGGTCCGGCCAATACGGGTCTTTACACGATCAGCGTGGACTTTCAGGCGGGCACGTTCTCCTGTACGCAGGTAAGCCAGTACGGCCTGCTCTTCGTTCCGGGTGACTACCAGGGATGGGCGCCTGCTTCCGCACCGGCCCTCGGTGCGCCAAAGAACGACGGCAGCTATGACGGCTATGTCAATATTCCCGCGGGTGGAACCTATCAGTTCAAATTCACCGGCGAGGCGGATTGGAATGGTTCCGTCTATGGCGATCCTGCGGCCAACGGTCAATCGGGCGTCCTCAGCCCTGGCGGCGGCAACAACCTGCAGGTGCCCGGCGCCGGGTATTATCATCTCACCGCCAACACCACCGCGAATACCTGGTCCGCGCAGGCCACCAGCTGGAGTATCATCGGCAGCTTCGCGGCCAGTGGTTGGTCCACCGATGTCAATATGACGTACAACTCCAGTTCGAACAGCTGGACGGGGACCATCACGACAGCGGTGGGGGATCAATTCAAGTTCCGCGCCAATCATGACTGGACCGTCAATCTCGGTGATGCCGGGGGAACGGCCATCGGCAGCTTGTCCTATGGCGGCGACAACATCGGCGATGCATCGAAGAATTTTGCGGTGCCGGCCGGTACGCATACGATCACCCTATACCTGGGCAATCCCGGCTATTATTCTTATTCGATCCAATAACCCGTATCCCATGCGAGCCGCTAGAATTTTCCTGTTGTTCGCGCTTACGCTATTCGTCCGTCATGCTGCGACGGCCCAACTGCTGACGGCGAGCCCGCTCTTCCTGGTGGACACCGGCCCGGTGACTATTACGGTGGATTGTTCGCTGGGCAACCAGGGACTGATGGGTTATGCGGCCACGGGGGATGTGTATGTACACGTAGGGTTGATCACCAGTGCGAGCGGCGGCTCCTCCGACTGGCGCTATGTGCCGTTTACCTGGGGAACCACGAATCCCGCGGCTCACGCCTCTCCTGTCGCGCCCAACAAATACCAGTATACCATCAGCAATATCCGCAGCTTCTTCGCGGTTGCCGCGGGCGAGAAGATACTGGCAATCGCCATCCTTTTCCGCAATGGCAGTGGCTCCCTGAAACAGGCGAACGGCGACGGCAGCGATATGTACCTACCCGTATATGACGGCACGCTGGCGAGTCGTTTTTTGCTGCCGCCGTTTCAGCCGACCTATACACCCATTCCGGCCCCCATCGTCAAATCCGTGGGAGATTCCCTGGCGGTGGAATATGCGGCCAGCCAGGCGGTGGATCTGGCGCTGTATTTCAACGGGACGAGGGTGGATACTGTGGATGACCAGGATTCGGTTAAAACCGTGCTTCATTTTTCTTCGCCCGGCGGCCAGCAGGTCATTGCGACGGCAAACGATGGGACAACGGTTCGGGCGGATACCCTGAGCTTCTATGTGGCAGCGACGACCAACTTTGCCTCGCCGCCCCCCGGGACGTTGGAAGGGATCAACTATCTGCCGGGCGATACCTCGGTGTTACTTATGCTATTCGCCCCGCATAAAAGCAAGATCGTTGTCGTAGGCGATTTTTCCAACTGGACCCAGCAACCGGCTTACCAGATGAACGAGACGCCGGACAGCAACTATTTCTGGCTGCGGATCGATGGCCTGCGGCCTGGTGCGGAATATGCCTACCAATATGTCATCGATGATTCGATTGTCGTAGCGGACTATAATACGGAGAAAGTGCTGGACAAGGATGTGGACCCCGGCATTCCGGCGGCTACCTACCCGGGTCTGCGGGCCTTTCCTTCCGGCGCCGCGGGCTCCCTGGCGTCGGTCATCCGGACGGCTAAACCGGCTTATCACTGGCAGGTGACGAATTTTCAGCGGCCGGCGATCGCCAGTCTACGCATCTATGAGCTGCTGCTCAGGGATTTCACCGCGGCGGGTAACTGGCAGGGCCTGATCGACACCCTGGGCTACCTGCAGCGGCTGGGCGTTAATGCCGTAGAGCTGATGCCCGTGGCTAATTTCGAAGGGGCCAGCAGCTGGGGGTATAATCCCAATTTCTATTTCGCGCCGGACAAGGTCTATGGCACCGATAGCGCTTTGAAACAGCTGATCGACGCCTGCCACGCAAAGGGGATGGCCGTCATTGTGGACATGGTGCTCAATCATTCTTTCGGCAGCTCGCCGATGGTGCAGATGTACTGGGATAAGACCAACAATATCCCAGCTGCCAACAGTCCGTGGTTCAGCCCCTACTATACCCACGATTACGATGTGGGTTACCAGTATAATAACTCCAGCGCGGCGACGGCTGCTTTCCGGCAACGGGTTATTGCGTATTGGTTGACGAACTATCATATCGACGGTTACCGGTTCGACCTGGCCACGGGTTTTACAAAGGTGAATTCCTGCGATGCCACCGGCGGCTCGTGCAACGACGCGCTCTGGAACAGCTATGACACCACGCGGATCAATATCTGGAAAACGCTTTATGCGGCGCAACAGGCCGCCTCGCCCGGGAGCTATTGCATTCTCGAGATGTTTTCCAACAATAACGAACGCGCCGTCTATGGCCAGCAGGGGATGATGGTATGGAACAACCTCAGCTACAACTACCAGCAGTCCACCATGGGCTACAACACCGGCTGGGATCTCAGCGGTACCACCCCCGCTACCACCGGAATCCCCCAGAATGGGATGGTCAATTACCAGGAGAGCCACGACGAGGAGCGGCTCCAATATAAAAACGAGCAGTATGGGAACGGCTCTTCCGGGTATAGCATAAAGGACACGGCCACCGGGCTTTTGCGGGATGAGCTGGCCGCTGCCTTTTGGGCAATGATCCCCGGTCCCAAAATGCTCTGGGAATTTGGCGAACTGGGTTACGACTATCCCATCAATTGGTGTCCCGGCGGCACTGTGGACAACAGTTGCCGGCTCTCGCCGAAGCCGGCGCGTTGGGATTATCTGGGTGACGCCAGGCGCAGGCATCTGCATGATCTGTATGCTTCCCTGTTCCGTCTCAACGACAGCTTTCCCTCGCTGGCGGTTGCTTCTTCTTTCGCTCCTTCGCTCGGCGGCGCCGTTCGAACGCTGACCCTGACGTGCGATGGGGTAAGCGTCGTCGTCGTGGGCAATTTCGATGTCGTGCCGGCGACGGCGCAAGTAAGCTTTCCCGCCGCGGGGCAATGGTATAACTATGTGGGCGCCGATTCTCTTCCTGCAACAGGCGGCTCCCAGCCGCTTACTCTCAACGCGGGGGAATACCGGGTCTATACGAGCAGGAACCTGAAGGATACGACAGTGGTGGCAACTGGTCCGCCTGCCCGCGGTGGAGCGGATATTGTCATCTATCCCAACCCGGTGCAGGATGCGGCGCCGACGATCCGGGTCCGCCTGCCCGTTGCCGCTGACGTGTCACTCTCCGTCTATTCGCTCATGGGTGCGAGGCTCGGGGTTGTCCAGCTGGGAAGGCGTCCTGCGGGGCAGTTTACCATCTCTTCCGCACAGTTGTCCCTACATCTGAATTCCCTTGGTAAGGGCGCCTATCAGCTTCGGATGGATTATGGGCAGCAGCGGGTTTGCCGGAGTTTTATCTTATCGCGCTAATACGTTATTCGGGCCAAATGTGTTAGGGTGTGAGTTTTGCGGAGCCTGGATCATTGCTTTAAATCGAGGATCACTTTTGCATTTTTCTGCTCGGTGGACGAAATAAAAACTTCGTATCGCCTGCCGCCGGCGCTGATGATCATTACTGACGTGTTGGGAGGAATGGAGCCGAGGTTGTCGGCGACCATGATCAATTCGTGATGCGGTTGTTCCTTGTCGATGCGAATGGTAAAAGTAATGGGATCCCCCGAAAGGCCGGCATGGGACTTTATCAGGGAATTGTTGTGGTAGATGGATACAGTGTCGCCGTCTATTTCTCCGTTGTCGTACAACTCGATCTTGATCTGTCCCGAATCTGTTTCAATTCGCTTTACCAGGAAATTTTCCCTTGTGGTAAGGGTCAGGGGTTGGGGAGGAAATGCCGGCCGGGCGATGGGTGGAGGTTGCTTTGCTACCGCGACAGGCGCGGGAGAAGTTGGTATTGTGGGAGTGCGTTGCGGTGGGACAATTTTGGGCGTAGAGGTTTTGGATATCCCTGTTTTTGGGGTGGCTGTTTTCGGCGGGGTCCGTTTGGACGAGGTGGGATGAGATGGGACCGTTTTTGGCGGAGAGGGTTTCGGTGGGGCTGTTTTTGTGACCGGCTTTTTAGGCGTTACTTCTTTTGCGTTTGTTTTTATACATTCCCGAAAGGTGATATCGTCCAATGCAAAGTCGTTGCCACAGCCGCCGGGTGCGTTATTGGTCATGGTCAACACCAACGCAGTGACGGACGCAGGCATCGCGAAGCGCCCGGCGTAGTGCGTCCAATGAGGGGATGGCGTCCGCGGCAGGTCGCCGATCGAAAATCGTGCGACGAACTTTCCGGTTACTGTTTCGAGACGGATGGAAAAATTTGGTAGCAGTGGGAAAGGGCATTTATACGTCGGCTTGCAAAGGTTCATTAGCCATAGACCCAATTCATATATGGCGCCGCCTTCCAATCCGGCTATCGTCGTTTGCAGGAATACCCCCGGATGATATGCTCCGTTGACCAATAGCATATTTCCATCTGCATCTCCCGGGGTATGGTCTTCGGCCAGGGTATGCCAGTCGTCACTGAAACAGTGGCTTGTGCCGGAAGCGTAGGAATAATGGCCATCGGTAGGGCAGGAACCCGTGACGCGCTGATAGTTTGGGAGGGGCACGACGGTGATATCGCTCCCATTGCCTGATCCAAAATCGATTGAAATAGCCGGTTTCGAAAAGGAGCAGTTTGGTGGCTGTGCGCTTAGGCTGATCGCCAGGGCAAGAACGACGATGAAAAATGGCAAGCTTTTCATGTTCCCGGGTTATCTGGCAGTAAAGTTACGGTTATGACCCGAACAATTCGCGGTCGCGTTTTTTTTGCGGGTTGGACCAGTCTTCGTCCCACCAGGGTTTAATGTTGGAGCCGGGTTGGGGGGGCTTTTGGAGCTCGAGGGGTTTGGCGGCGCCGTTTGCCTTTGCCTTTTCCTGTACGTCGCGCCATTCGTAGTGGTCGAACATCGCCACGGCTTCGATCATATAGCTTGTGGCGACGCGCTGATCGGAAATGCAGAGGAGGTTCTCGCCGTTTTTGGTGTCGGCGCTGGAGGAGAAATTATAGGAGCCGGTATATACGCGGGCGGTGGGCTTATTGAAGTCGATGACGACAAACTTATGGTGCATATTGATGCCCTTACCCCCGGTGACTTCCTGTTGGAAGGGCGGCGGGACCTGTTTGAGCAGCGCGGCGGGGAAGGCGATCGGCGGATTGCCGTCGGGAACCTGGACGTCGAGACCGCCGACGTTGTTGTTGGCAAGGCCGTAGACGAAAATGTTCTTATTGGCGGTGATCTTTACGATCGCGTCTTTGATGGGGCCCGGGGTGGTGGAAAGAAAGGCCAGGGAGTAAAAGAGGCTGGAACCGGACGTCAGGATATCCTTTGCGAGGCCGGCCAGCATGGCATTGGATGCGTTATGCGGCGAGAAGGTGACCTTTGCATTGACGCCGGGGATCTGGAGATCGTTCCAGGTCGCGGAGCTGCCGGCGGCGGCGCCGGCGGGGTTATTCGGATTTTTCCAGAGGTTGTCGAACGCATCGGAAAATACTTTTACCGCGGCCGCACCCTGCAGAACGACGGTGTTGTTGTTTTGAACATAGATGCCGCGCCAGGAGAAATTGCAGGAGCCGCCGATGGCAAACTGGACTTTGTTGCCCTGGACGACGATCATTTTGTTGTGCTGCAGCTGACCCATGTGCTGCCGCTGAACGTTGCCTGCGCCGGCGGAGGTCTTCAGGAGTGCGGCGGCGCGGGATTCGGCGGAGGTTGCAGGCCCGTGAGTGCCGGAATCGTCGATGATGATCTTCAGCCGGCTGCCCAGTTTTTGCAGGCGGGAGACGATCTCCATGTCATTGAAATCGTAGGCGGCGACTTTTACCTGTGCGGTGGTGTCGCCTGCGGCCTGGTCGAGGACATTGAGGATCGCGGAGCGGGCTTCGAAGCCCATCCAGGCCAGCGCCTTTTCTTCGTTGGCATAGGTGGGTTTGAAGTCCAACCCTGCGTTGGCGCTGGGCGGCAGGATCGCGGCGACACTGTTGTCCGTTCCGAAGTTTTTGATAAATGCCTGGGAGGAGATGAAACCGCGGGTGAAGCAGATGTTCAGCTTGCCGGGATAGGTTTCCGCTTCCAATTCGATGGCGGTGGTCTGCGCATCCTGGTAGCTGAGCTTGCCGCTGCTATCCATAAAGACCGGGGTAACGCGGTAGGTGAACGCGCCGGGAATTCCGGCGTGGAAGGGAAAATGGATCCAGCGGAATTTTTGGATCGGCGAGAGTAAGGACGAGAGAATGGCAGGGTTGACGGCGCCGCTGGCGCCGGGGAATGCGAGGCGGTTGGAAACGGGAAAGAATTGGGTGCTGCCCGGTTCCGAATATTCGATCCCGAAGCCCACGAAATTGACGGGCGGGGTACCATTCTTCCAGTTCATGGCCAGCAGGCACATGCCTTCGCCTCTGTAGACGGTGAGGGTGAAGGGGGCTGCGGCGTTTGTGCCGCGGACGATGAAGGCCGGGGCGGTGGTGTTTGTTGCGGCGGTGAGGGCGTCACCCGGTTGACTGATGGGGCGGCTACTGGGTGGTGTGGGGGGCTGGGGCCTGGATGGTTTTTTGCCGGGCTTTTTCTTTGAGGGCGCTTTCTTTTTTGGAGCTGCTTTCTTTTTGGTGGGAGATTTTTTGACAGCCGCTTTTTTTGCAGCTTTCTTTGTCGGGGCCATGGGATGTAGTTTGGGTGTGCGTTACAAGCAAATTACTCCATTAACCAATGTTCTATCCCCGTATAAACACCCATTTTTCATAGGAGGTTGCTACCATTTCCTGACGCCCAGATGTATCCGAATCTGAATGTAATTGGGAGGAGTATTGTTGGTTGTTTTGTAAATAAATGATAGCCAATTATTTATATAGTGTTTAGCGTCTGCTTGTAAAGGGCGTTTTTTTTATTCTATATTTGTCCCATGCGAATGACGATATCCGGGCTACCGAAGCATTTCGATAAATTTGACCTCCAGCGACTGTTTAACCCCTTTGGTTGGGTGGATTACACCAAGATCCTTATCGATCCGATCACCGGTCTGAGCCGGGGAAAAGGGATCGTTGAGATGAAAAAGGATGAAGACGCCCAAAAAGCCATGGCCGCCTTACAAGGAAAGGTGTTGGGGGCGAATCCTCTTACCATTAAGGAAGCCAAGGAGCGGCCGCCAAGACCGCAGTAATCTACAATCTTTTGACCCGCATCGCCCGGAACCTTACCACGTCACCATGGCCGAGAAAGCCGAGATGGCCCGTTGGATTGAGGAGGCCCGGATGTTCCTTGTGGTCCATTGTTCCATTTTTTGACGCTTCTTTTATATCGCCGTCGAGGATCACCGTTCCGTTGAGGGTGACTTTTATCTTGTTTCCTTTGGCGATGATCTCCTCTTTGTTCCATTCACCGGTCGGTAACAGGTAGCCGCGCTTCGCGGGGATGACTCCATACACTGAGCCGTGATATTGATAGGGATGCAAATCCTTGTACATGGGCGCTTCGTTGTCGAGGACCTGGATCTCCATTCCCACATAGGCCGCATCGCCTTCCAATGGGGCGCGGATACCGATGCCGTTGTTGGCGCCGGGCGTCAGCTGGAATTCGAAGCGATAGATGAAGTTGGCAAATTCTTCCTTTGTGTATAGGTTGCCGCCGCCTTTTTCGGGAGCTACTTCGACGACGCCGTCTTTGACGAGGTAACCTGTCGTGTTGCCGGTCCACTGGTCCAGGTCCTGTCCATTAAACAGGGAAACAAACCCTTGCTTTTTTTCTTCGGCTGTGAGGTCGACGGCGTCGTTTGTTGGAAGTTCGCGGAGATAGATGTTGCGATAGGCGACGTAGGTGCCGTGGGCCTGGAGTTCGATCTGTTCAGCGGGGAATATGGGGATGCTGCGGTCCCAGTAATTTTCCAGCGTGATATTATCGGTGACGAGTATCCCATTCAGCCAGACGGTCACTTTTTCACCTTTCATGATTATGTGGAACCGGTTCCACTCACCGATCTTATTGTCTGCGACGGTCAATGGTTTACTTTCGTTCTTTTGGTTGTTGTACAACCCGCCCGATCCCACCTGGGCGCCGACCTCTCTTCTGCTGGTGTCCCAGATCTGTACCTGTGGCGAGCCTCGCAGATAGATCCCTGCGTCGCCTTTTTCGGTGATCTTCCAATCGACGTACATTTCAATGTCCCGGTATTTCTTTTCCGTTGCGAGATTTTCGCCGTGCCCGGTGAAGATCAGCAGGCCGTCTTTTACGACCCAGTCACCCTTCGTCTTTTCATCGGCTGCTTTTTGGGCGGCGGCGAGTTCGGCGTCGGTCATCTTCGACCGGGTGACCGGGTTGCCGACGAGGGCTTTCCAGCCGGTGAGATCGACTCCATTGAACAGGGGGACGAAGCCATGATCATAGGGCATTTTCTTTAAGCGAGCGGTTAACTGTGTCGCCAGGATGGCGCTGTCTTCACCGCTGATCAACGGCAGGGCCGTTTTGAGCGCCTGGCGAACGACGGGGCCTTTTATCGTCTCGTCGGCCAGCGCGAGCCGGGCGAGGATCGGCGCGGCGTCTTTGTTCAGCTCCGGGTCGTTGATGGTCTTGCTTACGAGGATGAAGCTGGTGAAGCCGGGGATCGTTGCGGCCTTTGCGAGGATGCGCTTTTTTTCGATCGGGTTTTTGGCGAGCGCCATTTCGTCTTCGAGGTGCAGGAGCTGCCGCTCACCGGTCAGGGTGGTGGCGGGTGGCTGATCGTGAGTGGGTAGAGCGGGCAGGGTTGCATTTTGCCGGTCGACGGTGGCTTTGTCGGTTAGCAGGTTCAGTTGCGACTGGATGAAGAGCTGCGCGTATTGTGATCTTGCGGAGCTGCTGTATTTCTTTATAAGATCGACCACCTGGGTATTTGGGGTGGCATTTATATACGCGCTTAAGGCGTCGGCGGCGCTGGCTTTTAAAGAATCGTCGTCCAATAACCGGAAGGCGGCCTTCCATTCGGACTTGTCCCAGGTATTCATGGCGGTCAGCGCGGCGTCGGCTTCCGATCGATGCTGATAGGGGAATACACGGATCGTTTCTATTACTTTGTTTGGGGTTTTCTGGGCGGTTGCGTTGCCGGCGAGGAAAACCGATGCGAGGAGAATGAGGGCAAGTTTCATTACAGTTGTTTGGTGCGCATGGGCGGGTTGATCAGATAATTAGCTTCGGTGTCGTCGATGAACAGCTGGTTCACCGGATCGAATTTCAGGGGCCGGCCCAATTGCAGGGCGATCTTTCCCATGTTGATGATGGTACAGGATCGGAATCCATTCTGTTCGTTCAGCGCGAAGGGGGTCCTATACTTCACCGAGTCCAGGAAATTGGTGACCTGGGGTTCGGGGTCGGGCAGCAGCGCCAGCTTTTCCCTGAGATTGGGAATATCGGACCGGAACCCGGCGAACAATTTTCCTTTTGGCCCGACGATATAGGCGGCATCGGGGTCTTTGTCTTCGCCGTCCAGGATGATCTTACAGCCGTCGTCGTAGGTGAAGGTGATCTTTCTGAAAGTGCCTACCGCATCCCAGTTTTGCTGTTGGGCATCGGGTTCTACGAGGATCGGGCTGGTATGATCTTTCCCGAGAAAATACTGGATCGGATCGATATAATGCTGGCCCATGTCGCCCAGGCCGCCGCCATCGTAATCCCAATAGCCGCGGAAGGTCTGATGGACGCGGTGGGGGTTATAGGGCTTGACGGGGGCCGGACCCAGCCATCGGTCGTAGTCCAGTTCCGGCGGCACGGGCATCGTTTCCAGCTTTGTCCTTCCCACCCAGTAGAATTTC
>Ga0157372_10003549_pt1 | contig 16804 bp, 10 predicted proteins | sample C55metaG_FD_115307 | JGI IMG/M metagenome (GOLD analysis project Ga0157372, IMG submission 115307) | Corn rhizosphere microbial communities from Kellogg Biological Station, Michigan, USA - C5-5 metaG | ecosystem: Host-associated > Plants > Roots > Rhizosphere > Soil | place: USA: Michigan... | reverse complement strand
CTTCTATTTCAGCGCGGAGGATTGGCAGTTCCCGCTCGGCCTGATCCAGATGACCGGCAAGTCGCACGCCGACACGATCCGCGGCGAGGCGCTGCCGGACTGGCTCGAATGGTTGCCCGAGAAACCGTTCGAATACATCGCCCGCCATTCGCTGGATTTCTGGCTGTCCAGCGAAGACCTGCCGCGCCCCGAGAACCGCATCCGCTACGACGGCGAGCGCGTGGTCGTCGAGCAGACCGACAACAACATGGCAGCGCACCACCGACTCAAGGCGAAACTGGAATTGCTGCTGGAACCGATCGGTGCACACCCGCACACGCTGCGGCGCACGCAATACCTCGGCAAGGACATCCCGATCGGCGGCACTGCGCACCAGGCCGGTACCGCGCGCTTCGGCACCGATCCGAAAACCTCGGTGCTCGATCTCGATTGCAGGGCACACGAACTCGACAATCTTTATGTCGCCGACGCGAGTTTCTTCCCGTCGATCGGCGCGGTGAACCCGACGCTCACGATCGTCGCGAACGCACTGCGCGTCGCGGACCGGATCGCGGACCGGATGCGGTGAGGAGCGCCCCATGTGGCTGAATCTCTATTTCATTCCGATCGCCATCCGAGTTTGTCTGGTGGTGCTGTTCCCGTTCAGTGCACTGGACAAGATCGTATTCTGGAAGGACGCGATCGCGCAGGCGGACTCTTCGTTCCTGCCGCGCTGGACCGGTGCGCCGTTGCTGGCCGCCGCGATCATCGTGGAAGGCGTCGCGCCGTTCTGCATCGTGTTCGGCTGGCACGATCGCCTCGCCGCGTTCGTGCTGGCGCTGTTCTGCATCGTCACCGCGATCCTGTACCACCCGTTCTGGAAGTTCCGTGATTTCTGGAAGTCGGGCAACAGTGTCGCGCGCGGTCATTTCTGGGATTTCCTGAAAAACTTCGGACTGGTCGGCGGCTTGCTGCTGGTGGTATTCGCCACCCAGCTCGCGCCGGTGCGCGTGATCGTGCGGCGGCCGCTGTCATCCACCGCGGTGTACACAAAGGCCGGAATCGCGCCGCCATCAGCCATCCCTGGATGGACCTGGCCACATTCCAATGAGCACTGATCGAATGAACATGGACGCGCCCGCACCCACCTATTGGCACGTATGGACGGACCGTAATGGCGTCAGCCATCAGGAACGCCGCGCGATCACCGAGTTCGAACGCCAGAGCATGGGCGGCGCGGCGCCGCAATGGAACGCGGAGCAAAAGCAAACGCCACGGAAGACGCTTTTCAGCGTATTGCCGGCGGGCTGGATTGGCGACTGGCACGAGAACCCCGCGCCGCAGTGGATCGTGCCGCTGTCGGGTCGCTGGTTCGTGGAGACGATGGACGGCACCCGCGTGGAAATGGGCGCGGGCGAAATTTCCTTCGGCGGCGACCAGGGCTGCATCGCCGATGCACAGGGCCACGAGGGGCATCGCTCCGGCACGGTCGGTGGAGAACCGGCGGTGTTGATGCTCGTGCAGATGGACGGTGCGCCGTGAGCGATTACGAAGTCCTTGACCCGCGCTTCCGCTCGATGGTGTTGCCCAACGCACCACTGGAAAAACTGGCCGAAGGATTCCGCTGGCTGGAAGGACCGGTGTGGTTCGCGGACATGCAGTGCCTGCTGTTCAGCGATATCCCGAACGACCGCATCATGCGCTGGACGGCTTCGGGCGGCGTATCGGTGTTCCGGCAACCATCGCGCTTCGCGAATGGCCACACCCGCGACCGTGAAGGTCGTCTGGTCGGCTGCCTGCACGGTGGCCGCGCGATCGTGCGCACGGAGCTCGACGGCGACGTCACCCTGCTGGCCGATCGCTTCGAGGGCAAGCGCCTCAACTCGCCCAACGACGTGGTGGTGAAGTCGGATGGCACGATCTGGTTTTCCGATCCGCCCTACGGCATCCAGACCGATTACGAAGGCGGCAAGCACGAATCCGAGTTGCCGGCCAATGTTTACCGTTTCGATGCGCGCGATGGATCATTGAAGGTGGTGATCGGCGACATCGCGGGTCCGAACGGATTGTGCTTCTCGCCCGACGAGAAACGCCTGTACGTGAGCGACACCGGCGTGCAATTCGAACCCCATTCGAAATGCTGCATCCGCGTCTATGACGTGGCCGACGACGGTCATTCGCTGCGCAACGGCCGCGACTTTCATGCAACCGCGACGGGCCACGCCGATGGCGTCCGTTGCGACCAGGACGGCAACGCGTGGGCGGCGGTGGGCGATGGCGTGCACTGCATCGCGCCCGATGGCACCCTGCTCGGCCGCATCAAGGTGCCGTGCACGGTTTCGAATCTCTGCTTCGGCGACCGCCATCGCAGCCGCTTGTTCCTGTGCGCGTCGCAAGCGTTGTACGCGATCTGGATCAACCGGCGTGGTGCGCAACGGCCGTGAGCCACGGCATACGCAAGCTGGTGCGCATCGAGCGCAACACCGCGGACATCCAGAGCGCAGTCGCGTTTCATCGCGATGCACTTGGCTTCCGCGTGGATGATGCCGACGCCACGCCTCCCGCGTGGACCTTGCTGCCGGGCCTGTGCGACACGCCGCCGTGCTGCGCGCAGCTCTCGCTGGGCGCGCAAACATTGGTGCTGACGCAATTTCCGGCTGCCGAGCCCTACCCGAAAGACCGCGCCTCGAACGACTTGGGGTTCCAGCATTGCGCGGTCGTGGTCGATGACATGAATGCGGCATATGACCGCGTGATGCGACATGGTGCCACCCCGATCTCGCAGGCCGGTCCGCAAACGCTACCGCCTCCGACGGGTTCGGTCACCGCATTCAAATTCCGTGATCCCGATGGACATCCACTGGAGCTGCTCGCGTTTCCGCGGGGCACCGGCGGCCCCGGATGGCAATCAAAGCAAGCGGACGGCCCTATGCTCGGCATCGACCACAGCGCCATCAGCGTGACCGATGTCGAACGCAGCGTCCTGTTTTATGAAATGCTGGGCCTGCGCGTTGCCATGCGCGGCGTGAACCAAGGCGTCGAGCAGCAACGTCTCGATGACCTCGCCGATGTCGCGGTGGACGTGATCGCGCTGGAAAGCGCGACGCGCACGCCGCATCTGGAGTTGCTCGGCTATCGCCAGCCGCAGGGTCGGGCGAACGAGGCCCTCAGCCTCACGGCCGTCGCGGCCGACCGCCTGGTCTGGCGGGTGGAAAATGCCGATGTGCTGCTGCATGCGCTGACCGACGGCGACTTCGCCGATGCCGTCGTCGCCAGCGGCTTCAGCCGCGGCGCCACAATCGCCCTGCTGCGCGATCCCGACGGTCACCTGAACGTCCTGACTGAACTTCCAGTCTGACGCCGGCCCGAACCCGCCGCCGCGCCCCGGTGACATTGCGGCAACGGTTGTTTCGCTAACATCGAAGATTCCCCAGGACGAGTGACCTCTCGAGGTGCCGCGCAACCACCGCCCGCAAGCATGGATTCGCAGGTTCAGGATACGGCGCGCCGCGCACCGGATCGGGCACGCGCGCACGACTCCGCGTGACACGCCCGAGGCCGCAACGCCGGCGGTTCCGGCCGGGGCGCTCGCGCGTGAGCACAACCGGCTGACCCAGGCGCAGTCGTTCGATCTCGCGCGCGCGCTGACCACGCACGACCAGACGCTGGCGCACGGCTATGCGGTGGCGCGCATGGCCGCGGTCGAAAACCGTCGCATCGAGCCGGCCGCCGAATGGTTGATCGACAACGTCTATCTGATCCGCAACCAGATCCGCGAGGTGCGCGAGGCGCTGCCCGCCAGGGTCTGGCGACGTCTGCCGCGCTGCCGCACCGCCGACGGCATGGTGGTGCCGCGCATCCTGCGGGTGATGCGCGCTTGCATCGCGTCGCTCGACGGCAATCTGGAACCCGACGCGATCGAGCGCTACCTCAACGACTACCAGCGACGCGGTTCGCTGGACATGGTCGAGCTGTGGACGCTGCCGGTGCTGATCCGCGTCACCTTGATCGAAGGACTCGCAGGATGCGCTGTCGCGATCACGCGGCGACTGGAAGCGTATTCACGCGCCGAGTTCTGGGCCGAGCATTTGGTGGATGTTGCCGCTCACATCCCCAATGACATGCTGCTCAGCGTCGCGGAAATGGCGCGCGCCGAATCGTTCATTTCTCCCGCTTTCGCGGCCGAGTTCTATCGCCTACTCGAGGGCAAGCATCCGTCGCTGAAACTGGCGCTCAGCTTCGCCGAGGCGCAACTGGAACAGCGCGGCACCAGCGTGGCACGCGTGATCGATGGCGAGGCGCGCGAGCAGGCCGCCGATCAGGTATCCATTGCCAACCGCATCAACAGCCTGCGCCGCGTCAACGAGACGAACTGGTCGGAGCTGATCGAACGCGTGGGCGTGGTCGACCGCATTCTTTCGGAAGATCCCGCGGGCGCCTACGCAGACATGGATTTCAGCACCCGCGGCCGTTATCGCCATGCGGTCGAATCGCTGGCCATGCGCAGCGGCCGCAGCGAGCCCGACATCGCGCGGCGCGCCATCGAACTGGCCGCGGCCGACCACGACCCCGAAGGCGATCCGCGTCTCCATCACGTCGGTTATTTCCTGATCGGACCGGGCCATGCGACGCTGGAACGCGAATTGGGCGCGCGCGCGCCGGCCGAACACCGCCTGGCCGCGCGCCTCAAGCGCTGGCCTTCCAGCACGTATCTCGGTGCCATCTTTTTCATCAGCCTGATCATCACCGCACTGGTCTGGTCAGGTCACCGTTGGTATATCGCGCCGATGCCGCTGGCGATCGACCTGGTATTGCTGATCGCGGTGTTCGTGGCTGCGAGCCAGCCCGCGGTCTCGCTGGTGAACTGGTTGCTGGGCATGCTGGTGCCGGCAAATCTGCTGCCCAAGATGTCGTTCTCGGGCGGCATTCCCGATGAATGCCGCACGCTGGTGGTGGTGCCGTGGTTGCTGGGCGGCCCCGACGGCCTCGCCGAACAACTCGATGCGCTTGAAATCCGCTACCTCGGCAATCGCGATCCGAACCTGCGCTACGCGTTGCTCACGGATTTTCCCGACGCGCCGGAGCGGGACATGCTGGGCGACAACGCCTTGCTGCAGTCCGCTACCGCAGGCGTCGACCGCCTCAATGCGAAATACCCGCTGGCTGGTTCTACGCGCTTTTACCTGTTCCACCGGCCGCGCGAATGGAACGCGCGGCAATCCGTGTGGATGGGTTTCGAGCGCAAGCGGGGCAAGCTCGGCGACTTGAATCGAATCCTGCGCGGCGTGCAACCCGAACGCGCCTTCAGCGTGGTCGTGGGGGACGTCGATGCGCTGCAGACCGCGCGCTACGTGATCACGCTGGACGCCGACACCCAGCTTCCGCCGGAAGCCGCCCGCAAACTGATCGAAACCATGGCGCATCCGTTGAACCGTCCATGGTTCAGCAAGGGTTCGCGCCGCGTGGTCGCGGGCTACGGCCTGCTGCAGCCGCGCATCTCGGTGACGTGGAGTGCGGATCGCCCCAGTCGCTTCGCCCGTCTGTACAGCGATTCGACCGGCCTCGACCCGTACACGCGCGCGGTTTCGGACGTGTACCAGGACCTGTTTGGCGAAGCCTCCTTCGTCGGCAAGGGTATCTACGACGTGGATGCGTTCAGCCGTTCCGTCGGCACGCGTTTCCCGAACGACCTGATCCTGTCGCACGATTTGCTGGAAGGTTCGTACGCGCGCGCGGGCCTCGTCAGCGACATCGAACTGATCGAACACCAGCCCAACCGCTTCAGTGTGGACGTACGGCGGCGCCACCGCTGGACCCGCGGCGACTGGCAGATCGTGCAGTGGCTGCTGCCGATCGTGCCGGGCCCGCGCCGACGCGGGCTGCGCAATACCCTGAAGGCCCACCACCGCTGGAAGATCCTGGACAACTTGCGCCGCGGACTGGTGCCGCTGGCGATGCTGGCGCTGCTGCTGCGCGGCTGGTCGCACGGTCCCTCCGCGGTGTACTGGACGCTGATCGTGGTGGCGCTGCTGCTGGGCGCACCGCTGCTGATCGCGCTGGTGCAGGTCGCGCGCAACCTGAAACAGCGCGTGCCGCCGCGTCGCTGGCGCAGCACTTGGCGAGGCATCCGCGACGAATTGCTGCGCGACGTGTTTTCGATCGCGACGCTGCCATTCGAAACATGGTTGAACCTGGACGCGATCGCACGCAGCGCCGGACGCCTGCTGTTCACGCGCCGCCACCTGCTGGAATGGACGCCGATGACCGATGCGGTGCGCGGCGCGGCTTCCGCGCTCGCGGGCTACGTGCGGCTGATGTGGATTGCGCCGGCGACCGCGATGGTCGCGGGCTTCGCCCTCGTCTATGCGGTGCCGGAAGCCTTGCCCGCCGCACTGGCGTTCCTGGTCTTGTGGTTCGCGGCGCCAGGGCTCGCATGGTGGATCAGCCGCACGCCGGAACGTCCATCGCTGCCGCTGGATGCGGCCCAGGAAATGTTCTTGCGCAGCGTCGCGCGACGCGTGTGGCACTGGTTCGAAGCCTTCGTGAACGCGAACGAGAACTGGCTGCCGCCCGACAATTGCCAAGCGTTTCCGGTCGAACAGGTCGCGCACCGAACCTCCCCCACCAATATCGGCATGGCGCTGCTGGCCAACCTGACCGCACACGACTTCGGTTACATCACCCGCTCCGGATTGCTGCGCCGCACCGCCGCGTCGCTGGAAACGCTAAAGCAAATGCCGCGTCATCGCGGCCACTTCTACAACTGGTACGACACGCTCAGCCTCGAACCGTTGCCGCCGCGCTACGTCTCCAGCGTGGACTCCGGCAACCTGATGGCGTGCCTGCTGGTGCTCGCCAGCGCGCTGGAACACACGGACGACGACGCATTGGTGTCGAGCAGCCTGGCGCGCGGGCTGCGCGATACCGCGCGGGTGCTGGGCGAACAACTGCCGGGCGTGGACGCGGCCGATCCGCACGCCAACCTCGCGCTGGCGGCCACGCTGACGGAACTCGACGGCCTGATCGCCGACGCCGTCGGCAACTCGGGCAACCTGCCGGTGCTGCACGGATTGCTGGCGCGGATCGAGGCCGAATCCGGCAAGCTCGCGCAACTGGTGACCGACAATGCCGTGGCGCACGAATTCGCCGAATGGGTCGACGTGCTTGCGCGCCAGGCTACCGCCGCATGCGAGGAACTGGACGAACTGGCGCCTTGGCTGGGCTTGGGCGATTGCGGCAGCGATGACGAGACCGTGCGCGCACGGCTGGCCGAGCTGGAAGGCAATCCCCCCCGCGCGCGCGCGCAGGCGCTGGCCGCGGACATCAGCTTGCGCCTGACACGGGAAGGCGCCACCGACGTGTGCGCGGCGCTCGATGAACTGGGTGCCACCTTGAACCGCCAGCGCGACGATGCGCTCGCGCTGGCTTCAAACTGCCGTGTCTTCGCGGAGATGGACCTCGAATTCCTTTGGGACGAGCGTCGTGGGCAGTTCGCGATCGGCTACGACGTCGAGCGCGACAAGCGCGACGCGAGCCATTACGACCTGCTGGCGTCGGAAGCCCGCATCCTGAGCTACGTCGCGATCGCGCAAGGCCAGGTGCCGCCCACCCACTGGTTCAAGCTCGGGCGCCTGTTCACCATCGCCGTGGGGCGGCCCACGCTGGTGTCATGGAGCGGCTCGATGTTCGAGTACCTGATGCCGCACCTGCTGATGCCGGCGTATCGCAACACCCTGCTCGAAGACACCTGCGGCGCCGCGGTCGCGCGGCAGATCCAGTACGGCGCGCAGCAACAGGTGCCTTGGGGCGTTTCCGAATCCGCCTACAACATCACCGACGCCAACCTCACCTACCAGTACCGCGCGTTCGGCGTGCCGGGCCTTGGTCTGAAGCGCGGGTTGGGCGAAGACCTGGTGATCGCGCCGTACGCAAGCGCGATGGCGCTGATGTTCGATCCCGCCGCGGCCTGCGACAACCTCGAACGTCTCGCCGGCATCGGTGCGCTGACCCGCTACGGATTCTATGAAGCGCTCGACTTCACCGCGGGCCGCGTCAGCGAGAACGAAGACTTCGCGCTGGTGAAGAGCTGGATGGTGCACCATCACGGCATGAGCTTGCTGGCGTTGTCTTCGCTCTTGAATGGCCAGCCGATGCAGCAGCGCTTCATGCGCGAACCGATGTTCCGCGCGCATGAATTGCTGCTGCGCGAAAAGATTCCAGAAGTGCGGCCGCGCCATCCCGCCGCCCTGGACGTCGAGCAGCCGCGCCAGACCCGCGCGCGCACGCACGCGCAGACGCGCGAGATCACGCGCATGGATACGCCGCTGCCGGAAGTGCACCTGCTCTCCAACGGAAACTACCACGTGATGCTGACCCAGGCCGGCGCCGGCTACAGCCGCTGGCAAGATCTCGCGCTCACCCGCTGGCGCGGCGACGCGGTGCGCGATGACGAAGGCACGTTCGTGTATCTGCGCGATGTCGATTCGGGCAACGTGTGGTCGGCCACGCGACAGCCGCTGGGCGATACCGGAGGCAGTTGCAGCGCGACCTTCTCGCAGGCGCGTGCGGAATTCCATCGCGTCGACCACGGCATCGCCACCGAAATGCTGGTCGCGGTGTCGGCCGAGGACGACATCGAACTGCGACGCGTGCGGCTGACGAACCGCACCATGAAAACGCGCACGCTGGAAATCACCAGCTACGGGGAGATCGTGCTGGCGCCGCCGGATGCCGACGCCTCGCATCCCGTCTTCAGCAAGCTTTTCCTGGAAACCGAATCGGCGCCGGAACTGGATGCACTGCTGGCCACGCGCCGGCCGCGCAGTCCGGATGAACACAATCCCTGGCTGGTGCACCAGATGACCACCCGCGGCGGCACGCTCGGCGACGGTGGTTTCGAGACCGACCGCGAAGCATTCCTCGGGCGCCTGCGGAGTCCCGCAGGCGCGCGTGCACTCGCGGACGACGCACGGCTCGCCGGCCACACCGGCGCGGTGCTCGATCCGATCGTCTCGATCCGACGACGCATCCTGATCCGGCCGGGCCACACCGCCGGCCTCGACATCATCACCGGCGTCGCGCCCGATCGCGATGCGGCCCTTGAACTGGCCCGCAAATACCGCGAACGGCATCTGCACCAGCGCGTGTTCCAGCTTGCATGGGCGCACGATCAGGTGGCGCTGCAGCAACTCAACATGACCGCGGTGGAAGCACAACGTTACGAGCACGTCGCCAGCGCGCTGTTGTACGGCCCGATCGCCGCGCGCCGCGGTACCGATGGCACGCTGCCCACGCAGTCGGCGCTGTGGAAGCACGGCATTTCCGGCGACCTGCCGATCGTGCTGGCGCGCATCGCCAACGCCAGCCAGATCGACCTGGTCCGCCACCTGATCCAGGCCCACGGCTATTGGCAGATGCGGGGCCTGCACGCCGACCTGCTGATCTGGAACGAGGAGCTTTCCGGCTATCGGCAGGAGCTGCAGGAACACATCCTGTATCTGATCGAATCCGGCGCCGAGGCGCGCGGCGGCCAAGGCAAGGGAAAGATGTTCGCTTGGCGCATCGAGCACCTGGCCGCGCCCGATCGCGCACTGATGCTGTCGGTCGCGCGCTGCGTGTTCTCGGGTGACGAAGGCCGCCTGCGCGACCAGATCGCGCGCATGGTCCCGGACACCGATGTCGAGCCACCCGCGAAGTTGGCGCTGCGCAAACCGCCGCCGGCGAGTTATGCGTTGCAGCCACCTTCCGAAGACTTGCGACTGCCGAATCCAGTGGGCGGCTTCCGCAACGACGGCTGCGAATACTCGATCTGGTTGAGGCCCGGCGCTCCCACACCGGCGCCTTGGAGCAACGTGCTCGCCAACGAATCGTTCGGTTCGGTGGTGAGCGAATCCGGCGGCGCCTACACGTTCGCGGAGAACGCGCACGAATTCCGCCTGACGCCCTGGTACAACGATCCGCTGCGCGACGCGAGCGGCGAGGCCACATGGCTGCGCGACGAAAACACCGGCGAATTCTGGTCGGCGATGCCGCAGCCTTCGCCCAGCGGGGATGCATACCGCACCTGCCATGGCTTCGGCTACAGCCGCTTTGAACACGTGCATGCCGACCTCTACAGCGAAGCAACGGTGTTCGTGGCGCACGAAGCACCTGTCAAGCTGACGCTGCTGAAACTCGTCAACAAGGGCGATCGTCCGCGCAAGCTTTCGCTGACCAGTTACGTCGAATGGGTGCTGGGCGAGCGCCGCGACCGCAGCGGCCGGCACGTGGCCACGCACATCGACGCCGAATGCGGCGCGCTGTTCGCCCACAATCCCTTCCACGACGTGTTTTCCTCGCGCGTTGCGTTTCATGCGACCGGCGTCGGCACGGCGCGGCCGACGCTCACCGCGGACCGGCTCGCCTTCATCGGCCGCAACCGCGGACTGGATGCGCCGCTCGGCATGCGCGTCGAATCGCTGGATGGCGCGACGGGCGCGGGCCTGGACCCGTGTTCAGCGCAACGCTTGACGTATGAATTGCTGCCCGGCGAGGAAATCGAGACGGTGATCGTGCTTGGCGCGGCCGCGAGCGAAGAGGTGGCGCGTGCGCTGGTCCGGACTTTCGCCGACATCGACTTCGTGCGCGACGAACTCGAACGCGTGCGTGCACATTGGCACGACGTCCTTTCGCAGTTGCAGGTGCGCACGCCCGAGGGCGGCGCCGACCTGCTGACGAATGGCTGGCTGTTGTATCAGGTGCTGGCTTCGCGCATCTTCGCACGCAGCGGCTATTACCAGTCCGGCGGCGCTTGGGGTTTTCGCGACCAGTTGCAGGATTCGATGGCGGTGCTGCATGCGCGCCCCGATCTCACGCGCGCGCAACTGCTGCGTTGCGCGGCGCACCAGTTTCGCGAAGGCGACGTGCAGCACTGGTGGCATCCGCCTGCCGGCAAGGGCGTGCGCACGCGCATTACCGACGACCTGCTATGGCTGCCGTGGTGCACGGCCGAATACGTGCGCGTCACCGGCGACACCGCGGTGCTGGACGAAACCGCGCCGTTCCTCGAAGGCCGCGCGCTCGCCGCCGACGAGGAATCGGTGTACGAGGACGCGCGCACCGCCGGGGAATCGGCCAGCCTGTACGAACATTGCCTGCGGGCGATCCGCCACAGCCTGCGCTTCGGCGAGCACGGGCTGCCGTTGATCGGCGGCGGCGACTGGAACGACGGCATGAACAGGCTCGGTCTCGCCGGGCGCGGCGAAAGTGTCTGGCTGGGCATGTTCCTGCACGACGTGTTGACGCGATTCGCGCCATTGGCGGGTGCCCGCCAAGGCGAGATGGTTGCTGCGGAGCTCACCGCCACGGCTGCCGAGCTCGCCGCCATGGTGGAACGCCACGCATGGGACGGCGACTGGTACTTGCGCGCATGGAACGACGACGGTGTCGCCATCGGTTCCTCGCAAAGCGAGGAATGCCGGATCGACTCCTTGCCGCAAAGCTGGTCGGCGCTGGCCGGGATCGGCGACGCCGCGCGCAGCGATCGTGCGCTGGACGCGACCCTCGAATACCTTGTCGACGCCGACTCCGGCGTGGTGAAACTGTTCACGCCGCCGTTCGACAAGGCGCCACTCGATCCCGGCTACATCAAGGGCTACGTGCCGGGCGTGCGCGAAAACGGCGGGCAATACACCCACGCCGCGGTGTGGGTAGCGATGGCGCTGGCGAAACGCGGCCGCGCGGAGGACGCATGGCGCATTGCTCGCATGCTGAACCCGCTGTCACACACGGGCGACGCCGACGCTTTGCAACGGTACCGGCTGGAACCGTACGTGGTCGCGGCAGACGTCTATTCCGCGCGCGGACACCTCGGCCGCGGCGGCTGGAGCTGGTACACCGGCTCGGCGGGCTGGATGTACCGCCTGCTCGTGGAATCGCTGCTGGGCCTGCGCCGCGAAGGCAACACCCTTTCGTTTGCGCCGTGCGTGCCCGACGACTGGGAACGCTGGTCCGCGGACTGGCGTCATGGCGGCGCGCGCTACCACATCGAATTCGTGCGCAAGCCGGGCGACGCCGGCGTCGCGGACATCAGCGTGGACGGCGTTCTGCAACCGGCGCATGCGATCGAACTGATCGACGACGGTCATGCGCATGACGTGTTGGTGCGCTTCGACAAACTGAAAATTTCACGTCACGCCGACAACATTGCCGCGACGCAAGAGGAAAATTCGTCCAGTGGTCCTTGATGTCGTCGCATCGTTGCCCGGGGAGGGTCCATGCACAGACAGGAACTCGTCCATGCCCGCCACCTTCACCTGCAATCTCGACGCCCCGGGAAGCGAGCTCGCGCACGTCTGGAGCCACACCGTCGGCAGCGGCCGCGCACTGCTGGCGCTGCGCGCCGACTGGCAGGCACAGATGCGCAAGACCCGTGCTGAACTCGGCGTGCGCCATGTGCGCTTCCATGGCCTGCTCAACGACGAGATGTGCACGTACCTGATCGAGTGCGACAAGGACATGTACTCGTTCTTCAATGCCGACCAGATCTTCGATTTCCTGGTCTCGATCGGGATGAAACCCTTTGTCGAACTTTCCTTCATGCCCACCGCGCTGCAGAGTGGCGGCGACATCGTGTTCTTCTACAAGGCCAACGTGACGCCGCCGCGCGACTACGCGAAATGGGCCGACCTGATCACGCGGTTGGTGAAGCACTGGGTGGATCGTTACGGCGCCGCCGAAATGCGTTCGTGGTATTTCGAGGTGTGGAACGAACCCGATCTCGATGCGTTCTGGAAGGGCAGCCAAGTCGACTATTTCAAGCTCTACCAGTACACCGCCAACGCGATCAAGAGCGTGGAGGCACAACTTCGCGTGGGCGGACCCGCCACCGCCAACGACAAATGGATTCCGGATTTCCTCGAATTCTGCGCGGCCAACAAGCTGCCGGTGGATTTCGTTTCCACCCATCACTACCCCACCGATGCGCTCGGCAAGCCCGGCGACGACACCGAAACGCAGCTTTCCGACGCGCCGCGCGATGTCCTGATCCAGCGTGTGCGCGCGATGCGGAACACCATCGGTGACCGCAAGCTGTGCTACACCGAGTGGAATTCATCATCCAACCCGTTCTTTGAATTCCACGACCGGCCCTACGCCGCAGCATTCCTGTTCAAGAACATGCTGGAGGTCGCGGACCTGGTGCACTGTTACAGCTGGTGGACGTTCAGTGACATTTTCGAAGAAAACTATTTCTCGTCGGTCCCGTTCCACGGCGGCTTCGGCCTGCAGACCATCCACGGCATCGCCAAGCCGAGCTACCGGGCGATGCAATTGCTGCACGGCCTGGGCGATGCGCGCCTGCCGGTGCAAGGTTCGCACGCCACCGTCGATGCGTGGGCGGTGCGCACCGACGACACCCACGTCGACCTGCTGCTCACCAACCACGCATTCCCGCGCCACGACATCGCGACGGAAACCGTCACATGGCACGTGCAAAGCTCGCGCAAGGCGGGACGCGCGGAGATCCGACGTGTGGATGACGATCACTGCAACGCCCGGCAGGCGTGGGTGGACATGGGTTCGCCCCGCTATCTCGATGCGACGCAAATCGCGGAGCTCGAGCAAGTATCGCAACTGAAGTCAGAATCCCTCGCGGTCGCTCGGCGCGACGACGGTTTCGACATCCGGCTCAATCTGCCGCCGCACGGCATCGCGGCGGCGCGCCTGGAACTGATCGCTTGAGGCGCCTCATGCCGGTTCGTGCGAAATTCCCGCCCGCTGCGCCGCCCCGCCGAGGGCGCAACATCGATCGCACCGGCCACACCGACGAAGCGGTCATCGACGATCTGCAGCGCAAGGCGTTCCGTTTTTTCGAACGGCATGTCAATCCGGAGACCGGATTGGTGCTGGATTCCACCCGGCCGACCCAGCCGGCCAGCATCGCGGCGGTCGGGTTCGCGCTGTCGTGCTATCCGGTCGCGGTCGAGCGCGGCTGGCTGCTGTACCGTGACGCGCTCGCGTACACCCTCGCGGCGCTGCGCTTCTTCGATGCGGCCGACCAGAGCGGCGCGAAGGACGGCGTCGGCTACAAGGGTTTCTTCTACCACTTCCTCGATCCGAAGAGCGCGACCCGCGTATGGAAGTGCGAGTTGTCCACCATCGACACCGCGCTGCTGCTGGCGGGGATGCTGGTGGCCGCGCAGTATTTTTCGGGCGACGGTGCCGGCGAACGCGAAGTCCGCGAGCGCACGCAGGCCATCTATGCGCGCGTGGACTGGCGCTGGGCACAGAACGGCGGCGACGCGGTGACGCTGGGCTGGAAACCGGAATCGGGGTTCCTCAAGTGCCGCTGGTTCGGTTACAACGAGGCGCTGATCCTGTACGTGCTGGCGCTGGCCGCGTCCGAATTTCCGGTGACGCCGGATGCGTACCAAGCCTGGACGTCCACCTTCAAATGGCAGCGGCTGTACGGACACGACGTGTTGTACGCGGGGCCGTTGTTCATCCACCAGTTCTCGCACATCTGGATCGACACGCGCGGCATCCGCGACAAGTTCATGTGTGCGAAGAACACCGACTACTTCGAGAACAGCCGCGTCGCCACCGAAATCCAGCGCGAATACGCGCGCCGCAATCCGCGTCGGTTCGCCGGTTACGAAAAGAATTGCTGGGGCTTTTCGGCCACCGATGGTCCCGGCAACGTGAAGGCGACCTATCGCGGACGCACCCGTCAATTCTTCGACTACACCGCGCGCGGCGCGCCGTTCGGCCCCGATGACGGCACCATCTCGCCATGGTCGGCCATCGCCTCGCTGCCGTTCGCGCCGCGAATCGTCCTGGATGAAATCGAGCATCTCGAAGAACTGATCGGCCACAGCCCCGCGGGCTACGGTTTCCACGCCTCGCTCAACATGTCGTATCCCGAACCGAACTACGTGGATCCCGGCGGCGACCTCACCGCGTGGGTGTCGCCGTGGCACTTCGCCCTGCACCAGGGTCCGATCGTGCTGATGATCGAAAACCATCGCAGCCGGATGATCTGGGACTTGATGCGCAGCTGCCCCGCCATCCGGTCGGGTTTGCAGCGGGCGGGCTTTGCCGGCGGCTGGCTCGACGCGGCATCCACGAATTCCAACAAGGAGGAACTGCCATGAATGCACAACCCTCGCCCCGCCGCCTCGCAGGACAGAACGCATTGGTCACGGGCGCCAACTCCGGCATCGGCGAAGGCATCGCGCGAGAGCTTGCCGCGCAAGGCGCCAACGTCGCGGTCAACTACGTGGTGCAACCGGACGTCGCGCAGAAAATCTGCGACGAGATCAATGCGGCCGGCGCGGGCAAGGCCATCGCGATCCAAGGCGACGTCAGCAAGGAAGCCGACGTGCAGGCGTTGTTCGCCGAAGCCATCAGCCAATTCGGTACCCTCGACATCGTGTGTTCCAACGCCGGCATCCAGCGCGACGCGCGGCTGGTCGAGATGACACTGGAGCAATGGAACCAGGTGATCGGCGTGAACCTCACCGGTGCGTTCTTGGTGGCGCGCGAAGCCGCACGCGAATTCACCCGGCGCGGGATGCGCGAGGTTTCCTGCGCCCTCGGCAAAATCATCTTCACCAGTTCCGTGCACCAGGAAATCCCGTGGGCTGGCCATTGCAACTACGCCACCACCAAGGGCGGCATCATGCAGTTGATGGAGTCGATCGCGCAGGAACTGGCGCCTCAGAAGATCCGCGTCAATTCCATTTGTCCCGGCGCCATCGAAACCGCGATCAACCGCAAGGCCTGGGACACGCCGCAGGCCGCCGCCTCTCTGGAGAAATTGATTCCGCTCGGACGCATCGGCGTGCCCACCGACGTCGCGCGCGTCGCGGCCTGGCTCGCTTCCGACGAAGCGGACTACATCTGCGGTGCGTCGATCTATGTCGACGGCGGCATGACGCTGTATCCGGGGTTTGCGACGGGTGGATGAGAAGTGGCGCTTACGCGATGCCAGTGACTATCGCGTGCCGCTTCGATGAGACGTGCAAGGCGCGCCCGAACGCCGAAGCCCGCAAGGCAAACACCATGGATGGCGCGAGGAGCGCCTGGCCAAGAATGGCCGGGCCGGCGCCCAGTACCAAGGATGGTTGCTTGCCCGCAGCCCTGCGCAAGTCTTGGGACCCGTCGAACGGTATCCTTTAAACGTTCCGCTAGTGCCGTTTGCGTCCGGGATTTCTCGGTTTCGGCTTGGGTTTGGGCTTCTTGGGTTTGGGCCTCTTGGGTTTGGGCTTCTTGGGCTTGGGCTTCGGTTTTGGTTTCTTTGGTTTCTTGTGATGGCGTCCCGGCGCCGGATCGCCGCCTGTGCCGGACAACGCGGTGAGCAGCGCCGCGCCGTTGGGAGTGCCCCAACCCGTGCAGGCATCCCAGCCCGCACCGGCCTGGTAAGCGCCGTTGTTGCCTTGGGTGATGTCGCGGAAGGCGCCGCTGCCAGCGGCATACAACGCGGCATTGGCGAGACCCAATGACTTGCCCAGTTGCTGGTTGAGGCGCGCGATCAAACCCGCCCACAGCGGGGCGACGGCGCTGGTGCCTCCGACGACTTCGCTCTGGCCATCGACCAGTACGTCGTAGCCGGTGAGCGGGTCGGCGTTGCCGGCGACATCCGGCACGCCGCGGCCCGCGAAACCGTTCGGTGCCTTGGGCACGTTCGCGTCAGCCTGCCATGTCGGCAACGCGAACACCGCACTGACGGCGCCGCCCGTGGCACCTTCGCCCGCGGCGGTTTGGTTCCACACCACTTCACTGGTGATCGTGGTGCCGCTGGACATCAGCTTGGTGCCTCCGCATGCCAGCACGGAAGGACTGGCTG
>Ga0157372_10003547_pt1 | contig 16808 bp, 19 predicted proteins | sample C55metaG_FD_115307 | JGI IMG/M metagenome (GOLD analysis project Ga0157372, IMG submission 115307) | Corn rhizosphere microbial communities from Kellogg Biological Station, Michigan, USA - C5-5 metaG | ecosystem: Host-associated > Plants > Roots > Rhizosphere > Soil | place: USA: Michigan... | reverse complement strand
ATGGCCGGCATTTACATACATATCCCCTTTTGCAAGCAAGCTTGCCATTATTGCGATTTCCATTTTAGTACATCGTTAAAGTACAAAGATGAAATGCTGCATGCTTTGATCAGTGAGATCAAACTGCAAAAAGGTTACCTCAACGGTGAAACCATCGAAACTATTTATTTCGGTGGCGGCACCCCCTCTGTTTTGGATGGCGATGAAATCAGCAGGATCATCAACACGCTAACCGAACTCCACACCGTATCTTCCGTGGCAGAAATAACCCTGGAGGCCAACCCCGATGATCTGAAACCCGACAAACTCAAAGCCCTTAAACAAACACCGGTTAACCGCTTCAGTATAGGGATCCAGTCGTTTTTTGACGAGGACCTGGTTTGGATGAACCGTGTACACCGCGGCCAGGAAGCCGAATCATCCGTAAAACGCGCCCAGGACGCCGGTTTTGAAAATATTACGGTCGACCTCATTTACGGCTATCCTATGCTCAGCGATACCAAATGGAAGCAAAACCTGGATAAAGTATTTGAACTTAACGTTCCGCACATATCTACCTATTCCATGACGGTTGAACCGCAAACTGCCCTGGCAGCTTTCATCAATAAAAAGAAGCAGCCACCCATGAACGAGCATCAAAGCGCCGAACAGTTTATGGTATTAATGGAGGCGATGAATGCACAGGGGTTTGAACATTACGAGATATCTAACTTTTGCAAGCCTGGCCAATATTCACGCCATAACTCCAACTATTGGAAGGGTGTAAAATATTTAGGGATCGGTCCTTCGGCGCATTCTTATAATGGCGATACCCGGCAGTGGAACATAGCTAATAATGCCAAATACATCCAGGCGCTCGAAAGCGGGAAACTATCGACCGAAACAGAGGAACTTACTGAAGCGAACCGTCTGAATGAATATATCATGACGTCGCTACGTACCATGTGGGGGCTTGAACTAACTAAGCTGAACCAGATAGCTAAAGGCGCATCAGACGAATTACTTAAAGCTGCCGCCGAATATTTAGACAGGGAATGGATCATACAAAAAGATAACGTTATTTACCTTAGTGCAACAGGTAAACTGTATGCGGATAACATTGCGGCAGGCTTATTCTTTTAAACCAATTTGCCCGGTAATAGTCAATACATTGTTACAAAGCAAAATGATATTTAAATCTGTTTAGCTTTACTAATCGTATCTTTAAATGGTACTTATCCTGAAATTAAATTATGAAAAAACCAATCATCGCGGCTTTTGCATTATTGACTTTTGCCCTTGCTCCAAAAGCTCATGCTCAGAAAACAGTTGGCGGCGCAGTTATGTCGCCCGCTAAAAATATTGTACAAAACGCATCGGGATCAAAAGATCATACTACACTTGTAGCTGCAATAAAAGCGGCAGGCCTGGCACCAACATTATCGGCAGCAGGGCCTTATACAGTATTTGCACCAACTAACGAAGCTTTTGCCAAATTACCTGCAGGCGCGGTTGATAACCTGTTGAAGCCGGCTAATAAAGCAGGCCTGATAAAAACTCTAACTTACCATGTAGTACCCGGTAAGCTAAGCACCGCCGACCTGCTGACCAAAGTAAAAGAAGGTAAAGGCAGAACCGAATTAGGTACGCTAAGCGGCGGCACTATAACTGTAATGTCGCAAGGCGCTAAATTATATCTTGTTGACGAAAAAGGCGGCAAATCATGGATTACCATTAACGATGTTGCTCAAAGTAATGGCGTTATTCATATTGTAAACGCTGTACTGATGCCCAACTGATCCACTTTGCAGTTGTAAGCCGGACAGTTTGTATATAATATTGTTGACAGTATTTTTAACAGAGGCTGTATTATAAAATCATGGTACAGCCTTCTATTTTTAAATGTAGCCCGTCAGATAATTAAAGATACCTTAGTAAGGTTCTTTTACTCTGACCATGGCGAGTGCAGGATCAACTCACAATAGTCTTTCCTTTGATATCCCGGGATCATACATGCACAAATGTCGGCATTGATGCTTCCATAGGTCGTATGTGGCTTATGCTTAAAGCCGTCAAAAAAAGTCCCTATCATATTTTTCTTTAGGTCATTACGCGGAAATTGTTTTACAATCTCATCGCGGTGACTATTTGATAACTGATCATAGCCCCTGCCTATGACATCAAGCGCCACCGCATAATTGAGCAACGCTACCTCGGGTTCTTTATATTCTGCAATACCAGGTGATGTATGGAGCGCGATGGTATCCCAAACCAATTGCAGCGATTGCGGCGGAAGGCCATGTCCCCGCAAAAAATCCCTGGCGGCATTAGCACCATCAACCTCAAAACGCTTATCATCGCTTCGGTAATGCGCCGTTAGCCCTAAATCATGAAACATGGTACTTACATATAAGAGCTCGGCATCGTAACGGATATTGTTTTGTTTACCATTCAGCGCTGCGAAAAGATATGACCGCAACGAATGGTTATACAAAAGCTCGCTGCCATGTTCGCGCAATAATTCAGTAGCCTGACATGCAATCGCACTGTCGGGTATTTTTATACCTGCTATAATTTTACCTGCAATCATTATCTTATTATTTTTAAATGGATTTTTTAATCAGCTGTTGTTTTTGTTGAAATACCTATACGGTTTAAGAAATTCATGTGGCTAATACAGATTATAATATCTGCTATTTCCTTTACGGTAAAATGAGCCTCGAGTTTCTCATATGCTTCGTCCGAAACGCCATGATTAAAAATAAAAGTCATTTCTTCAACCACCTCAAGTACTATGCGCTCTTTTTCGGTAAACAAGGGGCTTTCCTGCCATGCCGACAATGCAAATATGCGGCGGGCAGTCTCTCCGTTTTGTAAAGCTTCCCCCGTATGGTAGTCGATACAAAAGGCACACTTGTTAATTTGCGAAACCTTTATCTTAATAATTTCTATCAGGCTTTTGGGAGGATAGATTGATATAAACGTCTGTCTATTGACGATATCATGTCCCAATAAAAAGGCTCTTCTTTCCAAACGTCTAAGCGCTGTTTAATTACTTTTTTCATAACTATCAATTGTGTTGACAAAGGTGAAAAACACAATCGCCCTTTTACTTAAACTGGTTTAAGAAAGTAGCTTCTTCCTTAATTCGCTTAAATATTCGGGGGTAAAACCTAAAAAAGAAGCCAGCAAGTATTGGGGTACCCGCTGTGTAAAAGCTGGAAATTGTTCAAGAAAATTCACGTACAATTCTTCTTTAGAGAAGTCATAGAGATATCTTAACCTCATCTGCGAAGCCGCATAAGCGCGCTGAAATACCCAATGAAAATATTCGTTCATTTCAGGAACCAATTTAAGCAGTTCACGTTGAGCTTCGGCGCGAATGCTTAATACCTCGGTAAGCTCTACGGCACGAATGGAAAATCGTGCAACGACACCTTGCTGAAATGCGCTAAAATCCGAGATCCACCAATTTTCTAAAGCAAAGTCAACAGTTTGTTCAGTGCCGTTTTCCCTCAGGTAATATAAATGAACACAGCCTTTAATGATAAAGAACTTTTCATAGCATCGATGATCTTCTGTCAGGAGAAGCTCCTTTTTTTTGTAAATTCTATGTTCAAAGAACGAATCGATCAATTCGGCCCTGCCTGCCGGAATTGAGCTAAACTTGCTTATATGAGTTAGTAATTGTTGTATCGCCGACATTGTTCTTATGTGCTTACAAGGTTATTAAATATCCTGGTTTAATAGCTCCTTCGGTACAAAAGGTTGTACATCAAAAAGATGTCATTAAACATTCAAAATTCCCTCAAAGTATTTACATATTTTTTACAAAGAATTAATTTTGCCCGTTAATTAATTTGTGAAAATGAGTATAAAGCTTACACCTATTGACAGTGTAGACAATATAAGCAAAGAGGATTTTGTTAACAATTACTTAAATCCGCGTAAACCGCTTATAATCCGCAAAGCGACTGAAAGCTGGCCTGCCCTTCAAAAATGGACATTTGAATACCTCAAAGAAACCGTTGGCGATCAAACAGTTCCGCTGTACGATAGTTCGAAAGCCGATCCCGCTAAAGCGATCAATGCCTCTGCAACGGAAATGAAGTTTGGCGATTATATCGATCTTATTCAAAAACAGCCTACTGATTTAAGAATTTTCCTGTTCGACCCAATTAAACATGCCCCAAAACTGCTGGAAGATTATCGTTCGCCGTCTGATTTAATGGGTGGTTTCCTTGATAAATACCCCAATATGTTTTTCGGCGGCGCCGGTTCCGTAACATTTTTACATTACGATATCGACCTTGCGCATATCTTCCACACACATTTTAATGGCCGCAAGCATGTAATGTTGTTCGACCAGAAATGGACCGAACGTCTTTACTGCATTCCCTTCGCTACGTATGCACTGGAAGACTATGATATCGAAAACCCGGATTTTACCAAATTCCCGGCGCTTGACGGCATTGAAGGGCAGGAGGCTATTTTAGAGCATGGCGATACCCTGTTTATGCCTACCGGTTACTGGCATTGGATGAAGTACCTTACCGGTTCGTTCTCAATATCACTACGTGCCTGGGATAAATCATGGGCCATTAAAGCCAAAAGCCTGTATAACCTAACCGTACAGCGCAAGTTCGATAATATGATGAAAGCCCGCTTTAAAAAGGATTATATGGACTGGAAGGAGAGCCTGGCTATCAAACGCGCTAACAACGCGCTTGTAGCGGGCAAGCCATAATATTAAGATATTTATACTACTTTGGGGTTTATTTCGTTATTTTGAATGCTTTTAAACGAGTAAGAAACAATATTGTAACTTTATTTTAAAATAAGCGTAATCCCCCTAAAGTAATAAACTATTATGTGCTTCATTCTTAACCCGATCGATACGGTTGAAAATATTTCTCCCGAAGACTTTAAGAAGAATTATTTAGACCCTCGTCGCCCGCTGGTTATCAAAGGGCTTACCAAAAGCTGGCCGGCCCGCGAAAAATGGACACCCGAATATTTAAAGCAGGTTGTTGGCAATAAAGTAGTGCCACTATATGATAACTCAAAGGCCGATCCGTCAAAACCCATCAATTCGTCGGCAACTGAAATGCCCTTTGATGAATATATCGACCTTATCCGCAGTAAACCAACCGAGTTAAGGATTTTTTTCTTTAACATATTTAAGCAAGCACCACAGCTTTTGGATGATATAGTGTTACCCAAGGACCTGATGGGGGGCTTTTTGGAAAGCATGCCCGCCATGTTTTTTGGCGGTTCAAACTCGGTTACTTTTTTACACTACGATATTGATCTTCCGCATATTTTCCATACCCATTTTGGAGGGCGTAAGCATGTGATCCTGTTTGAAAACAAGTGGAAGCGCCGCCTGTACTGTATCCCCAATGCCACGTATGCACTGGAGGATTATGATGTACTAAATCCTGATGTCAAAAAATTCCCGGCACTTGACGGTGTAGAAGGTATTGAAGTTTTCCTTGAACATGGCGATACCCTGTTTATGCCAACCGGCTACTGGCACTGGATGAAATATGTGGATGGCTCATACTCACTCAGCCTTCGCGCATGGGATGCCAGCATAAGCCGTAAAGCGGCAAGCCTATACAACCTGGCCGTTAAAGGAGGTGTTGACAGTGCTTTAAAAATGATGTTTAAAGGCAAATATGCTAAATATCGCGAAGGCCTGGCCGTTAAATGGGCTAATAGAGAGCTGGCTGCGGGGAAACCTTTTTAAAGTCTGAAGTCTTAAGTTTTTAGTTTTAAGTCATGATATGGAGTAGCGATGGATTTTATCCATCGCTTTGTGTTTTATACACAAGGCCGTGTCCCCACAGTCGGCTTGCTTATCAAATAATCCAGAGAACGCGTACATAGGAGATACAATCTACCAGCGCTCCAAGCCCAAAAGCTTTTTACCCAGGTCGCTTAGCTCAGCAACCGGATTTTGCTTTTCCCGTTCCAGCGGATCGCCCGGAAAAGCGTAGCCCTGCATGGCTTCGCGGCTTTGCCAACTGTTAATGCGCCATTGTCTCAGCTCTTCATTGTCTTCCTGGGCTGGCATCATGGATATATACTGCGCTATACGCACTTTATCTGCACTGGTATTAGGTCTTATGCCATGCGGTTGCAAACTATTAAATATCAACAGATCACCTGCTTCCAGTTTCACTTTTACGGTTTCAAAACCGGTGATATCAGGTTTATAATGATCCCTATCTTCTGGTTGAGTTAATTTCCAGGTATCGTATGTACGATATAGTTCCGGGATGCATTGAAAACCACCCATGTTTTCATCAGTCTGATCGGCGAGGGCCAGTACGCCCTGCACATTTTGAGGTTTGGTTTCCGGGTCATAATCCCAATGAATAAAACCTTTATATTCAAAGCCAGGCCTTAGCGGAAAGTTCAGATTGGCCCGGTCAATAGTTACCCATAGCTTTTCGGTGCCCCAGATATCGGAAAAAGCGGCATGTACTTTAGGATATTGCCGGTTATCCCACATACACTGCTGATTATAAATTTCAACCATACCCGTGTTATTCAGCTCGCTCATTTGCATTTGCGCGTTGGGCTTTTTATACCAGGTGTTGATATCATTAGCATCCTTATCTTCATATTGCCACAGATAATTAGCTAATTTTTCAACTTGCACTTTAGGCACTGCATTTTTGATGATCACGTAACCGTTCTCTATCCAAAATTGCCAATCGGCCTCGCTAAGCACTTTCAGCGGCTCATTGTTTTTACGTTCATTAAGGCGGATCTGGCTTGATTTAGCGGTTGACGGATTACCGGGGATCTCTTTATGTGCATTAGCCGGCGTGGTTGCCATGGTCATGGCTGCGTTTTCGGTCTTCATTTTCTTTTTGATTTATAACTCAAATTTAGGTTGGCATGACAGATGGATTATCCTGTACAATGACCAAAATTTGCTCTACATTGATCATTTTATTTATCTTTACTAAAACCTTATGCTCAATATAGCATGGATAAGATACAGTTAGAGAAGATTAATTTTGAACCTGGCAAATCGTTCAAACTCTTTTCGCCCCGGCTTCGCAACACTTTTCTGTGGCATTATCACCCCGAATACGAATTAGTTTATGTTGAGGCCGATGCTGGGATCAGGCACGTCGGTTCACATATCTCCGGCTACACCCAGCATGACCTGGTGCTTATTGGCAGTAACCTTCCCCACCTTAACTTTGATTACCGGCTGCGGAGCGAATACCATCAGATAGTAGCGCAGCTAAAAGAAGATTTCATGGGAACGGCAATAGGCATCACTCCCGAATTTTCGACCATCGGGCAGCTTTTCAAAAAGGCCGCCAACGGCATTGCTTTTTATGGAGATACCAGGACTACAGCAGTGCGAAAACTGAAACTTTTACCGGGGATGGATTCTTTTCAGCAATTAATGGGGTTAATGGAGATCTTTAACATCCTGGCTGGTTCAAAAGAGTTTACGATTTTAAACAATGACGAGCCGAACCTGCAGTTTTTTTTAAAAGATAAGATCAGGATGGGGGCTATTTATGAATATATCGGCAGTAATTACAATCTTAAACCCGATGTAAATGTAGTGGCGGCTAAAGTGAACTTTACTACAGCGGCCTTTTGCCGCTATTTTAAAAAACAAACTAAAATGACTTTCACCGATTTCGTGAACCAATACCGTGTTGATGTAGCCAAAAACCTGCTCATGCAGGATAAAAACGTTACTGAAACCTGTTACGCTGTAGGATTTGAAAGCTTATCATATTTTAATAAACTCTTTAATAAAACAGTTGGAAAAAATCCCTCTGATTTTAAACGGAACTGGCTCGCTAAGGATTGATCTGAATAACGTATGTAAATATTGCCAACAGAATTATTCAGCCTGATTTTTTATAGTAATCCTTAACCGCATCGGGCAAAAGATGCAGGTATAAATCAGGCTCTTCCCTGATCCTTGCTGCTGGCACCGGTACAATTTTGCAGGGTTCTTCGTAAATAACGCTTTCACAATCCAGGAACCGCCCCATGTAAGCGCCATAAGCTTCGGAAGCAAATATTACGTCAATAGGCGGCAGCTTCTTTTTAAGATAGCTGGCCCAAAGTCTCGACATATTTTCTATCGAGTCACCCGCACCCGGCAGCATAGCTTCATCGTAGCTTAATAATACAGGTTTAACCTTGTCATTACCTGCGTAAGTTTTTTCGAGCCAGTCAAGCCTGATATTTCCATCAATGGGCTCATCATCGCTGGCACCAATAACCACAACAAGCTCATCACAATGGTCAAGCGCGTAACCAATCAAAGCCATATGCCCAATATGGAGCGGCAAAAACTTCCCAATTACTAAACCTCTTTTCATGCAGTAGTATTTTTGCGATCCGGTATCTTTTAAATTCCGCTCCTGAGAGAGGAATCGCTCATTTCCACGCTTCCAAATCCCTATATCTATTCATTTAACTTTCATTTCCAACCGCTAATCTCCTTATGAGGTGTGGTCACAAACTATCTTCCACTCGCCCCTAATCTTCCTGAACCACAGCGTAAAATACCCTCCTGGCGTATCTTTTTCGCGGGTTAGTTTCCATCCGCCTAAAACAAAAGCGTTAGTTTTATCAAGTACCTTTAATTGTATAATGTTGAAAGCCAGCTGCCCCATGGCGGCCTTATCAGGGTATGTTTGCTTATAATGATCAAGTGTTGTTTGCCAGCCATAGACAGGGGCCGTTTTCCCTACAAAAACCAGCGAATCTGATTTCCAGTAGGTTGTCATAAACTTTTCAATATCGCCGCGGTTCCAGGCTTCTTCCTGTGTATGCATTACTTTTAGGATGGCCTGCCTGTCCTGTGCAAAGCAATACACAGCCACAAGCATCAACGCTAAACTCAGTAATATTTTTCTCATATAATAAAGATAGCTTTTTGTCTGAACCTGAATTTTAAGAATTGCCCGAATTAACAGAATTAAAAAGAAAAAATTCAATTAATTCTTCAATTCGATTAATTCCGGTTCAGACAATACAGTATATTTGGATTTCATCGACACTAAAAACAACTTAACTATGGGAAATCAGGTATTAAGTTTTGGCGAAGTTTTATGGGATGCTTTTGGTGATGGAAAAAAAGCGGGCGGCGCCCCTATGAATGTAGCCAGGCATTTGGTACAACAAGGCGTAAAAACAGCGTTTGCGAGCTCTGTGGGTATGGATAACTCGGGCGATGGACTGATAGGCTTTTTAAAAAGCAATGACCTGTATTCGGACCTGATTCAGCAGGACGATGAATTTCCAACCTGTGAGGTTACCGTACAGCTTGATGAAAACAATACCGCTACTTATATTATTCCACAACCCGTTTCATGGGATAACATACAACCATCGGCTGCACTCACTAAAGCAGCCAAGGCAGCCAGGGCAATTGTGTTTGGCAGTTTGGCTTGCCGTACCGCTACTACCCGAGAAACATTGTTAAACCTGCTTGATGAAACCCCGGCGCTAAAAATATTTGATGTAAATCTTCGCCCGCCGCATTACACCCTGTCAACTATTGAAACATTGGTGGCCCGGGCCGACGTAGTGAAAATGAACGAGGAAGAAGCCAACCTGCTCATCGGTGGAAGTAGTGCTTCCCTGCGCGATCAAATTGGCGAGTTCCGTTCCAAATACCATAGCCAAACCATTTGCGTAACCCGCGGCGAGCATGGTGCACTGGTATGGCACGACCATGAATTTTATGACAGTCCCGGCTGCCCGGTAAAAGTTGCCGACACGGTAGGCGCCGGCGATGCCTTCCTGGCAACATTTGTATCCGGCCTCCTTTCGGGAAAACCCATGCAGCAGGTGGTAGATAAAGCGTGCTCCGTTGGCTCATACGTAGCCAGCCAGCGAGGCGCTAACCCGGTATACCCACCTGAGCTCCTGAATAGTTTGGCGTATATTTAATTTCGGATTTGGGAATTGGGATTTCGGATTTGGTTTAATAGGCTATTGCTGCTAATAGGATATTCGAAATCAAAAATCTAATTGTCATACTTAACTAACAATTTATTTTATCACTTCCGCAGCAAAACTTTTCCTAAAAATATTCCGTTCCTTTATGTACAGAAAGGACAAAATATGCGTGGTTTTGGATTTTCCAAATTTAAGCCCAATCAAATCCCTAAAGGCGGATTTGACGAATTGTTAAAATTATTCCTCGAGTTGCTCAACTATACATCGGGCGATGCAGGCGAAGCCTTAGCCTGGCTTAACGAACTCGATAAACAATATAACCTTACCAACGATGATTATGGCATGGGCGATTTCATCGATGAACTAAAACAAAAGGGTTATCTTGACGAAAATAATGAGAATGGCGAGTTCCGGATTACGGCAAAAACTGAGCAAAGCATCAGGCAATCTGCCCTGGAAGAGATTTTTGGTAAGCTAAAAAAATCAGGGAAAGGCAATCACCGCTCGCCACAATCAGGCCAGGGCGATGAAAAAAATGCCGAACGCCGCGAATTTGAGTTTGGCGACAGCCTTGATCAGATAGACATGACCCAGTCTATCCACAACGCTCAGGTTAACCACGGTATAGGCGATTTCATGATGACCGAACGCGATCTTGAGGTAGAGGAAATGGACTACAAAACCCTTACTTCAACTGTGCTCATGATCGATATTTCGCACTCCATGATTCTTTACGGCGAAGACAGGATCACCCCGGCCAAAAAAGTAGCGATGGCCCTTGCCGAACTGATCCGCACCAAATATCCTAAGGACACGTTGGATATTGTTGTATTTGGGAACGATGCATGGCCAATAACCTTGCAGGATTTACCTTACTTGCAGGTTGGCCCTTATCATACCAATACTTATGCAGGTTTAGAGCTGGCTACCGATCTGCTCCGCCGCCGTAAAACGCACAATAAGCAAATTTTCATGATTACGGATGGTAAGCCAACCTGCTTAAAGGAAGGCACCAGGTATTATAAAAACAGCATTGGTTTGGACAGGAAAGTGGTTAACAAAACCCTTAATATGGCTGCCCAATGTAAACGGTTAAAAATACCTATTACCACATTTATGATAGCTAAAGACCCTTATTTGCAGCAGTTTGTTCGTAAATTCACAGAAACAAACGGAGGCAAAGCCTTTTACAGTTCCCTGAACGGCCTTGGTGAGTACATTTTTGAGGATTATATCAGAAACAGAAGAAGGACTGTGAGGTAAATTATTATTCGAAAATTAGTCAATTTGGTAATTTGAAAATGTTTTGATACTTCCATTTTCAAATTACCAAATTATCAAATTCCCTAATTGAAAACATGAGTAAATTATTAGATATAAAAACCCTCGGCCAGTTAAAGCAAACAGGCTATAAAAGCCGTTCGGTTAAAGACGAATTACGTGCTAACCTTATTGAACAGCTTAAAAAACGCGAAGGCGGCTTTGAGGGCATCATAGGCTTTGAAGATACTGTGATCCCCGATCTGCAAACTGCTATCCTGTCACGTCACAATATTTTACTGTTAGGCTTACGCGGCCAGGCTAAAACCCGTATTGCACGCTTGCTGGTTAACCTGCTTGATGAGTATATCCCATACATCGAGGGATCAGAATTGTTTGATGACCCTTACAACCCAATCTCCTGGTATGGTCATAGCATCATAACCGAAAAAGGAGATGATACCCCCATCGGCTGGATCCACCGCTCTGAGCGTTATACCGAAAAGTTGGCCACCCCCGACGTTACCGTAGCCGATTTAATTGGTGATGTTGATCCAATCAAAGCTGCCACCTTAAAATTAACCTATTCGGACGAACGTGTAATCCACTTCGGCTTGATCCCACGTGCACACCGTGGCATTTTCGTGATCAATGAGCTGCCCGACTTGCAGGCCCGGATCCAGGTATCGCTGTTCAACATACTGCAAGAAAAAGATATCCAGATCCGTGGTTTTAAATTACGCTTACCACTGGATATCCAGTTTGTGTTTACCGCCAACCCTGAAGATTATACCAACCGTGGTTCGATAGTAACACCGCTTAAAGACCGCATTGAGAGCCAGATTTTAACACATTACCCGCGTTCGGTTGAGATTTCACGCAAGATCACGCAACAGGAAGCGTCCCTCACCGATGATCAGCGTATCGCTATTGAGGCTGATGGTTTGGTTAAAAACCTGGTGGAACAGATTGCTTTTGAAGCCCGTAACTCTGAGTATATCGACAAAAAATCGGGTGTATCGGCGCGTTTAACCATTTCGGCCTATGAAAACCTGATCAGTAATGCCGAACGCAGGATGATCATCAACCACGAAAAAACTACCTTTGTACGTATTACCGACTTTTTAGGTGTGATCCCTGCCATCACCGGTAAAATTGAGCTGGTTTATGAGGGTGAACTGGAGGGACCAGGCAAAGTGGCCAATATCCTGATAGGTAAAGCCATCAAAAGCTTACTGCTATCGTTTTTCCCTGACCCGGAAAAGGCTAAGAAAGCCAAAGCCCCTAACCCATATGCAGTTATCATTAACTGGTTTGGGGATGGCAACAATGTAGCTTTGGTTGATGATATGCCCATGCAGGAATACAAAAAAGCGCTGGAAGAAGTTGTGGGGTTGAAAGACCTTGTAAAAAAGATCCACCCGCGTTTGGGCGAAAGCCAGCAATTGCTGCTGATGGAATTTGTACTTCACGGCCTGTCGGAATTTTCACAATTGAACAAAGGTTTCCTGGATAATGGCTTCGCGTTTTCGGATATGTTTAACAGTTTATTTAACTTGCAGCCCGATGACGACGACCTTGATATTGACGACGACCGGTACTAAAATATATGGCGCTATATGATTTTTAAAGCGCTAAGCATATTTTTCTGGATCATAATTGAGCTGCTGGCGGACTGGTATGTTTTATACGGTATCCGAGGCGCGTTCAAAAAATGGCGATTGCTTCAATCAAAAGCATTCGCCATTTTTTATTGGGGCTTTTCTGCCTTGTGTGTGGCCGCGCTTTTAACTGCCGGTTATATTACCATAGCAGGTACGGGTGCGCGCGCAGCCTGTTTGCTGGTAACATTTATCCTGCTCATCTGTAAATTTACTTTTATACCATTCATTTTTGCCGATGATATCAGGCGAAAAATTGCGCTGAAAAGGAAAAAAACTGAAACCTCAATTCCTCTCTCAACTGCTCCTGCCGCTGCCACTAATATTGATGTCATTCCTCGTTCCGAGTTTCTTTTAAAAGCAGGCTTGCTTGCCGCAACCGTTCCCCTGGCCGCAATAAAAAAGGCCATGCCCGAAGGTTCGTATGATTATCATGTACTGTATCAAACTACGTATCTGCCTAATCTGCCAAAGGCCTTTGATGGCTTAAGGATCGGGCAGATCTGGATATTCATTCAGGCAGCTTTTATAATAAAAAAGCGGTGCTCGGGGGGGTTGAAATGCTGCTGAAAGAAAAACCTGACCTGATATTTTTTACCGGCGATCTGGTTAACGATGAAGCATCGGAAATGACCAGCTACCAAGACATTTTCACTAAAGTAAAAGCCCCCCTCGGTGTTTTTTCAACCCTGGGTAACCATGATTATGGCGACTATGGCGACTGGAACTCCCCGGCGGCTAAAAAGAAAAATCATGATGACCTGATAACCACCCATAAAAACATGGGCTGGACCCTGCTCAGGAACGAGAACCACCGCCTTAAAATTGACGGTGAGGAAATAGGGATCTTAGGTATTGAAAACTGGAGCGAATACAGCCGCTTCCCCAAATACGGGCGCATGGACCTGGCCGTAAAAAACACCGATGACCTGCCGGTAAAGCTCCTGCTCTCGCATGATCCATCGCATTGGCGGGCCGAGGTACTACCTAAATATCCACAAATTGATGCTATGTTTGCCGGGCATACCCACGGCATGCAATTTGGCATACGTACCCCGCATTTTCAATATAGCCCTATAAAATATGTTTATAATGAATGGGCTGGTCATTACCAGGAAAACAAACAACAATTATATGTAAATGTAGGTTTTGGTTTTGTTGGTTTAACCGGCAGGGTTGGAATATTGCCGGAGATTACGATATTTACATTAAAAGCAGGCCGCGATCCCTCATTACCAATTTCCTAAAAGATCCAGGCAGAAGCTGCTATCCTTTTACCGATGAAGAAATTACTACAGTCTGTATTAGATTTTCTGCTCTTCAGTAATATTTTCATGTCGCTTTGTGCTGTAGCACAGGCCTTGTTAACCTTTCACTTAATAGGATCAAAACCAGTGTTCCCTGTTTTGGGCTTGTTATTCACTTCAACACTGGGTATTTACAATTTTTGTATCCTGATCACCAGGCCGGCCAAGCCCCAAAGGTCGCCCTATAGAAGGGTACGCTGGTTTTTTGCGCATTACAGGCTAATGGTAACGTTTACTATAGTCTCATTGCTGTCTCTGATCCCGCTGTTCTTTATCATCACTACCGAATCAAAGATCCTGCTCATATTTCTCAGTGTTTTATCATTTGGCTACGGTTTACCCTTGTTTAGTGTAGGCGATCATAAATTTGGTTTAAGAAATATCCCCGGTTTAAAACCGTTTTTAATAACCCTGGTATGGACAATGAGCTGTGTACTGTTCCCGGTATTGGAATCAATGCATAATCATCTAACCGATATCAGCATGCGCGATACTACTATACTCATAGCCAAACGCTTTTTATTTATAGGAGCGCTGACAATACCTTTTGATATCCGGGACCTTTTCGACGACCGTAAAGTAGGCCTTAAGACCATCCCGGTAGTTTGGGGCGAAAAAAATGCTTATCTGTTTTGCCAGGTATTGCTCACCGGCTACATTGTACTCATGTTCCTGTTCAGGCAAAATGGCTTTAGCCTTGATTTCTTTGCACTCACATTTACTATGTTCCTTACCGGCTGGCTCATCTTCAGATCGGCCTGGGAAAAAAACGAGTATTATTACTTTTTTTATATGGATGGGGTACTGATCTTACAGTACGTAATTGTAGTAGTATTCAATGCTGTTAAATATTTTCTCCATTAAAACATGGCTGCCAATTATAACAACTCGGCATGGTTTTATGATCGGCTTTCAAGAATAGTTTACGGCAAAGCTTTGATAAACGCGCAGGTTTATTTATTAGGCTTTATTCCACCAAAAAGTAAAATACTGATAGCAGGCGGCGGCACCGGCTGGATCCTTGAAGAACTTGCCAAAATATACCCGGCAGGGTTAAACATCACTTACGTTGAAATTTCGGCCAATATGATTGCACTCTCGCAAAAAAGACAAACCGGGCAAAACGAGGTGACCTTTATTAATGAGGCAGTTGAACATGTGAAACTTCTTGCGAATTTTGACGTTATAATCACCCCCTTTTTATTCGATAATTTTGTGAATAAAACGGTTGATAGTGTTTTTAACCACCTGCATAACCTACTTAAACCCGGTGGCCTCTGGCTTAATGCCGATTTTCAACTAACCGGCCGCTGGTGGCAAAATGTATTACTCAAAAGCATGTTTGTTTTTTTCAGGCTGCTTTGCGGGATAGAAGCAAGCAAGCTGCCTGCTATCGAAAAACATTTTGATGCTGCGAGATATAATGTGATTGGGGATAAAACCTTTTTTGGGGATTTTATTATAGCAAGAGTTTATAAGAAAGCATTATGAAATATTTGTATCTGATAGTCATAATAGTAATATGTACGTTGATTGTGGCTTTTTTAAAAGTTAATTTATTGATTGTCTTTGGTATTGTAATTGTTCTTTTCTTAACTTCAGTTTACATTAACACTCGATTTGTGCGCGATATTGATCCTCATGCATCAAATTTAGCTTGGGCGTTACGTTACGGAGCTATAGCAATTTTAATACTATCTATTTCATTCTTGCTTTTTGTCTCGGCATTTATGCCTGGTTGAAGCGAAGATTTATAGAAGACTATTTAAGAAAGTTGTCGGCTTGAAGACTTGCGAAGTTTTAGAAACTTCGCAAGTCTTGGTTATATAATGCGGAACTTCTGATTACAGACCTACAAACAGCCCACTTAAAGCTGCAAACTGAAACTACTGATTATAAACAAACTTATACCCTATTCCCCTTACAGTTTGCAGGTACTGTGGCGAATCGGCATTGGTTTCAATCTTTTTACGCAAGCGAACGATGTGCATGTCAAGGGTGCGGGTATTTACATCGGCGTTGTAGCCCCAAACTTCCATCATCAGCTCTTCACGGTTGATAACCTTGTTTTTGTTTTTGAGAAAATAAAGCAGGATCCTGTTTTCGAGGATGGTCAGCTCTATCTTCCTTCCATCACGGATAAGGAGGTGCGTGTTGGGCAGGTGTTCCATGTTGGCAAAACGGTACGATTCTGGTTTTTCGCTATTAAGAGAAAACTTGATTTTGTTCTCAATCAGCGCCACCAATACGTCCATGTTGTAGGGTTTGGTGATATAGTCAGATACCCCAAAGTTATAGGCTTCTATCTTGTCAACATCCTGCGCCTTAGCGGTCATCATGATGATGAGTTTATCGAATCCTTTTTCGCGGATATTGCCGCAAACTTCCGAGCCCGGTTTGCCAGGCAGCATCCAGTCTAACAGTACAATATCAGGCTGCTCCGCCAATATCATGGTTTCAGCTTCATTGCCATTACCGGCTTCCAGTACTTTGTACCCTTCTGATTGCAAACGCTCTGAAACCAGGAAACGCAGGTTCTCGTCATCTTCAACCAGCGCAATTTTAATTTCTTTGTTCATATCTTAATTTTCGTATGGAAGCGTAACTATAAATTCCGAACCTTCGTTAACCTTACTGT